>Ga0256404_1001115_pt1 | contig 67197 bp, 58 predicted proteins | sample RumenRJG_01DNA_FD_185990 | JGI IMG/M metagenome (GOLD analysis project Ga0256404, IMG submission 185990) | Bovine rumen microbial communities from Lethbridge, Alberta, Canada - RJG_01 | ecosystem: Host-associated > Mammals > Digestive system > Stomach > Rumen | place: Canada: Alberta | collected... | reverse complement strand
AAATATATCAAAAAACTGCAAGAAAAAAGTTTTGATTTGAACAAAAACCTTGCATTTATTTTACCACAAAACTGGCTGAAAGTCAGTAATTACAGGGATTTTCTGTTATTCAGCAGACACTAGTTAATATTGATGATGATTTGAGTTCGGAAGTAGTAATCAATGCAGATTCTTTTTGAAGCGTGCATATTACCACTTTGGGATTAATCTTATATTTTTTACAATATTTAACAATATATTTAGCCGTGTTTACAGTTTTTAATAATTTTAAATTTCCTCGCTTATCTTTTTTATAAATTTTTACAGGTTTTGCAAGTATCGATTTCTTACTTTTCAAAAATTTTTGTATTTTCTTCTGACTCATTGATTTCCAATTTGTGAATTGTTTATCAGTAATTAACTGATTCATATTATACGTTGCAGAAGCTGTCCTAATAGATGAGGTTTCAAACTTTGACATACTTAAAGTTGTAATATCTGTTTTATTATCCTCAGAAACATGATATAAATAACTTCCATTTTTTGTTTCAACCTTTATAATAACATTGTTTCCATCATATTTAATATTTTGTACTGTTCCATTGTTACTAGATATTTTTGAAATTCTGTCTTTAGAATCATATGAGTACTGAATAATATTACCATCACACTGAATTTCTTCAATCAATTTTTCATCAGCATCATAAATTAGTGCATTATATGCTTTAGAATTTGCAATTACATTTTCTATATTCGTTGCATTTAGAAGCACAGCTTTACTTAATCCTAAGTTTCCCATTCTAATAGCTAGTACAATCATAACCATTGTTAAACATATTATTTTTAACCTTTGTTTTTTCATATATCCATCTCCTATTATAGTCAAAATAATATAGCCCATCAAGACTATATAATTAACAATTTTTTATTAAAATAATACCAAAAATTTTCCACTAAATATTACTATCAACAAAAATATTTTCCTGTTTTTAACTTCACCTCATTCATCATCGAAAACACCCAAGGATAAATTACTAATTTCAATAATCCCTTCATAAATATTTTTTACATAAGAACATCAATCCAATTATATTCTTCATGCTTTTCCAATTTATCCATATACCTATTTCTTTAATATATTCATTTCATTGTGCGCACATCACATATATTATCATGATTCAAAATTTTATAAAATTATCTTTGCACTAAAGTATCTAGAATTTGCATAATCGTCATTACCATTCACATACTTGTGAACGGTAATAAACCATCCCCTTCCTTCTAGTTAAACTAATTTTTATCACGTAATCTGCAAGAAATAAAACAAAATAGGAATATATAAATCTACGATTGTTCACCCGCAAATCTATATATTCCTATTCCTTATCCATATTTGATACAATTATAAAATCCTTGTCTTTAAAAATTTGCATACTCATATTTTCGCTGAATATACAACTTTTTCAATGTCGGATACTTTTTTATTCCAACCATTGCTTTTCTACCATTTGCCATATAAACAAATGTATGATCAAACTTCTTTATGGCATCCAAATTTACAAGATACGATTTATGACATCGAAAAAATCCTTCCTCAGATAGCATTTTTTCTAAACTCCCAATAGAATCACTACATTCGTATTGATTGTCATATGTATATACCAATACTTTTCTTCTATCCGTTTCTATATATACAATATCCTTCAGTGCTACAGGAATCTTCCCAACATTTACCACATTAATGGATACTATTTTATTTCTTCCAAGCAGCTTTTTTGCAGACTCAAATGCCTCCTGTAATTCATCCTGCATTTTCGTCTTATCAACGTATCGAAACGCATCTACCATATAGCCTCTTCTGCTTAATTCCAAATGCGTCGTAAGCATTATGATAACCGCATCTGGATAAGATACTTTATATTCCAATGCTGTTTCAAAACCATCCTTTCCAGACATTTCAATGTCCAAAACCACAATTTCGTATTCCGTATCATGTTCCAAAAACAAGTCACCAGAATAAAAGAGCGTTATGGAAGCTTCTTCTTTATCAAAATACTGCCGTACCACTTTCACTGCATTTTGTCGCCATATCTTTTCATCATCTACAATTGCAATCTTCACGTTTTTCTCATCTACCCTTCTTTACAATTGTTCCACCCTAGCTAATAATACCATGACCTTAAACCTATTCTGCTCACTTTCAATCAGTAATTCTCCCTGGTTCCGTTTGACGCATTCCTGTACATTTTCTAAACCAAATCCATGATTCCACTTATCCTGTTTCGATGTTTCTATCTTTCCGTCTATCTCCACTTTCTTTCCCACACTATCATTTTCAATTGAAAGAACTATCATATCTTTTGTATATCCACAAGATACTTTAATTACAGATTTCTTACTTTCCTGCTCTGCTTCCATTGCATTTCTTAATAAATTTGAGAAAATAGTACATAAATCAAAGGCACTAATATTACAATCGGATGGAAAATGTCCTATCACTTCCACTTTTATTCCCGACCGTTCTGCTTCATCATAAAACTTATTTAATATCGCATCAACAATGCCATTGTTTACACATATAACATTTCCAAAGGTTTCAATCTCACCATTCATTTTATCCAAATACTCTTCTAGTTTATCATAATCTTTCTTCTTATTAAGCGCATTAATAATAAACATATGGCTTCTTAAATCATGACGAAACTTTTTTGTTTTTCTTTCCCTTGTTTCTAAATACTCATAATATTTCTTTTGTTCATTCAAATATTGGGAGGCTAATTGTTCATTTTCTCTATAAACATTTCTTGATACAGCTAAAAAAATTACCATTGCCATTTGAATTAACATTCCTACTGAAACAAACAAAAAAACAAGCTCAAAAGTCATTTTTTGGCTATCCTTAACCTTGTCAATTGCAAATGTGCTTAAATACACTAAAATCGCCAAATCTGCAAAAGATAGTACAGTAAAGCCTAAATAATACCCTACTGCAATATCTTTAATACCATTTCTATGTTTTTTTCCTAATCGTGTCCCAATGACTAAAAGAAATCCTACTGTGAGCATTTGCTTAAAAACTCGGTCTAGCAAATCTATATCATTTGCAAAAATTGTATTTACAGTAACAACAATCACATTAGAAATTTGATCCAAAATACAAATAATTAAATTGGACCAAATACTTATCATAAAAAGCTTTCCCTTTGTTTCATCATATTCAAAAATATATATCAAAAAAACAAATACTAAATATGTAATGAGTATAACAGTAGGATTAGAAATTAATACAGAAAAGGCAATTGATATGACTACTGTAGCCATATAAACAATTCCCTTTCTATATACTCCTCCTTTCTTAGACAACATCAAAAAATAATCACATAAAATGTAAAATTTTGTAATTTGCAAAACATCCACAAAAATATTCATTATTATATTCACATTATCCTCCGCTAATTTTTCAGAATGGTATATTCCTAATAAAATCCCCTAATTTTATACTATTTTTATTTCTTACTTTATTATAGCATAAAAAACAAAAGAGCAGCCGAGGAATAACAAAAATAAAAATAACAAAAATTACCAAAATACCTTTGCAATCCATCTAATAATGGCTAAATCCACGCTTTATCCTTTCCGTATATACTATTTTATTATCCGGATACATAAAGCATACTTTTATTTCTTCTGTTGTAAATAGCTTTTGCACGAAAGTCCCCAATTTTTGTAAAATCGTTCTTTTTTCCAAAAAGTTGAATATTTCATCATGTAAAAAAGAGCCAAGCACCCTAAACAATCTAGTTTTAGTGTACCCAACTCCTTCTGTTTGAATTTTCTATTTATTTTTTTTATATGAATTCCATAATTTAATTATGTCATCTTCACTCCTATTGCATTTTTCTGCCGTCTTTCGTATTGCAACTGTTTCATCTACTTGAAACTCCAATGCCATCTGAAGCATAGAAATAATGTTTTGATCTAATCTATCTTGTAAAGTTTGATTTTCATCTTCCATTTCGTTCATAATATGTTGCATACTTTTTACAGTACCTTTTAATTTCTGGTTTTGACCTTTTAGTTCTTGGTTTGCTCCTTTTAGTTCCCGATTTTCCCCCTTCAACTGTTGGTTTTCCTGTTCCATATGTTCTTTTTCGTATTCTACAATCTTTTGATAATTCTCCAAAGAATAACTGTCTAACATAATCTCCACCACCTCTGCTCGATGCTGCTGCAAAAACTCTCGCAAACGATTTTCTTTCATACATTCATCAATTGCTCTATTTACTGCTGCTTCTAAGGAACCACTCCCTTTCATATAATCGCGTACTTTTTTTATAAAAATTGCGTAGTCTAGCAACGGCTTGCAGTGTTCCATGAGCTTTTTATTCTTGCCATAATTAATATTTAACATTCTTGCCACCACTTCAACACAAGGCTCCTCGCCTTCATCCATTTCAAAGCAATCCGACAAACGGATAATCGTTTCATCCTCCTGCCAGCTGGTGCCATTATAAAACACAACGAATACTGGTTTTGGCAATGTTAGCAATCTAGAGCCGAAACGATTCAATTTGTGCTTTTCCATATACTTATTATACGATTGTGCAAAATATATCAAACCACGCACGCCCATGTTCGGGTTATAACTACTCTGATGCTCATATAAATTTAAACATAAATCCACCAAAAAGGAAATATCCCCTTTAAAATTCATATATAATACATTTTCTACCGTAAAGATTTCCAATTGCGACTCATCAGTATAATTACTACCATTCATAGCATTATACAAAGATAACAGATTTTTCTTCTCTTGAAAGATAAAGCGGAACAATCGGTCTTTGTACTTTCGATTTACTTGTTCAAGGGCTCGTATTCCTTTCTGGATTTCCTCCATTCCACGCTGTGTGCCTTCATAATCATTTACTTCATACTTTTTTACTTCTTGGTTCATAAATTCTCTCCTTTGTTCAATTGTAGAACAAAAGACATTTTCCTGCCAAAGAAATACTTTGTTTTTTTAGTATAACAAAAAATCGTCTTTTATTCTATATTTACTTCGCTTCTTTCTTGGAAAAATTGGTCGAATGACCTAGATTTTCTCTCTAAAAATTAAAATTGTGCAAGATAAAAAAGAGTTTTACACAAGAATTATTTTAACAAAAACACTGTCATAGTGCAATAATATTTTTAATAGTTAGCTAACAGCGCAAAAAACTGCCACTGACGAATTTTTTTCGTCAAAGTGACAGTTTTTTCTCTTTATTTTACTTTTTTATTTCCTAATTGTAAACGTAACAAAGCCTTTCGAAGTGCTAATTCTGCACGAGCTTCATTAATTTCTCCATCCGCACCTTTTAATCGCCGTTCTGCCCTAGTCTTTGCCTCTCTGGCTCGATGGATATCGATTTCATCCGGCCATTCACAGGACTCAGCCAATATCACAACCTTGTCCGGAAGGATTTCTATAAAACCATCATGAAGGGCAGCTTCTTTTGTCTCTCCACTCTGTATAAAACGTACAACACCAGGTGCTACAATAGAAGTAAGTGGGATATGTCCTGCCAGAACACCAATTTCCCCTTCTGTTGTACACACTTCCAACATTTCTATATCATCTTCGTAAAATACGCGATCTGGAGAAACAACCTGAATATGAAATAATTTATTATCTGCCATCCAAATTCCTCCTATTTCACACGCGCAAGTACGTCTTCAATGCTACCTGCATTTAAGAAATAACTTTCCGGAATATCATCATGTTTTCCATCTAAAATTTCCTTAAAGCTTCGTATCGTCTCTGATAAAGGTACATACTTACCAGACATACCGGTAAACTGTTCTGCAACAAAGAATGGCTGCGACAAGAATTTCTGTATCTTTCTTGCTCGGTTTACCAATACTTTTTCTTCTTCTGATAATTCATCCATACCAAGCATGGCAATAATATCCTGCAATTCCTTATATTTCTGCAATATTTCTTGTACACCTCTGGCAACCTGATAATGTTCTTCCCCTACAATACGTGGGTCTAAGATACGAGATGTAGATTCCAATGGATCTACTGCTGGATAAATACCAAGCTCTACAATAGAACGGGAAAGTACCGTAGTTGCATCCAAATGTGCAAAGGTTGTAGCTGGCGCCGGGTCAGTCAAATCATCTGCTGGTACATATACCGCCTGTACGGAGGTAATCGAACCATTTTTTGTAGATGTAATACGTTCCTGTAATGCTCCCATTTCTGTTTGTAAGGTTGGCTGATATCCTACCGCAGATGGCATACGTCCTAATAATGCAGACACCTCAGAACCTGCCTGTGTAAATCGGAATATGTTATCAATGAACAATAAGACATCCTTTCCACCTTCATCACGGAAATTTTCCGCAATGGTAAGCCCCGTAAGACCTACACGCATACGCGCTCCAGGAGGTTCATTCATCTGTCCAAACACCATGGCGGTTTTGTCAATAACTCCTGATTCTTTCATTTCATAATACAAATCATTTCCCTCACGGGTTCTTTCTCCAACACCGGTAAATACAGAATATCCGCCATGTTCGGTTGCAATATTCGTAATCAATTCCTGAATCAATACCGTCTTACCTACACCAGCACCTCCAAACAAACCGATTTTTCCACCCTTTTGATAAGGGCACAAAAGATCTACTACTTTAATACCAGTCTCTAGTACTTCTGTTGAAGTAGATTGCTCCTCAAAAGCAGGTGCTTTTCTATGAATTGGTTTATATTTCACATCTTCCGGTACAGGTTTTTCATCAATCGGCTCACCAAGTACATTGAACATACGTCCCAATGTTTTCTCACCAACCGGAACAGAAATCGGTGCTCCTGTAGCTACAGCTTCCATACCACGTACCAAACCATCCGTCGGTCCCATGGCAATACATCTTACAACATCATCACCTAAATGCTGTGCTACTTCGACAACAAGTTTGTTGCCTTCTTTTGTGGTAATATTAATCGCATCATTGATTTCCGGAAGATGTCCTTCCGAAAACTTAATATCCAATACCGCACCGATAATCTGAGTGATCTTTCCAACATTTAATTCTGCCATAATTCCTATTCCCTCACTCTCTCATCGTCTCTGACCTATTCAATTGCAGAAGCCCCTGCAACAATTTCTGTCAGTTCCTGTGTAATACTTGCCTGTCTTGCTCGATTATATTTCAAGGACAAATCTGCAATCATTTCCTCTGCATTATTGGATGCAGAATCCATGGCCTGCATTCTAGCACCATTTTCACTGGCAAGTGCTTCGCATAATGCCCCATAAATCATACTATTTACATATTTTGGAATAATTTTATCCAACGCTTCCTCTGCATTTGGTTCATAGTTCATCAAAACTAAATCGTCTGCCTTTTTTTCTCCCACTTCTACCGCCACCGGCAATAGTTGCGTTAACGTTGGAATCTGTGTAATGGTATTCTTAAATACCGTATACGCAATATAAATCTTTCCTATCTCACCTTTGGCATAAGCCTCCAGTACAGCTCTTCCAATATCTACCGCATCTGAAAATAAAGGTTCATTCATTACCTCCGAAAAGTCGGCTTTTATTTCATATCCATTTCGTTTTAAAGAATCTCTTCCTTTACGACCTACAGCATATACAAACACGTCTTCCTTTTCCATGTCACCCTGTGTCAATAACTTCACTACGTTATTATTATAACCACCTGCAAGTCCACGATTTGAAGATACTACAATAACAGCTATTTTCTTACTATTATTTGACTGTAAATACGGATGATCTACATTATCTGATTTTGCCAAGATAGAGGTAACTGCATCATGCATATAGTGAAAATATGGCTTTGATGCCTCAACTCTTCCCTTTGCCTTTTGAAGCTTCGCAGTAGAAACTACCTTCATAGCAGCCGTAATCTGACTGGTATTCTGAATCGATTCTTTGCGTCGCTTAATCTCTCTCATAGAGGCCATATTCTACACCTCCTCTATTCGCTTACAAATTCTTTTTTGTATTCTTCAATAGCTTTTACAAGGAGCTTCTCTGCCTCCTCTGTAATAACCTTTTCTTCGCCGATACTCTTTGGTAATTCCGGATATTTCGTATCAATATACTCAAATAACCCATTTTCAAAACTTAGGATATCCTCTGTCGGAATATCTAACAAGTATTTATTGGTTGCTGCATAAATAATAATAACCTGATAAGAAACCGGCATTGGTTTATATTGTGGTTGCTTTAATATCTGCTGTATTCTTTCACCCTGTGCAAGTTTTTCCTTTGTATCTGCATCCAAATCAGAACCAAACTGTGCAAAGGATGCCAATTCTCGATACTGTGCAAGCTCGGTACGAATTGGACCTGCAATTTTCTTCATAGCCTTAATCTGTGCAGAACCACCTACTCTAGATACAGACAATCCAGCATTGATAGCTGGACGGAAACCAGCATTAAACATCTCTGTCTCCAAGTAAATCTGTCCATCTGTAATGGAAATTACATTAGTTGGAATGTATGCCGACACATCTCCTGCCTGTGTTTCGATAATAGGAAGGGCAGTCAATGAACCTCCGCCTAATTTATCTGATAAACGAGCTGCACGTTCCAATAATCTGGAATGTAAATAGAATACATCACCAGGATATGCCTCACGTCCAGGTGGTCTCTTAAGGAGCAAGGAAAGTGTACGATATGCAGCCGCATGTTTACTCAAATCATCGTAAACAATCAATACATCCTCTCCATTTTCCATCCACTCTTCTCCAATAGCGCATCCGGAATATGGTGCAATATACTGAAGTGGTGCCAATTCACTTGCTGTAGCGGCAACAATAGTGGTATAATCCATAGCTCCATATTCTTCTAATGTTTTTACAATATTTGCAACCGTCGAAGCCTTTTGTCCGATTGCAACATAAATACATTTTACATTTTGCCCTTTTTGATTAATAATGGTATCAATTGCAATCGCTGTCTTACCAGTCTGTCTGTCACCAATGATCAACTCACGTTGTCCTCTACCGATTGGCACCATTGCATCAATCGCTTTGATACCCGTCTGTAACGGAGTATCTACTGACTTTCTGGAAATAACACCAGATGCTACACGCTCAATCTTACGATACTTCTGACTTTCGATTGGTCCCTTTCCATCTATCGCCTGTCCCAATGCATTTACAACACGTCCAAGCATCTGATCACCAACTGGAACTTCCACTACTCTTCCAGTAGTCTTTACCGTATCTCCCTCATTTATATTTTTACTATCACCAAGTAAAACGGCACCTACATTATCCTCTTCCAAGTTCAGAACCATACCGTAGATTTCATTTGGAAATTCTAATAATTCACCTGACATGGCATTTTCTAAGCCATGAATACGGGCGATACCATCTGCTACCTGAATAACGGTTCCCACATCCGAAACTTCCAATTTGGTGCTGTACTTTTTAATCTGTTCTTTTATCACAGAACTGATTTCTTCTGGTCTCAAATTCATGGTATGTGTGCACCTTCTTTCTTTTTATTTTAGTTCAGTTGTATTTTGCTAAGTTCCTTTGCCATATTGTCTATTCTGGTACGGATACTGCTATCTACAACTCTGTCTCCAACACGAATAATCAATCCTCCAATCAAGGATGCATCCACATTGAAGTTCATCTCAAATTCTACATACTCTGTTGTGTTTAATAATTTTTCTTTTATTTGCTCTTTTTGCGTATCTGACAATGGAACCGCAGAAACAATATAAGCAACTCCTATTTTCTTATATACTTTTACCCTATCTGTAAAATACTGCAAAACAGACAAAATCTCATTATATCGATCTTTCTGTAAAAGTAAGACAAGAAAACCAACCATCACATCCGATACCTGTCCCTTGAAAATGCTTTCTACTACAGATATCTTTTCCTCTTTATCAATCTTTGGATGATTCAAAAGTTTTAATAACTCTGGATTTTTTTGAATCGTCTGCTCTATGGCAAACGCCTCATCCGATAGTTGCTCTAAACATTGTTCATCTATTCCCAGTTCAAAAAGGGCTTCTCCATATGTTTTAGAAACTAACTTTGCCATGTGCTATCACCTATTTCTTTTAAGGTCTCGTCGATCAGCGCATCCTGCTGCTGTGCATCAATTGAAGTCTTTACAATCTTTCCAGCCATAGCAGAGGCAATTGTGATCATTTCCTGTTTCACTTCATCTTTTACTTTATTTTTCTCTAAAGCAATATCTTTTTCTGCGCGGACACGAATGCGGTGTGCTTCTTCCTTGGCTTCCTCCACGATTTCACGTTCCTGAAGTAATGCCTTTTTTCGAGTATCACTAAGAATACTCTCAGCCTCTTTACCAACATTTTTCAGCTTGTCCTCATACGTCTCCCTCATTTGAAGGCTTTCTTTTTTTGCTTGTTCAGCCGTCTCTAATTCTTCTGTAATCTTTGCCTGACGTTTTTCCAAGAACTCCCTAACCGGGTTAAATAAAAGTTTTGACAAAAATACAAATAAAACAAACACTGCAAGGGCTGTAATACACGCATCTGCAATCAACTGTGTATCCAATCCAAACAAACGACTGTAGCTATCTCCATCTGTTGCAAGAAACACTGTTGATATCCAACCTAATCCTTTCAATGTACGGCCTCCTTTCCCTCTTTCTTAGTTTGGTGTCCTGTCAATATTTTTTTCGAACACAACGCCACTTTCTTACTCTTAAAGTTTTCCAAGAAGTGGATTTGCAAATAGTAAGATCAATGCAATAACCAAACCATAAAGACCTGTTGTTTCTGCTACCGCTTGTCCTAAAAGCATGGTAGACATAATACTTCCTCTTGCACCTGGATTACGACCAACTGCTGCTGCTGCCTGTCCGGCTGCATTACCCTGTCCAATACCAGAACCAATACCTGCGATCATTGCTAAACCTGCTCCAATAGCAGAGCATGCCAAAATTAAACCTTCGTTTGTAATATTCATAATAAATTCCTCCTAATTCTTCGCTTTGTATACATCTACATATACAACCCCTGTTTTACAATTACTTTTGTCTTTTACTCTTCCTCACCAATTGCATCTGCAACGAATACCATAGTCAACATACAGAATACGAATGTCTGAATCGCTCCCGCAAACAAATCCAAATATGCATGAAGTGCTGCAGGCCATACCAATGTTAACACTTTTGGTAATAAGCCATATACCAGCCCCAGCATAACGGTTCCTGATAAAATATTACCAAACAAACGTAATGACATAGAAACCGGTGTTGCGAGATCTCCAATAATGTTAATTGGGAAGAAGAAGAAAATCGGCTCAAACCACCCTTTTACTTTTCCCAATTTCTGATACTTAAATCCATTGTATTGAATCATGATAAAAGTAATCAGTGCCAGTGGCAATGTAACACCATAATCAGCCGTTGGCGCTCTCAGTCCAAACAACCCTGATATGTTTGACAGGAAAATAAAACAAGCCAGTGTTCCAATATAATTGGCAAATTTTGGTCCATGTTTCTTCCCCATATTGGATATTACAAGGCTATCCAATGCCTCTACAAGCATCTCAAGAATATTTACAAACATCCCTGGTGACTTATATGGATCTGCCTTTTTTATTGCTCTGTTTGCTACAACTGCAAACAAAATCAATGTCAAACATACGATAAACAATGCCACATGAGTCGTTGTGATATACAACTGCTGACCGAATAAATGATATTTAAAATATCCAGTCGTTCCTAACTCAACACTGCTGTCTGCACGAATAAGATTCCTAGACGGCAGGGCCTTTGATAGCAAAGCATATTCTACATTCAAATGTTCTCCCTCCTTTTCCTTTCTCCGTTTTTCAAAACAAAATTACATTGTATTGAATACTTGGTTTATTCTTTATGATGAAAAAACGATTGTACATATGCGGATGCCTTTAATGAAAAAGCTCCCAGAACAACACCCAATGGATGAAACCATTTTGGACATAACAATCCTGTTACTACAACCGCTATCATAATCAACATACGAATCACTGCCTGACTCGCTTCTCGTTTTGAGGCTTCCGCCTCTCCCATATCTAAACTTTTTTGCAAACTGAAATAAAGATGAATAGCCATAATACATCCGCCAATAGAACTTAAGAATACACCTCGGATAAAACGGATCCGGTCATGTAAAAAGAATGCACCAAACATACTAATGACTGCTGTATATACAATAATCCCCACTAATAACCACAATATTGTCTTTTTCTCCTTACGCATATCCCCGCTCACTTTCATCCACTCTATTCCATCCGGTCTACTTTTCTGTCATTTTTTCTGTCTATCTTGTTTTTTCTCACCTTGTCTCTTCAAGTTGTCAAAATATTCCTGCTGTGCATTTTCTCTTTTTAAATCTTTCTCATAAAACCCTCTTACAAGTTGAAAAAAGTTACGAAATGCAGCTAAAACCCCCAGAAGCATCATAATCAGAAAACCTAATGTAGTATCCAGCTTTTCATCCAGCCACAAACCAATCCAGCCGCATACCAGTAACGGCGCCAGCATAGTCAGTCCAATCTGGAGGATCATAATAAAAGCCTTTGCAATACCTTTGTTTTCTTTTTTCAACATTCTCTTCCTTTCGTATCCTTTTTTGTTCACATTTACAAATGCACATAAATTAATTATACATCTTTTTTAAATTTTGTCCATAAAAACCGAACTTATTCCCTATGATTTAATAATAATTTAATATTTTTCACTTTGCTCTTTTCATAAAAATCCTATCTATGGTATACTATTTAAATAGAAACCGTTGGGGAGGGATTCGTATGACAAATAAAACATTGAAACTATATCGAAAACGTATTATACCGGAGGAAATGATCCTTTTAAAAGATGATATAGTTCTTCATCAAGATACTTCTATTATTATTACCAAATGGAACTCTTTAAAACCTCGAAAAGATTTTTCCAACGGAATTTCTGCTTATTTTATAGAAGAAGGTTTTAAGGTAAGTAAAATATTTGACAAACATCAAAAATTGGTTTATTGGTACTGTGATATCATTGAAACCGAATACAACACCGGACAAAATGCATATATTTTTACTGACTTACTAGCAGACGTTGTGATTTATCCGGATGGTACATTACGTGTATTAGATTTGGATGAAATTGGTGATGCATTAGAAGACAAACGTATCACAAACGAAACAGCTATTAAAGCACTTCGTTTGTGCAATCATTTATTGGAAAAAGTATATTCTGGAAGTTTCAAAAAATATCAGAATATAGTAAATAAATATGAAACAAAAGAGGGCAATTCACACAATTAAGTAGCAAATAAAAAAAGACAAAAATATTGTATTTACAACATTTTTGTCTTTTTTATATAAAATATTACTAGTCCTTAATCCTCAATCTGAGCAATTCTTCTTACATGTCTCTCATCATTAGAAAATGGCGTATTTAAAAATGTATCAACAATCTTTACTGCCAATCCAGGACCAATCACTCTTGCCCCCATAGCTACAATATTTGCATCATTATGCTCTCTTGTAGCCTGTGCACTAAAGCAATCATGACAGAGTGCTGCACGAATTCCCTTTACCTTGTTTGCTGCAATAGAAATACCAATTCCGGTACCACAAATAAGAATTCCTTTTTCAGCTTCCTTATTTGCCACTGCATGTGCTACCTTTTTTGCATAAACCGGATAATCCACAGAATTTGTGTCATAACATCCATAATCTTTATATTCTAAATGATTTTCCTCCAAATATGCTATAATTTCCTGTTTTAATTCATAACCACCATGGTCACATCCAATTGCTATCATGTAAATGATTTCTCCTTTCTGCTTAATTGTATTTTCAAACGGATGAAACACCCGAAGTCAAACGGATATTCACAATCCGATCTGCTACTTGTTCATAACACTATTCTACATATCTCTCTGTATCTTGTAACCCATACATTTTCTTAAGTTTTATTACAATTTTTTTTATCACTCTGGACATCGTCGCAAAACAATCTTCATATTCCACTACTGAACCACCATAAGGATCCATCATGTCCATCTCTTCACCTATAAATCCATACATAGTGTGAACACTGCCTCTAAAATCAAAATCACGTATAATTCTTTCTTTCTGATGCATAGTCATAGTAAGCACCAGTGTTGTCTCATCCAAATCCTCATTATCCAACATTTTTGCAGTTCTTTCTTCCAACTCTAATCCATGATTGATTAAAACAACCTGTACCTTAGGATTTATCGGCTCTGGAAATAATACGACCATTCCTCTCGATGTAATCGTTACATCCTTGTCCGTAACCATACTTTTACAGATCATCTCTGCCATAAGACTTGCTGCTGTATTATCCTCGCAAACAAATAGTATTTTTTTATATCTGCGCATATTTCTCCTCTTTTATTCCGCGGTAAGAATAGAATATCCCGCTGCTTTGTTTAAACGATTCATAATTGCCATTCCCATCGGATCTCCTTCAAAACTCTCTGTATAAATCACATCCACATCTAAATGGTCAAAATCACGAAGGATTTTGTACATTCCTCTGGCTATACTTCCCTGTTCCATTCGAGAACCAATGCTTCTTACTACACCATTCTTATAATACTTCACAGTCTCATCTGTTGCAATAATCCCTACCTTTTTTCCTGCCTTCTCCTGCTCTTGACTCAACTGGTAAATCCGATCTATCACTTTTTCTTTTTGTCCCTGTACAATTGTAAGCTGGGCTTTGGGAGCATAATGTTTATATTTCATACCTGGTGCTTTGGGCTTTCCTGTCATGGCTCCTTTTCTATCCAAAATTGCAGGATCGATCTGAACTGGCCCTATTACATGCTCCAACATTTCCTTTGTAATGTAACCTGGACGCAGAATAGTAGGAATTGCACTTGTAAGATCTACAATTGTCGATTCAATACCAACTTCCACCATGCCCCCATCCAATATCATATCAATCTTTCCTTCTAAATCTTCCTGAACATGAGCTGCCATAGTAGGACTTGGTCTTCCCGATGTATTTGCACTTGGTGCAGCAACATAAACATCAGATTCCCGTATCAAACGTAGTGCTACTGGATGATTTGGCATACGAATGGCAACCGTATCCAATCCCCCGGTAGTTCCTAATGGTACTTTGCTGCTTTTCGGCAAAATCATAGTCAAAGGTCCCGGCCAAAATCTTTCCGCCAATTGTCTTGCCTTTTCCGGCACAGCATCCGTTAAGTCTTCTAATGCCTCCACAGAAGCAATATGTATGATCAAAGGATTGTCTGATGGTCTTCCTTTTGCCTTATAAATTTTTTGAGCCGCCTGCGAATCCAGTGCATTTCCACCCAATCCATATACTGTTTCCGTAGGAAACGCCACCAATCCACCTTTTTGAAGAACTTTGGCAGCCTCTTCATACACCTCTGACGGTCCTTCTTGCGTAACTACCCGAATTTCTGTTTTCATGAAGTCTATCTCTTCTTTCTATCTATCAAATTTCCTTATATTTCATTATACAATGTGTCACTAAGAAAAAAAAGCCCCGTTTTCCATCCTTGGCATTTTGTTTATTGTACCGAAAATCTATTGGCGGACTGCCTCTTAAAACTTTGAATGATTTTCTCTAAATGGCAATTATTTTTTTTCCTTTAAATACTGTAAAATGCCTTTCACAATCCCCTGTGCCATCTTTTCCTGATAATCCTCCTCTGTCAATAACATTTCTTCCTTTGGATTAGACAAAAAACCACATTCTACTATAACAACCGGACAATTGACTTTTTTTAATATATAGTATTCTTTATTTGCCTTTGCCTGTCTATGATTTTCTTCCGTTATCTCTTCCTTGATACTTTTTTGAAGAAATGTTGCCAACTGTTCTCCTGCCTCTGAGGCTTCATAATAAAACACCTGACTTCCATGAGAGGATGTATCTGTAAAACTATTTTGATGAATGCTTACGGCAACTGCCGCCCCGCTGGCATTCATAATCTCCACACGTTTTCTCATATCTGCACTTTTTTTCCCACTTTTTGCTTCTGCGCATAAATCGGTATCCGTACTTCGTGTCATTACTACCTGTATTCCTTTTTTCTCCAAAATCCGTCTTACTTTACAGGCAATCGCCAAATTAATATCCTTCTCTAAAACTCCGGTAATTCCCACTTTTCCAGGATCATAGCCACCATGTCCTGCATCTATAACTACCACTATATCGTCTGTCTTCTTTTGTGCAACCTCAACCACTCCTACATAACAAATTGCCATAACACTAATGATTATGGCAATTCCCATGAAAATCAATTTTTTATTATCTTCCATACTTTTCGCTACCCTTTTTCTTTATTTTATGAAAAAAGTAATTTATTTATACCTTATAAAGAAAAGAACAAGCGCAACTAATTGGTATATTTCATCAATGTATTCCAAATATTTTTCTTTTCCATTCCAAGCTTCCAGCAACTAATACCTGCAATCTTTCCATTGTTTTGATCCGAAAAGATGATTTTTAACTTCTCCTCTATAGATTTTTCATCCTCCAACCATATTTTATACACACTATTATCTGCCTTAAATTCTGCATAATTCTGTGCTGTTGTTTCATCCCATTTTGCAGTTGCACCATTCCGCTTTACAGTTTCCTCTGCCTGAGACATACTTAATGCACTAGAACTTATTTTTTTTGCTCCATTTTCGTCGTATTCTCTCCATAGTCTTGTATAAAATGGAATTCCAATGATTACCTGACTCGGATTTACACTTTTTGTTATCTGTTCGACCGCATCTTTCACATAACCAATCGATGCTACGGAACCACTTTCCTCGCTTCCAGCATAATGTTCATCATATGCCATAACGACCACATAATCTACTACTTTTCCCTGCTCTTCCCGATCATAATAAGTTGTGTAACTACTTGGTACATAAGAATCCACAGATAAAACAATTCCATTTGCTCTACATTTTACAGATAATTCCCTTAAAAATTCTAAATATGCGGCGGCAGTCTTTTTGGTTATATATTCAAAGTCAATATTGATACCATCTAAATTGTACTCAATTGCACTGGCAACTAAACGATTCACAAGTTTATCTCGATTTGTAGTATTTCCTAAAACCGTTGCCAAATCAACCGTTCCACTTTTGGCTTCAAAATCATTGCAAAGAGCCCATACCTCTAATCCATTGTTATGTGCCTTCTGTACATAATCTTCACTGGCAAGAGAAGAAATTTCGCCTTTGTTGGATGAGATTGCAAACCAAGTTGGCGATATCACATTGAGTCCCTTTGTAGATGAAATTGTATTTAAAAGTCCTGCATTTGCTGACATATTCGTAACCTGGTGCCATGCCATGGATATTTCCTTGCTTTTTGTAATATGCGGATATGTTTCCTCTTTGTAATCATTTGTCATAGTTTCCTCATATACATCCGATAAATGTTTTTTCAGCACATATCCCGTTACACCATCCTTCGTCATAACTTTGGCATAACTCTTTAATTCTTCACTTCCATCATTTACAACACGTAATACGTCTGATTCTTCCAACTTTTTTAAAATATCACACTTAATACCTGCTCTATATCTAAGTTTTGTACTTTTCTTTACTTTATAATAAGAATACGTATTTCCCCATCCACTTTCAATCATAAGACGATTTGGGTTTTTATAAAGCTTATACGTAACATTAGAATATTCCTTAACAAAATCCAATGCTATATATGCTTTTTCTCCCTTTGTTTTTACAATTTCATACTGCTTTTTGGATTTACTTTTGTTTACCTGATAGTTTCCACTTCCCACTTCACTTCGGATTACTTCATACGCTGTAGTATAAGATAAAATGTTTTCCGTACTATCAAAATAAAATCGTTTATTGATATATTGTTGTACGACTTCATACGGAATATATATTTGATTTTCCTCCACAAACCCAGTATCTTCTAAATATGTGTCATGCACCATCAGTGCAACTTCATTTCCTTTCACATGAAAATATTTTGATAATGGCATTACTTTGTTACTAGGCGAATAACGTTTATATAAAAAGGAAAAAGCAATCACAAACAGTAAAACCAGAAAACTTGCTGCTAAAATCATTGGAAGTTTTTTCTTTTCTTTCCGATTTTGTCTTTTTCTTCTCTTTTCTTCCCATTTTTCGCGTCTGGAACGTTCTATCAGACTTTCCCCTTCTTTCCTTTCTTCCTCTTTTAACTTCTCTATTTCTTTCTTTTTTTCAAAGAATACATTTTTTTCATTTTTATTTTCATTTGCCATCTTTTTTCCCTCCTGTTCACTCCAACATATTATAATGTCTTTTATCCTTTTCTATCCTATGACTATCAGTCTCATTATATCCAGTAATAAAGAAAAAGTCAAAAGACACCTTATAGATTCGGTGACCTTTGACTCTTCACCATTACTGTTTATATGTCTATCAAGCAGACCGTAAACAGTAATTTTTCAACAACAGTTTGGGATTCTTGGTCCTTTCTTTTTTATTTTTTGTAGTGTGCGACTGTTACATCGCATTTTAGTAACATAACCTTTTGGGTTATCTCAAGAGAAATTCTTCTGCGTATCTCCTTGCAGACTATACTTTTTCCAAACATCCGGTGCAAATATATGTTATATCTTTTCAATCAAAATATTTGTTTTATTTATTCCGGATTATGCACAATTGTACTGGCATACAAACTTCCTTATTTATATAGTATAGTCTGTATTTTTTGCTTCACCTCCTCACTTACAAATAAAACAGTGCCTAACTTTATCTTATTCTTATTTCCATTTTTTCCATGTTTGCGCCTGTTTATTTGTTTTCAGATTGGTTTATTTTTAACCTCTCCTTTTGCTTTCACACAGTTCCTGTCATTTTCCTGTATTTTGTACTTTTTCATAATGGAATGTAGTCACACGATTCCGTGTCAGAATGCTGTCTTTCTAAAACAGCTTTTAGATGAAATAGAAACAATCAGAATAATGTAGATTGTATTTTGAGACTTGTACTGCAATATTCATTTTCTTCAGTCTTGCTCACTACACACAGTCACCTGTGTTTTCACAGGCACTATTCTAGCGGATTTCCCAATGCATTTCAATGCACAAATCAAACAAATTTATCTCCAAAATATACCTTCTTTTCTATAGTCTAAAATGTCACACACCACCTATTTCCTTATTTTGTAATAGTTCACCATAGTTTACTGTTCATGCACAGCATTGGTTCTATATCTATATATTATTGACTTTAACCGATACATATTCTATACTGAGAAAAAGGAAGGAGTTGATTTTTATGAAACTAGAACGAATCAATGATAATCAAATCCGTTGTACCTTAAATAAAGAAGATTTGCTGGATCGTCAATTAAAAATTAGCGAACTCGCTTATGGTACAGAGAAGGCAAAAGAATTATTTCGTGATATGATGCAACAGGCATCTTATGAACTTGGTTTTGAAGCAGAGGATATCCCACTCATGATCGAAGCAATTCCTCTCTCTTCCGAAAGTCTTGTACTCATTATTACTAAAGTAGAAGATCCGGATGAATTGGATACACGCTTTTCTAACTTCTCCTCTGATAGTAATGATATGGATATTTTAGACACAGATGAAGAAGATATACTGGATTTCCCTGTTTTATCCAATAGTGAAACCGGTCTTTCTGAAGTAATAGATGCGCAAGAGGACGATGCAAAGAATGAAAAAGAATTTATTCCTTTATCCAATGCGATCGCTCCTGATAATGTTCTTCCACAAAAGCAAGAGAAAAAGAATTCTTCTGAACCTGTGAATACGATTCGAATTTATTCTTTTTCCTCTTTAGATGAAGTGACTTCTTTGGCTTATGAATTGAACGATATATATAAAGGTGCAAATTCTTTATATAAGAACACGGAAAATGATATTTATTATCTAATCATGCAAAAAGATAAACATAGCATAAATGAATTTAATCAAATTTGCAATCTAGCCTGTGAGTTTGGCAAATTAGAACGAACTACCTATGCCACCATGGCATACTTTCACGAACATTATAAACAGATTGCAAAAACAAATGCGTTGCACATTTTAGCGACTTTATAAAACAAAACGTAACGCAAAGTATATAGAGGGTGTGTCTGTAGTTACACCCACAGGTGCACCCTCTATACAATAACAAACATTCTATTTTTTATCGAAACTCTACCATATGATTTAGCGGACCTCTTCCTCTCCCCAAATTCAGATTCGCACCAATAGCTTTTTCTACATATTTCTTTGCTTTTTTGCAACTTTCCTGCAACGTATATCCTTTCGCTAAGTTACAGGCAATTGCAGATGATAGCGTACAACCGCTCCCATGTTTATTCGGATTTGTCAGTATTTCTCCTGAAAACGTACTGCAATTTTTATCTTTTTCGTATAAAATATCACTGGCACTATCCGAACAATGCCCGCCTTTTACCAAAACAGAAATCGCATACTGTTCCGAAAGAAAAGCTGCTGCCTGTTTCATCTGCGCAAGTGTTTCAATCTTTTTCTCTGTCAAAACATTGGTCTCAGGTAAATTCGGTGTAATCAATGTACTCCACGGAAATAATTTTTTCTTCAAAACCTCCACTGCATCCGCTTCCATCAACATATGTCCGCTGGTAGATACCATAACAGGATCTAATACAATCGGTATCTTTTCGATAAGTTCACTATGTTCTTCAAAAAAATCAGCTAATGCCTCAATGATTTCTTTGTTTCCAAGCATTCCAATTTTTATGGCATCTGGAACAATATCCGAGAAAACCGCCTCTAATTGTTTCTTTAGAAATGCTCCACTTACCAGCATTACATCTGTTACGCCCATTGTATTTTGTGCTGTAAGTGCTGTAATCACACTCATTCCATATACTCCATGCATCGTCATTGTTTTTAAATCTGCCTGAATCCCTGCACCACCACTACAATCACTTCCAGCAATTGCTAACACTTTTCTCATTCCATTTCCTCCCCTTAGCAAAGTCCATATGATACGTTATTTTTCCCATATATTTTGTAACAGTTCAGCCGGGCAGAAATGATTGTGGAAATTGCACATGACTGCTAGCAGGCTAAGTGCAATTTCCACAATCATTTCTATTAGGCTAACGCCAAACATGAATACACATTGAACACTTGGCGAAGTATTTTTGAGCCTAGTGTGAAAGCGTACAGAGTGAAGTGTCCAGACAAAAAGGATATTTTTAGTCATGTTGTATATTCTGGCACTTTATGAATGTACCCGGCTGAACTGTTACTATATTTTTAAGGTTCTCTGCTGCTTTCCTTATATCCTGTGTGTCCAAAATAGCAGAAATCACTGCAACTCCATCTACTCCACAGGATTTTACTTCTTTTAATCGTTCTGCTGTAATTCCTCCGATTGCCACAATAGGAATGTCCACGCTCTGCCGTATGGTACACAATTCTTCCTGCGTGATTCCCTTCGCATCCTTTTTGGTAGGCGAAGGATAGATTGCTCCTACTCCCAGATAACTGGCACCCTCTTTTTGTGCTTGTATTGCCTGCTCCACAGTCTTTGCCGTAGCTCCTATTATCTTCTCCGCACCTAAAATGCGACGTGCCTGTGCTACTGGTAAATCTGACTGTCCAAGATGAACACCTGCCGCATCGACTGCCAAAGCAATATCCACACGATCATTGATAAGAAGTGGCACCTGATATTGATCGGTAACCATTTTTAACTCTTTCGCCAGATTATAAAAGGCTCTTGTACTGCAATCCTTTTCTCGAAGCTGTACCATGGTACAACCGCCTAAAATTGCTTGTTCCACCGCATCTGGCAGAGTGGTATGTTGTAAATAGCTCCGTTCCGTACAAAGATACAGGCTATAATCTATCTTTTTCATAGTATTTCCTTTCTGCCACATCGCTATGTCCCTATTATTCATCAAATATGCTTACGATTTCCCCATCTAAAATACGGTTCATATTCTTTACCGCACAGAAATTTCCACACATACTACAAGTATCTTCTTTTTCTGGTGCTGCTTCGGCACGATACCGTCTAGCCTTTTCCGGATCCATAGCCAAGTCAAACATTTCTTCCCAGTCCAATTTCTTTCGTGCTGCACTCATGGCATAATCCCAGTCTGCTGCTCCTTTTACACCTTTGGCTATATCGGCTGCATGTGCCGCAATCTTCGCCGCTATAATTCCTTCTTTTACATCCTGTAAATCTGGTAATCGCAAATGTTCTGCAGGTGTCACGTAACACAAGAAGGAAGCTCCATAGGTAGCAGCAATTGCTCCTCCAATCGCAGATGTAATATGGTCATATCCTGGCGCTACATCGGTAACTAGCGGTCCTAATACATAAAAAGGTGCGCCATGACACAAAGTTTTCTGTATTGTCATATTTGCCTCAATCTGATTTAATGGCATATGTCCTGGCCCTTCAATCATAACCTGTACATCTTTTTCCCATGCACGTTTCGTAAGTTCTCCTAAAACAATCAATTCTTCAATTTGTGCTGTATCCGTAGCGTCCGCAATACATCCTGGACGGCAGGCATCTCCCAAACTCATTGTAATATCATATTCTCGGCAAATATCCAAAATTTCATCATAATGCTCATAGAATGGATTTTCTTCTCCTGTCATCTCCATCCACGCAAACATAATGGAACCACCTCTGGAAACAATATTCATAAGACGTTTATTTTTCTTAAAACGTTTTGCAGTTTCTCGATTCAATCCACAATGAATCGTCATAAAGTCTACCCCATCTTCTGCATGCATTCGTACAATGTCAAGCCATTCCTGTGCAGTAATCTCTTTTAATGCCTTATGATAATACACAACCGCATCATAGATTGGCACTGTTCCCAAAATTGCACTACATTCTGTAGCAATTTTTCTTCGAAAAGTTCTGGTATCTCCATAAGAACTTAAATCCATGATTGCTTCTGCTCCCATATCCACAGCACTCTGTACTTTCGCTAATTCCATGTCCATATCAATGCAATCTCTGGAAATTCCTAAATTTACATTAATTTTGGTTTTCAACATAGAACCAATTCCGTTGGGATTTATGGCTGTATGCTTTTTATTGCAAGGAATAATGACCTTTCCTTCTGCCATATATTTTCTCAGTTCTTCTACATCCATATTTTCTTTTTCCGCAACAATTTTCATTTCTTTTGTAACAATGCCTTTTCTGGCAGCATCCATCTGTGTTGTATACATTTTCTTTACCAACCTTTCTATCATTATACTGTTTTCAACATTGTAACAATTCAGCCGGGAACATTCATAAAGTGCCAAAATATACAAAATTAGCTAAAAATATTCTTTCTAGCTGAACTATTACTCAAAATCTTATCTTCCTATGTACAATTTACAATAACAGAGCATTTTACCCTATAGGACGTATTTTCCTTTAGAACAAAAAAGAATCAACACCAAAACGTGTTGATTCTTTCCCTTTCCTGCAAAGTATTTATCTGATAAACAAATCTATCATACCATTTTATGCTCCCTACCACGGTATTAACCGACAGGTTCAAAGGGTCAGGCAACGCCTTCTCAACACGTAGTTCCCCTGCATATTTTCTTTTTCATTGTAACAAGATTATTTGTGTTTTTCAACATAGAATCAAAAGATTCTTTTTTCCAAACTGTGTGAAAAGAACTGTTCCAATTGATTACAACTACTGGCAAACAAAACCTTTTATTTTTTTACTTGCATATTTTCTATTTTTTGCAAATACATACTAGCAATCTGTCCATCTTCACGCTCTGGATATTTCTGTAGTAATTCATAAATAATAGACACGTAAGTTTTATCCAAGTCCAATATATCCGCAGTCTCAGTAGCATCAAATCCTTTTTGGTACAACTTTCGAAGCGTTCCCACTTCACTTTCTCTCTTTCCTTCCTCATGCCCCTCTGTTCGAATTGCTTCTTCCGCTGCCGCAGTCCACTCTTCCATCTCTTTTTCCACCATATCATCTAACCACTCTTTTAAAGTCATATATCTCGACCTCACTTTCGCATCAATCTTGATCTGTTCTACCCGATTATTTAAGTTTGCAATCTTTTCGCTCTTAATCTTTATATTTCGTGGATTCTTCAAATACTCCAAAAATTCTACCAACACAGGCGATAGTTCCTCTTTATTTTCTCCCACTGTACTTAAAAAAATCTTTTGCGTTCCATCACCAAGCGGAAGATTAAGATTTTCCAAGCATCGTTCTTCAAATGTATAACAACACCTCTTCTCACCAAACGGATCAAAATGACAGATAAAAATAACAAAACTCTTATTCAATAAATTGTACGATTTGCTTCCTGCTGGTAACAACTTAGAATCCAACAAACCTTGGTAATAACGACTTCGTTTTGGTGTGTCCTTTTTATCCTCCACCTGCATCTCCACATTGTAGACTGTATTTTCCTCATCTTCCACATAAATATCCATTCGAATGCTTTTCTGCTCTGGTATGTTGCTCTCCTGTTTTTCCTTTTCTAAGATTACGACCTTAGCAATCTCAATCCCAAGAATAATTTCCAATACATCTTTGCAAACGGTTTCATCCATCATTGCTTCCCCAAAAAGGAAGCTATCAGAAAAAGTCAATTCATCAAACGGCTTCATCTTATTCCTGACAATCGTTTTTCCTACAAAATCCATTGCCCCTACTCTGTTTCCTATTTTTTCTGTTTTTTTCTTCATGCACTGTCCTTCCCCAAAGACAGTAGAGTTTTCTTATATCTAATATTCTCAACGTAAAAGTATCTATATAACAACCTAAATATACTTTGCACGGTTTTATATTATGACAGTATTTGTCAGACTTTAACTAATTACGCATATAAATCGTTTCTTTGCGTGTTCTATATCTTTAGCATTATTATAACAAAACTCCACTGCTTTGACTATATTTCCTTTTTTCTGTTACGTTCCTAATTGGAATGTTTGCCGATTCGGCTGAATACTAGAGTGTAAAAAGATTTTTTTACACTTGATGTTAAGTATAACATATAAAAAAGAAAAAGCAAGAATATAGTAAAAAAGATTCGCTAAACCAATCTTGCTTTAACGAATCTTTTCTATTTTTCCTTTTATCAAGTCAAGTGGATATTCGCAATCCGCTCTGCTACTTGCTCATAACACGATTAGCTGCTATCGCAGCATATCAGAAAGGGCTTACACCCCTCCTGATACAAGAAAATCCAACCACTTATTGCCCTAAGCAATAGAAGTGTGGGACTTTCTTGATCGTGTTAAAGCTATTACTTTTTCTTATTCAAATGAATTTGAATTTCTTTATCACTCCAAAAATCTGGCTGATATCGTAATACTAACTTCTTGTCATTTTTAGGTGCCTCAAATGTCAAAGAACCTTTTACTGTTCCTCCGGCTACTAATTCTCCTGAATTCAAAGCCGTATCCTCGTCTATCATTGTAAATGTAATATCACTTACCTGTCCACTACTATTTTGCAATGAGAAATCATACGTATTGTAACTAACCTGATCATCACCATCATTATAGATGGTAAGCATTACAGTCACAAATACTTTTCCACTCTTAGGTTTGTCATATTGACTTCCGTTTGAGTAAGATACTTTTGTTACCTTAATCGCATAATCCCCAAGTTTCACCTTATCTCCAACATAAAATTCTTCATTTTCGTCCTTCTCTTTGCTGTCTTTTTCCTCGTCTTTCGTATCCTTTTTTGCCGTGTCTGTCTTATTTGTATCAGTCTGTTCTATTTTACTTTCCTCTATTTTTTTTGCACCCTCATCTGACGAATCGGAACTACTTGCAACAATACACAAGACAACTACAACTATAATTGCCCAAAACCACCAGCGTTTCCAAATTGGTTTTTTCATAAATTTTTTCCTCCTCTGTTTTTTTGGTAGTTTTCTACTGCATCGAAAACTATCAACTGCTATTTAGTATAAAGGAAAATTTTTCTATTTTGGTATGCTATCTGCATACATTTTTTTACTATCCCGTGTGTTATTGTCGAGGTAATCGAGGTGCAAAGCATATCCCTATTACAAAAACGACTGTTGCAATACAAATTTGTATAAAATAACGTTCCCATTTTTTACAATCATCCAACCACCTTTGAAACCAATGAAAGGGATCTAATATACAGAAATACGGTGCTATAATAGCGATAGACGCTAACAAAACGCCTTGCACCTTTTGCTGAAAATCAGACAAAGTGATATAGGTGGAATCAATACTGATTAAAAAAGCAAAACCAAAAAAATAACCGATTACAGCTAAAATTTCCTTCCACCAGATGCCTGAACGAAAGCCCGGTATTTCACGAATACCGTACCCTTTTTTATTATTTAAACTACTACCATTATTTCTAATTCTTGAATCCTCTACTAACTGTTCCTTTATTTGAGCATAAGATTCATAACGATTTCGATAATCAATCTGCGTACAAGTCATCACAATATCTCGAAAAGGCTCTAATTCTACTAAATGCTCTGTTGGCATTTTCCCAGTAAGCATTACATTGATCAAAATTCCCAATGCGTACATATCTGTTCTTTCATTTGTCTGACTAAACCCAAATTGTTCCGGGGCTGCATATCCTACAGTCCCCATAATAACTGTATCTGCTGTTTTTTCCTGTTGATAAGACCGAGCAATACCAAAATCAATCAATTTTAAAACACCATCCGTAGATATAATAATATTAGAAGGGTTGATATCTTTATGTACTATATTTTTCTTTTGCAATTCTTCTAGCAAATCCAACAACATGCAACTATATTTTCTTACTTCTTGTGAAGGTAAAGCTCCCCGTTCCAATTTTGTCTTTAAACTTTCTCCACTAATATATAGTTCAAAAATGCGACACTCCTTGTCCAATTCAACAATTTCTTCTATCTGTGCTAAATGGGGAGAACATACTTGTTGTAATTTTTGATAAATACTCTTTTTACTTTTTTCTACCCGTTTTTCCACCATTACTTCATTGGTCCATGTATTATAAACCAAAAAAGTTCTATGAGGTACTTTTTTATCTAAAGGCAACAAATTTTTATATTTTTCCTCTAAATACTCCTCTATATGTGACATAGTTTCTTTCTCCTTCTTTTACACTAAACAATTGTATTATTTTCACAATATATGGTACAATAATTTTACATTTTTTACAATTATACAAACAAAACAGTAAAAATTACAATAATTATATGTTACCATTTCTATCATTAAAGCAAAGGAGAAAACATTACTTATGAAAGCCAGAACACAAGAATTGCTTGAAATTCTAACTAGCGGAATTTCTATCGAAAACTACTATCGTACATACGAACAAGAATTACAACAAATTTCCATTTCTGACTGGTTAGAAAACCTCCTACAAAAAAAGAAATTAAAAAAAGCAAGTGTAATTAAATCTGCCGAACTGGATCGCACATATGGTTACCAACTTTTTAATGGTACAAGAAAACCTTCCAGAGATTCTCTTATCTGTCTGGGTATGGGAATGATGCTTTCTCTGGATGAACTTCAAATTTTATTAAAAGTAGCACGCTTCGCTCCCCTATATGCCAAAGATCAAAGGGATAGTGCAATTATATTTTTTGTCTCAAAAAAGAAAAAGGTCTGTGATCTGGATGCCTTCCTCTTAGAACAAAACTTACCCGGAATAATCCGAATTTAACGTAACAGTTCAGCCGGGCAGAAACGATTGTGGGACACATTGAACACTTGGCGAGGTATTTACGAGCCTAGTGTGAAAGCGCCCCCTTGTGGGACACATTGAACACTTGGCGAAGTTTTTTTGAGCCTAGTGTGAAAGTGCCCCCTTGTGGGACACATTGAACACTTGGCGAGGTATTTACGAGCCTAGTGTGAAAGTGCCCCCTTGTGGGACACATTGAACACTTGGCGAGGTATTTACGAGCCTAGTGTGAAAGCGCCCCCTTGTGGGACACATTGAACACTTGGCGAAGTTTTTTTGAGCCTAGTGTGAAAGCGTACAGAGTGAAGTGTCCAGCCAAAAAGAATATTTTTAGCTAATTTATATATTCTGACACTTTATGAATGTCCCCGGCTGAACTATTACAATTTAACACATGTAGTCAAAGATATTCGCAATCTGCTTTGCTACTTTCTCATACCAAAGCGACACTACATACCTTACGAGATACGAGACTTGACCCACACACCTCGTACAAGAGTACCCACCGCCTAAAGGCAGTGGGTACTCTTGTACTTTTATAAATCATGTCATTGTTCAGAGGCTTCCAATCACAAAATTGTTCAAACTGAAAATTCTCACTAATTTTATACAAAATAAAAAAGGATGTCATAGTAATCTATAACCTTCTATGACATCCTTTCCTTCTTTATTTTTTTCGTTGTTCCAACAATTTCTCTACTTCTTCTCTGGTTCCAAGGCCTTCCACCTCTTTGGCTAATGCTTTTGCTTCCTCTATTGTCCACTTTGCAATCGTATTCCGAGTGGCTAATACTGAAGTTGCACTGACACTAAATTCATCCAATCCATATGCCAATAACAATGGAATAAGCTTTTCATCTGCTGCGGCTTCTCCACACATTCCCACTGGAATACCAGCTTTATTTCCACAGGCAATTACATGTGCGATAGAACGTAATACTGCTGGATTGTAAGCGGAATACAAATATGCTACCTGTGCATTACCACGATCCACTACCATCGTATATTGTGTCAAATCGTTTGTTCCTATACTAAAGAAATCTGCCTCCTTTGCCAGTAAGTCTGCCATAAGAGATGCAGCAGGTGTTTCTACCATGATACCTACCTTTATTTCTTTGTTGTATGCAATCTGTTCCTGATCCAATTCCTTCATCAACTCGCCAAGAATCTCTTTTACCTGTCGAAGTTCATCCAAACAAGTAACCATAGGAACCATAATACGGATATCTCCATATGCACTGGCACGAAGAAGCGCTCGAAGCTGTGCTCGATATAAGTCTTTTTGCCTTAAGCATACACGAATTGCTCGATATCCAAGAAATGGATTCTCCTCTTTCTCCAGATTCAAATACGGTATTTCCTTATCGCCACCTACATCTAACGTACGAATAATCACAGGTTTGCCCTGCATGGTTTCTGCAACCTGCTTATATGCTTGGAACTGTTCTTCCTCGGAAGGCGTATTGGTGCGGTCCATAAACAAAAATTCTGTACGGAACAATCCAACACCTTCTCCATCTCGTTCCAACACCATGTCACTATCCTGTGGTTTTCCAATGTTACAAACCAATTCTACCTGTTTTCCGTCCGCTGTTATTGTAGGTTTTCCTACCAATGCACGAAGTGCCTCTTTCTCTTTTAAATATTGATCTCGCTTCGCATGGTATTCTGCCTTTTCTTCTTCGGAAGGGTCCAAAATTACCACACCCAAATCACCATCTAAAGCAGCTTCCTGTCCATCTTTTACCGTTTGCATAATATCTGGAACACTTAATACTGCTGGTATTTCCAAGGCTCTCGCAAGAATCGCTGAGTGAGAAGTTTTTCCACCCACTTCAGTAAGAATACCAACTACATTTTCCTTATGCAATCCTACCGTCATGGATGGTGTCAAGTCTCTGGCTGCTAAAATCGTTCCCTTTGGTACTTGACTAATATCTACTTCCTCTTTTCCAAGCAATATTTTCAGTAAACGGTTACGCATATCCTGTACATCCGTCACACGCTGGTTGGTAAGCTCATCTTCTGCCATAGAAAAAATCTGAATGAACATATCACAAACATTCCATAAAGCACGTTCCGCACAAGTTCCGTCCTTTATCTGATTTGTAACCTCATCTGCCATGGCCGGATCTGATACCATAATCACATGCCCCTCTAAGATTTCAGCTTCTTTTTCTCCAACCTGTTCTCGCATCTTCGCAGCCATATCCATCGTTTTTTCGGTAAAATCTTCTACCGCTTTTCGAAAACGTGCAACCTCTGCATCCACATCCGTTATCTTTTTATCCTCAAAACTTAAATCTGTCTCTTCAATCCGTACAATTGTTCCAACCCCATATCCTTTGGAAGCCCCAATTCCCTGTATCATCCCAATCACCTCTTTCTGTTTTTTCGCAATTTAGGACCTTCAATGTTCATACAAGTCCTAACTTATGAAAACAATTATTCTCCATTACTATTCACAGCTTTTCTTCTCTACATTCAGAAAAATCTGTGCAAAACCCGCGCAGAACGCTGCAAAATCAGCAGCTTCCTTTTTCTTCCTGTACAGAAAAACTGCCTACACGGCAGCTTTGCATCAAGCAACTAGCCCCCTTACGCACAAGCACGACGTGTCTAGTTGCTTGATACAAATCGGATGTGAATAGTAACTATTCTCCAAATCCTGATAAGAATAATTCTTTAAGTTCTGCTAAACATTCTGTTTCCTGTTCTCCATTGCAGACTACTTCTACTTCCATACCACATTTAATGCAGCCACCAATGATCATCATAATACTCTTTGCGTTAATCTGCTTGTCTCCTACATTTAGCTTTACCTCACATGGATACTTTGCTGCTGTCTTTGATAAAACACCTGCTGGGCGCATATGCAATCCCTGTTCATTTTTTACTGTAAATTTTTCTGTTACCATAATAATTACCCCTTTCTTTTCTCTCTTAATTGTTTATTTTGATTAAATTTATATTATTTTCAAGCCTTCTTTGCAATTGGTTTCTTAAGTAATGCCAATAAAAACATACCTACAACAGAACCGATTGCTAATGCTAAAAGGAACAATGCCCAATTTCCAATTACCGGAACTACAAACAATCCTCCATGTGGTGCACGAAGTGTACATCCAAATGCCATAGATAAACCGCCTGCGATTGCAGAACCTATTACACAAGAAGGAATGACACGCAATGGATCTGCTGCTGCAAATGGAATGGCTCCTTCTGAAATAAAGCAAAGACCCATAATATAGTTTACTACACCTGATTTTCTCTCATCTGAAGTAAAGCGGTTCTTGAAAAATGTAGTAGCAAGTGCAATGGCAAGTGGAGGAACCATTCCACCAACCATAACAGCCGCCATAATCATAAATCCTGCTTCACTCTGATTTGCAAGGGATGCGGTACCAAATAAGTAAGCTGCTTTGTTTACCGGACCTCCCATATCTACAGACATCATACCTCCAAGGATAACACCAAGTAAAATCTTACTGCTTCCACTCATGGAACTTAATCCATTATAAAGTGCGTTGTTTAACCAAGAAACTGCTGGATCTAATGCACACATTACAACTCCGATCATCAGAACTCCAACTAACGGATAAATAAATACTGGCTTGATGCCTTCCAGGGCATCCGGAAGTTTCTCACATAGTTTTTCCAAACCTAACATCAAATATCCACCTGCAAAACCGGCAACCATTGCACCAAGGAAACCAGATGCACCACCAGAAACACCACCAGGTGAAGCAAAAGTAGAACCAACGGTTGCAATATAACCACCTACAAACCCAACTGCAAGTCCTGGTCTGTCTGCAATACTCATTGCAATATAAGCTGCAAGTACAGGTAACATAAAGTTAAATGCATATCCACCAATCGTTTTAAACCACGCTGCTACTGGTGTATTGGTACCAAAGTTTTTCGGATCAATGGAATAATCATCCAACAAGAATGCTAATGCAATTAAAATTCCACCACCAATAACAAATGGAAGCATATGCGAAACACCGTTCATCAAATGTTTATAAATCTGATGACCAACTCCTTCTTTTTCTCCACTTGTATCTTCTTCCTTCGCTCCATGATGATGATAAACCGGAGCTTCTCCATCTACAATCTTCTGGATCAGCTGTTCTGGTTTGTGGATACCATCCGAAACTTTTACTTTCAACACCTTTTTTCCATCAAATCGAGCCATCTCTACATTTTTATCTGCGGCAATGATAATACCATCTGCCTTTTCGATTTCCGCTTTTGTCAGAATATTTTTAGCTCCGCCAGAACCATTGGTTTCCGCTTTTAATGGATAACCCATCTCTTTTCCTTTCTTTTCCAATGCCTCTGCTGCCATGTAAGTATGTGCGATTCCGGTTGGACAAGCCGTTACAGCCAAGATACGATATCCCTCTTTATTCTTCTCTGGCTCTTTTTTCGCTTCTTCAGGGAATTTTTCATTTTGTGCCTCATCAATGCATTTTAAAAATTCCTTTTTATCCTTCGCTGCTAATAACTTTTTGCGAAAATCCTCATCCATCAATAACATGGACAATCTGGACAATACCTCTAAATGGACATCTCCACCCTTTTCTGGTGCTGCAATCATAAAGAACAAATTTGATGGTTGCTCATCCAATGCTTCATAATCTACACCATTCGGAACAGTCATTGCTACAAGTCCTGCTTGCTTTACTCCTGCATTTTTAGCATGTGGAATGGCAATTCCTTCTCCAATTGCTGTGCTTCCCTGCTGTTCTCTTGCTAAAATTCCCTTTTTGTATTCTTCTTTATCCAGAAGATTTCCTGCCTTATCCTGCAATGCTACCAATTGATCGACTGCATCCATTTTGTCCTTTGGACTACCATTTAAAACAATTCCATCTTCCTTTAATAAATCTGTAATCCTCATAACAACTCCTCCTTTTTACCCCTTTTTATCCGCCACACAATCGGAAAAGGTTTATAAACTTTTTAATGTTTCTTGTATCTTTTCTCTCGTTGCAAGATCATCTGAAAATGCCGTTGCACCACCGGCTGCCGTTCCCAGCTTTAATGCATATGCGTAATCACCCTTTTGTATATAACCTGCCACAAAGCCAGCCACCATAGAATCCCCTGCTCCTACAGAATTTTTCACCGTACCTTTGGCTACGCCCATTTGATGCACCTCTCCATCTTCTGTTACCAGAATGGAACCATCACCAGCCATGGATACTACTACGTTTCTAGCTCCAAGTTTTTGTAATTCCTTGGCATAATGGACGATTTCTTCCTTTGAATGCAAAGTAACACCAAACATCTCACCCAATTCAAAATTGTTCGGTTTTATTAAAAATGGATGATATTTCAACACATTTTTCAATAAATCCTTCGTCGCATCTACCACAATCGGTACCTGTTTGCTCTGTAAACGTTTCATAATCTGTTCGTAAACATCACTAGGTAATGTATTTGGAATGCTACCAGCCAAAACAAGCATATCATCGGCAGTTAATTGTTCTAATTGTTCGTATAATTCCTGCAATTTATCCTCTGGTATTTTAGGTCCCTGTGCATTAATTTCTGTCTCTTCTTTTTTTTCTGCATTTTTAATCTTCACATTGATACGGGACGAGCCCTGTTCCAAGGAAATGAACTTTGTCTCCACACCCTGTGCTTTCACGCCGTCTTGAATTTCTCTTCCCGTAAAACCTGCTATAAATCCCAGTGCAACATTGGGTACTTCCAAACGACTTAATATAATGGAAACGTTAATTCCCTTTCCGCCATAAAAAACGCTTTCGCTATCCGTCCGATTCACTGCATCCGTTTCAAGACTTGGTACCCGCATAATATAATCCAACGCTGGATTAAATGTCACTGTATAAATCATAGTCCCACCTCCCGTATTACGGTATAATCCGCATATTTTTTATTTTTTAATTGGTCAGTCACGATACACGCCTGACTAAGATTTCCAAAAGATACGGAACTAATCTGACCGAACTTACTACTATCCGCCAATACACATCGCATAAAACTGCGGTTCATAACTTCTTTTTTTATCATTGCCTCAGCAGGGTCCGGTGTAGTAAAACCATATTGCTCATGAATTCCATTGGCTCCAAGAAATGCTTTGGTAAAATTATACTGTTTTAACGCATCTAACGCCGTCATACCTATCATTGCCTCGGTTGATAGTTTTAATTCACCACCAAGCAAAAAAACCTTGATCCCTTTTTGTGTTAATCTTTTTGCATGAAAAATTCCATTTGTTACAAACACGGCTTTTGTACGCTTGATGCAATCAATCAATTTTCCAGTGGTCGTTCCTGCATCTAAGTAAATAAAATCGTCATCCCGTATCAAACCTGCTGCATATTTTACGATTTTATTTTTTTCTTCTACATTTTTTACTTCTTTCTCTGCCACATTTTCTTCGATTGTCTTTCGCTCTTCTTCTATAACAGTAGCACCGCCATGTACTTTATTAATCTTTCCCATTCCTGCTAATGTATTCAAATCTCTCCGAATTGTGGACTCTGAAATTCCCAATATTTTTGTAAATTCTGTAACCGTCACCGCTTTTCGTTCCTGCAACAATTGCAAAATCACACTGTGCCTTTCTTCTGATAACATGAAATCCCTCCTTTTCTAGTTTTTGATTTATTTTGATTGTTTATGAAGGTTTTTCTCTCTTTCTATCCTTATTCTCTCACGTTCCGTCAATTTTGTCAATCATTTTCTTTCATTTTCAGTCAAAAAAATAATAATTTTGTCAAACTTCTTCATAAAACGTCAAACCATACAAGCGTCAAAATGATCAAATGACTGTTTGCTCTAATTACTTGCAAATCAAAAACGTTTAAAATACTCTGCTTGCATTGGACATTCTCTCACAACACTTTCTATTTATAAAAAAATAGAGTCATGCATGACCCTATTTTTCTCAAAATATATTAATTACAATTTTCTCTCATAATTTTCCATCTGATGGAATATTCCAACTATATTTACAACATTCACTCTTACAGCAAATACAATAATATAGCCCATCTGTGGCACAACTGCCTCACGATATCCTCTCTTTGCCAGATAGGTATCCCTACTCTCTGGAAACTGAAACGGATTCTCTTCCAACCTATCATATATACTGTCTATCTTATCAAGCAAACGCTCCGCTGCCTGTTTGTTTTTCAAACGATACATCAAATAATATACAAGATTACCAAGCATTTCATCGGCATGTTCAGTAACATTTAATTTATAAGCCATACTTTTTCCTCGTTTCTTTCAGTGCAGCCCTCGCATCTTTTACCTGTCCTGTCGCCATTTGCTCTTCAGATATTTCAATATCTCTGTACATAGTAAGTTGTTTCATTGTTAATTCATAAACCTCCATGCTCATAATGACCATATCACCATAACCGTTTTTGGTAACATAAATAGGTTCCTCTGTCTTATGGCACATTTCAGAAATCTCTGATGTATTTTTCAAATCTTTAATTGGAATTATTTGTGGCATAATCTACACCCCCTTTATTATGTTCTAATTATACCATAATTATACCCTCATTCAATATTTTTATTCTTAGAACACTTAGCCCCCTAAACATTGAGGCATAATCTCTTACACCCAAAACTGAAAAACGGTCAATGACATATGTCAAAGACCGTTTTCTACCATTCTATTTAATTGATATGTTTCAGCAAGCGAATGAAGTCAAACAATTCTAACCTTCTTCATTCATCTTCGCCAACTTCGCTGCCTGGTCGGCTGCAATTAAGTTATCCAAAATTTCCTGAATGTCTCCGTTTAATACTTCCTGTAATCTATGAGAAGTAAACTTTATTCTATGGTCAGTTACACGTCCCTGTGGGAAGTTGTAAGTACGAATCTTTTCGGAACGATCTCCTGTTCCTACCTGACTTCTTCTTGCCTCTGCCTCTGCATCCTGTGCTTCCTGCATCTTTAAATCATATAAACGGGAACGCAATACCTTTAATGCCTTATCTTTATTTTTAAGCTGTGATTTTTCATCCTGACAAGAAATAACAATACCTGTAGGAATATGTGTCAAACGAACAGCCGAATCCGTTGTATTGACACACTGTCCACCATTACCAGATGCACGGAATACATCAAATTTACAATCGTTCATGTCAATCTCAACATCCACTTCTTCTGCCTCTGGCATAATTGCTACCGTTGCCGTAGAAGTATGAATACGTCCGCCTGACTCCGTTGCTGGTATTCTCTGTACACGATGCACACCACTTTCATATTTTAATTTTGAGTACGCACCCTCTCCATTAATCATAAAGACAGCTTCTTTAAAACCACCAATTCCATTCTCATTTACGCTAATAAGCTCTGGTTTCCAACGGTTTGCCTCTGCAAAATGTACATACATTCGATACAACTCTGCGGCAAATAAGGCAGCCTCATCACCACCTGCACCCGCGCGGATTTCCACAATAACATTTTTTTCATCATTTGGGTCTTTTGGCAACAACAAAATTTTAAGTTCATTTTCTGTTTCTGTCAAACGTTCCTTACAATCATTCAATTCTTCCTTGGCAAGTTCACGCATTTCTTCATCTGTTTCTTCATCCAAAATTGCTAAACTGTCCTCGATTCCTTCTTTTGCAGCCTTGTATTCATTATATTTTTCTACAATAGGTGCTAATTCTGCCTGTTCTTTCATCAATTTACGGTATAAATTCTGATCATTCGCCACTCCCGGCTCACCAAGTTGGTTTAGAATTTCCTCTAATCTTCTTCCTAAATCTTCCAATCTATCAAACATGTTGTTCTTCCTTTCTTTGTAACTATTCCGAATACTGCTCACAAATAACAACCGCTATCCATGTTCTACACTCCAGCAACCGCATACAACTCGATCCAATCCTGGTAAATCCTTTACAATATGACAATCTATAAATCCAGCCTGTTCCATAAGCTGTTTTACTGCTTTACCTTGATTATATCCAATTTCAAAACAAAGCCACCCATTTGGTAATAGGAATTTTTCTGCCTCCGAAATAATACGTTTGTAAAAATCTAGTCCATCTGTTCCACCATCCAGTGCCATAACAGGCTCATGCTCTCGCACCTCTTCCATCAAGGTATCTATTATCTTAGTTTCAATATACGGTGGATTCGAAACAATTACATCATATTTTTCGGTTACATTAGAAAACAAGTCACTATGAATCCATTGTACTTTACAGTTTAAACGAATTCCATTTTCCTTGGCAACTTCCAACGCTTTTTCTGAAAAGTCCACACCAACAGCCTTTTGCAAATGGCAAAGTTTACTTAAACTTAAAATAATACAACCTGACCCCGTGCACATATCCAACACACGTTTTCCTTCGGCATATTTTAAGACTTCTTCTACTAAAACTTCCGTGTCCTGTCTAGGTATCAGAACATGTTCATTCACCATAAATTCATATCCCATAAATTCCTGGCTTCCAATAATATGCTGTAATGGAACATGCGCCTTTCTCTTGGCAATGTAGGAACGATATAATTCTATCTTTTCTTTTTTCGCTTCTTTCTTCCTATCCAATAAGAAATCTATCTTCTTTATAGAAAAGGTATACTCCAGCAGGTACATGGCATCAATTTCCGCATCCGAAATTCCAGCTTGCATAAGCTCTGCCGTTCCTTCTTGAAGCAACGCTTCTAATGTCATATACCTACCTCCTTGCAATGTATTTTACTTTCCATATACCATTTTTTACTCAAAGAACTTATCCAAAGCACTTAAAATCTCATCATCTGCATCATCCGACTCTGAATCTTCCAAAATGCCATCCCTGCGTAGTTCTTCAATAGGCTGCATTGGATGTCTGGTTCCTGTAGCCTTTTTTAGAGATGCTACATGATGCACCTGTGTTTCCTTCTTTTCTATTTTCTCTGTTTTTTCCGTATCTGTTTCCGTCTGGTCACTTTCCTGCTTTCTTTCTACAACAGGCTCATGGAAATATGCACCACGTCTTGTTCTCTTATCTGCCTTTTTCACGGCTGCAACCCTGTGTGGCTGTGCAGTTTCTGTTTTGTTTTTATTGCTAACCACTATTTCCGGTTCTTCCTCTTCCGCATCTGGATGTCGCATAGTAACCATAGAAGACTTTTCTGACATTTCCATTTCTTTCTGATATGCCTTCCAGTCAAATACTGCCTCTACCGATTGAATGGCAACTTCTATCATAGAATCATCTGGCTCTCTTGTGGTAAGTGCCTGCATCCATAATCCGGGTTTGCTAAGAATGGTAATGATAGTTCCATCATGGCTGCCTGCAAATCGGATAAATTCATAGGAAACTCCTGCTACCACAGGAATCAATACAATACGAAGTACTATACGAAGAAGCGGTTCCTCTACACGAATAAACATAAAAAAGAGAATACTGATTACCATAACATAAAGCAGAAAACTGGTTCCACATCTTTTGTGTTCCTTTGACTGTTTTCTTACATTTTCTACCGTAAGTTCCAATCCATTTTCCACACAGTTAATCGTCTTATGCTCCGCTCCGTGGTACATATATACACGCTTAATATCCTTTGTCAGGGAAATAGCAAACACGTATAAAATAAAAATTGCAAGCCTCAATACGCCTTCCATAAGTGCCTGCACAATTGTATTTTCAATTAAACTACCTGCTTGTTCCGCTATAAACCATGGTAAAATCATGAAAAGGGCAACTGCAACCACAAGAGCAATCACTACGGTAAAACCCATAATAATTCCTTCAAATCGATTTTCTTTCTTTTCTTCTTTTTTCTCTTTTTTACCCTGTTCTTCCTCTTCTTCATAAAAACTGGCCGAATATGTGAGCGTTTTCATTCCAATACTAAGAGATTCTACAAAAGTTACCACGCCTCGTATCAGCGGCAGTCTCATCCAAGGATGCTTTTCTGCCACACTATGGTATTCTTGTTTGTCCACCACAATCTCATTATCTGGGGTACGAACAGCAACTGCATACTGGTCTTTATTTTTCATCATGACACCTTCAATAACTGCCTGTCCGCCAATTCCTGAACTTTTCAATCTTCTCACCACTTTCCCTGTATTCTTTCGTTCTATATTTTAATAATATTGCTGATTTTCCTCTTCTTTTCACGCCATGCGCATTCAGATTTTCCTCCTCTTTTCTTTCTCTTTTTTTCTTCTCGTTGGAAAATCTTCATGCAGGGCTACCGCCCTATAGTTTGGTATCTAACAACACTCCTCTGCAAGCAAGCTTGCTCAAAGCATTGCTTGATACAAAACTGCATGGCTATTTTATAGCAAAAAGGTCACAAGTCCAGTTTTTGCACTGAATTTGTGACCATTTCAATTGACTATTTTACTGTGTTAAACCATATCTACGGTTGAACTTATCAATAGCTCCACGGGCCTTAATTGCCTTCTGCTGACCTGTGTAGAAAGAATGGCACTTAGAACAAATTTCCACATGCACGCTTTCCTTTGTAGATCCTGTTACAAATGTGTTACCACAGTTACATGTTACTGTAGCCTGATAATAATCTGGATGTATTCCTTTTCTCATAGTTTCACCTCTTCTATCGGTTCCCAACCGATTCAATTATAATACTGTTATAAACAACTTTTTCATTATAACATAGCTTTTTTTTCAATGCAACTATTTTCTTTCCAATCTTTTACTTGTTGAAAACAGTTCAGCCGAGCCGAATGTTTTCAACTATTTCGTGTATTCTGCTACTTTACAAATGCCCCAGACGAAATTGTCACACTTATTGGATACCGTTCATCCTAAAAGAATATTTTTAGGTTATTTCATTTTTTTCGTCATTTCAATAAATTCTTTATTGCTTTTTGTCTTTACAAACAAATCAATATATCTTTCCAGCATTTCCTCCGAACGCATACCACTCAGTGCCTTTCGCATCGTGCGGTTTGCTTCTACTTCCTCTGGATTCAAAAGCAAATCATCTCTTCTTGTACTGGATTTTAATAAATCAATCGCAGGGAAGATACGTTTTTCTGATAAGGAACGATCTAGTACCAATTCCATATTACCGGTTCCCTTAAATTCCTCAAATACAACATCATCCATGCGGCTTCCTGTCTCAACCAAAGCAGTTGCCAAAATAGTAAGGCTTCCTCCCTCACGCATATTTCTGGCAGCTCCAAAAAATTTCTTTGGCATATGCAACGCAGCCGGGTCCAAACCACCGGAAAGGGTTCTTCCGCTTGCCTGTACTGTCAAATTGTAAGCTCTGGCAAGCCTTGTAATACTATCAAGCAAAATAATAACATCCTTTTTGTGTTCTACCAAACGGCGTCCACGTTCAATTACCATCTCAGAAACACGCTTATGATTTTCTGGAAGTTCATCAAAAGTAGAATAAATCACCTCTACATTTTTTCCTTCTATGGATTCTTTAATATCCGTAACCTCTTCCGGACGTTCATCAATTAACAAAATAATCATATGCATATCTGGATGATTTTTTGTGATTGCTTTGGCAACCTGCTTTAATAAGGTAGTTTTTCCTGCTTTCGGTGGAGATACGATCATACCTCTTTGTCCTTTACCAATTGGAGATACTAAATCCATCATACGCATACCTACGCTACAATTTGGAGTTTCTAAATGAATTCTTTCATTTGGGAAAATAGGAGTCAATTCCTCGAATTTTTTTCTCTTAGATGCTTCGGAAGGGTGTAACCCATTCACGCTTTTTATATATAACAATGCACTGAACTTTTCATTTTGATTTTTCACCTTTGTATTTCCGACAATGATATCACCGGTTTTCAAATTAAAACGTCGGATCTGTGCAGGAGAAACATATACATCATTTTCACCAGGCAAGAAATTGTCACAACGGATAAATCCATAACCATCTGACAGCACTTCCAAAATACCTTCCTTTGTTTCTCCACTATCTAATTGTTCTGCATCATGTCCATCATGTGGTTTATGCCCATCCTCTGTCGTTTCTTCCATATGATGTTGATGTTCCTGTTTACTCTTTCCAAGTTTCATCTCAATATTTTCGATTAACTCCACAAGTTCCTGTTTCTTCATTCCTGTAATATTCTTCAATCCATATTCCTTTGCCACTTGCTTTAAATCTGCAACCGTCATATGTTCGTATTTTTCCATTATTTATTTCGCTCCTTTTTTTTGGGAAATTTAATCACCTATATAAAAATGTAATTTGATTTTTGGGTAATTATATGACTATTAGATTTATTATTTTGTTCTACAGCAACTTCTAGCACAAGTATTTCGCAGAACAATGATAATTATCATAGACTGATACTGGTTCTATTCTACACTATTTATTTCTAAAAGGAAAGCTTTTTTTTACTTATATAAATGTTGTCAAATATCCATAACTGCACTTTCATCAGCTCTCATTTATTTTTCACATTCTACGCATTATCCCATTTTTACAAAATAAACACAACCACTTTATAGATAGCACAATTTAATAGCTTGTTTTAATCGAAAACATTCCAACAACACACAGGCGTTTTCCTGTCACTAAATTCTTTTTCACCTCTTCGTCACTTTACACGTCATGTGTTTATCTTTTTTATGCACTTTGACGAAATTGTTAATTTTAGTTAATAATTTTGAAATTTTTTCTTGCCTTTTTTGTAATTCTTTTGTATGATGAGATTAACAAATAATGTAAATTCAAAGACGTACTAGATAAGCCAAGCATAATCAATAATCAATGTGGGAACTACATCACAGCATTTTTTATTCTTGGTTTTTTTATTCTTCTTTCAATTGCATTAGGGCGTTAGGGATTTTATTTTACGCTCATAACAAGTAAAATAACAAAAGGAGGAATTTTCGTGAGAAAATTTACAAAAAAGGCAGTTTGTCTTGCAATTGCTTCCTTTGTAACAGCTACTTCCGTATTTGGTACAGTTCCATTTACCACGCAAGCTGATACAGCAATTACAGCATATGCTGCAGAAACAAAAACTTACACAGTAAACTTTACTGCTCCATCTACTAAAGAATGGACAGGTACTACCGTATATGCATATGCATATTATGATGTTACATCTGGCGGTAAGACTAAAACAGAAAAACCACTTGGTTCTTGGCCTGGTACACAAGCAACAAAGAACGCAGATGGTACGTATTCTATTGATGTCACTACAACCATTGGTTCTGCAAAAGTCATTTTTGCAAGTATTGATGGTGCTGTAGGCGAGGAAAAATTAGATGCAAATGGTGATGCATATCATGAATGTACTACAGTTGCACAGCTTCCAACCGGCTGGGAATTAGATGCCGAAGGTAATCCTAAGAAAGATGCAAATGGTAATTATATTCCAGTTAACGGATATGACATTTCCAGCAATGCATGGATTGCAAATGGTATTGTTTCTACAAAAGATCCAAACCAAACTGCTACTCCTACCGCAACTGCTACACAAAAACCTACCGCTACACCAGTACGTCAAACTGCTACTCCAACGGTAGCTCCTACTGCTGTTCCTACTGTACAACCAGTATCCGGTCCTCAGGTTTATGTAGACAAAGAAAATGGCACATCTTTCTATGAAGAAAATGGTGACTACATGAATGTAGAAATTCGTCCAGTAGCCGGAACAACAAGCATTACTTATTCTGTAGATAATGGTCCTGAAAAGACTGCTACTTCTGCAACACAGGTAAAAATCGGAGAAGGAAAAATTGCAAACTCTCCTATTACTTTAAAAGTAACTTCTACAAATGGTACTGTTACAAACACACAGACTTTTACATATTTTAAGAAAACAAAAGCACAGGACGCAAGTGCAGCTACTGTAAAGAAAACAACGATTGCAAAATCTATGGTTTCTATTTTTAGCACTGTAAAGACTGCTGCTACTTCACAAACAAGAAAATTAAAAGTACATTTTGACCTTCCAACTAGCCAGCGTGAATTATGGACTGGTGATGATGTTCATATTTACTGCTACGCTTATTACGATGAAGCTGTAAATGGAAAGACTGTTACACAAAAACCTTTTGGTGCATGGCCTGGTACTGAAATGACAAAAACTTCAGATGGTTCTTATTATCAGGAAGTACTTACTTCTGTACCATATGCAAAGGTTATGTTTGTAAGTGTTAAAGGTGGAAAAGGTACCTATACTTACAATAATCAGGGTGATGATTATTATGCTTGTAACGAACTTGCAAAACTTCCTTATGGTTGGGTAACAGATGCAAATGGAAACGAATTAAAAGACAGCTATGGAAACTGGATTCCTGTAGACGGTTATACAATCACTAGTGAGACATGGTTCTCAGGCGGATCTATTTCTAGAACAGCTACACCTACCCCTACTGTTACAGCTACTGCAAAACCTACGAATACACCTGTTGTAACAGCTACTCCTACTGCTGAACCAAAAACATTAGACGGATACTTCGGTGCCTCTTTATCTGCACCACAGTTAAACACAACTTCACAGAAACTTTCAGCAGTTGCTGTAAACGCTGTTGGCGATGTAACTTATAAATTTATGGTAGATGGAAAAGAAATTTACTCTGGTAAAGACAGTTCTATCACATGGAACACAAGTGAATTAGCAGCTGGTACTCATGTAATTGCAGCACAGATTTCTGACAAGAACAATACTTGGGCAGATCAAAAGGTTTATACGATTGAAACACCTTATGTAGCACCTACTGCCACTCCTACAGTAGCACCTACTGTCACTCCTACAGTAGCACCTACTGCTACTCCTACGGTTGCACCTACTGCTACTCCTACAGTAGCACCTACTGCTACTCCTACAGTAGCACCTACTGATACTCCTACGGTTGCACCTACTGCTACTCCTACGGTTGCACCTACTGCTACTCCTGTGATTCTTCCAGATCCAACTGCTGTACCTAACAATCCTGTTTTAGCAGTTACTTTTGACAAAGCTGGAAAATCTCTTGGAGAAACCATTAAGGTAAAAGCTAAATTAACAAATTATAAATCTGCTTATACTTATACATATGTTGTATATCAGGGTTCTAAAAAAGTAAAAACTCTTGCTTCTAAGACAAAGAAGAATGTTGTAAACTGGACACCTGCTAAAAAAGGTGCTTACAAAGTTAAAGTTACTGCTTATGACAAAAATAAGAAAGCAATCACAACTACAACAAAGAAATATACTGTAAAAGCTGCTATAATTAAAATTAAGAAATTTAGTTTCAGCAAAAAAACAATCAAAGCAAAGAAAACTCTTACAATCAAAGTAAAAGCTACTGCTAAAAAGGGAAAACCACAGTACAAGATTGTTGTAAAGAATAGCAAGGGTAAAACAGTTGCTACTAAGAAGTATTCTAAGACAACAACTAAGAAATGGAAACCAACAAAGAAAGGCACTTACAAAATTACATTATATGTAAAGAACGGAAAAGGTGTTCAGATTTCTAAAACAAAATCTTATAAAGTAAAATAAATTACTTTTCATGAAAATGGGAGCATATCTAACAAGTATGCTCCCATTTCAGATTCTTGTCCATACGTTTTTCCCTGAAATATACCATTCTTTAAGTATTACTGATTATACGCAATGTCATTGCATTATAATTCTTTAAATTTTCTTTAAATTATTATTAGAAAACCATTGCTTTTTTACTGTTTTTTCCTTATTATGTAAGTAGAAACGATACTTGCCCGATAAGCAGGTAAAAAATTTGAAAGCACGAAACGTTTCCGGTACTATTTTGTACCTTTTGGAACGTATGCACTGTATAGAATTACAAGTTTTACTCCCTATTTTATACAGTCCTTCCATTCCTAATAATATGAATGCTTTCACTTATGTTTTACAAAATTTTATAAAGGAGGAATTTTCGTGAACAAATTTACGAAAAAGGCACTCAGCGTTTCCGTTGCTGCTTTATTATCTGTAACAACGATTTTTAGTGGCAACCAGATTAGCGCAAAAGCTGCCGAAACAAAAAACACCGTTGACGCAACACAAACAGCTACAGACGAGCAGACTTCTACTACTCGCGTACATTTTACCCCACCAAACTCTGCGGAAGACCTTGCAAAATGGTCTACTGCAAATTCTCATCTCTATGTTTATGCATACTATACGGAAGATGAAAACACAAGTGTGGATCTTTTAGGCAAATGGCCTGGTAATCAAATGGAAGAAAAGGGGACAGATGGTTATTATTCTTATGATGTTCCAAATGCCCCAGACGGAAAAACAACAGAAGTTATTTTCTCTTGTGTAGAAGATAGTACAGGAAATGTAATTGTTCAACTTCCTGGAGAAAAGAAAGGTGGTTTAGAATTACCAAAAGATAAAGAACGTTGGTACGAAGGTGGCACACTCAAACGTGAAGAGTCTACTACACCAACAAATACACCTGCAGTAGCAACAACTCCTGCAGTTACTGCTACTTCTAGTGCAGTTGCTACCACTACAGCTCCTACACCTACGGCTACCGTAGCCCCTACTGCTGTTCCTACGGTAGAACCCGTAAATGGTCCACAAGCAATCGTAAGTGTACCAAATGGCACTTCTTATTTTGAAGAGGATTACGATACATTAACCGTTAAAGTATCCCCTGCAAACGGTGCAACAAGCTGTACTTATTCTGTAGACAATGGTCCTGCAAAGACAATTACAGAAGCTACCGATATAAAAATTGGAGAAGGAAAAATTGCAAACTCTCCTATTACATTAAAAATCACTTCTACAGACGGTACTACAGCCAATACACAGACTTTTACATATTTTAAAGCAACAAAAGTAGGCACTTATACTTCTGTATCCTTAAAATCTTCTTTGACAAAGTTATTTGGAATTGTAAAGACAACTGCAGAAGCGCAGGCTACTACATTACATGTTTCCTTTAAGATTCCTGCAAATGACAATAGCGAGGATAAAGATTTAAAACGCAGTAACTGGAAAGGTGATGATATTCATGTCTATGCATATGCCTATTATGACACACCAGAAACAGCTGCAGACCTAGATAAATTACCAAATTATCCTTTAGGAGATTTCCCTGGTACAGAAATGAAATCCGAAGGAACTGATACCTACAGTATTGATGTTTCTACCACAACTGGAGAAGCTAAAATAATATTTATTGCTGTAAAAGGTAAAGTTGCCCCTGAATCTACCGTATATGTTGACGAGAAGGGAAATGCTGGACTTCCATATAGAGACTGTAAACAGTTGGCAAAACTCCCTAACTTAGATGGCTATACAATCAAAGGTACAACAGGAACAAAAATTTCCTTTGACGCAGCAGCAATGCCTACCGTAGAACCTACTTCTACAGCACCAACTGCTACTCCTACCACAGTTCCTACTGCTACTCCACCTGAATCACAGAAGCCTGCTACTACGGCACCTGTAACACAGGATCCTACTACTACGGCACCTGTAACACAAGAGCCTACACCTACTCCAGTAGTAAAAATGGATGCTTATTTTGGAGCTTCTTTATCTGCTCCGCAGTTAAATACAACAAAACAGAAACTTTCTGCCGTTGTTGTAAATCCACAGGGATCTGTAAACTATACATTTGCAGTAGATGGAACAATTATCTACAATGGTGCAAATGCAACAATTGACTGGGATACAGAAGGTTTAAGCGCAGGTATGCACATTTTAACTGTTTCTATTACAGACGGAAAATCATTAAAATCCATTAGAAAAACTTATACCATTGAAACAGCAGCTCCTGAAGTAACTGCTACAGCGACAGCACCTGTAACTTCTGCTACACCAGACGTTACAACAACTCCTGCTATTGCTACGACAGCTCCTGCTATCGCTACAACAGCTCCTGCTATCGCTACAACAGCTCCTGCTATCACGGTTACTACTGCACCTGCTGTTACTGCTACACCAACCGTAGTACCTACTGCAACAGCGACAGCACCTGCTGTTACTACTACACCTGCTGTTACTGCTACACCAAAGGTTTCTGCTTCTGTTTCTATTCGTTCCGGTAAAACCGCTGGAGAAACCATTCCAGTTACACTTCGTTTTACAAAGGCAAAGAACGATAAAACAAACTATGTATATACCTATTCTGTAACAAAGAGCAAGAAAACCAAAACACTGGCTTCAAAAACAACAAAGAAGACTGTAAAATGGACACCTTCTACAAATGGTACTTATACAGTTAAAGTTAAACTCATCAACAAAGCTAATGGAAAAGTTGTAAAAACTGTTTCTAAAAACTATAAAGTTTTAAAACGTGTTATTACAATTAAGAAAGTAACTATTTCTAAAAAGACAAACAAGAAAAAGGTCGCAACTATTACAATCACTGCTAAGGCAGTTACTACAAAAGGTAAAGTTTCTTACAGAATTGTAGTACGCAACAACAAAGGTAAAACAGTTGCATCAAAGAAATACGCAAAGAAAAGTAAACTAGTTTGGAAAACAAAGAAGAAAGGCACCTACAAAATTACAATTTCCGTGAAAAATGGTAAGGGTGTTGAAGTTTCCAAGACAAAAACATATAAAGTAAAATAATTTAAAACACAATTTAACACGATCAAGCAAGTTTCCCCACCACTTATTGCTCTACACAATAGAAGTAGCAGGGGGACTTGCTTGTATCAGAAAGGGTACCAATCCCCTTCTGATATGCTGCGATAGCATCTAATCGTGTTATGAGCAAGTAGCAGGATTGCGAATATCCGCTTAACTTACTTGTTTTGTGCAAAAGAGAAAGAGCCAATCACACAATTCTCTCTACTGTCAAATAGACCAAGAGAGAAAAGTGTGGTGGCTCTTTTTCTTTCTACATAATAATGAGATTTAAAAAAACAGTTAAAACTGAAACAACAGGTCAAAGTTTCGTAACACTTTAAAATCGCCCTTTGCAGTAACCGCTCCAGACATAAAGGCCCTTTGCAATGTCATTTTTCCATCAAATATTTCTTGCAACACTTCCGTAGAAATCTTTACAGATACATCAGCTTTTTCTGAATCCACATACTTACAAACAAGCTTTTCTCCTTTTACTTCTAACAAAAGATGTGAATCCTCTTCTTCTATATTAAAACAATACGTAGCTTTTAGTCCTGCCTGCCCATGAAAATGCTTTTTAAATGCATCCATACGATCTTTCTCTATATCTTCTTCTGTTATCGTATCCTCTTCTTCTGTTTTTTCCTCTCCCAGCATTCCTTTAAACATTTGTGCTAATTCCTGAATATCCTCTTTTTGCTTTTTTACATATTTATCATCAGATACATAAATAGATAATTGTTCGCTTTCCTGTGGTGTTAACTCCAGTGTATTTCCTTGCAATACTGTCTCCGTAACAACATTTATACTGGTTGGAAAACTCTGTTGCCTATGACTGATCAATCGATATAATTCCTCTGCTCTTTTTTCAATCAAAAAGGCATACGCTGCATTTGTTTCGAATTCCACATGATTTTTTACATATGCACAAATTCCTTCACATGGCACTCCGCCTAACAGCTCCCATGCTTTTATCAATACATATTGTGCATCGCGTTCCCCACAGGTAGTGGATACAACAACAGGAAGCATTCGCATTCCATTTAATTTTCCCTTGTCACCATATAGCCAACACGCATCTAAAAATTGTTGCATCAAACCGCCAATACCAAACCATTCCACAGAAGTCGCAAGAATTACACCATCCGCCTCCTTTATCGTATTGGAAAGAATATTGATACCTTTTTTATCCTCATACAAATTATATCGGACAACTTCCACTCGTAATTCTTCTAACACCTCTGTCAATTTATCCATTACATAAATGGTTGCATCTTCAATCAATCCTCTTCCGCCATAATAAATATTGATTCTCATGCAGTTTTATCCTCCTTGTCTATCTTTCTGTAAAGTATCATTGCTAATAGAAATCCTCCGATAAGGCCTCCAACATGTGCAGCATTTCCAACGGTAGAATCAGCCATTCCCACGTAAACATTTAAAAAAATTAGGAATACAATTTGAAACCATGAGATTTCCTCCAACCTTCCGTGATTACAGAATATTACCCATAATAGTGCTCCTGTCAATCCAAAAATGGCTCCAGAGGCTCCTGCGCATACTACATCTACATTTCCCTGACTCAAATAATAATATAAGGATACGATATTTCCCACCAATCCGGCTCCTATATATATTGTAAGGTACTTCCACTTTTCCATTCTTTTTTCCAAATAGGACCCCATGACCAAAAGCATAAACATATTATTTAACAGATGTGCTGCCCCAAAATGCATAAACATACTGGTAATCATCTGTGTTTCCCAGATGCCATGTCTATTGGGTGAAATTACCAATGCACCATGCTGTTGCATAAATGCCGGATTCTCTGTATTTCCCATGAAAGATAAAACAAAAAAAACAAGACAATTTAGAAAAACTAATAAATACGTACAATAATTTTCTTTCCATAAAATAATGCTATTCTTTCGTTTTTCCAACTCTTCTGTTACAGTTTCATCACCATACAGTAAAGCTTCTTCAATGACCTTTTTAGCATCTAAAAAAGAGGCGATTTGATTCTCATAAATCAACAGACGATTTTCACTGGTATCTACAACCCAATGTTCTCCATAGGCTTCTACTAATGCACGAATTTTAGCCGGGTTTGCCGTACAAAGCAAATTTAACATACGAACCTGCTGAAAATCATACTGATACAGAGAACTTCGAACCCCTCTTTGCAAATTTTCATAATCTTCTACTGACAGTTCCTCAAAACAGTCACAATCTATCATTACTACTACATATGCATCACGTTCCTGGATCTTTAACAGTACCTCCACATAGTCTCCATTGACTACAGCTCTTGTATATCCAGAATGAACCATATGTTTTGCAATTTGTTCCATTTGCATAAGCAATTACCAAACTAAATGCAAAATTTGCATTTCCTTTCTTTCAGATTTCTTTTTGATGATGTATCATCATACTATTATAGCAAGATTGCGTAACAGATACAAGGCACTTGACATGCAATCCACTCAAAATACGTAACAGTTCCTCTGCTTTTATGCCTGTAATGGCAATGTAAATCGATATTGTATATCTGCAATAGAAATCATATCCCCATCCCTTAATTCCTGCTTGCCTTCTCCTTCAATTTTTCGTTGGTTCACATACGTACCGTTGGTAGAATGCAAATCAGATAAAAAGAAATGACCATTCCTCTGTTCTAATTTACAATGCATCCGACTAATATTCACCTGCTCTTTTAGCTGATTGGTTCCCTTTTGAAAACGCCCAATAAAGAATGGAAACTCTGCTACTTCTATTTTAATTTGTTCCTTACTTTCTGGAATCAAATAACACTGTGGTTTTACATTCTTTAGAGCAGCATTAAATAAAGATGGTTGCACGATTGTTCGATCTAAATCTTTTGCAATAGTCTTTTCACAAAAATAAGAATCGTCCCTTGATTCTAGTCCTCTTTTTTGTTCCATAGAAAATGGCTCTTCTCTTTTCTCCATTTCTTTTTCAGACGATTGCTGTTTCTTATAGGAATATACCTTTTCCTCTATTTTTTCTTTTCTTTTAATTGGCTGCGACAATCTTGAAAACCGTTCCTTTTCTTCTGCATTTTCTTTCTCTACTTGTATATTCTCATCGCCTTTATACCATGCATTGTTTTTTGTGCAAAATTTATTTTTTTCTATTTGTTTCATTTCTGTTTGTTCTGGTTCCACTTCGTCCCAAATTGGATTTTCATCTTCCTTATCCTCAAATACTTTTGATAAAATATACCAGTCCAACACACCACAGATCAACAAACACCCTCCTGCCTTCGCATAGGATAGCTGTCCGCATTCTAAAAATATGCCATACCTTGCCCCTACAAATAGCACTAATACTATAGCAATCTGCAAAACAACAGCAACTGCCATCTTTTCTATTATGGGTATCTTTTTGTCTTCTCTTTTCCTTGTCTCAAACTTTATTTTTTTCTTTGCTTCTTTTTCTTTTCTTCCTCCCAACACAAGTCCTTTTCTATTTTCCAAAGTCTCCTTTGAGTCTAAATCTGAAATAGGCTCTTCTTCTCTCTTTTCTCTTTCTTTTGCTTTCTGATAAAAATGCGAGTCCCCTTTTGGCACAGAAAAAACACTCCAAAAATGTTGCAAGGTACAATTCTCTTCTCGACTAATATCGTAAAATTTATATACTAACTCTACCGCTTCCCGATCGCTATAATCTACTTGTTCTAAAAAATAGGAAAACAATTCTGTTAACTGCTCATTGATATTTCGTTCATAATTCCAAGTGTAACACAAAGAAATTGTTCCCGTATCCATCTGTCGATATATGTATTCCGGCTCCAATACAAAATGCTCCGGTTGTAGCAAATACTCTCTGGCTCTACCGATTGCATCTAATATCTCCGAAACCAATTGTGTGATTTCTCTCTTATTCCATTTTGTTTTTTCCGATTTCTGTAAAATTGTTTCTTTTCCGGTAATATCATAGTAAAATTTCTCTTCATTATCTAATTTACGAACATCTAAATCTAGTAATCCCTTTATGCTATTTCCTTCTAGCATTTTAACCATATATTGCTTTTCCTTTTTTCCCTGGATTACAAGGTAATTTTTGTTAATATCATGCACAATCTCTACTTCAAGCATCTCCTGCTCCTCCCTATCTCTTGGTTCCATTTATATTTTTACTATTTTCCTTTATTTTCTTTAGTTGTTTTTTTATTTTATTTTGACCTGCTACATTGTCTATTGTACTATCCATAGCTGTATATCCACGTGCAAACTCCTCTGGATCATGCACAGGTATTTTTACAGAAACTGTATATTCTAAAGGTGTTCCCGTAAAAAATTCCTTTACCTTACTTACTCCAATTGTAATACTTATTTTGGCAGTAATAGAAACAGAACCATACGATACCTTTGCATTAACATTCCTTACCTTTCCCATTAACAACTGACAGGAAAGCTCCTTTTTGACTGCATTGGCTAAATTTGTTTCTTCCTTGGAAAGTGAGTTCAAATAAAAAAATACCCCTTTCTTCAAAATCTGATTATAATCTGGCTCTTTTCCCAAATCGTATCGTTCCTTTAAGCAAATTGCCTGCTTTTGCGCATAGGAATCTACAACAGACTGTCCCTTGCATTTATCTGCCATATAATGACTCATATAGATAATCGCCATTAAAGCAAAAAATACAATCGGAAATACAAAAGCAGCTTCCACCGTCAAATTACCGCGTTCTAATTTTCGCTCCTTCATTATGTATTCATCCCTTCTTTTAACTTCCACAACGACTGCAAGGTCGGTATCCAGGTATCTCTGACAATTTTACTTCTGATACATCCCTCTTTAGACCAGAACATCCAATTTTACTATGATAACGATTTCCATCTGTCGTAACATAAATTACCTCTCCCTCAGCAATCACTGCATTTTTTACACATTTTTCGCAAGGTTTATACTTAGCTCCATACTGATTTCGCATAGAACCAACCTGCTTTATGGTTGTCGTCTGAATCTTTAAATCTAAATGGCTACACGTTATACTGGCATGATAAATGCTATTTTCTTTCCCAGTCTTTGTTACATACACCTTCTCATCATCCGCATCCTCTTCCCCTTCTTTAGAACCAATCTGACTGGTTCCAACAAAAAGTCTTGTTTTTGCTTGTTGTACATAATGCATAGAAGGTAACACAACACGAAACAACGGCAATTCCACATCATAGGAAGCCTTTGCATATACTTCCTTGCTTTCCTCATCCAACTCAGTCGTATATAGAATTCCATGGCTTTTTCCTTTTACACAAGATTGTTCCAATAAGGCATCTGATACATAACTTTTCATTCGTTCTCCAGTTAAAATACCTCCAATCAACTGTTGCGTTGTGACTTTATAGGAATCCGGTTCCATTCCTTCTACTCCATAAGCATCGTAAATATAACCATATTTCGAGATTTCCTTTGCTGTTTCCCAAAGTCCAATACTCACCTTCTCCTGAATCAGCATAATCTGAAAAAAATATAGAAAAAATAAAATCATACTGATAAAAATCGGCATCAGCAAAGACGCTTCTACCGTAATAGAACCCTTTTGTTTTTCTTTATTCATTTTCCACCTCCATACCGAAAATGTTACAATGCATATCTATTCTTAAAACAGACTGGTAAGAAATACTCTTTCAAGTGTGGAACTTATCTATAAGTATCCGTTTTTTGAGGTAATATACTAACTGCTGTGTTTCAATTCTTTTACAGTTACGTTCCTGAAAGAGCATTTTTTACCAGTCTGAATTGTTCCTCTAATAAGACTAATTCTTCCCACTCTACTTATCTATCCGCACATCCCCTCTCTGCTTGTTCCAGCCTATAGAAGTTCGAAGCATTGTTTAATAAGAATAGCTTTGTTCCTGGATAAAATTCCATGTTCCATCCGCATATCCCCAGTCTTTACAAATAGCTAACGCTGCAAATTTTGCAGGTACCTGATAACTTTCCTTTACCTTTATGCTATAAATACATTTTTCAAAAGAAAATAATTTACTATGACGAAGTTTTATATTCTCCTCTATCATATCCATCGTACGATAAGTCTTCTGTGTTTGCTTCTCAAATAGTAAAAAAAGATTTAAATAATCCTCATAACCAATGGAAACACCTGCTACTTTTTTTCCTAATTTTTTTGCATAGTTTTGTATGGTAGCTTTTGAAATTGTAAAAATTGCAGAATACGGAAGTATAAATGTTTTTTTAGTTTTATAAAATGGTATTTTCTTTCCCTGCATTAGCGCAGCTACATCCACCAGACTCTCCTCATATGCCCATACTGCTAAAATAGAAAATTGTGTAGCCCGAATCAATGGCTCTAAACTGGTAAAACCCACTAACGCGGCAGCTGTAGCATATGCCATATTCATACCTTTGCTATCTGTTAATAAATAGGAGAAATTTATTACCGTCCGCAACAACAAAATACGATCAATCACCTGTGATAGATTCTTTTGATCCGTAGCCTGCCCACACAAAATATACTCCTGTTCATAATCCAATGGTATTTTTTCAAAACGCTCCTCTTCACTAACAAAACTTTGAAAATATTCCTTGATGTAAGCTTGATATAACAACGTATTGGAAGCATCCTTTCCCAGATCAGAAACTCCATTTTTATCTGCAAACATATCTGTTAATGAACCAAATAATTTCTTTTTGTCTCCATTCGCTGCATACTTTCCAGTTTCAATATTTCCGACTGCTTTTATTTTGCCTTTGTACCTTTTAAAATAATAATCTGGATTGGAGATGCTCTTTTGGGATACTTTTTTTCCTTGTGGCAAAGTTACACTTAATACCGCATCCTGCATTCCACCTAAAATATCCATGGGATCCTTTGCATCTGCATCGGAAATTTTTCCATAGGAAAAGCATAAGGATTGTATACTATATCCTTTTAAATCTTCCAAGCGCATACGAATGGCATCTCTTTTTTTCTCATACGCTTCTGGTGTACTGCCAACATTCTTTTCTAATTCTTTGTTTAATGCCTCTAATATACTTTTATTTTTTTGAAGCTGCTCCTTCATGGACACTGCCTGTTGGATCTTTTTAATATCACCTTTTAAATCCGTTGCACTTTTTTTCAATGTTTTATATTGTTCTTTCGAAACACTATCCTTCTGACTGGAAAGTTTTTTATCATACCTGTTAACCTTTGCTGTTACTTCTGGAATTTCCTTTTCTAACTTAGCAATCGTATTTAAAGATTCCTTGATTTTTTTTATTGTTCTGGAAACTTGTTTTTTTAATTTCTTTTGCTCTTGATTCACTTTTTTGATTTGCCCTTCTGTCGCAAGTTGTTCTTCCTTTGCCTTTTGCTCTTCCTTTTTTTTCTGTTCTTCTTCCTTCCTTTTTTCTTTTTCCGCCTTTTTGGGATCTTTTTCCAGTTGTTCTGTTTGTTTTTGCTGGCTTTTCTCCTCCTGCCTTTTTTGTTTTTCCTCTAATTGTTTCTCTTGTTTTAAAACATTACTTAAAATATCTTCTATATCTTTTAAAACAGCCGTTGCATTTATGTAATGTCCATTTGTTGACTGCCATACTTTTTCACTTGTAATACCTACTGTTTTTTTCGTAGGATTTTCAATACATATCCTTTTTGCAAAATTGTCTTTTATTTTTATTTTTCCATTCGATGTAAATACCAGTCCATTTTTTCCACAAGAAATGCCATCCACCTGTTCCATCAGTTTTGTCATTAATTTTCCCGACTTTGAAAATGCCTCTTCCACTTCCGTCTCTTCTTCCATCGCCTTTGCAATCCCCTTGCTATCTTCCACAATACCTAAATGAGATAAAGCAGATTTTATTCCTTCCGCTGATACTTCATATTTCATATATTGTAATACCTGGTCTGTTACTGGATTTCCCTTATAATCGGTAGCTCGAATTGCAGAATCTACCTGCACAGAATCCATACCCATCCGGTATAGATCAATCCCTTTTTCTAAAACACTCTGATTCTCAGAAGACGTAGCTAATGCGGTTTCCATATATTTCTTTAGTTGTTTTTCAAGTTTTCGATACTCTAACGTATCAGATTCCACACCTTTATCCATAAAAAACAAACGATACTCGTCATACAATGGCTTATAATACTCGGTTAATACTGCATCCATACTACCTTTCAGACAGCGTTCCATCTGTAGGGACGCTGTCTGTACTCTGGCATTTTCCAAACATGCAGCAATAACGGATAAAATAACAAGCAAAATCATAGATAAAAATACAGTAATACTTCCCCTTGTTTTTCCGGTTCTCCAATACATGTTTTTCTCCTTAATAACCTCCGCTGATAGATACTTTCTTGTTTGCTTCCGTAGAATCCGATTTAATCTGTTTAAACGCATTCTCAATAATTTTAGTTACCTGTTTTCGGAATATGCAAACAATTCCAACTAAAATAACTAAGATCAAAATAATCTCGACGCTACCCATTCCATCTTCTTCTGCCCAAAAATTTTTCCATGCTTGTTTTATATTCCCAAGCATTTCTCTCTTGTTTTCTTTCCATTCTGTTAATTTTTTCATTTTCTCTCTCCTTTTTTGTTTTTGGTAACAGTTCAGTTAAAAAACATTTTGGTACTTTATAAATAACCTTGGCTGAACTGTTACATTTTTCTAGATACTTTTTATAGATTCACTCTATCGTTTCCAGTAGTTTTTTACGCCCCTCTGCAAGGGCAAGTAAGTTTTTTAAATGGACTGAAATGCTGGCGCCATTATAATCAACAGAACCAATATCAACATAATCATCATTGGAGCTAATAATTTAGTACCAGCCTCTTCTGCCAGCCTTTTTGTCATTTGTTTTCGATTTTCAAACGCATCCATCGCCTCATATTCCAAAATTTCTACCAATCCCTTGGAACCTTTTCTTAAATTCTGTCCTAGTAAAGTAGAAAATTTTAAATATGGCATTAATTTTGCGCGCTGTCCAAAGTGTTCAAATGCTACCATTTCTGTCACCCCATTTGTCATCTCTGTCCAAGTCTGCCCCCACTCCTCGTAGGCAAAACGCTTTTCTTTTTTTCCCTCCTCTCTCTTTTTCCGATACTCCGTTGCAATTTTTCCCCATGCGGTACTAACAGTCATGCCAGCACTTAACAATAATGTAAATTTGTTAATCAATTCCGGATAATCTACAAGCATTTCTTCCTCACGTTTTCCTACTTTTTTCTTTAAATCTTGTGAAAAACTATTCCATAACAAAACTGCCATCAATATGGTAAATAAAAGAAGCATGCCACCAAAGCTCTTTTTCTTTGGTTCCGTATAAGTTACCTGTTTCCCATAAATCGTCTTTGGTAGTTCTATTTTCTTATCCGACCCATTCTTTTGGGAAACCTCTTCCATGGTTTCATTTATTGCATTTTTCCACTCTTCCTGTGTCATAGTCTCCGACGGATGCACTAAAACGGAAAAATTCATTTCTTCTGTTGTCTCTCCATAAACCAATGTAGCCGTAAGCTCACAACTTTCTACGTTCTTTAACGATGCATTATGAAGCACTCCATTCTCCTCAATTACACTGTCATTCCAACTATTCCATCTAACAAAAATAGCGCTATCTGGAATTGTATTCATTAAATTTAATGCAGTGTAAATTTCCTGCTCATTTTTATTCTTTCCTAAATAATGCTCCTGAACATAACATTTTGCCTGTTCCATTTTCTTGGAAAGCTCTCTCTCTGTATAATTTTGTTCCGGAATTGCAATTTCTACTTCTTCCTGCTCCTTCCCATCCGTATCCACAGCAACGGTCACCTGTCTACTCCCCTCACCCACCGCCTGCCGTTCTAAATATCTATTATTCTGTATATTTTTCACACGTTCTCCCGTAACTTCAAGCAGAAAAAGCATGACCATACTTCCAAAAAATATTACAAACAAAATGGACAACTTTTTACACCAATATAAAATCTGTACATCCGATATATTTTCTCCAATATGAAGCTGTTTTAACATCTCCTTCTCTTCCTTTTTTTTCTGAAGTATGCTATACAACCTTGTTCCACTGAGCAAAAACAAGCACATAGGATACAGCATGCGAAGGGGATGTTCTTTAGAAGAAAGTTGTTTCACATATTCTTTTTGATAATTTTTTGTTTTCATATACAAAATAATCATTACCAGCACTCCAACTATACTCAACACACAAAACAACACTTTTCCCACCTCCTATAAATGAATATCTGTAATTTTCCGCATCATACAATATGCTCCGGCATAAATCAGCAAAATAATAGTCATAAAAACAACACCAAAGATATTATGATACAATTGATCTAGAAACCCTGGCGAAGCAATCCACATATAAAGAATGATACCAAATGGAACAATCGACATGATCGTTGCCTCCAACTTTTTTTGTGTAATCATTGTTTCCATTTCTCGCTGAATTTCTAATCTTTCTTCAATATTTTTGCCTGTCTTTCGAATGATTTTCATAATGTCTCCACCAGTACGTTTAGCTGTCTGAAAGATTTCTGCAAAATTCTCGATATCCTCAACTTCCGTTCGAACAGCCAAGTCCATCAATGCCTCTTCCACTGGTCTGTTCATGGATATTTGATTACTAATCCAGGAAAATTCCTGAATAATGTCCGCATCCATCTCATACATCAGTGACAAATCTCTTATTGCCTCACGAAAGGCATTTTCAATAGAATAACCTGCATTCAATGCCGCAGAAAGGCTTAAAATTCCCTGTTTAAATTGTTGATTCAATTCCCATTTTCGTTTTTTTACCTTTTCTTTTTCCTGTAATCGCAGAAAAAGAATTGCCCCAGGTGCAAATAATAAAATTGCAAAAATACTTTTGTAAAACAGCCAGGCTATCGTGCTTGTAATAAAGAAGCCCATCAACATAATTTTAATTTTTTCTGTTCCTCTTGCCCTATACTGTCCATAATTGGTTGCCATATTTTTCTCCTTTCTTTTTTATTTTTTATAGATAAAACAGCTCTCCCATCAACCAACTTTCATTCCAGCCCTTTGCAATTTTTCTGTTTGTTGTAAGGTATATTCCGTAGGACGTAACCTCCCTAACACATGTCCATTTGCATCCTCTCCTTCTTCTACAAATTGATAAAGGGGTTGCGTTACAATTCTCCCTCCCTCTACCTGTAAAACCTCTACAATCTGTAACACTCTACGACTTTTATCACGCAATCTTCCCAAATGCACAATAATTTCAATAGCAGAGGCAATCTGTCTTCGAACCGCCTCTAACGGGATATCCATTCCCATAAGAACTAACGTTTCTAATCGTGACAACATATCCTCCGGTGAATTTGCATGCCCCGTACTCAAAGATCCGTCGTGCCCAGTGTTGAGCGCCGTTAACATATCAATTGCTGCAGCATCACGTACCTCCCCCACGATTATTCTGTCCGGCCTCATACGTAACGCACTTTTTATCAAATCTCGAATAGTAATTGCATTTTTTCCTTCCACATTGGCATTTCGTGTTTCTAGTTTTACTAAATTGGGAATTTTCTTGATCTGTAATTCCGCAGAATCTTCAATCGTTATGATTCGCTCATCCTTTGGAATTGCATTGGATAGAATATTTAGAAATGTGGTCTTACCAGAACCGGTTCCACCACTGATAAATACATTCATTCTCGCTTTGACAAGTTGTTCCATAAACTGTGCTGCCTCTTTTGTTATGGACCCCATTGCAATCAATTGCTCCATATCCATTGCTTTCTCTGGAAATTTTCGTATGGTAACAATCGGACCATTATTTAATGCAATTGGTGGCAATACCACATTTACACGAGAGCCATCTTCCAAACGTGTGTCTACAATAGGGGAGGCTTCATTTACCACTCGATTTGCTTTCGATACAATTTGCTGCACAACATCCTCTAATTTTTCCTTACTAGAAAAAGTCTTATGCCAACGTCGTATCTTACCTCCCTGCTCAATGAAAATATCATCCGCTCCATTTATCATAATTTCTGTAATACTTTTATTTTCCACCAAATCTTGTAATACATCAAACCCTCGTAAACTATGGAATACATCGCGATGCAATTGCACTTTTTCCCACACCGTGTTTCCTTTACATTCCTCCCTTTCTGCAATTTCCTTATCAATTAATTCTCTTATTTCTTCATCTGATGTATCCTTTGCCAAATCAATTTGCTCCACTACACTTTTACGAATTTGCTCCTGTAGTTTTTTCATACTATATTCTCCTTTTTCATCCATGCCTTTACTGCATTCCCAAAATTTCCTTGACTAATATACTCTATACTGGAATACTGCTCCTGTATTCTTGGTACTACAACAGAACTTCTTTTCTTCTTTATAACATCCCATTCTGATTCTGATAAACTTTTTGCCCATACTGGCATACTATCTTTTTCCTCCTCGAAAACAGGTTCCAGAATTCTGTCACATCGCTTGCATACATTCCACATTGCTTGATTTACCAAAGAAATATCATATAGAATCACATCATAATTGGAATATTGCTCAAGTGCCGTCAATAACTTTTCCATTTGCTCCGCCTTCATTGCCTGCAAATCCAAATAATGCTCCGGTCCACAAAGATAAGCTGTATTTCCTACACTTTCCACCATAGCTGCCAATTTAATATCTAAATCTGCATACCCTTGTATAATGTAATACACTAATTGGGAAATTCCCTGTCCAGTCCTATATTGCATCCATGGATAATTCTTTGAAAACGGCTCTAAATTTACAATCAATACTTTTTGTTGCTTTCCAAGCAAATGTCCCAACACCATTGCAAGTGTTGTTTTTCCAATTCCTCCATAAGGAGAAAAAACACCATATTGCCTTGCAACATGACTCTTTTTAGGCAAATACATACAGGCACTTTCTTTTCCCTCCTCTGAACAGATTTGAAATACCTCTTTTAAAATCTGTCCCGCAGATTGAAACTTATAGATACAACTTTCCTCATTATCTGTAGCAGCACCCTTTGTATCTGTCAGTAAAATAATTTTCCTGCACTTCTCCTTTAATTGCATACAGTTACTTTGTTCCGCTGCCAACAAAACTGTAACCTCTGTTTTCTCCATATACTCCAGTAATGCCTGTTTCTTCGTAAAAACACGTATTTTATAGGGAAACTCCTGTTTATCCTCTACAAAATTCAAAAATAAATTGGCATATTCACTCTCCGGTTCTAAGATTGCTAATACTCTTTCTGACATTTTTATCCTACCTTTATCCCTTTTTATTTTCTGCTATAATACCTATTACATATGCAATTCCCATAGGAACGGCAAAAGGTATTATCGTACTTTCATCTTCTCTGTCCATTTCATAAATTTGAATACTTCTTCCTGCTACTACTATATAGAAATAACTTGCGAGATACCGCAAACGAGAAACTAGATTTCGATGTCGCAACATCTTACCTACAGAATAAATTGCGCCTATGAACAAGGCAATCACGAAATATTTGATACTAAATTGTATTCCATGCATTCCACTAACCATTATAAATAACTTAATATCTCCAGCTCCAAACATACGGAGAAGAAATAGTGGCGAAAGTATAAGCCCTGTCAGAATGATACTAATAGAATAAATAAAGATTCCCTTCCAACCATATAAATCAATCTGTTTTAATAAACCTAATGCAAAACCAGTAAAAATAACCCAGTTTGGTACTCGATAATATCGATAATCATAATACATGGCGATACAAAATAGTAAGACTACTACCATTTCCATTCCAATTCCACTCACCTCCAACATGCCATTTATTGTCCATCAAAAAAGGGCTGTCCGAAAACATGCCCTAGTTTACTTCAAAAAAAATCGATAGTCAACCCCATTCAAATAATTTTATAAATTGTTTATTTTTCCTTATTTATGGCGATTCTTGGGTAGTAACTTCAAACACAAGCCTGCCACAGTATGTGACAGAAAGATTATAAAAAATGTATAAAATCTTGTAACTATTCAGGATGTGCCATTCACAAAATGCCAGAATATACATATTGGCTAAAAATATAAACTTTGGCTGGGCATTTTGTTCATGACGCTGTTACCAGCTATGAACTCATATGTGCAAATTGCACTTCATGAGCAAGCTCTCACGTACAATTTGCACATATGGGTTCGCACCTTCTGAACAGTTACAAAATCTTTTATATCCATAACAGAATACCCTCACACGCATAAAGCAAAACAACACCAGGTATACCTAAAAAGGCAGAGCAAGTAAGTGTAACAGGATTTAAACCTACTACAGTATCATACCCCCACTGTCCCAACAAAAGATTCATACCATAAATCAATACGCATCCCACACATGCCCGCACCAGAAAACGAAACAAAAATTCCAATCTCCTGGCACATACAATCGTTCCGACTAATGCAGTAACCCCTACAATACAAACACTTCCCACTTCAACCATCTTATATTTCTCCCTACTTTCTGATCCTCTTCTAATATTTGCGAAACTCTACTTTTTTACTTTATGTATAAGGTTCACATATTCATCATCCCTTCTTTACTACTCTATGCATTGACAAATTATACTATTCCACTTCTTTATGAATCCCTTACTTTTTTTGCATCCCTTTTGTCACAGGATGGACATAAAAAAGTAGTATACTTTAATAGAAATGTATTTTTTGCTGTAAAACTTTAGGTAAGATTGAAAAAAATTAAGAAAGGACGCCACCATATCTCAATCTTTACAATATAAAATACGTGGCAGAAAATGTTACAATATTTTGATATTGGGTACAAAAATATTTTGCATCCCTTTGATACCAAATTGCTTGGCACAATATACTTTCCTAAACAAACTTATATCGATCTTTTGCCCTTGATATCTTATTGTACATTTTCTTGGAAAATTATTATGCGAAAAAAACTAATCAGTACAGTTGTAACAGCCAACTTACTAGCAACATCTATTTTTTCTTCTCTCTCCTGCTCTCCGTTTACAACACAGAAAGCATTAGCCGCAGAAGAAAAAACAACAGACGAATCCGTAACCGATCTAAAAAAATATAACTCAAACGAAATCATCGTTGCTTATAAAAAGGATTCCAATGCAACCAAAAAGAAAACATTACGTATTGCTTCCCTATCAAAAGCGGAAGAAAAAGAGGCAAGCGTAGATACTTTAACAGACAATTCTGTCATTCTGCGTCTGGATTCGAAAGATACATTGAAAGATGCATTGGCCGCTTTAAGTACGGACAGTAGCGTTGCTTATGTGCAACCAAATTATACATACTATGCTACTTCTGAAAGTAGTGATACCCTTTCTCTTGTCAACTCTTTGCAAAATAACCCAGGTTATTCCAAACAATGGGGACTACACAATGATGGTACCTTACATTATGAAGAAGTGGATTATCGCAATCAAAATAATGGAAACAATGGATGGACATGGCCATTTTCCAATTATTCTATAAAAACGCAAGCCTCTACTTCCTCCAATACTTTAGAAGTGCAGGCAAAATCCGGAGTTGACATTAACTACCCAGAAGCCTTGTCTGCATGCAAAGGAAAAGGAAATCGAAAAACAATTGTTGCAATTGTAGATACTGGTGTCATGTATGATCACGAAGATCTAAAAGATAATATGTGGGTAAATGAAAAGGAAACCGCTGATAATGGCATTGATGATGATGGAAATGGATACATAGATGATATTTACGGATGGAACTTCTACGGAAACGGGGGATTCAGCTGGTTTGGTTCTGATTCTGAATCAGGTTCCTCTACTTCCTCTTGGGGATACCCAGGATCTAGTTCTTATTCAAACGGAAATAATACCTACTATAATAAAAAAAGTGCAACCGAAGATTCCCATGGAACACATGGGGCCGGAACAATTGCCGCATCAAATAACAGCACTGGTGTAGTAGGAATTGCATCCAATGCCAATGTAGAAATCATGACCGTAAAAGCTTTAGGTGGTTCCATGGGATATGGTTCTACCGAAAATGTGGTAAAAGGTATTCAATATGCCATAGACAATGGTGCTACTATTATCAACCTTAGTCTTGGTGGTGAAGAGGATGACCCTACGCTGAAAAATATCATTGCAAACAACCCTAATGTTTTATTCACGGTTGCTGCCGGAAATGGAGATAGTAGCTATAATGGCATAGATAATGACTCTACACCTACTTATCCAGCTTGCTATACCTATGATAACCTTTTGTCTGTTGCAAATATACAATGCGATGGTACATTGCATTATTCTTCTAATTATGGTGCAAAAACCGTACAATTAGCTGCCCCCGGCTCCTGCATCTACAGTACAAGTACCGAAAATGACAGTGATACCACCAGCAACACAAAAAATAATTCTGCAAAATCCGGTTATGAAACAATGACGGGAACATCCATGGCAGCTCCTTTGGTAGCAGGTGTAGCCGCTATGCTTTATTCGAAATATGATTCTTATTCTATACTGGATATTAAAAATGCAATTTTAAACTCTGTAACAAAAATGGATTCCTTAACGGATAAAGTATCCACTGGTGGTATGTTAAATGCATACGGCGCTGTTGAAATCTTGCAGAATGGTAGTACCAGCGCTTCTACACCAGTCCCTACAGCTACCACAATGGCAACACCAACGGCTACCGTAAAACCTACAAATAAACCAACTGCTACACCAAGAGCAACGGCTACACCAAAATCTACTGCTACTCCTAGTGTTGCTCCAAGTCAAACACCAGTTTTTAGTTCAAAGCCAACGGCTACCGCTACTGCAACAGCTACACCAGATGCCAGCACCACACCAAAGGCTACTGCCACTCCTACTGCTTCTACCCTACCGACTACAAAAGCACCAGTAGCCACAACTACACCAGAAGTCAAACCAACCACTGCACCAACCGCTACCGCAACTATTGTACCAACACCAACCGCTACGGTTTCTCCTCTTAAAATCGATCGAATTGGAATTACCGGCACCAGTATTAACATTGGAAAAAAATATTCCATTATTACAAATGTAAGCGGTGGCAGCAGCAATTATACTTATGATTTTTATTTCAGTCAAAATAATAGTGTAACGGAAAAAAGCAGCAAAACCGGTATCGTTTCTTGGACACCGAAAAAGTCCGGTACTTGCTTGATTCTCGTCTATGTTACAGATGAAAATGGAAATACGACACATAATTATATTACTTGTAAAGTAAATCCATTAAAAGTAACCAAATTAGCCAAAAATAAAACATTAAAGACAGGACGTACAATTAAATTTACTGCTAAAGTAAATGCAGGTATTGCCCCAATTACCTATACCTATTCCCTCTATCGTAATGGAAAATGCTTTTCAAAACTAACAACCAAATCCACTTCCGTCTATTACAAAGTACGTAAAAAAGGAACTTACAAACTTACGGTAGTAGCAAAAGACGCAAATGGAAATAAAGCTACAAAATCCATTACGCAAAAGGTTACGAAGTAATAACATAATACCATTGCCAAAAAAATACCTTACAAAGAAAAAGCCTGAACACACTCTTGCGCAAGCGCAAGATGCGTTCAGGCTTTTCTTTTTCATTTGAGAACAAGCTATTAATATATAATGGATTCTTTCACTTTCTCAGCCGTATCCTTATCCAGCAATGCCTCGATAATTTCTGCACCAAAGGCAATTGCCGTACCAAGTCCTCGACTTGTAATAACATTATCCTGTTTTGACACTGGATCATAAGATACTAATGCACCATGTAAGTCCTTTTCAAATCCCGGATAACAACTTGCTTTCTTTCCTTCTAACAAATGATTTACACCAAGTACCAATGGTGCTGCACAAATAGCACATAAAAGTTTTCCTTTCTCATTTGCTTCCTTTAATACATCTATTAGTGGTGCGCATGCCTCTAAATTTCTTGTTCCCGGCATTCCTCCCGGCAAAATATAAGCATCTGCCTCTGCAACATCTGCTTCTGCAAACAATACATCTGCTTCTACCGAAATTCCATGGGAACCGGTTACTTTCTTATTTCCAGTAATGGACACCATGTCTACAGAAATCTCTGCTCTACGAAGCAAATCTACAACGGTTAACCCTTCTACCTCTTCAAATCCATCTGCTAAAAAAATCAATGCTTTTTTCTTCATAACTACCCAACCTTTCTTTTTTTTCCCTTTTTCGTTATCTATTTGTCAATGCTATTCGCAATGTGCTTTGCTACTTGCTCATGTAAAATCAGCACTATGTACCTTACGAGATACGGGGATTGAATCTCGCACTTCGTGCAAGAGTATCCACTGCCTAATAGCAGTGGGGTTTCTTGCTCTTTTATAAATAACCTTCTTTTTTGGGGGAACTTTTTATAATAATAGTATAGCAAAGGCATCATAAATTTCAAACAAAAATTAGATAACTTTTCTCTTGAATTGAATACAAAAGTTATATACTAGAAATTATTTTATTTTTCAAAACAAGTATATTCTTTTTCATATCGGCAAGACTATGTCTAGAACATAGTTACTAGTGTACTAAAACAAGCTAACACAGAATGGAGGATTTCTATATGAATTATCATGACAAAAAGCAAAAATTTTATACGCAGAAAGGCTTCTATATTGCCTGCTTTTTATGCTTATTTGCCGTTTTATCGGTTGTAGGTGTACAAAAAAACATACAAAACAAAGAGAAACAGGCCGAGGAATACGCCGCTCTACAAACAACGGCCACACCTCAGGCAACCGCCTCTACAGATGCTTCCAAGCATAACTATGCTGCTTTGCAGGAAGAAGGACAGGCTGTAGATGTTGCTCAAATCCAGAACGATGCAACTGCTAATTTAAAAGCTCCAAAATCCGACTCTGCAATCTCAGTTGAAGCAACCGATGCCCCAAAACAAGAAAAAAAATCGGTAGAAAAAAATACAGAAACCAACGAGGAAACAGTTTCTGTTCTCAATGCGGAAGACCAAAATCAGGGACTTACCTGGCCCATCCATGGTGATATTTTATTAACCTACAGTATGGACAAACCTATCTACTTTTCAACACTCGGACAATATAAATGTAATCCATCCCTCGTCATTGCCGGAAAAGTAGGCGAAACGGTCAAGAGCACCTGTGATTGCAAAATCACGAAAGTGGAACGTAACGCAGAAACAGGACTTACCATTACTGCAATTTCGGGAAATTATACTTATATTTATGGTCAATTGGATAATCCCAAAGTTGCGAAGGGTGATACGGTCAAGGAAGGAACCGTTATTGCTACTTTAGCAAAGCCAACAAAATATTATAAAAAAGAAGGCTGTAATCTTTATTTTCAGATTAAGGATAATAAAGACAGTGTAAATCCACTCTTAATGCTAAAGTAAAAAAGAGGCTTTAAGCCTCTTTTTTACTTATTTTACTTTTACTTTTGTTGTAATTGTTTCGTATTTTGATGCACCCTTTGTCTTTACACCTTTTACTTTAATAACATATGTTTTCTTTTGCAATTTCTTGTTTGTCTGTATTACGCATGAATTCTTTGCTTTCTTTACTATTTTTGCCTTTACTGTTTTTTCAGCAGAAGTTTAAAATAATAGGAACAATCAATAGCAACGTCATAGGGACATTCACCGTAAACAAAAATATCTGAACTGTAATTGATACAACAATACCTGACACTACATCCGGTACAAAGGAAATCAGTCCAGAAAGTATACTCATCCCCACTGAAATATATATTTTTCGTTTATTCTGCCTGTCTGCCAGAAAAAGCAGATACTTTATTTCAACCTTTTCTTTCTTTTTTATTAACTCAAGGAGCCTCACAGCCCATTTTGCCGTGAAGCTCCTTTCCTTTTGTAGTACTTTAGGCGTTTGCGAAACGCCACAAGCCGCATAAATACGGCATATTTTTTGTTACAAAATAAAAATATCTCCTCACGGGTTATGGTATAATAGAATTGCCTAGAAACTAACAACCAAGCCCCGAAAGGAGACATTTATATGATACCACATAAACAACTAAAATTGGCAGATATTTTTGAAGATTGCCAA
>Ga0256404_1001114_pt1 | contig 67224 bp, 54 predicted proteins | sample RumenRJG_01DNA_FD_185990 | JGI IMG/M metagenome (GOLD analysis project Ga0256404, IMG submission 185990) | Bovine rumen microbial communities from Lethbridge, Alberta, Canada - RJG_01 | ecosystem: Host-associated > Mammals > Digestive system > Stomach > Rumen | place: Canada: Alberta | collected... | reverse complement strand
GATGGCAGAAGCGAAGACTATTGTGAAGACAGTCAGGCTTACACAAGATGAGGATGAGATGATACGACAGCTGGCGTCCGAGTTTGGCATGAGTGGCTCACAGGTGATGAGATATGCGATGAACTCGCATATGGCTGATTACTTCAGCACTGTGAGATACGTAGATGACCAAACTGCACGCGATATAAGAACATGTATTGCAAAGGTCGGTGACGAGCTGCAACAGGTTCGTAATGAGCTGCACCGAATTGGTGTGAATTACAATCAGGCGGTTCGTATGGTAAACATCGAAAACAAAAACGGAACGGTAAGCGTTGCGAAAGAAATTCCATTATTGGACAAGGCAGAACTGGACAGACTCATTAACCGCTTTGCAGAGTGCGAGAAGGAGGTCAGTGAGACGTTATGGCTTATACATCAGTAAGAAAAGATAAGAATGGTCGTGCTGCCATTGCATATGCCGAAGGTGAGAACAACAGGGGTCATAACGGAAACGAGGTACGAAACCAGTACGTCGGAACAGTGAACATGATGCCTGGCATTCCATATGCAGACCAGATGGAACGATACTGGCGGACAGCACGAAAGAACCATAAAAATCAGGTTGTCGTGTTGCTGATGGGCTTCTCAGAAAATGAGTTCAACCCAGATGATCCAGAAGACATTCAGAAAGCAAACGAAGTCGGACAAGAAGTCGTCAGAAGGTTTTATCCAGGACGACAAGCGGTGGTCTTCACTCAGATTGACGGGAAGAGCGGACTTGTGCACAACCATATTTATATTAACGACGTGTCGCTGGAAAATGGTCTTGCCTGCACGAAGGAACAGCACAAGTTTGAAGTGGTCAAGGAGTGGGCAAACGAGGTAACAGCCGAGTACACGACGCTGGACTTTGGAAAGAACCAGACCGATAAAAAGCGTACCCGCTATGAGCGTGTTCTTGCGGAACAAGGTAAATGGTCATGGAAGGAAGACCTGCGAGACAGAGTTACCACGGCCATGAGCGAAGCCGATGACGAGCAATCGTTCCTGGATAACTTATCCAAGAACGGTGTCGAGGTTGAAGTGAAAGACCAGAAGAAACATGGGCACTTTTACACTTACACACTGACAGACTTTTCAAGGATGCCAGAGGGGACAGAACAGCCGAAAAAGGCACATGCGAGGTCTTATGGTTTGGGTCCTGCTTATGGGTACGAAGCCCTGATGGATTTGCTGAAGTTCAAGGGGAAATCCAAGAGCCAAGAGAGTTCTCAAGAAGGAACTGGCGGGGGCGCACGTAGACAGCAGGCGGATACAGGGGAAGAACGTCGGGATGCAAAGTTGGACTTTGTTGCGTTCACACAGAAGATGCTGCGTCCAGAAGAACAGTGGGCGATAAGCCGTGACGATGGATCGCAATACATTGACGATGATCTTTACGCCTCCGCACAGGAGATGTACCAAAAGTATCAGAGGGATGAACCATTCCGAGAAGAGGAAGCGAAAGATGATCCGTCCGAAGACGCCGATGCTGGCAAGCAGGAAGAGCCGCCAGCAGAACAGGTAACAACTGAACCGCAGGTACAAGAACCTGTTGCGGAACAACCAGTACAGATCAAAGAACGGACTCACGAGGAGAAGATGCGGATTCTGCAGGAGAAAGCCAGACAGAACGCAAGACGAGCAGCGAACAGACGTGATAGCATCCGAAGAAGTGTTAAGCGGGACGATCTGTCTGAGATAACGAAACGACTTGAACAAGCGGCAAAAGAAGACGATAGGGAATATGAATAATATTTCTTTCTGTATAAAGACCGAAGGTCAGAAAAGTAGTAGTAGGGCTGTGGGTAACGCAGAGTACGATGTGTGAAACGGTGTGGTAAACTCTTTGAGTTTTCCATGCCGTTTTGCATATCGCTGTGTTATCCATCAGCCATGACAGCAAAACAACAGTGCACCTGTGAACTGTACTGGGAAACATGTTGTTACCATTCATCGAATTGTTACAACCCATTCACGAAAAAACCGCTTGTATACTGCATTTATCTTGAATTGACCATATAAAAGTGCTACAATGAAGGACGTGCAGGAAACCCGCATTTCCAGCACAACTTTCTCATGCATCATGGTTAGATACGAGAAAGGATGTAGTCACACGATGGCGAAGGAGACAAGAAAAACAAAGGACGGGCGCTATGTTCTCCGCCCTGGGGAATACGAGCGCAAGGAGAAGAAGGGCTTCGATTATGTTTGGCGGGACAAGTACGGACACCAGCATAAAATAGGGGCTCTGACGTTGCAGGAACTTAGGCAACGAGAACGGGAAATCCAGCGTGATGAACTGGACGGACTGCATACCAGCCGACAGCGGAACACTCTGAATGATTTCTATGACCTCTGGAAGACACAGAAGCGGGGATTGAAGCAGAACACGTACTCCAACTATGTTTGGATGTACGAGACATTTGTTTCTCAAACGCTCGGCAAAAAGAGGATCATGGATATTAAGGAGTCCGATGTGGTGGCGTTCTACAATGACCTGTACGATAAGGGCATTGCCGTCAACACTCTGGACAACATTCAGACGGTGTTGCATCAGGTGTTCCATGTAGCCGTGAAGGATGACGCTATCAGGCGTAACGTGAGCGACGGTGCTCTGCGGGAACTGAAGAGCGCAAATCCGAGGGAAAAGAAAAAGGCTCTGACTCCCGAAGAACTGGAACGGTTCAGAGAAGTCATTGCCGATTCGGTCTGGTATCCTGTTTTCACGGTTATGTCATGGACGGGTATGCGCGTCGGTGAAGTGGCTGGGCTTACATGGGATGATATCGACTATAAGAGCGGTATCATTCACGTTCAGCGGACGTTGGTCTACTACAAAGACCAAGAGAGCGGAAAGATGGAACGCAGGCTCAATACAACGAAGACACCTGCCTCTTTCAGGGAACTGCCGCTCAACGAGCATATCATCAAGGCATTGCAGTACCAGAAAGAGAAATGCCTGCCGTGTACAGCCGAGATTGACGGCGTAAGCGGCTTTGTGTTCTCGACAAGGTTCAAGGACACACAGTCCCAGCAGACGCTTAACAGGGCAATCAAGCGGATCGTACACGATGCCAATTCTGAGAAGGATGCTGCCGTCCTGCTTCCCGATTTCAGCTGTCATACTCTGCGGCATACCTATGCCACCAATCTTGCCCGTGCAGGAGTCAATCAGGCGATTACCATGTATCTGATGGGACATACGGACATCAGTACGACCGTCGAGGTTTACACCGACGTTCAGAAGGACATGGCTGCCAGAGGCGACGAACAGCTTAGAGCATGGCTCAGTGGTCAAAGTACTGCCGAGACGGATTCTCAGCGGCATGAGTATGACGAACTGCGTAATATGGCAAGCGAGATTATCAGGGTTGCCAACGTTGCCCGTGAAGAGTTGCAGGAGACGGGCGCGGTAAGAGCACACCATATTGAGCAGATGGCAAGGCTGGGAATTACCATGGATGACCTGAAGTAACGTGAGTAGTAACAGTGGTAACGGCAGTTGTAACACTTCCGAAAGCCAATCTGCAAATCAGATGGGTTTTGGAGAGCACGAAAACAGGCGGTGAAAACGCCAGAAATCCAGTAAAATCAAGGGTTTGCGGGTTCATACAGGGAAACGGCTATGAGTGCTATTAGGGACGTGATAGAATTCCCGACGATGAAGTCGCTCAACGCTGACAAGAACAGCGCAGCAGGAGCGGATGGCGCAGCAGCTGCGGGAACTGCAGCAGGTGATGGTTCCGAGGCAGGTGCAAGTGCCGCAGAAGGAGCAGATACCGCAGCAGGTGCAAGTGCCGCAGAAGGAGCAGATACCGCAGCAGCTGCATCTGCCGCTGCGACCGGTTTCTTCACCCCGAACGACAGGATCGACTTCTCCAATGTGAAGATCGAGCCGCTCTTCGAGGAGCAGGTCGACTTCGAGACCTTCAGCAAGTCCGACTTCCGCGCAGTCAAAGTACAGGCATGCGAGGCAGTCAAGAAGTCGAAGAAGCTGCTGAAGTTCACTCTGGACGACGGAACCGGCACAGACCGCGTCATCCTTTCCGGCATTCATGCTTACTATGAGCCGGAAGAGCTGGTCGGCAAGACACTTCTTGCGATCACGAACCTGCCGCCGAGGAAGATGATGGGCATCGATTCCTGCGGAATGCTTCTCAGTGCAGTCAACAATAAGAAAGACTCCGAGGACGAAGAGCTGCACCTGATCATGCTGGACAACCATATTCCCGCAGGGGCAAAGCTCTACTGATCAAAACCGGCAGCAAGACGAATAGATACCTATTGAATGGGACCCTTTCCGATGAAAACCGGGAGGGTCCCATTTTGGTGCAGACGATGATCGGACAGACATTGATACCATATAAGGACGACATAAGCACAGCATTATGCAGAGGTGCTATAATATATTTCCAGTAGTTATTGTTGTCGCAAAAATGGCCTTCGGCCGGGAAAGGAAAAAAGTATGGACACGAAAGTCACAAGAAACTTCACTTACGGTTTGTTTGTGATCACCGCGAAAGACGGAGAGAAGCTGAACGGCTGCATCATCAACACCGGCATTCAGGCGGCAAGCGATCCGCTGACAGTAGCCGTGTCGCTGAACAAGACAGATTATACGCACGACATGATCGTGAAGACCGGAGAGTTCAACCTGTCGTTTCTGGATGAGACGGCTCCATTTGACACCTTTAAGCACTTCGGCTACCAGAGCGGCCGCGACGTCGACAAATTCGAGAAATTTGAGTACAGTCTGGCAGCGAATGGGATCCCTTACATTACGAAGGGCGCCAACGCTTACCTTTCCGCTAAAGTGACAAAGACCATTGACCTTGGCAGCCACACGATGTTCATTGCGGAGATCACTGATGCGGAGGTGTTCAGCAAGGTGCCTTCCATGAGCTACAGCTACTATTTTGCCAATGTGAAACCGAAGCCTCAGGCAAAAGAGACAGAGAAGAAAGTCGGCTGGATCTGCACAATCTGCGGCTATATCTATCCGCACGAAGAACTGCCCGCAGATTACATCTGCCCGATCTGCAAGCATCCGGCATCTGATTTCAGAAAACTCTGATTTTTTTGCTAAGGGACTGTGGCATTTGCCGCAGTCCCTTTCTTTCTCTCACATCGCATCATTTGCAGGTGCTATAATACTTTTCAGGAGATGTGTTTTTACTACACGGACCTCAGGTCTGAGAGAGGAGGCAAGCATGCCCGCATTTGATCCGGTCCGCTCCGGTATCCCGGAAATGGATTCTGCCCTGAATTATATCCGCCTGGGAGACAATGTCGTCTTCCGCGTATCTGACTTGGACGAATTCCGTGCTTTCGCCCTCCCTTACCTGCGAAGCTGCGCACAGGATGGCCGTACGATCGTCTATGTCCGCTTTGCGGATCACGATCCGATTGTCTCTCCGGAAGAAGCAGAGAGGCTTGGCATTCACGTCGAGAATGTGAAGCTGTCCTATCTCTTTGAGACATTCACGGTCGATGTGCACAATCTGATCACGCGCTACGGCAGGGAGGTCATGTACATCTTTGACTGCCTGTCCGACCTGCAGACTGCCTGGGCGACAGATCTGATGATGGGAAATTTCTTCCGTGTAACCTGCCCGTATCTCTTTCAGCTCGACACGGTTGCCTTTTTTCCGCTCATCCGCGGCAGGCATTCCCTTCAGGCTCAGAGCAAGATCCGCAATACGACCCAGCTGTTTCTGGATGTCTACTCCGAATTCGGGAGTTCCGATATTCTGTATGTGCGTCCGGTCAAAGTGTGGAACAGAAGCTCAGAGACGATGTTCAGTCCGCACATTTTCGACAGACGGACCGGCAGTTTCCAGCCGATAACCAACGGGGTTTCCCTCAGCCGTTTCTACCGGGCGTTCGAGGCAGTCCAGAGACCGGGCGAGGAGCAGAATGTCGATTCCTGGGACCGCTTTTTCCATACGACTTCTCTGATGATGCAGGCCGGCATTGATGTATCTGCCGCTTCAGACCGAATGTGCGACATCATGATGAGCCGCGATAAGAGAATGCGGGAGCTGATCAAGAAGACTTTTAAGCCGCAGGACTATTTTCAGGTCCGCGACCGCATGATCGGAACCGGAATGATCGGAGGCAAGGCCTGCGGCATGCTGCTCGCAAGGAAGATCATTGAGCGGCAGGTCCCGGATGTCTACAGAATGTTTGAGCCGCACGATTCCTTCTACCTCGGCTCCGACGTCTTTTATTCCTATATCGTCGACAACGGTTTCTGGGATCTGAAGCTGAAACAGCGAAGCGATGATGGCTACTTTGCCTGCGCGGAGGAGTTTGCGGAGAAATTGAAGGGCGGCAGCTTCGACGATACGATCAGAGACCGCTTTCGTTTTCTGCTCGATTATTATGGCCATGACCCCTATATCGTCCGCTCCAGCAGCATTCTGGAAGATGGGTTTGGAAATGCGTTTGCGGGCAAGTATGAGTCCATTTTCTGCGCCAACACCGGGACACCGGAGGAGCGGCTCGAAGAACTGGAAAATGCGGTCAGGACTGTCTACGCCAGTACCATGAGCATGTCTGCGCTCGACTACCGGAGGAAGAGAGGACTGGACAGGCGGGATGAGCAGATGGCGCTGCTGATCCAGAGGGTCTCCGGCTCTCATTACGGGAAATATTTCATGCCATGCGCGGCCGGTGTAGGCTATTCCTGCAGTCCCTGGAAGATTCACAAAGACGCTGATCCCAAAGCGGGAATGCTGCGCCTGGTTATGGGGCTCGGGACGTCTGCCGTCGACCGGACGGAAGGCTCTTATCCCAGGATCGTCGGACTGGACAGGCCCGAGATGACCGCTTACTCCACTGTTTCCGACCGGCATCGCTATTCCCAGAGAAAGATCGAGCTGATCGACAGCGAGAAAAAACAGCTGGTGAGGATCTATCCTGAGGGGATTTTGCCCAGGCTGCCATTTTATGTGAAGAAAGCCCTGCTCGAACATGACTGGGAGGCGGAGAGGTCCTTCCGCGACAGCGGCAAGGATCAGGAGGTTCTGTTCGTCACCTGCAAAGGCCTGGTAAAAAATGAGAAACTGATGGCTGCCTTCCGGACGATCCTCAGGACGCTGGAAAATGCCTATCAATATCCGGTCGATATCGAGTATACGGTCAATCTGGCACCGGATGGAGATTTCGTCCTCAACCTTCTGCAGTGCCGGCCGCTTCAGGCTTTTCACGACACCGGGGCAGAAGTCCTGGCGCATAGTCCCATGCCGGACACCGCTCGTCTTGATCCCGGCAGCCTCCTTCTGGAATGCCGCCATGCGAGCATGGGAATCTCCTGCGTGAAAAAGATCGACGCGATCGTGTACGTCGACCCGCTGCGGTATTATCAGCTGGACTACGCGAAAAAGCCGGCTGTCGCGCATCTGATCGGCCGCTTGAACCGAAAGATTGCAAACCTGCAGCAGTATACGGATGGGAAGCAGTACACGGACGCAAACAACTCAGAAGGAGACAAAGGCGGCTTCAACGCGATCCTGATGGTTCCGGGCAGAATAGCTACTTCTTCCCCGGAGCTGGGGGTCCCGTGCGCATTTTCGGAGATCAGCTGCTTCAGCGCGATCCTTGAGATCGCAGAAAGCCGCGCCGGCTACAATCCGGAACTGTCCTACGGCAGCCATATCTTTCAGGACCTGGTAGAATCAGAAATCCTTTATGCGGCTGTCTTTGAGAACGAAAACACGCTTTGCTGGCAGCCGGAACTGCTGAAGGCGCTGCCGAGAGAGACAGGCACTTTTCTTGGAGACACCCATGAGAAAACTGCTCCTGACATGGAGAAAACGGTCCATCTGTATCTGTTTGATGGAAAAAGCGGGCCAGAGTGCACACTCTGGCATGACATGCAGAATGAGCACCTGCTGATCAATATTGGGTAGAATCACAATTCGCAGGCATAACCCATTTACATTAATGCTGTGGACGGCGCCTGAATAGTTTCCATATATTTGCTTGGAGTTGTATGCATGATGCGCTTGAATACCCGGTAGAAGTTGCTGGGGTTCGAGAATCCCATGCGGGGAGCCAGCTGCTGGAAACTCAGCGCCGGATCCTGCAGGATACACTCCATGATCTGGGAGATCCGGTAGCGGTTGAGGTACTCAGGGAAATTCATGCCCATTTCTTTCTTGAATAGTTTCCCCGCGTAGTCGGCATTCAGGCCGATGTCATCCGCGATGCTGTTTAAGGTGATGTCCTCTGTATAGGAAGAACGGATCTGTTCCAGCATCTGCTTCACGTAGACGTTATGCGCGTCTGCCTGCGATGCGACTGGCTTTTTCCCATTCAGGATCTGCGTTAAGATCTGATAGAGTACCAGATCTTCCTGGGAGGGGACAATGGAGAAATATTCCTGCAGGGATGTTTCCAAATCACTTTCTGAGAAGAAGGCTTCCACATCATTGTAATTTACAGATTCCCTTTTCAGGAAACAATGATTGACGACAGCCGCCTGCAGCGCCTGATTGTAGCACAGGCGCAGGTCTGCGGAACTTTTGATCTCAGCGGACGCATAGCCTGCATACAGATGGGGATGATTCTGCTTCAGCCACTCTAGGTATTCCGGAGCCTTTTCACATGGGAGAATGGTGATAAAGGCGGCCAGCCGCTGGACCTGCAGGATATATTCTCTGAATCCGGCCGGCTTTTGAAGCTTATATTCATGGCGGCTGAGCGGGACATGGTTCGTAAAGATCCCTTCGGCCATGATCACCGTGGAATTTCCCAGATTGCCGATCAGGTGTTCAGCCTCCTGAGAACCGTTGAAGATGCACTCGCTGATCGCCCTTTCCATCATATACCGTTCTTCACGGTCTTTCTCTTCTTTTGTCCTGCTGTATTTTTCCAGGATCTGATACAGCTGCGACCGGTCAACCGGCTTTAAGAGATACTCCGACACGCCTAAGGAGATGGCCTTTTTCGCATATTCAAAATCAGAATATCCGGTCAGGATATAGATGTCCCTCAGCAGGTTTTCCTCCCGCACTTTTTCTATCAGATCGAGGCCTGACAGGCCGGGCATGGAGATATCCGTCAGCAGCAGATCAAAATGTTCTCTCCTGAGGATATCCAGGGCTTCCTCCCCGCTGAAGCAGATCCGGGTCTCATAATCGCTGAAATCGGATTTTTCTATCATGTGGGCGATGCCCTTTGCAATGAGCATCTCATCGTCCACGATCAGCATTTTTATCATGATGGATCCTCCTTTATTCCGGCTTCCAGGAAAGCGTCACGCACAGCCCGGCGTCATCGTGGGTGCCGGCAAGCGTCAGAGAAAAACTGTCCGGGAACAGATGGCGCATGCGGCCGTTGATATTGTCAAGTCCTACGCCGGTCCCGGAGGACAGTTCAGAAAGCGATTCTCCCCTGGACAGCCGGCCATTGATCTCACCGATGCGGTCCGCCCCAAGATTGTTGCCGTCATTTTCCACTTCAATCCGAACCATCTGGTCCTGGGTCAGCTTCACTGTGACTGTCACATGGAGAGCGGCATTTTCGAGACCGTATTTGATCGCGTTTTCCACAAGAGGCTGGATGATAAAGCGGGGGCAGGAGACCTCTTTCAGCCCGGGATTCAGTGAGATCGCATAGCTCAGGCGCTCTCCCAGCCGCATTATCTGGATCTTCAGGTACTGCTCCACAAGATTGATCTCCTGCTCCAGCGTAGCCTGTGAGGAGCTGACAGAGAAAGAATAGCGCATCAGGCGGCTGAGGGAAAACAGCATATCAGAGACATCTTCGTCGTCGTGCAGCTCCGCCATCATGCGGATGCCCTCCAGCGCGTTATACAGAAAATGCGGATCAATCTGCGCCTGAAGGACCTTATAGGAGAGCTCATGCTCCTGCAGCTTCTCCAGCTCCACCTGATTGAGCAGCTGTTTGTTTTCTTCCGTCATCTGGTTGAACGTCTGCACCAGCATATGGAATTCATCATTTCCGTCATCCTGAAATGTCTCCGGAGCCTTCTCCATGGAATTGGAGATATGGTCGGAGAAAGCGACGATCCTTCGGGAAAGTTTGGCGATCGAGCGGTAGTAGAGGATACTGCCGGCCAGGATGACAAGAAGACCGACCAGGGTGGTGATCCCCAGGATATTATATTTTATATGTGACGGGTGCAGCGGCTCCCCCATTGTTATGGAAAGAGGAGCTCTGTCAAAATTTACTGTGATGTCGGACAGCGGAATTGAATCTGCACTAACAGGAGACAGTGAGCGAGCTTCCAACTGGTAAGATGTCCCGCCGCATGTGAGATACACAGGCCGGTCCAGGGAAGCAGACAATAAGGACAGCGAGTCAAGAAATCCGGACAGGTCACACGTCACTTCCAATACTCCCACGACATTAGTGGTGGATATGCCAAACAGGGCACGGCGATAGATAAAAGCTGGCCCATCTTCCTTATAATACCAGTAGCCCTGCTTTGTCCTCAGATCAGGGACAAAATCATTAAGTGCATCAAGGGGCTGAAGGTTCTGTCCCATATACAGCAGCCGGTCGTCCAGCATGTAGACCTGGATGTCTTTTTTATCATTCCCCGGCAGCGCGGCTGCCGCATACGAGAACATATCGGAAAATTCCCTGTGATACATAGCCAGCTGATCGGCCAGGGAGGGGTAAAAGCCGCTCAGAAAGCGGGTGAAATTCGTGTGTTCCCGCAGCTGAAGATAGGTATTTTCATACTGTCCCAGAGTATCGTCAAAGGCCTGACACTGCTTTGTGAACGTGCCCTGCACAAGATCTTTCTGCTGTTTGTTAAAATAGTGATTATTCACAATGAAAAAAACAAGAGAAAATAACAGACAGGGGGAAATGATGCAAATACAATAATAAATGAACGATCTTCTGGCCAGATTATGATATTTGCGATGAGCCATAGGTTCCTCCTCTGTATCTAATGCATAAAAACTATTATATCATGAAATATCCTGCCTGCAGACAGAAATTGCTGAAAGCGCGGTCGGCTGCAAGTTGTCTGAAATTGTAAGTGGATGATCCAGAAAATGGGCATGGTGGACGCGGAGGCGGTTTGTTACAATAATAAAAAAGGCGGGAAAGGAGATGTTTTTGTGCAGGAGCTGACAAAAGCCCAGAAGAGGGCAAAATTCAGAAAAACATTTAAGAAGCAGAGGAGTCTGCACTTGGTGATGCTGATGGCGCTCATATTTGTGTTCATCTTCTGCTATATTCCGATGGTGGGGCTTCTGATCTCATTTCGGCAATACAAGCTTTCCACAGGGTTCGCGGGATTTATTACCTGCAAATGGGTAGGGCTGAAATGGTTTAAGGAATTCTTTGCATCGCCTATGAGCAAGGTGGTCATCCGGAATACACTGGTGCTGTCTCTGCTGAAACTGCTGATCTCATTCCCACTGCCTATCATCTTTGCCCTGATGCTGAATGAACTGCGGCATCTGCGCTTTAAGAAATTCGTACAGACCGCCAGTTACCTGCCCTACTTTATGTCCTGGGTCATCGTGACAGGCCTCTGCTACAACTTCTTCAGCGAGAATTATGGCCTGGTGAACGAAGTGCTGATGAAGCTCGGCTGGATCTCAAAACCTCTGCGTATCCTGACGGAAGGGAAGAGTTACTGGGGACTGGCCGTCGGAACGGAGATCTGGAAAGGACTGGGCTGGTCATCCATCATCTACATTGCAGCTATCACCGGCGTGGATGAGACATTGTATGAGGCGGCGCAGATCGACGGAGCCAGCCGCATGCAGAGAATCTGGTATATCACTCTGCCGGCGATCAAGAGCACCGTCATCATGATGCTGATCCTGACTCTGGGCGGCCTGATCAGCGGCAATACGCAGCAGGCCCTGCTGCTGGGGAATGATCTGAATGCAGCGTACTCAGAGATCATCGACTCGTATGTATTGCGTATGGGTCTTACGAAATTCCGATTTGATTACGCGACAGCCATCGGCCTGATGCAGTCTATCATCAATGCAGCGCTGGTATTCTCAGCCAACGCGCTGAGCCGTAAGTTTGCGGGAGCATCATTGTACTAGGAGGCAGCAGATGAAAGCGAAGACAAAGAGAAAGATCAAAAGGAGCAGAGAAGACTGGGTCATTGATATCATCAATCTGATCGTCATGGTGTTTGTCCTGATCGTGACGATCTACCCCTTCTGGAATGTTATCGTCCAGGCCTTTAATGTGGCCAGCGATACATCCCGCGGAGGGCTGTGGCTGTATCCGCGCAGGCCGACCCTGCAGAACTTCAGGGAATTGCTCGCTGATACTGGCTGGAGCCATGCGATATTTGTATCCGTCGCCAGAACCGTACTTGGAACTTTGATAGGCGTCGGTGTGACGGGGATCGTCGGCTTTGCCCTGTCCCAGGAGGACCTGCTGTTCCGCAACACATATTACCGGATCCTGATCTTCACCATGTATTTCAGCGGCGGGATCATCCCCTACTATATCGTTCTGAAAACGCTCCACATGACGAACACCTTCTGGGTCTACATCATTCCCGGAGCCCTGAACATCTATAACATGCTGATCATGATCAATTTCTATCAGAGCATTCCCAAAGCCCTGTACGAATCGGCGGAACTGGACGGGGCCTCGTACATGCAGATGTACTTTAAGATCACGATGCCCCTGTCCAAGGCATGCATCGCGACCATCGCCCTCTACAACGCGGTAGGACAGTGGAATTCCTGGATGGACACTGCATACTATACAAGCAGCAAGAGTCTGAAGACCATGTCCATGAAGATGATGGAGATTATCAACCGCTCGACGATCACAGTAGAGAGAGGCGATACCATGACGGCGGCCGCCGTGTCCAGCGCGCTGAAGGCCACGCCAAGGTCCCTGCAGGCAGCTTCCATGGTGCTGGCTGTCACGCCTATCCTGTGCGTGTATCCGTTCCTGCAGAAATATTTCGTAAAAGGTGTTATGATCGGTTCCGTGAAGGAGTGATTCTGGAATGCCAGGGTTTGTGCCCTGGCATTCTCTGTTTAGGCACCCTTTTCTATTGAAGAGATGAAGATGGGGAAGAAAGGAAATCAGTCTGCTTATGGATTCATATGAACAGATTTCTTCGTCAAAGAAATCCTATAAGGGTAATCTGCACAGCCATACCGTCAATTCGGATGGCCATCTGACACCGCAGGAATCGGTTCAGATGTTCAGGGAGCACGGGTATTCTTTTCTGTGCTTGTCCGACCACAATGTCTATACGGACTATTCATCGGAACTTGACAGCGAGGACTTCATTATCCTGCCCGGGCTGGAGGCAGGCGCATATCTTTGCAGTGAAGACGGGGAAATTGACCTGAAGTGCCACCACATCCATGGCATCCTCGGATCAGCAAAGGACAGGGCTGCTGCAACCGCGCCGCTCTTTTCCCATAAGGAAAGGCTTCCTGCGGAGATTTATTATGGCCACTGGGACGGCGCAAAGGCTGCCCAGAAGCTTGCCGATAAGCTGAAGTCCCGCGGATGCATCACCATGTACAATCATCCGGTCTGGAGCCGGGTGCGGGAGAGCGAATTCATAGATACGGAAGGCCTGTGGGCATTGGAGATCTATAATTCTGCCACCGTGCGAGAGGACTCGACCGGCTATGATACCCTGCACTGGGATGTTATGCTGCGGGAGAGGAAGCGCATCTGGGGCATTGCGACAGACGATAATCACAACCGTGGCCCCGTCAGTGACGCCTGCGGCGGCTATATCTGTGTTCAGGCTCCTTCCCTCATGCATGACGACCTCATAGATACCATGAAGGCAGGAAAATTCTATTCTTCCTCTGGCCCGGAGATCTATTCCTGGGGCGTGGACCATGGGAAAGCCTACATCAGCTGCAGCAATGTGCGCTTCATCAATTTCATCTGCGGGAATCACATCGGCGATGGAAAAACGATCTTCACCGACAGTGTCCGGGAAGAGATCAGGGGCGGAGAATACGTCCTGCGAGGGCATGAGACCTATATCCGCGCGGAGTGCATAGACTGGCTTGGGCGCTGCGCCTGGTCGAACCCGATCTACCTGAAGGAAGGCTGCCCGGATATGGAGGACTACTTATAAGCGGACTGTAAAGGCCTGGTGCAAACAGGCCATCATAGGCAAGGCCGTCACACAAACTGACTGTGTGGCGGCCTTTTCTTTGCATTAGTATTCATTCATATGTAAACCTTATCCAATAAGCGGTTATTCTTCCTGTATCTGGTAATCAGAGGATTTCGGTCGTTTTATGCAGGGGGTTAAGAAAGACGGAAATTGCAAGCAGAACTTCCCGGATATGGATATGGATATAAATATTGAGTGTTATGACATTATCAGAAACACTTGTCAAGTGTTAATAGCAAAAAGCTTACGATCGTATGAAATTAAAAACTTTGTAAGGAGGAGAAAGAATGAGAAAGAAAGTGATCAGCTGTCTGCTGGTGGCAACTATGGTTGCCGGTGCGTTTGGATGCATGCCGGTTTCTGCGGAGAGCACTACAGAGGGCACAGGAGATCCGACAGAGCTGTCGATGTTCGTCGATATGTCCTGGTTTTGGTATGATAAGTGGGGAACAGATAGCATCAGCCAGGAGATAACCAAAAAAACAGGGGTTTCTTTTGATGTAACCCGCTCTACCGGAGGAGACAATCTCCCGCTTTTGATTGCCGGCGGTGACCTGCCGGATGTAGTTTACGCTTCGGCGGAAGATCATATTGCTGCGCTGTGCGATCCGGAAGTATGCTGGACCTATGATGAACTCATGGAGAAATATCCGGATATCGACCTGGGAATTACAGATGAAGAGAGGGTATACAATGAGACTCTGTCTCAGGATGGGAAACTGTACTGTGTCAGGAACGCCATGGTACCCAGTGATTACGAGGGCGATCGTTTAGCCGGCGGCGGTGAATCCTATCTTATATACAGAAAAGATATCCTGGATAAGCTGGGGCTTAAAGAGCCGACGAGCATGGATGAGCTTGAAGATGTTCTGCTGAAAGTAAAAGAAGCTTACCCGGATATGGTTCCACTGTGCTGGAGAGACGGTTATACAGATTTCTTTGCAACGGAAATGGGACATGGCGCCTGGTGGGGTATCGGCTATAAGAATGACGACGACAAGGAATCCGGCCAGATGGCCCTGTGGCTGGACTGTGACGGCACGAAGGATGTGTATGCAACCATCAACCGCTTTGCAAGAGAAGGACTGCTGAATGCTGAGACGACTACTTACGATGAACAGCAGACCTTTGAACTGATGATGGAGAGCGGCAAAGGATTCGCATGTATTTCGTCTGTAACTGAAGGCCTGGTGTTCCAGAATGCAGCAAATGAAGTCGGTGATACGGAGCAGGTCTGGACGATTATGACGGAACCGTTTGCAGGCTATCAGAAATACTACGGACTGAGCGGTTGGGCTGGTTACTTCATTACCAAGAACTGCAAGGATCCGGAAGCAGCCCTCCGTCTCTATGCGTATATGCGCTCCGATGAAGGCCGTCGCCTGGGCTCCTGGGGTATTGAAGGAGTTGACTGGAAATGGGATGAGAACGGCCACTATGCCCATACGGATGAATATGAAGAGTTCCTGGCAAATGGCGGTAGCAATCAGCTTGATAAAGGTATCGGCGTCTGGATCTTCGGAGACCAGGGTGAAGAGAGAACGGCAGTTGACTTGTCCAGGTTAAAGGACAGATCAGAGCTGACGGAAGGTACAGGAGAGTATGAAACTACATTGTACACGTACGCCATGCTGAATTACGCGAAAGTAATAAAGGCATATCCGGAAATTACCTTTGTGGTTCCTAACAGCGGCACAGATCTGAAGAATAAGTATGATGCCCTGATGGATGCCATGGCCAGCCTGGAAGCCAAGGTTGAGTTTGCGGAATCGGAAGAAGATTTCGAGAAAGCATGGACAGACATGGTCGATCAGGCCAATGCCTACGGCATGCAGGAGATCAACGAGTACGCAACGCAACTGGTCGCTGATTACAGAGCTAACAATGGCTGAAACAGCTAGGGTATGACCCGCAGGTAATTAAGAAACATAAAAAACAAGACAGGGAGGCTGGTGGCCTGGTGAAGGGCAGCAGCCTCCCTTTGCTGTCCTGTGAAAGATGTCGGAAATTGTAAATAAAATTCCCAGAATATGGGTATTTTTATAGAAATCTCCCTCTGCTATGATTGTTTCAACAGGAACACTTTGGAAAGTGTTAAAAAGCAAAAGGAGGAGCTAATATGAACAAGAAAGTTGTCAGTTGTCTTCTGGCCGCTACCATGGTGGCTGGTACATTCGGATGCGTACCGGCATATGCGGAAAGCACAGCGGAGGATCCAACAGAGTTGTCGCTGTTTGTCGATATGACCTGGTTCTGGTACGACAAATGGGGCACCGATACGAGCAGTGCTGAGATGACCAAGAGAACGGGCGTTACGTTTGACGTGACAAGGGCCAGCGCAGACGACAGCCTTCCGCTGCTGATTGCCGGTGGAGATCTTCCGGATGTCGTCTATGCTTCGAACGATGACCACATTAACGCGCTGAGCAATCCGGACGTCTGCTGGAACTACGACGAACTCATGGAGAAGTATCCGGACATTGACCTGAACATCTCCGATGAGCAGAGAATGTACAATGAGACCCTTTCACCGGATGGAAAGCTGTACTGCGTGAGAAATGCCATGCTGCCCAGCGATTACACAGGCGAGCAGATGGCCAGCGGCGGCGAGTCCTTCCTCTGCTACAGAAAGGATATTCTGGATGAGCTGGGACTCTCTGAGCCGACGAACATGGACGAGTTTGAGGATGTTCTGCTGAAGGTGAAGGAAGCTTACCCGGATATGGTTCCGCTGTGCTGGAGGGAAGGAAACTATAATGAGTTCTTCGCCAACCAAATGGGACACAATGCATGGTGGAACATCAGCTACAAGAATGAAGACGACCACGATTCGGGCGAGATGGCTCTGTGGCTCGACTGCGACGGTGAGAAGGATGTCTACGCGACCATCAACCGCTTCGCAAGAGAAGGCCTGATCAATGCAGAGACAACCACCTATGATATGGAGCAGACCTATGAGCTGATGGAGAGCGGCAAGGGCTTTGCATGCATTTCCTCCGGCGATTCCGCTGTAGTCTTCCAGGGCGCAGCGCTTCAGGCAGGCGATACCGAACAGGTCTGGAAAGAGATGACCACACCGTTCACGACCTACAAGAAATATTATGGCCTTGACGGCTGGGCTGGCTTCTTCATCACCAAGAACTGCAAGGATCCGGAAGCAGCTATGAAGTTCCTGGCCTATATGCGTTCTGACGATGGCCGTCGCCTTGGTTCCTGGGGTATTGAAGGCGTTGACTGGGAATTCGATGAGAATGGCGACTTCCACTGGACGGATGATTACAATCAGCGCGTAGCAAATGGTGAATCCAATGATCCTTACGGCATCGGCTGCTGGATCTTCGGCGATGCAGGTGAAGAGAGACTGAAGATCGATAAGCAGGCTATTGAAGACGGAATAGCAGCAGGTGAGGGAACCGCATCTTATTGCAGCGCACTGTATAATCAGGGCTGCCTGGAATACGGGGCTGCCATCAAGACTGTTCCGGAGATTACCTTTGTTGTCCCGAAGGGCGGAACAGACCTGAAGAACAAGTATGATGCTCTGATGGACGCTATGAACAGTCTGGAGGCAAAGGTAGAGTTCGCAGCTACGGAAGAGGAATTCGAGAGCGCATGGACAGAGATGGTCGATCAGGCTAACTCCTATGGCATGCAGGAGATCAACGAGTATGCAACGCAGCAGGTTGCTGACTACAGAGCAAACAACGGCTGAAAAGGCTGAATAAAGAATCCGCAGACAGGCAGAGAACTGTGAACGGGGAGGCAGGCGACCTTTTCAGATCACCTGCCTCCCTTCTTTTATAAAAACGATGTCGGAAATTGCGAGTGGAAAAACAAGGGAAAAGAAATTGTCCGAAAATATCCGTTTAGTATAATGACTTTGTATAAGACCATCCGGAAGAGAGGCGCCGAGGAATATGAGATACGATACAGGAACGGGTGAACTGAGAAACTGGCTGGTGCAGGAAGATGTTTTCGATGAGCGTTATCTTTCCAAATGCGAGTCGATCTTTGCCCAGGGGAACGGATATCTGGGAGTGCGGAACGCGCTGGAGGAACCTTATCTGGGGGAGACCAGAAATACGTTCGTGTCCGGAACGTTCAACAAAGCGGCCGAGGAGTTAGTGACAGAGCTTCCGAACGCGGCGGATATGACCGGCTTTGACATCATCATAGACGGGCATGCACTGAACCTGACCCAGGGAAATCTGCGGTCCTATGAAAGAACGCTGAACCTGAAAAACGGAGAGACCGTGCGAAAGATTACCTGGGAGAGCCGGGAGGGAACGGTCCATCAGGCTGTCTTCAGGCGTTTTGTCTCCCTGAAAAATGAACATCTCATGGTCCATTCCATTGACCTGACATTTGACCGGGGCGTGTCCCTGCAGTTTGCGACTGGGATGGACGGCACGGTGACGAACGGAGGCGCGCAGCATTTCCGGAACATCAGCTGCAGGCTTTACAGTGGGAGAGAAATGGAATATCTGGCGCAGACCCGGGAGTCTGGGATCTGGTTTGTCCATCATGCGGTCGTCAATGTGAACGTTCCGGCGAGCACGATTCCGCTGATGCGGGGAAGAAAACTTAAGCTGCTGCACAAATTGCAGCCGAAGGCAGGGGAGACCATCCATATCGAGAAGATCTCCCTCATCCGCACTTCCCGGGATCCGCAGTATGAAGGAGTGCCGGAAGAAAGGATCGTGGATCTCTTAAAGCGGGACGGCCAGGAAGAACTGCGCCGGCTTGAAGGGAGAACGTACGAAGAACTGAAAAGGGAGAGCGAGGAGGAATGGCAGCGCTATTGGGATTCCAGCGATATCCGCATTGAGGGGAATGATTTTGATCAGCTGGCCATCCGATTTGCCCTCTACCATCTCCGCATCATGGCAAACCCGCATGACAGCCGTGTGGGAGTCGCAGCTAAAGGGCTCACCGGGGAAGGCTACAGCGGTCATTCCTTCTGGGATACGGAGATGTTCATTCTTCCTTACTACATCTGCAGTCATCCGGAATTTGCAAGGTCCCTCCTGGAATATCGCTATAAGATCCTGGGGGGGGCGCGCAGGAAAGCGAAAGAGATGGGATACGAAGGCGCTCTGTATCCCTGGGAGTGCGCCTGGATAGACGATGGAGAAGTCACGCCCCGCTATGGAGGCGCCGATGTGGTCACCGGGCAGCCGATCATTTTCCTGACCGGTGAGATAGAGCACCATATCTCCGCAGATGTAGCCTATGCGGTCAATGAGTACTATCAGGTGACCGGCGATCAGGACTACATGGACAGATACGGGTACGAGATCATCCTGGACACAGCTTTGTTCTGGAGCAGCCGCGTAACATACAATCAGGAGAAGGACAGATACGATATTTTGGATGTTATAGGTCCGGACGAATATAAGGAGCATGTGGATAACAACGCCTATACGAACTATATGGCAGCCTGGAACATGCAGCAGGCCCTGGAGATACTGGATGAGCTGCCGGAGAAGAACAGAGAGCTGTACCGGAAGCTGGGGCGGAAACTGAACCTGGAGCATATTCGGGAGCAGGTCACAGACTGCCTCAGAAAACTGTATCTTCCCAGGCCGGATGAGAACGGGATCATAGAGCAGTTCGAGGGATATCAGAAACTTCGCTATATCGATCTGAAAAAGTATAAAGAATCCGACGAGGTCATGACCATTTACAGGGACTATGGGACGGAGGAGATGAACAAGCTCATGATGTCCAAGCAGGCAGACCTGGTGATGCTGATGTTCGCACTGGATACGCTGTTTGATGACGAAACCAGAAAGAAGAACTTCGTCTACTACGAGGAGAGGACCATCCACGACTCATCCCTGAGCAAATGTATCCATGCCATCCTGGCCAATGACCTCGGAATGCATGACATGGCCAGAAGCATGTATGAAGATGCCATTCGCATAGACCTGGGCCCGTACATGGGATCTTCCGGGGACGGGATCCACAGCGCGGCCACCGGCGGCATCTGGGAAGTCACGGTGATGGGATATGGAGGCGTGCGCATGGAAGGAGATCTGGTGCGGATCGCGCCGAAACTTCCTGTAGAGTGGACAGAACTGGACTTTCCACTGGTGATCCATGGCAATCCTCTGCGGGTATCAGCGAGCCATGAAAAGGTGACCGTAGAGAACAGAGGCTCAGGCGCCGTCAGATTGATCTTAATGGATAAAGTGAAAGAAATTGCGGCAGGCGAAAAAACAGAGAAAGCTTTATCACTTTCCGAAGACGGATCATGAGATATCAGAACATCATCTTTGACCTGGACGGGGTCATCTGTCATACGGATGCCTATCACTATCAGGCCTGGAAGGCACTGGCGGATCGATTAGGCATTTATTTTGATGAAGAAATGAATAATCGCTTTCGAGGCGTCAGCCGGATGGATTGTCTGGAAATGCTCCTGAAAAACTATGACAGAGAGCTGACGGATAATGAGAAAAAAGAGTTCGCGGAGGAGAAGAACAATACTTACAGGAAACTTCTTGAGAACATGTCCCCGGCTGATCTGAGTCCGGAAGTCAGCACCACGCTGGACGCGCTGCGGCGGAAGGAAATCAGGATGGCCATCGGTTCTTCCAGCAAGAATACACGGTATATTCTGGAAAGGATTGGGCTGGGCGATTATTTTGACGCAGTTGCGGATGGCAACTGCATCTCCCGGTCCAAGCCGGACCCGGAGGTGTTCCTGAAGGCTGCGCAGATGCTTGGAGCACAGCCGAAAGACTGTCTGGTGGTGGAAGACGCCGTCGCAGGCATTCAGGCCGCGGCAGCCGGCGACATGGATTCAGCAGCAATCGGGGATGCGGCAAAAGCGGAGTTTGCGACGTGGAAACTGGTGCATTTTTCGGACCTGCTGGAAATAGTGAAATAAAGATGCCGTGGAATGCCTGGCACAGCCAAATATTGAAACGGAAAAAAGACAGATGGAGAGGTATTTGAGATGAGATCTTATTCGAAAAAATGGATGCGCGCGAGATTCACCCCCTGCCTGCCCCTGGGAGAGGACGGGAGATTGGTGACGGGAAGCAGAGAGCATATCCAGCTTTCCCGGCAGGCGGCCACAGAGGGTATGGTCCTTCTGAAAAATGAAGATCATGTACTGCCGTTCAAGGCAGGGACCAGGCTTGCTCTCTTCGGCAAGGGCAGTGCGGACTACGTGAAAGGCGGCGGCGGAAGCGGCGATGTCACCGTCTCCTATGTGCGTAATCTTCAGGACGGGCTGCGGATTAAAGAGCAGGAGCGCAAGGTCCAGGTCTTTGACGCTCTGGCGGATTTCTATCAGAAAAACGTAGAGCGGCAGTATGAAAGCGGCTGCGAGCCGGGGAAGACAAAGGAGCCGGAAGTCCCGGCGGAGCTGGTCGCTCTTGCGAAGGCGTGGACGGACACGGCTGTCATCTCCATCTGCCGCTTTTCAGAGGAAGGCTATGACCGGAAGGGAATCCCCGGGGACGGCGATTTCTATCTGACAAAAGAGGAAGAAAAGCTGGTGGACACCGCCAGTGCCAATTTTGCCAAAGTCATTGTGGTGCTGAACGTGGGCGGCATGGTGGATACCTCCTGGTTTAAGGAGAATGAGAAGATTCAGGGCGTCCTCCTGTCGTGGCAGGCCGGTATGGAAGGGGGACTCGCCACTGCGGATGTCCTCTGCGGGGATGTGAATCCGTCCGGAAAGCTGACGGATACATTTGCCGGCAGCTTTGACGATTATCCGTCGTCCGCAAACTTCAATGAGTCGGAAGACTATGTGGAGTATACGGAAGATATCTATGTAGGCTACCGCTATTTTGAGACGATCCCCGGGGCGGCGAAAAAAGTGAATTATCCGTTCGGCTATGGCTTATCCTATACGGCCTTTGAGAGAAAGGCAGTGGCGGCAGAGGAAAAAGACAGAGAAATCCAGGTGACGGTGCTGGTCACAAATACCGGGGACCGCGCAGGCAAAGAAGTGGTGCAGCTGTTTTACGGCGCACCGCAGGGACTTTTAGGGAAACCCGCAAGACAACTGGGAGCCTTCGCAAAAACGCGCCTGCTGGGCTGCGGGGAAAGCCAAACGCTTTACCTGAAACTGCCCATCGCGGCCATGGCTTCCTATGATGACCTGGGAAAGATCGCAAAATCGGCCTATGTCCTGGAGAAAGGAAGCTATCATTTCTATCTCGGCGGATCTGTCCGCGTTGCGCAGGAACTGGAATATGTATATGACGTGGAAGAAGATCGTGTGGTTGAGCAGCTGCAGAGCGAATGTGCTCCGATGCAGCTGAAGGAACGTCTGTGCGCCGACGGTACATATGAATCGTTGCCCGTGGGAAAGCCGCGCGTGATCGAGAATGCTCTGGGAGATCTGCCCAAACCTGAGGTCTGGGGATGGGAGCCGCATGTGAGGGCATCTGAATCGCGGAAAGTCAGTCAGGTCAAAGGCAAATGGCGCCTTCTGGATGTGGCGGAAGGCCGCGTAGATCTCGATACATTCCTTGCACAGATGTCAGATCGCGAGGTGGCGGAACTCCTCGGCGGTCAGCCGAACACCGGCATAGGGGATACCTATGGCATCGGCAATTTCCCGGAATACGGCATTCCCACTATCATGACGGCCGATGGGCCGGCAGGCCTTCGCACACATATTGAAAGCCAGGTCTGCGCCACAGCCTGGCCATGTGCGACATTGCTTGCCTGCACCTGGAATGAAAAGCTGGTGGAGCAGGTGGGGGCGGCCGCCGCACTGGAAGTAAAAGAGAACAATATCGGCGTATGGCTGGCGCCAGCCATGAACATCCACAGAAGCCCGCTGTGCGGACGTAACTTCGAGTACTATTCAGAAGACCCGCTTGTGGCTGGAAAGATTGGCGCGGCGATGATCCGCGGCATTCAGTCGCAGCACATCGCCTGCTCCATGAAGCATTTCTGCTGCAACAATAAGGAGACAAACCGCACTGGCAGTGATTCCCGCGTATCCGAGCGAGCGCTCAGGGAAATCTATCTGAAAGGATTCGAGATCGCTGTGAAGGAGGCGGATCCCTGGACAATCATGACCAGCTACAACCGAGTCAACGGAAACCGCCCGTCCTGTAATCCGGAGATCCTGGAAGATATCCTCCGCGGCGAATGGGGATACAAAGGAATGGTGGTCACCGACTGGTGGAACCTGGGAGAGCATTATCTGGAAGTGCTGGCCGGGAACGATCTGAAGATGGGCCGCGGCTTCCCGGACCGCCTGATGGAGGCCATGGATAAGGGATTGCTGACGCGGCAGCAGATGGATGTGTGCGCAAAGCGCATCCTGAAACTGATCCTGAAGATGGACTGATGGGAGAGCTATGAATTATTTATCAAACCTTAAGAAAGAACTGTGCTTTGACGACAGAAATCAGCCCAGTATCCGGAATTACCTGATGTATCTGGGCTATCGGGACCATTATGACGACACGGTGGAGATCGCCCGGGCCTATGCCTGTGAATCGGCTTTTGTCAATCACAGAAAAAAAGTGTTTCTCAATGACCTGATCCTGGGATCCAGGTACGGCATGCTGGCGGATCAATATAACGTCAATAAGGCGATGCTGGAAAAAAGCCGGCAGATCGCAAACAGCTATGGCGACCGGGAATTTCTTCAGAATGTGGACCACTATGCGCCTGATTATCTGGCCATCCTGTCAGCCGGCGTCGGCGGAATGCTGGATCAGATACACCATTCCATGGAGAGATATGCCGGCGACCCGGAAAAGGTTACTTTTCTGAGATCAGCCGAGATAGCCATGACGGCCTTCGGGAAAATGATCGCCCAGTACGGCGAGGAAGCCCGTGAAACAGCAAAGAATGCGGAGGAAGAGCAGCGGGAACAGCTTCTGATCGCCGCGGATATCTGCGATAAGATCTCTGAGAAGAAACCGGAAACCTTCCGCGAGGCCCTCCAGCTTGTATGGCTGCTCTATACGGCTTTCCAGTATGAAGGCCGCTACGCCATGTCCCTGGGCCACATGGACCAGTATCTGTATCCTTATTACAGGAAAGACATCGAGAGCGGCGTTCTGACAAGGGACTTTGCCCGTTCGCTGGTCGAATGCACGCTCATAAAGATAGGCGAGAGAAGGTATTTCGGGCAGGACGATGTGGTCAACATCGCCATCGGCGGGATCCGTCGTGACGGCAGTGAGGGGATCAATGAACTTTCCTATATCCTGCTGGAGGCGGTCAGAGACTGCGGGATCGCCGGCCCGAACCTTTCGGCGAGACTGCACAGCGGCATGCCGGATCAGTTCCTTGACGAGTGCCTGAAGGTGATCGGAACGGGCATCGGCTACCCGGCCCTGATGAACGATGATGTAAACATTGCCGCACTGCACCGCTGCGGCTATGAGCTGGAAGATTGCCGCGATTACTGCATGGTCGGCTGCGTGGAAAACTTTCTTCCCGGACAGCAGCCGCCGTGGAGCGACGGCCGTTTTAACGGGCCGATGTATCTGGAACTTGCTCTGAATGACGGCTGTTCCTGGCGGACAGGGGCTCAGCTGGGACCGCATACGGGACAGCCGGCGGAGATCTCCTCCATGGAGAAATACCTGGAGAAGTTTCATATACAGATGAAAGCCGGAGCAGCGGAATATATGGCACTGTTCCGCAACGAAAACGATCGCTTCAACAAGAAAAACTATACGCAGCCATTTCTGTCCGCTCTTTCCGCTACCTGCGTTGAGCGCGGGCTGGATATCAACGACGGCGGAATGAAATACCCGTCGATACACGGAGCCGGCTGCATGGGGATCGGCACGGTGGCCGATTCCCTGGCCGCCATTGATGAAATGGTATTCACTGAAAAGCGGGTGACACTGCCGGAGCTCCGGGACGCGCTGGCCGCTGATTTTGAAGGCTATGAGGACCTGCATCAGGCCCTGCTTGAGGCGCCGAAATACGGAAATAACGATGAGCGCGCCGATCGATATGCCGTCTGGTATATGGATGAGCTGGCGTCCCTCTTTGAAGATTACCGGACGCCGGACGGTGGAAGGATCTATATCGCCATGGCCTCCAACACAAACAATATCCCGGCGGGCCGGGAGGTAGCAGCCACAGCAGACGGAAGAAAATGCGGAGAGCCCCTGAGCGACGCGGCCTCTCCGATGCATGGGATGGACCGGCGAGGCCCGACTTCCACGGTATTGTCCACAACCAAGCCGGATTATACGAAGGCCGCCTGCGGGACCGTGCTGAACCAGAAGTACAGTCCCTCTGTGTTTAAGGATGACGAGAAGCGCGCGAAGCTGGCTGCCCTGATCCGGGTCTATCTCTCCAGAGGCGGCCAGGAGATGCAGATCAATTCTGTCTCCAGGGAAACGCTGACAGACGCCATGGCGCATCCGGAAAATTATAAGTCCCTGGTGGTGCGGGTATCCGGCTTCAGCGCCTTCTATGTCACGCTGGACAGAGAAGTGCAGGAGGACATTCTGAAGCGCACAGAGCAGGCGTAGAGGATAGTGCTTTATCGGAGGCATATGAATGCTGCAGGGCGGCAGAGTACGTGCGTGGGCTGAGTGCTGCAGCAGGACATGCGTTTGAGGAAAGAACGGCATGGGAAACGTCATCATCACAAACATTCAGCATTTTTCCCTGGGGGACGGCCCGGGGATCCGCACGACCGTTTTCTTCAAGGGCTGCAGTCTGCACTGCCCCTGGTGCCATAATCCGGAAACGATCTCTCCGGAGATCGATGAACTCTATGGCCGCAGATGCACCGTGGACGATGTGATGGCCGAGGTCATGGAAGACCTTGATTTCTATAGGGAGTCTGGCGGCGGTGTGACCCTGTCCGGGGGAGAACCGCTGCTTCAGGCAGAAGCTGCAGTGGAAACTGCTGAGGCCTGCCGGCAGGAGGGGATTACGGTCCTTCTTGATACCGCAGGAAATGTGGATGCACATTTGCTTGGAAAGGTCACTCCTCATATCGATGAATGTTATTTCGACCTGAAATCCGGAACGGAGGAAGGGTACAGCGCTGTCGGCGGATCACTGAAGAGGACGCTCGACAATATGAAGACCGTCGTTTCCGCCGGTGTTCCCACCGTTGCCCGGATCCCGGTCATTCCGGGATTTAACGACAGCGTCAGCTCAGCGGAGCAGATGGCGGATGCCCTGATGGGAATAGCGGTAAAAAGAGTGGACCTGCTGCCATTTCACCGATGGGGCAGCAGCAAATACAAAGCGCTCGGAAAGACCTATGCTTACAGGAATACGCCCAGTATGCCGGCGAAGCATCTGGACCCGCTGATTGAGGTATTTCAGAGAAGAGGATATAAGACTGCCATAGGCGGGTAAAACGAGCGGACGCTGCCCGCTGTGCAGGGTGAGGAAAAGCTCTGATATTCTGGCAGCGTTCAATGGAGAATGAAAGATGATCCGTATTTTGTGCAGCGGAGATTCCCACACCTGGGGGCAGGGAGTCCCCGGGATCTTAGAGGAATTTGATCCGTCGGTCGTGGCTGGCGACCTGCGCCTGGCAGGTTTCAGGAGCAGGGGATATGTGAACGTATTGAGAAATGCGCTGGAAAAAATGACCGGTTCTTCTTCGGAAGAGTGGACTGGTCGGGAGATCGCAGACAAGTGTCATGTCAACTTCCGCAAGCCCTGTGCGGTGATCGGAGAAGAGAGCATAGAACTTGCATTCAGGGGAAGCATGCTGCGGCTGGAGCTGAGAAAAGGCCAGGCCCCGGTTATACCCGAGATCATCATTGACCACGAGAAAAAAGAGCTGCCGGAACTGCCAGCCGCGCAGGGGGAAAATGATTACCGGCTTTTTACTTTTCTGCTGGAAGAAGGAAAGCACACGGCAAAAATCCGTGCGGGGAAAGGCAGCTTGCTCCTATTCAGGGCAGAAAGCTATGCAGGCGCCTGTGCAGTGATCAACAGCGGCGTGGGAAGCTGCAGTGCTGGACACTTCCTGGAAGATTACTGGCAGGATCATGTGGCAGAGGTTAAGCCGGATCTGGTGATTGCCGAGGCCCATACCATCAATGACTGGCTGACAGGTGAAAGCCCGGAGGAATACAGAGATCAGCTGAAGGTTCTGCTTGAAAAATATCAGTCGATCGGCGCGAGAGTATTGCTGCTGACCGTGTCCCCCATACTGGGAGAGCAGTCTCTGCCAGGAAAAACTGCCCGCTATGATGAGTATGTGGAAATGAGCCGTGCGGCAGCCAATGAGTCCAATGTCAGGATCTGCGACGCCAACAGGATCATGCATCTGTGTCTGGAAGGATTAGAAGAAAAAGCTGCATTTGATTACCTTTTTGATGATAACTGGCACCCAAATAAGCGTGGGCATGCCCTGTATGCAGAGATGATCCTGCAGGCAATCTCATGGTGTTGGGATTCACAGATCTTTTGATCCTGACATCATTTTTTCTTTGAGATAGGAGGCAATGTGATATGGAAACAGCAAAATTAGCTGTGATGACAGGAGTCAATGAACCTTTTGAGATCCGTGAGTATCCGCTTACAGAGCCGGCGGAGGGAATGGCTGAGATGAAGCTGATCTCCAGCGGTGTGTGCGGGACGGACCTTCACATTCTCAGGGGAAAGATCCCGGTGACCCTCCCAGCCACGATCGGCCATGAGTTTGTGGGGGAAGTCGTCAAGATCTCAGAAAAAGACAGCAGCGAAAGCGGGATATGCAAAGGCGACCGTGTGATCGTGGATATAGCCTGCCCCTGCGGGGAATGTCTTCTGTGCCAAAACGGGGACGATGCGAACTGTGTCCACATGGGCCTGACAAATGGCGGGAACGTGGAGGAAGCTCCTCATTTTTACGGCGGCTATGGTGAATACAACTATTCGCCTGTCTCCAATCTCATCAAGATTCCGGATTCGCTGGACGCGAAAATGACCAGCGTCTTATCCTGTGCCGGACCGACGACGCTGCATGCTTTTCATCTGGCGCGCAAAGCGGGGGAACATCCGGAAAAATCTACAGTAGCCGTGGTGCAGGGCGCCGGGCCGGTATCGCTTTTCGCGACTATGTATCTGGGCACTTTGGGCATAAAGAATGTCATCGTGCTGGTGCCGGACGCAGAGAGCCGCCCGGAGAGGACAAAGATCGCCAAAAAGATGGGAGCGACAGAAGTCTTAGGGATAAATAACCTCGGCATGGATCAGATCATCCAGCATATCAATGACCTGACGGACGGGCTTGGCGCAGACCTTGTGTTTGAGGGATCCGGTGCCCCTGTCGCCGTTCCGCAGGGCCTGAGCATGCTGAGAAACCGCGGTCTGTATCTGATCCCGGGCCAGTATTCGAACAGCGGCGGCGTAGAGATCCAGCCGCAGATGATCACATTCAAGGCTCTGCATATCATCGGCTCATCGCAGTACTCCATGTCGGATGTGCACGCTTATCTGAAGTTCCTGGAAGAGAATCCTCAGCTTCACGAGGCAATCCTTCAGATAGCAACCTACTACCACGTGACGGATGTGAATCAGGCGTTTGACGATATGAAAGCAAGGAAGAACATCAAGACGCTGCTGGTGCCATAAGATATATCTCGGCTGCGAAGCGGACGAAGACCAGGTAACGCCGAAGGAGTTGAACTTGAAAGGAAAAGCATATGGAGAAGCTCAATCTTACTGATATTCAACCCACGGGCTGGCTGGCAGATCAATTAAAGGTGCAGATGAGCGGATTGACGGGCCGGCTTTATGATGTCTGGGATAGCGTGGGAGCGTATTCCGGATGGCTGGGCGGAACGGGAGAGAGCTGGGAGCGTGCGCCATACTATCTGGACGGCCTTGTTCCTCTTTCCTATTATCTTCACGACGAGGAACATTGGAAACTGTGTATGAATTTCATCAGCTGGACATTGAACAGTCAGGATTCCAGCGGCAATTTCGGCCCGGATTCCACAAAAAATGATCAGTGGTCGAGATTTATCATGCTGAAGGTGCTTGTCCAGTACGAAGAGATCACACAGGATAAGCGCGTGATCCCATTCATGGAACATTATTATGACTATATTGATAAGTTCCTGGATAAGCATGAATTGAAAAGCTGGTCTAAATACAGAGTGCCCGATCTTCTCTATGCGGGAGAATGGCTGTATTCTCAAACAAAAGACAGCCGGCTGATCGATATCCTGAAAAAGATCGACTCTTGCGGATTCGACTGGTGTGATTATCTGTCAGACTTTCCGTTCGTACGGGGAACAGATTACTATTTCCATTGGAACGAATGTACTTCCCTGATCCATGAAAAGATCGAGGAAATGTTCCCTTACCATGAAACGCATATTGTCGATATCGCGATAGGGCAAAAACATCCGGCTGTCAGAGCGTTCCTTGATGAGCAAATAGATTACCACGCCATCTCACGCAAAGGCATTGAGGACCTGATCAAGTATCATGGCGTTGTCTCCGGCTGTATTAACGGGGATGAGCATCTGGCTGGAAATGATCCGAGAAGGGGCGCGGAACTGTGTTCCGTTGTGGAAAATATGTTCAGTCTCCAGTCTTTACTTGCCCGATTTGAAGATCCCTTCTATGGAGATCTTCTGGAAAGACTGGCATATAACGCTTTACCTGCAACAATAACGGAAGATTTTATGGCTCACCAGTATGATCAGCAGGCCAATCAGATCGCAGCAGATGAGAGAGAGCGCCCCTGGTTCGATAACGGACCGGATGCAAATACGTTCGGCCTTGAGCCGTTCTTCGGCTGCTGTACAGCCAACATGCATCAGGGCTGGCCGAAGTTTGTCGACAGTCTCTGGTATAAAGATGGCAGCACACTGATATCAGCTGTCTTTGCTCCTTCTGATGTCAGTACGCATCTTGAGGATGGCGATGTCCGCGTCAATCTTGTCACAGACTATCCTTTCGAGGGAAAACTTACTTATCATATGCTTGAATCGCCGGAAAATATGATATTTAAAGTACGTGTTCCCGAGTGGTGCAGGAACTATTCTGTCAGGGTTGATGGAGAAGAATACAGTCAGTATGAAGAGAGCGGTCATTATCTGGTCTTCCAAAATCTCGGAGGAAAAGCTTTAACCCTGGAAATAGAATATGTTCAGGAGATCAGGACCAGCCGCTGGTACAGAAATTCGCTGAGTATCGAGCGCGGTCCTCTGGTCTATGCGCTCGATATCGACGAAGACTGGAAAATAACGAAAACGGTCAGAGGGGTACATGACTATAGCGTACATTCCCATAGTGACTGGAATTATGCCGTATGTGAAAATCCTGAAATAGACGGGATCGAAGAAAATCCGGTCTCAGAGAGGCCTTTCTCAAAGAGAAAGCCGCCGGTGAGGATTTATATGGAGGCGCGCAAATGTGCCAACTGGACGGAAAGCAATGGAAATACAGCAGACATCCCAGCGCAGTGCCAGTTTGCGGATGATCAGAGGGAGAAGATCTCGCTCATTCCTTTTGGCTGCACGAAGCTGAGGATCTCTGAATTTCCGACGTATGCAAAGGATGAGCATTCTTGTTAAATTTTTCTATGAGTACCTGATACCATTACCGGTGTTACAGAAAGCAGATCAATCATAGTTAAGAAAGGAGAGCGGTGTTTCCACTTCCGGAAACGCCGCACAGGGGCAGATATGGATCTGGTCAGACTGGAAACGAAGAACCTTCGCCTGGAATTTGATAAGGACAACGGGTCTTTGGTCGGAATCTATTCCAAGGTATCGAACTGGAACGTAATCAAAAGGCCGCGTCTGGGAATGTCCTGGCGGATGATGATTCCTATCGAGGATAAACGGGATAATGAAGCCTGGGGCAATGAGCAGAAAAAGCCGGTGTGCCAGGCGACAGAAGACAGCATCACGTTCACCTGGGACAAGGTAGAAACCAGATCCGGCGGCGTGAAAGCTATCACAGTCGTAACGAAGTGCAGCATAGAAAAGGACATGGCTGTATTTCGCATGCACATCGAAAACAGGGACCAGTGTATGGTGGAGAATGTATTTTATCCCTACATTGGCGATCTGTACCGGCCCAATAACGCGAAGCGCTTCAGCTTCCAGCATGGCATTTATTGTGACATGAAGGAATACGAGATGTATCCCACCTTCCCGGACTGGGCGGGAGACTGCGGCGTGGATTATCCCACCATCTCTGTGGAAGGGCACAAGAATCCGCCCATGAATCCGTTCGGCCTCATCTCGGATGACGCAGGCAATGGGCTTTACCTCGGCGTGGCGGAGCGGAGGATCGAGGCGGTCACATGGCATGGAGAGTGCCTGCCGGGGTGGAAGCGCTCCGATACCTTCCGGGTGTTTGATGAGGACAGGGTCGGAGACAAGGACGTCTATGTGAGATTTGCCGTGGGGCATCTGCCTTATGTCGCGCCGGGAACGAGTTTCGACCTGCTGCCATTTGCCATGGATGCATACAGGGGAAGCTGGAGTGCGGGGATCTCCTGCTATCAGAAGTGGAGCAGAGACTGGAGCAGGGTGCCGGACACGGTGCCGGCCTGGGCAAGGGATCCGCATGCCTGGTTTGAGCTTCACATGAATTCGCCGGAGGATGAACTGCGGCTGAAATATAAGGACCTCCCGAAGGTAGGCGAGGAATGCAAAAAGTACGGTGTCAGGGCTATCCAGCTGGTAGGCTGGAACAAGGGGGGCCAGGACAAGGAGAATCCCATCCACGACACGGACCCGCGGCTGGGAACACGGGAAGAGTTGAAGAAAGCCATCCGGGAAGTGCAGGACATGGGGGTCAAAATGATCCTTTTCACCAAGTTCACCTGGGCAGATCAATCCCGGGAGGACTTTAAGGATGTCTATGAGAAACTGGCCATTAAGGACCCCTATCAGAACTTCTATGTCTATAAGGGCTATCAGTATCAGACCCTGTCCCAGCTGACGGACGTCAATACCCGCCGCCTGGTCCCCATGTGCTTCGGCTCCGATGAATACATGGAGATCTGCAAACGCGAATTTCAGAAATGCGTGGACCTGGGCGCGGACGGCATCCTTTTTGACGAGTGCCAGCATCACTCGCCGACGCTGTGCTGCTTTGACACGTCCCACGGTCACCGCTACGGTGAATGCTGCTACAAATGGGATGAGAAGCTGATCGAGAGCTTCCGCGAGATATTGAATGGAAAGGAATTCATGATCGCCGGTGAGGCGGTCTACGACTTTGAACACAATTATTATGATCTTTCCTACACAAGGACCCGCGGAGGCCGTCACAGGGCGGTCACGAGAATGGTCCGTCCTCACTGCCTGATGATGACAGCGGTCGACGGCTTCAATGACAGGGCCATGATCAACCAGTGCCTGCTGAACTGCTATGTCATCAGCTACGAGCCCTACAATTTCAAGGGCCGTCTGTCGGACTTCCCGCTTACTGTGGCTTACGGAAATAAGATGGACAAGCTCCGCACGGACCTGAGGGAGTACTTCTGGGACGGAACGTTCACGGAGAAACAGGGCGGAACAGTCTCGCTTGAAAATGGAGAAACGCTGGACTCCTATGCCGTGTACGAGGGAACAAACGGAAAGCAGGGCATGATCATCGTCAATTATTCAGACAGGCCGGTCACGGTGATCCCGCAGCTTTACAGCGGGGCGAAACTCACGCAGTACCGCCTGGTGGAAGACGATGAGATGACAGCCTTCCATCAAAGCTTCGTCGTGCCAGCGGATTCGGCGGCAGCGGTGATCTGATTGGCCCGCTTTGCGGCCGGGACATTATTTGCACCCATCCCCGCCGGGCCGTGAGGCTCTTATCCAGCAGATGGAATTTGCGCTTGCGGATAGATATGCTGTCTATCACGGAGGTTACAGGCATGGAGAACATGGAATACTGGCGTTTTCATGAAAGACGGAGTTTCGTTATCTCAGCGGAGAATCCGACAGGAGTGAGAGAGGGAGGCGGCCACGGCGGAGACTGTACAAAACTGCATCCGTTTGTCTCGATAGAGCCGGGTCAGACCGTGGTACTGGCAGATCTCGAGGAGCCGGCCATGATTCGGCATATCTGGATGGGCGGCTATGCAGGGCACAGCTTTATCCTGCGGATCTACTGGGAGAATGAGGAAGAGCCATCCGTGGAATGCCCGATCCCGGCATTCTTCGGCGATGCTTATGATGAGGACTTTGCTGATCGTGACGGACGCTATCCCGTGCTGAATTCGGCGCTCCTGCTGATAGCTCCTTCAAAAGGCTATAATGCGTATTTTCAGATGCCATTCCGTCAGCACTGCAGGATGACGATGGAGAACCGGGGGCAGGAGCCGAGGAACCTGTACTACAGTATTTCCGGAAGCTTCGAAGAAATACCGGAGGACGCTCTGTATTTTCACGCGTGCTATCGCCAGGAACATCCGGTGCAGAAGGGCAGATCCTATACGGTCGCAGACGGGATCGAAGGGAGAGGTCAGTTCATAGGGCTGACCCTGGCGGCCGGCATGAACGGCAATAATGCCTGCTGGGTTGAGGGCGAAGCAAGGATGTATATTGACAATGACTGCTATCCATCGATCCACTACACCGGAACAGAGGACTACTTCGGAGGTTCCTTCGCCTTTGGAAATGATATCGCCCAGGAAGAGTATCAGACCTATAGTGGACTTTATACCGGAGTGTATGCCGTTCTCGGAGATCAGAGGCAGCAGTATCGTCAGCAGCAGCGTTTCCTGCTCTACCATTTTCATGTTCCGGATCCGGTCGTTTTCAGGGAAAATTTCCGCATGACGCTGGACAATCTCGGATGGGCAGGGGCGCAGCTGGCGCCGCGCTATGACGATTACACATCAGTTGCCTACTGGTATCAGACACTGCCGCACGCGCCTCTCGCACCTTTGCCGGAAGACACAGAGATGATCATGAGGTGAAGCGGGAGGCTATCAATACTCGTTTATGATGGATGAAGAGGGAAGAAAACTCATAAAGATTGAAGGCGTTCACTGCGTTGGCAATGGCAGGGCAGCGGCTTATCTGAAGGACGGGGACATCAGGGAATTATTTGCGCCTTATTATACCATGCCCCCGATTCTTTCCATGTACAGGATGGGGAAAAAAGAGAGTGATCAGATCAGCAATTACCGCTATCTTGATGCCGGCATAGCTGTTACGGAAATCAAAACGCAGGAGGGTACTGCTGTCATCACGGATTTCACGGTGCCGGGTGAGCCAGTCTATGTGCGTAGGATCGTCACAGACACATCGATCATATTCAATATAAAAAGCGATTTTCTGTATGAGTATAATACCTTCCTTTGCAGGGAAGGGATAGACGGCGTGAAATTCGGTGACCTGATGTTCTACATAAAGCAGGGGACTGTCGTGCATGCCTGCTGCGATGTGGACAAGCACATTTACTGCCGTTTGATCTTCGATGATACGGCTTTGCTGAATGTGTCAGAGGAAGGTGTCAGCCTTACATTCCCGAAGGGAGAATCCCGCATGATGTTTTTCGGAGGGGATGCGGGAGCATCGGGGCTTGACAGCTTTTATAACCTGATGGAGCTGAGCACGAAATATGTCTCTTATCCCAGCGATGGACTTTTTCGGGCATGTCTGAAAGACTGGGATGACTATGCTGTGAGGATCAGAGATTATTCCTATCTTCTGAAAGATCATCCGCGCAGAGAGGAGATCCTGGAGACGATCTATAGCGTAGCCATGGCTCTGAAAACGCAGACGTCCGCGGAAGGCGGCATCCTGGCAGGAGAGTTTTATCACCTGGCCTATGGGCGGGATATGTACGGAGATATCCGGGGATATCTGGCTCTTGGTCTGTACCTGGAGGCAAAGGCGGCCATCGTTTTTTTTATCCGGGAATATCGCAGGCGAGGCTGTATGCCAAATGCCGTGGGAATGGGGACCTATGGATCCCACTGCTGGGAGAATGACGACGTCGAGCAGACAGGATATTATCTTCTGGAACTTGCAGACTATTATGAGGCGACGGGGGATGCGGATTTCCTGAGGAGTGCGGAGGACTATATCAGATTCCTTCTGGAAGCACAGGAAAAGCATCTGGCGAGGGGAATGTTGCCTTTCTGCGGCGACGAGACATACATTGCGGGCGGGCTCCTGCCGCATGAATGTATCAGCCATGGGTCCATGGAATCGACGGCTCTCTATATCGCCGGTTCGTCCAGAATACTGGAAATCTGTGAGAAGACAGGGATATTTGGCATCGATGAACTCTCAAGGCACAGAGCGAAGCTGGACGAATGCACGAGCCTCTACAATGAAAACTTCATCCGCGGCGGCAGGGTCATCACCAATAACCCGGAGCGCGTCAGATATGCGGCGCCTGTACCGTACATACATGGTGTATGCCATGCCTGCCATCGTTTTGACTATCTGCGTCTGACAGAGGACGGCGGGTATCTGTGCATGCACTGCTATGGAAAAAAGAAGGCTTGCCATACGGAAGCCATCTATTCGCTTGACTGCGCCACGCTGATGACCGGCTTCGTGCACAGCCAGTACCCGTCTCCATCTCTGACATGCCAGCTGGCACTCGATACCTGCATGGAAAAAATAAACCATCCCTCGGAAGAGAACGCGGTTGGCTATGAGAACGGTCTGCTTCTTTATGTACTTGCCTCGAACGGCATCTCCGGAGAGGTCACAGACAAAATCCTGGATCATCTGCTGGCTGCGCGCACAAGCGGCGGCGTCTGGTCGGAATACTACCGCGGCGGCGCGGTCAGCCAGAAATCGTGCCAATACAGACCCTGGGAGAGCGCCATCGATCTCTGCGGGATTCTGAAATTGCTGGAGATAGAAAAACGATAGAGAGCGAAGCGGCCGGGGAAGACGAGAGCAAATGATGTTCGGCCGACAGTGCGGCGGCGGTGATTTGAAGCTCCCTATCCGGCTGAGACACTGTCTGTAACGCCTGCGGCATTATCTGGTTTTCGGCTTGCGATTTAAAGAGTTCGATAAGGAGGGAAACTATGCAGCGCTATACTCACCCTACGCAAATCCCACGGAGCAGGACGATCAGATGTATAGATTGGCTGAGTGACCTGATCCGCATCAAAAATCCCAATATCCTTGGGGATTCGCATCCCATGACCTGGGCGGCGGATGATGCGATCTACATAGGCACAGGAGATCCATTATATTATGTGAAGGACGGCGTCCCTACGCGTGCAGTCGTGGATGTGCCGTCGCCGCCTGACCGGAGTTCGGAGGCATGGGATCTGTACTGCCGGACCACGGGCACGGTGTTCGAAAGAATCACAGGTGACCCGGAGGACATGCAGCTGGCGCGGATCAATGACCTGACTTATTTTAATGGATACGGAGGAAGTGGCGTGAAGCCAACGGGGATGCTCTCCGTCAATGGGACCTTGTTTTTTGCGGTGCAGAATCTGCTGGGCTGCAAAGCGCCCCATTTCGGTTCACACTGCCAGCACGGTTCCGACGCGACTATTATCAGCTCGAGGGATTACGGCAGGACCTGGACACCAGATCTGACGCCGGTCCTGGACGCTTTTTCGCGGGAACAGTTTATCGGCGGGACAGCCACAAGTCCTTACTATGGGAATCGCTGTGCGGAGTGGAAAGCTCCCTCCTATGAGCGCACGTCCTTCCGCGGCTGGGTGCCTATGTTCCCCGGCGACCGCTTCGGGACTCCTTCCTTTGTCCAGTTTGGAAAAGATAACTGCGATGCGGTAGATGAGTATGTGTATGCCATCTCCTCCGACCAGTTCGACAATGGCACGAACCTGCGTGTGGGCCGTGTGCACCGGGACCATATTCTGGAGGCGGATCAGTGGGAGTTTGCCAGGTATGAGGAGAACGGCAGCGTGGGCTGGACGAAGGACCTCGATCTGTCTGATCCGATGCTGGAGGTCTACCGGCACATCGGAGCCGCTGAGATGGTCTATATTCCGGCGTTTGGGAAATATATCACGCTGACTTCGGCCTTCCATGCGGATTTCGATACGCGGGACGGGAGCGAGCTGACGGTCCTGGAATCTGACCATCCCTGGGGGCCGTTCTCTCTGGTCTATTATGAGTGGATGTGGTACAGAATGGAAGCGTGCGGCTATTGCCCGCGCCTGCCGCTGAAGTGGTTTGATCCAAAGACACTGACGGGATATATGGAATGGTCCGGTGACTGGAGCAACGTGGATAAGGGTTATTATGCGCCGTCGGTGAGAAAGTTCCGGATTGTCACAGAGTAACATATTATGCGGCTGGGAGTCCCGGCCGCAGTTTCCGATATTGCCATGACATTCCATCGTGTCGGCAACTTCTTTTTTCACCTGCGGGCGTGCAATTCTTTTATACAGGTTGATGCAATTGTCAAACTCTTCCGCAATAATAGTTAAATAATGGTCAATTCGCGCAATTCAATTTCAGATTATTCCCAAATAAAATAAAAAAAGAAACAAGGAGTCGAGATTAAAAAGATATTTTTTATACAATATCAACAAGAATATGCAATGATGCAGGCTGTCTTTCGCAGCCTATGCAGGGGCGAAAAAACTTTCTATCGCGCAACCGGCGGGCTATACCGCCTTAAAGTTACGAGCAACAAAAGCAATCTTTAGGAATGGAGGTATTTGTATGAAAAAGGGATGGCTATTGTTAACAGCATCGCTGATGGCCGCCACTGTGTTCGGTTGTACGGCTATGGCCGATGAGGTCACAGTTGCAGGCACGCCGCGATCAGAGACTCTGGTCATGGAAGGACTGGACGGTGTTATCTCAAACGCGGATATGCATAATCCATATGGTGGTGCGCCGATGAACGCCGGCTTCCATCAGCTGGTCTGGTCCAATCTGTGGGAGATGGACACTATAAACGGCGTGCAGATCCCGGATCTGGCAGCCGAGCTTCCGAGACCCCTGAACGATGACTATACCGAGTTCGAGTTCAAGATCACGCAGGGCATCAAGTGGAGCGACGGTATGGATTTCACGGCAAACGATGTCGCATTTACTTTTAATGAACTTCTCCGGCTGCAGGATCAGCTGACCGCAGGCGCAAGGCTTGCAACGATCGTGAAATCCTGCGAGGCAGTGGATGACTACACCATTCATCTTGAGACAGTGGACAGCCAGCCGCGTCTGTCGGAGGCCCTGGGTGTCACCGTGTGGGGCAACACATATCGTATTATCCCGGAGCACTACTGGAAAGACCACGATCTGACGTCAGATACCTGGGAAGACCCCATCGGCACAGGCCCGTACACACTGGACTCCTATGATCCGAACGGCTACTGGTTCTGCTACAAGCTGCGTGATGACGCCGAGTATTCGGATGTTGGCGTCCTGACCGGCAAGGTCCCGCAGGTAAAATATGTGGTCGTTACCGCATATGGCACCGAAGAGAAGAAGACCATGGCCATGCTGAACAACGAAGCTGATGTACTTTGCGATATCTCCCCGGAGGCATGGGAAGTCCTGCATGACGGCAATGACAAGATCGCCTGCTGGTTGCCTGACTATCCGTACGGCTGCTTCGATGACCCCTGCGAGCGCGGTATGTCTATCAACTGCGACGTAGAGCCGTTCAACCATAAGGAAGCGCGCTGGGCGCTGGCTCTTTCGCTGGATATGGTGCAGGTATCCATGGATACCTTCTCCGGCCAGATGCGTGTATCTCCGCTGTGCATGCCGCCGACGACATTCATGAGCGAAGCTTATCACAAAGATATGCGCCAGAAATTGATCGATTACACATGGGACGACGGATATCAGCCGTTCGATCCGGATTACGCAAAAGAGCTGCAGGCCGTTCTGCTTGACGAAGGTTACGATCAGGTAGAGGGTATGAGCGACGATGAGCTGGTCGACCTCTTCGGTATCGGCTGGTGGAAACATGATGAGGACAAGGCAGCAGAGCTCCTGGAGTCCATTGGCTGCGAGCGCGATTCCGATGGCTACTGGACATACAACGGCGAGAAGATCTCCTTTGAGATCCCGTGCCCGTCTGGATTTGAGAGCCAGTCTGAGCGCCTGGCATATGCGGTCGCTTCCCAGTGGCAGGAATTCGGACTTGATGTAACCGCACAGTCCTGCGACGAAGGTCTGTTCTGGTCCTTCGAGAGCCCGGGCGACTTTACCGTAGGTTCCTTCTGGCCGTTCTGCGGTGTCGTGAAAGATCTCTACTCTCAGCTGAAGGGCTGGCATTCAAAGTACTACACACCGATCGGTGAGACTGGCGGAAACGAAGACAGATACAAGAGCGAGAAATTTGATGCGATCCTTGACGAGATGGCACCGCTGACAGATCAGGATAAGCTGCATGAGCTGTCTGAAGACGCTCTCATGACTCTGGCTGATGATGTTGCCTGGCTGCCGATGTTCGGAACTTCCAAGCTGGTTCCGACCAACAGCACTTACTGGACGAATTATCCGGATTCCGAGAATCCGTACAACGGCCCGTGGTGGTGGTGGAGCTGCTTCAAGTTTATTGTAAATGAACTCGAGCCTGCTGCATAAAATAAACAATTCATTTATGGGCGGGAGTGCTCTACACTCCCACCTTTCCTCCTATTATATGGAAGCATTTTGCTGATCATTATGACACAGGTGATGAAAAGGGAAACGAGGAGGATACACCGTGAGATTTGCCAAGTATCTGTTAAAAAGAATTTTGGTCTGGGCTCTGACCATCTGGGTCGGTATTACAGCTGTCTTTATCATACAGAGAATGATGCCCTCCGATCCCATAGAGAATATGGTCCAGAAGATGGTCAGGGCGAGCCGGGACATGAGCCCGGAGCAGATAGAAGCAGTAAGACATACCCTTAGAAGACAGTACGGGCTGGAGGGAACGGTATTTGAACAATATGTCTCGACATTGACGCGTGCCATCCGCTTTGATTTTGGCCCGTCCATGTCAAAATACCCTACGCCGGTGATCAATCTCATCAGTAAAGCCCTGCCCTATACATTAACGCTATTATTTACGACGACAATTATTTCCTGGATCATCGGGAATTTGATCGGCCTTCTGGCCGGCTATAAAAAAGATAAATGGTATTCCAAGGTCCTTGAGACGATCAGTATGTGCATCTATCCGACGCCGTACTTCATCATTGCCCTGGTCATCCTGACGCTGTTTGCATTCGTCAACCGCTGGTTCCCATTGATCCCATCCTTTGGCAAATTTGAGTTTACATGGGCATGGTTCAAGGATACTCTGCATAATGCGTTTATGCCGGCGCTCTCCCTCATGCTGGTGGGGACCGGGTGGTGGATTATCAGTATGAAGTCTCTTTCCGCCGGCGTGGCAGAGGAGCCGTACACAAATTATGCAAGGCTCAAAGGCCTGCGCGGACGGACCATCGCCTTCCGCTATGTTTTCCGGAATTCCATCTTAACGCAGGTAACTGCTCTTGCCCTGAACCTTGGCGGGTCGTTCGGCGGCTCCTTGATGTGCGAGATCATCTTCAGCTATCCGGGCGTTGGCATGCTTGTCAGTTCGGCCATCTATGGCGCCGATTATAATCTGATGACGGGGACTATCTTTATCTCTATATTCGCAGTTGCTACGGCCACGCTGGTGGTTGATCTGGTCTATCCGCTTCTGGATCCCAGAATCCGTTACAGCTGATCAGAAGGGAGGAAGCGTCCAAATGCAAAGCGAGTATAAAGCGAATTTCAGGCAGACCTGGAAGTCCATGGGACTTCGCTTCAAGATAGGAATCATCATTGTCCTGTTCTTTATCATCCTTGGATTTGTGGTATATCTGTTCAGCCCGGGCAAAGTGATGCAGCTGAGCGCCTACAGAAAGAATCTGCCGCCCAGCAGTGAGCACATTCTGGGGACTAATAAGCAGGGCCAGGATATCTTCTGGCTGCTGGTCGAGTCCATCCACAATTCCATGATAATAGGTCTGCTGGTGGGCCTTGCTTCAACCGCCATCGGCGTTTTCATCGGGCTTTTATCCGGATTTATCGGTGGTGCGGCGGACAGCATCATCATGTTCATCTGCGACTCGATCATTGTCATACCGTCCCTCCCGATCCTGATCTATATGGGAGCTATGCTGAAGGGCAGAGCCTCCATCCTCATGATCTCCGGGATTCTGATCGTCTTCAACTGGCCCTGGCCGGCCAGACAGGCCCGATCCATGGCACTGACTATCAGAGAGAGAGACTTTATCAACACGGCGAGATTTTCCGGGGAAAATACAGTGAAGATCGTCGGCGTGGAGATCCTGCCGCATGTGTTGCCCTGGGCCATGGCGAATTTCGTCAACACCGTCCTGGTGGCCATCGGCTCCGAGGCTTCCCTGGCGGTGCTGGGTCTGTCCTCCACTACGACTCCTACCCTGGGCAATATGATCTACTGGGCAAGAAACTACAATGCTATTATGAAACACCAGTGGATCTGGATCGGGTCGCCGGTACTTTCAACGATCATCCTCTTTATTGGATTATTCCTTACCTACACTGGCTACAATGACTACGTTGCGAAGAAGAGGGGGCAGTAAACTATGATGCGGATTGAAAATCTGTCTTCCCAGTATCAGACCATCACCGGACCTGTCGTTACCGTGAAGGATGTGGATTTCACTATTAAGGACAACGAGATCTTCGGTATAGCAGGCGAGTCAGGGTGCGGAAAATCCACACTGCTGAAGGTGCTCTATGATGACCTGACCTACCCTCTGGAGCTGAAGTCCGGCAAGGTGGTCTTTGAATACACGGATAAGGATGGAAACAAAAAAAATCTGGAGTCTGGAAATATCCACCAGGGCTGGTGGAACGAGATCTCCTACATTCCCCAGGCGGCTATGAGCGTCTTAAACCCGGTCTACCGGATAGAAGACCAGTTTTATGAGCTGTATGTGCGGCACAGGAAGAAAGAGAAGAAGGAAGCCGTCAGTAAATATGTGGCTGACTACCTCTCGGAGCTCGATCTTCCAGCTGATATCCTGAAGTCTTATCCCCACCAGCTGTCCGGCGGCATGCGGCAGCGTGTCGTCATAGCCATGGCTACCTTTCTGCAGCCTTCCATGCTCCTCGCCGACGAGCCGACGACGGCTCTGGACGTGGTCGTGCAGAAGAGCATTCTGATGATGCTGATGGACCTGCAGAAGAAGATGAAGAACACGCTGGTGGTCGTGACGCACGACATGGGCGTCCACTACCAGATCACGAACCGGATGGCTATCATGTACTCCGGAAGCATCGTGGAGCTGGGGCCGACGGAGGATATCTTTGAAGATCCCCTGCACCCCTACACAAAGATGCTGATCGGCACGCTTCCGAAGATTGGGAGCAAGGAGCAGAGAGTCGGTATTACAGGGGGACCGCCATCCTTCCGCAATCCGCCGTCCGGATGCCGTTTCGCGCCGAGATGCAAATTCGCCATGCCGGAGTGCAGCAAGGCTGTTCCCAGTCTAAAAGAGATCTCTCCGGGACGCTTTGCGGCATGCAGACTTCTGAATAAGGAGGGATGAGGAATGGCGACAAATCTTCTTGAAGTACAGCATCTGACAAAAGAGTTTAAGATCGGGGGAATGTTTTCCCGGAAGAAGATGCGCGCCGTCGACGACGTATCCTTTACGATCACGGATGAGAAGCCGGTGATCCTCTCCATCGTCGGGGAATCCGGCTGCGGGAAGACGACGCTGGCCAGGATGATCCTCCGCCTGATCGAGCCGAGCGAGGGGAAGATCCTCATCAATGGGAAGAATGCGCTGAGTAAAAGGGAGATTTCCAGCCATGAATTCCGGAATACGGTGCAGACCATCTTCCAGAATCCTTTCGACGCTTTCTCTTCCCGCCGCCAGGTGATCAAGTACCTGCTGGATACGGCTATGGCTTTCGGCGGATGCAAGAGTTCTGCTGAGGCAGTGGAAGCTGCCAGCAAAGCCCTGAAATCCGTCGGACTGGATTATTCCGTGGTGGAGGGAAAATATCCTTCCCAGTTTTCCGGAGGCGAACTGCAGAGGATTGCCATCGCAAGAGCCCTCATCACCTCGCCGAAGCTGATTGTGGCGGATGAGCCGGTAGCTATGATCGATGCTTCTTTGAAAATCAACATCGTGAATCTGTTCAAGCAGCTGAAAGATGAGTACGGGATTAGCTTTGTGTACATCACTCACGACCTATCCACTGCTTATTATGTGAGCGATTATATTGTCACCCTCTACCGCGGGAATCTGGTGGAGTTCGGCGATGCCAAGGAAGTCATGGAAAACCCGGCTCACCCTTATACGCAGCTTTTGCTGAACTCTGTTCCCCGCGTGGGAGAAAAATGGGATAGAAGCGATAAGGTGGGCGAGGCGGAGAGCCGTGAGTATGCGATGTCCTGCTGCCGTTTCTCGAGCCGTTGCCCTTACGCCACAGACGAATGCAGAGAAAAGAAACCACAGGCCACAGTGATCGGAAAAGAACGCACGGTCTACTGCTATCATCCGCTGCTGGCGGGCAAGCAGGGATAAAGATGGCTGTGTGGCACACCAGTCCGGGGTTAGCGAGGAGTATCTCATCATGAAAAGGCTCTTGATTGCATTAACTTTACTATCTTCGCTTCTTTTCTGCGGCAGCGTTTTTGGAAAGGACGTCGAGATGGATTTCTTCCTTATCGATTTCTGCGGGGGATGCCACGGAAGAGTTGAGCAGGGATGCGGAGACTGCACGAAAATTGACGGCCTGAAGCTGAAATACAGGGAGATGTTCCCGGATGATGAGCTCAGCATGACGTTCGGGAATCTTCGCTATGACAAGAGCGCGATGCCTGAGCTGGAAAGACGCCTGGAACAGATGGGACTTACCTACAGCCCGGAAGAGATCGCGCTGCCCATCGTATTCATTGATGATGAGGCTTTCCTCGCTGATGGAACGATGGATGACGATATAAAAGACTACATCGAGACCGGAAAAACGCCGGGCTTTGTCGATCTTCTGAAGGAAAAGAAGGAATACGAGGAGAGCCTTCAGACCGGCAAGGTCGTCTATATCTACAGCTCCTACTGTGAGGACTGCAGAGAGGTATCCAAGTGGCTGACTTACAGCCTTCCGAAAGGGTACGACCTGATCCAGTATGATCTTTATACGGAAGAAGGGCAGGCGGCGGAGGAGTATTATCTGAAAGCCATGAATATTCCGGAGGATGAGTACGTGCTGCCCCTCATTATCTACGGGGACGAGTGGTTTTCCGGGAAGGATTCCATCTACCTGAGCCTGAAAAGCCGGATCCAGGAAAAGCCCCGACAGCAGACGGTCGTGTATGAAGAAACAGCGGGGCCTGATGAGACGGAAAGCGAGGCAGAGAGCGAGGAGCCATGATCTATCTTGACAACGCGGCCACGACGCCGGTCCGCCCGGAGGCACTGGAGGCGATGCTTCCGTACTTTGATACGAAATTTGGAAATGCTTCCACCGTCTACGCTCTTGGACATGAAAGCCGGGAAGCGCTGAAAGGCAGCCGGGAGAAAGTCGCGTCGGTCCTTCACGCGAAGGCATCGGAGGTTTATTTTACGTCCGGCGGAAGCGAATCGGACAACTGGGCGCTTAAGAGCGTGTTTGAGCTGCGCAGGGCGGACTTTGCGCATCCCCATATCATTACGTCTGTCATAGAACATCACGCGGTGCTCAATACCTGCCGCTGGCTGGAGAGCCAGGGGGCGGAGGTGACCTACTTGCCGGTAGATGCGGAAGGCTTTGTGGACCCGGATGAAGTGGAGAAGAATATCAGGCCGGAGACGGTACTGATCTCCGTTATGATGGCCAACAATGAGATAGGGACAATCCAGCCCATCCGTGAGATAGGAGAGATCGCGCACCGGCATCACATCCTCTTCCACACGGATTCGGTCCAGGCGTTCGGGCAGATCCCGATAGATGTTCAATCGATGGATATCGATCTTTTGTCCGCGAGCAGCCACAAACTGGGCGGCCCGAAAGGCGTGGGCATGCTCTACATAAGAGACGGGATTTCCCTTCCGTCCCTGATCCACGGCGGCTCCCAGGAGAGCGGCAGGCGGGCCGGCACGGAGAATATTCCGGGAATCGTCGGATTCGCGGCGGCCGCGCAGAGGGCGCTCGAGCATATGGATGAACAGATGCAGCGCGAAGCTTTCTTAAGGGACTGCATGATCCGGGAGATCCGGGGCACGATACCCGGCTGCACATTAAACGGGCCGGATCCTCTGCAGGCGGAATCTGAAAAACCTGGATCTGAAGGGTCTGGACCTGAAGGAACTGGATCTGAAAAAAACGGATCTGAAGGAACTGGATCCGAAAGGTCCGGATTTGACTGGCTTGGATTTCAGGGAAAACGGCTTCCGGGAAATGTGAATTTCTCCTTTGATGGCATTGAATCCGAAGAACTGCTCGTTCTCCTCGATAAGGATGGTGTCTGTGCCTCCTCCGGCAGCGCCTGTTCGGCCGGCTCGGTGCAGCCGTCGCATGTCCTGAAGGCCATCGGAAAGAGTGATGCGCAGGCGCACAGCGCGGTGCGTTTCAGCATCGGCATTCTCAATACAGAGGACGAGATCCGTACAGCCGTGGAGCTTTTGCGGGAGGACATTGAAAAACTCAGAGCATTTTGATGCGGCTTTTTGCAATTTGATCTGCAAGCTTTTGAACAACCGCTGGGAATAGGACCTTATATCCCCGGCATCACTTATTATTCCATCTAAGGGAGGGAACGAGATTATGATCTATTCAGAAGACTTGTTTAAGCTTTCCTCGGCGGTCTCCAGATCCATCAGCCCTGAGAATCTCAGAGGGGAGAAGGGGAAGGGAGGCATGTGTCCGCTGGAAAAAGGCAGCGCGGGTTCCTGCGCCCGTGATCTGGGAACAGGATGGAAGGTGAATCCTTTCATCGTCATGGAACCGAAGAGCACGGTGGAGCTCGCGGATATTGACGGGCCGGGCATCATCCGGCACATCTGGTTCACGCCGACCGGGCGCTGGAGGAATCTCATCATCCGTTTTTACTGGGAAGGCCAGGAGAACCCGTCTGTGGAGTGCCCTCTGGGTGATTTCTTCTGCATGGGCTGGAATGAATACGCACAGATCAATTCCATCCCCGTCTGCGTCAATCCCGGCAGCGCCTTCAACTGCTACTGGCTGATGCCATTTAGGAAAAAATGCCGGATCACGCTGGAGAATATCGCGGACGAGAAATGTGTTGTCTATTATCAGATCGACTATACCCTGGAAGAGCTGCCGGAGGAGATTGGCTACTTCCATGCCCAGTTCCGCAGAGTCAATCCGCTGCCCTACAAGAGCGTTTATACGATCGTAGACGGTATCAAAGGAAAAGGAAAGTATGTCGGAACCTACATGGCCTGGGGTACCAACAACAATGGCTGGTGGGGCGAAGGAGAGATCAAGTTCTACATAGACGGAGACAATGAGTATCCGACCATCTGCGGGACCGGGACAGAGGATTATTTCTGCGGTTCTTATGATTTTGAGGATCCCGTCAGCCACGATAGATACGTGCCGTTCTCGACTCCCTATACCGGTCTGCAGGTCGTCCGTACCGACAACCTCTACGGAGTACAGAAGAGATTCGGCATGTACCGCTTCCACATCACGGACCCGATCCATTTCAGGGAAGACCTGAAAGTCACCATGCAGGCTCTCGGCTGGAGAGAGGGAAGAAGATATCTGCCCCTGCAGGATGACATCGCCAGCGTAGCTTTCTGGTATCAGACGCTGCCCTTTGAAAAATTCCCGGAGCTTCCGGACAAGGATTCGTTGGAAGTGATATGATGTAGCGGCATCAGTTATCTGACATCTGATCCCGGTACATGAAATCCGCGGGAAAGGTCCGCACCCCTTTCCCGCCTTTCTGATGAACACAGGCGAGGAGATACGAGATGAAGAAACGATCATTTACTGCAGCCATCCTGTTCGTGTCATTCTTACTGCTGGGAAGTGTCTGCCTCGCATCGGAAAACAACGTTGCCGCACAGGGAAATGGGAAGATCATCTATGTGTATGTCACGGCCTGCGGGAGCTGTGAGGAGGCCCAGACAGCGCTCGATGACATTTCGACAGATATCGATATAGAAAAGATAAACATATTAGACGACATCGATCAGGTCAACAGTCTGTTTGATAAATACAATGTCCCTGAAGATGACCGGATAGCGCCTATCGTTTTCTCAGGGGACGCCTACTTTGCTGGGGCGAAGGAGATTCAGAAGAATATCGGCGTCATTGAAGAGAACGCGATGGCTCTAGCCGGAGGGGAGGATCTGCCGGAGAATGAGGATCTGACAGAGGAAGAGATAAGTTCAGGTACGGAGGAGATCCTTTCAGGTACGGAGGAGGAGATAACTTCAGCTGCGGAAGGCATACAGAAGGATGACCGTAATAATGAGAGCAGTCATGAAAGCGTTACTCCCTCGAATAAGGGCGACGCGGTCAGTCTTTTCAGTTCTTTCACTATCGGGGCTGCCAACGGCCTCAATCCCTGCGCTCTGTCCATGCTGCTTCTGTTTCTCTCTGTATTGTTGCAGGCCGGGACGAATACGGCAGGTTACGCTTTTTTGTTCCTGGGTATTAAATTCACGGTGTATCTGTTGATCGGCACAGTGTTTCTGCAGGTATTTCAGCGCTGGAACCCAACCTGGCTTCCGCTGGCCACGAAATGGATACTGACCATTTTCGGCATCGCCATGTTTTTGCTCAACCTTTATGATGCGGTTTCCGTAAAAAAGGAAGAGTACGGGAAAGTGAAAGACCAGCTTCCCAAGCCGGTCAGGAAATTCCTGAGGCAGCAGATCTCCGGCGTGACCGGGAAGCGTTTTCTGGGCGTTTCCGTTTCCGCCCTGGCCGTCATTGTGGCGTTAAGCGAGTTCATGTGCTCCGGACAGATCTATCTGGCTACGCTGCTCAGTTCCATCGAAACTGGAATGACCCTCCGGAACTTTGGTTATCTGCTGGTATACTGCTTTGCATTTTTGCTGCCGTCGCTGATCATCAGCATATTGGTCGTGTTCGGGAAGAGCAGGACGGCGATATCGGACTGGCTTCTGAACCGCATGTTTTTGATCAAAGTGTTGAACTGCATGATCTTCCTGGCACTTGTCATTGCGGCATGGATGATCTGATGTGCAGGGTTTTGGAGACTGTGCAGCTTTTGGGGACTGTGCAGGCTTTTGAAGACTGCGCAGGCGAGAAAGTCGGTATTACCTTTGCTTTATGAGGCAGTTATCTGCTCCTGAGGACGTTCAAATGATCGGGAAAAAAAAGAAAAGCGGCAGGGACCATCCTCTTGTTCTGCTTGATCCTGAAAAAAATGAGATCATGACCTGCAATCTGACTGAGATCGTTATTCCGGAGGATATCGTTATCAGGTTGAGCATCCGCTACTTTGACGACGAGGAGCCCTGCGAGATCCACCGAAGCGCCGTCCGGAAGCGTTTTCTCATGGAAATCCTGTCGAAGCTGGAGGAAAAGCCGGAGGTCGCAATAGCAGAGCTGGACCCGGACTGTCAGGCCTGTTTTCCGGAAAATGTTAAATTCCTCAGGATGATCTGCTGAACTATGCTTTGTATTCATAACTCCGTGAAGGGAAATCCCATGCAGGGATTTGTTTTCAGTTATTGAGAGAGAATGAAGAATGGATGAGAATTTGAAACTTTCACCCTATATCAGAGTGGCCTGGAATGATTACCAGAATACGCCCTGGGTCGTCGGCCCGCGGGTAATCTTTGACTATGAGATCTTATACCTGGCGGAGGGCGAGCTGAAGTTAACCGTTGAAGGGAATGTGTATCATGTGAAGGCAGGCCAGGTCATATTGCTGCGGCCGAAGCAGGAACATCTGATCCAGTCTGAAAACTGCAGCAGGATCCACCAGCCGCACATCCATTTTGATCTGCAGGAGGATGAGAGCAGCCCGCATGCCTATGTATCATTTTCCACACTGGCGGAGATCCCGCCGTCTGAGTATGGATTGTTCCGGGAAGATCGACTGAAGGAGATCTGCCCCAATTGTCCTTCCGTTATTACGCCGAAGGATCCCAAGGAAGTGGAAAGGCTGATCCTGGAGATTATCACGGAATATGAAAACCGCAAGATCTATTCCGATATCATCGTCAGGGGAAAGTTCCTGCAGTTGCTGGGGAATCTTCTGCGGGAGGCTGTCTGGGGCGGCAGTAAAGATCATTCGGAATACGAAGGCGCCATGCAGCAGGCCCGTGAAATTATCATTCACAATCTGGATCGTCCCATCACATTGGAGGAGATCGCTCAGAGGGTCAATATCAGCAAATACTATCTCTGCCGGCAATTCAAGAAGGTATATGGGATCTCCCCGATCCAGTACCATCTGAACGCAAGGATCGACCGCGCGAAATGGCTGCTGATCCATACCGACAAATCGCTGACAACCATAGCAAGCGAAGTTGGCTTTGATGATATCTATTCTTTCAGCAGGGCGTTCAAGAACAGGGAAAACATATCGCCGTCCAAGTACAGGAAGACCTGATGAAGAAACGATTGTTAGCAGAAAGGAGATAGAAACAGATGAAAAAACCTAAGATTCTTGTAGTCGGGAGTTTCGTCATGGATACTATCACGAGCACAGAAGTGTTTCCACAGGCTGGCCAGACAGTACTCGGCTATAAATACGCGACCGCTCCAGGCGGAAAAGGGGCAAATCAGGCTTTTGAGGCAGCCCTCCTCGGCGCGGATGTCACGATGGTCGGCAAAGTCGGCCAGGATGCTTTCGGCGACAGGCTGATCGCTTCCCTGAAAGATGCGGGGGCAAATGTCTGCGAGGTCATGCGCGCGAGGGACGGCGTTTCTTCCGGCATCGGGAATATCACGATCCACACGAAGAACGGCGTCGCCCTGAACAACAGGATCATCGTAATCCCCGGCGCAAATATGGAGATCACGCCGGAGGATGTCGCCTACCTGAAAGAAGACATCGCGAAATACGATATGGTCATCCTGCAGCTGGAGATCCCGATGGAGATCAATCAGATCGTTGCGGGATATGCTTACGAGAAGGGCGTACCGGTAATGCTCAATCCGGCGCCGATCGCTCCGCTGCCGGAAGATCTGCTGCGCCATATCACGTATCTGTCGCCAAATGAGACAGAGGCTGCAGGTCTTCTCGGTGTTGAAATCTCCAGGAAAGAGGACGGGACGCTCGCTGATGGAGTTGTCGAGAATGTGGCTGCTGCAATGAAGGCAAAGGGTCTGAAGAAGCTGCTCATCACACTCGGAGACCAGGGCGCCATGATCATTGAGGATGGCAATGTCACCAGAAGAAGCGCTGTTTCCGGCATCAAGGCAGTCGACCCGACCGCGGCGGGCGATTCTTTTGTCGGCGCTTTCTGCATGGCAAGAGCTGCAGGCCTTGACGAGGGCGAAGCGCTTGAATTCTCCAATATGATCGGTGCCAGGACCGTTTCGTTCATGGGAGCGCAACCGAGCCTGTCCACACTGGATCAGGCCATTGCATTTCACAGGGAAGCCGGAAGGGATACTTCCATTCTTGAAAAGGTAAAGGAGATATTGTCATGACAGAGGACGCAGAGAAAGCACTCGAAGTTTTTGACAGCGCAGCCGCAAAGCAGGCAGAATACACGATCTCACATGCTGACAGAGAGGCGATCGGCAGAGCTGCTGACCTTATCCAGGAATCTGTTAAAAATGGCGGCAGGCTCCATGTGACCGGTATCGGAAAACCGGGACACCTTGCGGGATATATCGCAAGCCTGATCACATCGACCGGCACACCTTCATATTTCCTGCACGGGACGGAGGCCGTCCACGGATCCAGCGGACAGCTGGTCGAAGGTGATGTCGTGATCGGGATCTCGAATTCAGGAAACACGGAAGAACTTTTAGCTACTATATTTTGCGCAAAAGACAACGGCTGCAAGATCATCGGCGTCACGGGAAATCCGGACAGCCATCTGGCGAAGGCCAGCGATGTTGTATTGATCGCTGACGTCATCCCGGAGGGAGAGGGCGGACCGCTGAACAGGGCCCCGAGAAACTCGATCATGGCTGAGATGCAGGTCCTGCAGATGCTCTCTGTCGTACTTCAGGCTGACTGCCATGTTACACCGGAACAGTATGTAAAGCATCATCCGCATGGGGCTCTCGGCCATCTGCGCGAGGATGAGAAATAAGACGACCGCTGGAAAGCGGACTGTTATGTCCTCATTCAGGAGTAAGAGACGAAAGCAGAGTCAGCGGCAAAGTGTGAGTATTTCTGATTTTTGTAATCTGGGATCTTTTCCAATTAAGAGTTGGGGAGGATCCCTTTTTTGGCTTCTATAGATCGATCAGCAATATTTTTGACATATGTCAATTTCATATTGAAAGATCTTGTGCGCTGCTCTATAATATGACATATGTCAGAAAAGGAGGCGACAAGTTGGCAGGCAGACAGGAGAAAACCAGACAGGTCGGAACGATGCCGGAATACATTGCGTTCAGTCCGGACGGGATTCCTACAGGCGAAGAGATTACTCTTACTGTTGATGAATTTGAGGTGATACGTCTCATCGACCTCGAGCACCTGAATCAGACGGATGCTGCGAAAAAGATGAATGTTGCCAGAACTACCGTGACTGCTATCTATGAGCGGGCACGAACGAAACTGGCGGATGCGCTGGTCAATGGGAAACGGCTTCGGATCGAGGGCGGAAATGTTGAGTTCAGACCGCGAAAAGTTCTATCGGAGATAAAAATCGCAGGAAAAGGAGAAAATGTGATGAGAGTTGCAGTGACTTATGACAACGGTAATATTTTTCAGCATTTTGGGAGAACAGAGCAGTTTAAGATCTACGACGTGGAGGATGGAAAAGTTGCTTCCTCTCAGGTCATCGGCACGAACGGCGAGGGACATGGAGCACTTGCAGGATTTTTAAAGGATAATCACGTGGATACCCTGATCTGCGGAGGCATCGGCGGAGGTGCACAGTCTGCTATGAGTGCGGCAGGGATCACGCTCTATGGCGGTGTGTCCGGAGATGCCGACCAGGCAGTCCAGGCGCTTCTCGATGGCAGCCTGGTATATGACCCGAATGTCGTATGCAACCACCATGGCAATGGAGAGTGCAGCCACCACGATGGCGGAGAGTGCGGCCACCACGACGGTGGAGAGCACGGCCACCACGATGGTGGAGGCAGCGGCCACCATGACAGCGGAAGCTGCAGGGAGAGCAGCTGACATGAAAAAATCTAAGAGCTATGAAGGGAGTAACCGATAGGAAACTACAGTATACATATGCAACTATTGCGTAACAGCCTTCTCTAAACAAAAATAATAAAGGCATATTCGCCTTTTTCCGCATATTTTGTAGTATTTCGGTAAAATATTGTATATAATCGTGTAAAGCCATTTCATGGCAGGCTTTGAGAGTTCGCGATATGCGGGGAGAGGAGGCAAAGTATGAGAAAGATGGCAGTAAAGAGGCGGCTGATGGTCCTGATGTCCTTTATGACTGCAGTCTGTCTGTGTCTGACGGGGTGCAGCTCCGGATCAAAAAACAGTCTGAAGTTCAGCACGGGAGGAACAGGCGGTATCTATTACCAGTATGGCGGGAAACTTGCTGAGCTTCTCTCTGAGAGCGACAGCGGATTTTCCCTCGATGTCCAGTCGTCTGCAGGGTCGGCTTCGAACATACGGCTTCTGTCGAGCGGTCTCGCAGATCTCGGCATCGTCCAGAACGATATCCTCAAGGATGCAGTCGAGGGAAGCGGCGCCTTTGCCGACGACGGCCCGCAGGATGACATCCGCGCCATCGCAGGGCTCTATACCGAATCCCTCCAGATCGTGGCGGCAAAGAGTGCCGGAATCCAGGAGGTCGGGGACCTGAAGGGCAAGAAGGTCTCTGTCGGCGAGGAGGAATCCGGCGTTTTCACGAATGCCGAGGCGATCCTCTCTTCCTATGGCCTGACCATGGATGACATCGACCCGGTCTACCTGTCATTTGAAGATTCGGCCGATGCGATGCGTGACGGCGAGATCGATGCCTTCTTCTGCACTGCAGCGGCTCCGACAACCGCCGTCACAGAGCTTGCAGAGGACATGGACATTCAGCTGCTCTCCATGGACGACCGGGCCCTGTCTCAGTTCCACAATGAATACAGCGGCTACAGCACATCTGTGATCCCGGCCGGAACATACAAGGGCCAGGACGAAGATGTCACGACGGTCGGTGTGAAGGCGGTCCTTGTCACGACATCCAGCCTGAGTGATGCAGTTGTGACTGCGATCCTGAACACTCTCTTCAACAGCAAAGAGCAGCTGCAGGAGGTGACCGGACAGGCGGAGAGTCTGACAGCGGAGTTTGCTTCGGAGGGGATCGAGGCGCCATTTGCCAAAGCGGCGCAGAGCTTCTATGAAGACCAGGGGATCACAGTCTCAGCGGGCGATGAACCTGCGAGATCGGAAAATGGCGGCCTGGTCCTGAAACTCGATATGTATCAGACGCTAGGCCTTGCCGTTCTGGCACTTTTCCTGGGAGCTTTTCTGCGGAAGAAGATCCATTTCCTGGAAGCTTTCTGTATTCCGGCGCCGGTCATCGGCGGTCTCATCTTCGCCATTCTCTCCTGCATCCTGTATGTCACAGGGGTGATGGAGCTGGAGTTCGATGAGACCCTGAGAACGGTCTGCATGGTCCTCTTCTTCACATCCGTCGGCTTCCAGGCCAATATGAAGGTCTTAAAGAGCGGCGGCAAGAGCCTTCTCGTTTTTCTGGTCGCTGTGTTTGTGCTGATCGTCTGCCAGAACGGCGTGGCGACCGGTCTGTCCAAAGTGCTCGGCATTGATCCTCTGATCGGCCTCTGCACCGGTTCCATCCCCATGGTCGGAGGCCATGGAACTGCAGGTGCCTTCGGGCCGCTCCTGGAGGATATGAATGTAGCCGGGGCGACGACGCTGGCGACGGCAGCGGCGACATTTGGCCTGATCGCCGGATCCCTGATGGGCGGCCCGCTCGCCAACCATCTGATCGTGAAAAAAGATCTGTTGAAGACGGCGGTGCCGGAAGATGACACTCTCCTGCTTGAAGAAGAGTCAAAGCATCAGAGGTCTGTCAGCATGTACGCTCCGGCTGCATATCAGCTGGCGATCGCAGCGGGAATTGGAACGATCGTCTCCTACCTGCTCTCCAGGACCGGCATGACGTTCCCGGTCTATATCGGCGCCATGATCGTCGCTGCCATCATGCGCAACATCAGCGAGTACAGCGGAAAGTTTGAGATCTACGTCGGCGAGATCAATGACCTCGGCGGAATCTGCCTCTCCCTTTTCCTGGGCATAGCGATGATCACCCTCAAGCTCTGGCAGCTGGCGGACCTTGCGCTTCCGCTGATCATCCTGCTCCTGGGTCAGACGGTCTTCATGTATATCTATGCGAGATTCGTCCTCTTCAATGTGATGGGCCGCGACTACGATGCGGCGGTCCTGTCGGCCGGGACCTGCGGTTTCGGCATGGGCGCTACACCGAACGCGATGGCCAACATGCAGGCGGTCACAGGCAAGTTTGCGCCGTCCATCAAGGCGTACCTGCTGGTGCCGATCGTCGGAAGTATGTTTGCGGATTTTTTGAACAGCCTGACGATCACATTTTTCATCAATCTTCTGCATTGAGGGGGTCTCAGATTGTGCAACTGCCTGCCACTGTCTGGCAGGACAATAAATTTGAGTTCTGAGCGGTTCCCTTTTTGGGAGAAATGGGATATAGTGGGTGATGACGGTCAAAGGGGACCCTTCCAGCTGAGCTGAAGTTCTGCGCAGATGGTGTGCCCCCGGAGACCTGGGGTTACATCTATATGACACAGATATTTGAGGAAGGCTGAAGATATGACGAAGTTCGCAGAGCATAAGGCTGGGAAGGCTCATTTTGATTTCGGTGAGACCAGCGCGGTTCCTGAGATCCATATAGGCGAGAAAAAACCGGAGGTTGAACAGCGGAAGGCTGAAAAGATGGGAAATGTTCTCGTTATCAAGGATGGCGTTGCGGTCCCTGAGGTGATGAGAGAGGACTGAGAAGATACAACTGGGCATGGCAAATGCCATGATACAGCGCAGAGAAGACAGCCGGGGCAGAGAGTGCCCTGGCTGTTTTCTTATCCTATTATTAAGAAAGAATTCATGAATTGTGCGAACAACTCCCCTATACTGAGAACAGAGTGAATGAACATGACAACCTCAATAATGGAGAAAAAGTTATGAAAATATGGAAAAAGACCGGCGCAATCCTTATGGGACTGATGATCAGCGTGGGAGCAGTGATTACTGCGTACGGAGGCGAAGACGGATCTGTCATAGATACTGCTGCGGACAAGCCGGTCCTGCTTCATCCGGTCGTTCTGGCGGTCAGCCGGAGTGAGTCAGCGGCATCCGGGGAGGAGGAATACGACTCTGCCAGCGCTTATATCCACTATCCGCAGATCGGACTGACTGGTGAGGAAGTACAGGATTATCCCAATCTCCGGAAAGCGCTGGACGCATACAATGCCGGAAAGAAGAGCTGGTATGAGAGTCAGCTGACGGAGCTTACAAAAACGGCGGAGGAGATGGCGAAATACCGGGAAGAAGAGGGCGTAGATGATGCTTCATCCTGGATTTATCTGACGCAGGTGGCGGACACGCAGATCGGAAGAGCGGACAGCAGAATCTTCAGCGTGATCGAACATTTTTCTTCCTATTCCGGTGGAGCTCACGGGTATTATCAGGATATGGGTAATACCTTTGACACTCAGAGCGGGAAAAAGCTTGCTTTCGCCGACGTTGTGACGGACTGCGAGGCGGCAGCTGCCCATGTATTCGAGAAGCTGGCAGAGCAGTATCCTGATCTCAGCCCGCTGATGAGTCAGGAGGAGATCGCCAGTGACATGAAAGGTGAGAACACACAGGGAACCGGCAACATCAGTGAATCGGGCGAGATGTATACAGAGGGCAGCGACCAGGCAGAGATGTATTTCAACTGGTATGTGACGGACCTGGGCGTTATGGTCGTCTTTCCGCCTTATACGCTCGGAAGCTACGCAGAAGGCCAGCAGAAGATCCTGCTGACATTTGCGGAGTATCCGGAGATCCTCAACCCGGAGTATACAGTGGTCCCGGATTCCTTCATTGCACCGTTTGATCCTGACGCGGTGACTCAGGTGGATGTCGATGGCGACGGCAGCTTAGAGGAGATTTCTGTGAGTGCTGTCATGGACGAAGACGGTTCCTGCGCCTATACGAAACGGACGATCAGTCTCAGCGGTGGCAGCAACAGTGATTCTGTGATCCTCCAGGACACTTACTATTATTCTGCGGAATATTATCTCGTGAAGTCAGGCGAGAATATGTATCTCTACTGCTTTGACCATGAAGACAACGATTATGTGGAGCTGAAAGCATATCGGCTGTCGGGCGGAGGGCTTGAGGCACTGCCGTACGGGTCGGATGAAGATGCAGAGCAGGTTGGTTCCGATACGGGTAATCTGTCCCCGAGGGAAACTTGGGAGAGTGGAATTACCGCGGACTCGGCCGACAATATCACTGTGCAGTACCCGCTGACAGACCCTGACGCGATGCAGCTGTCTTCTCGGATGAACGCGCTCAGCACGTATTCAGCGTATCGCACCTATTCCGCGTCGCCCGGACCGGATGGCTATCTGACCTCGCTTGATCCGTATTACATTGTTGACGCAGTACGGACTGTGACGCTGAAGCAGAATATAACTCTGACGGTTGTCGGGGAAGATGGCATTGGCACGGAAGAAAAAATGTTTACTGCAGGGAGCATATTCACTCTCTACAGGACAGATGGAATGACGTTCGTGGACCTGAAGGCGGATGCTGACGGCAGTATCGTGCGCGTGAGCGGCGATTTCAGGCAGTGGCCGCATGTCGTGATGGGTATACAGGAAGAAGAGCTGTTTGACGGCGTGTTCTACGCCGGGTAATACTACAAGAGAAAGATACATGGGATCCTTTCTGAATTATCAAGGAGAGGGTCCCTTTTTGTGCAGGCTACGAGCCAAGGTGGTTCCGTGCATGCTCGCATGCGAAGGAGCCACCTTGGCGACAGCCCATCATCGAAAGTCCAGAGGACTTGAGATGATGGGAGGCGTAGCCGGATCGAGTAGGGGGATGAAATCACCCTACTAGATTTTGAAAATTTTGACTGAGCAAAAATTACTGATGAGATGTTTTTGCTGATAATATTTACCTTATAGGTAAATTTTGATTGACTATTTTAATGTTGCCTGCTATCATTTATTTACCTAAGAGGTAAATTGCGAAGGAGTGCTGGATTGGAGATCGCTTATAAAAACAATAAGCTGAGAAAAATCTGCACGAATGCAGAGGCTGCAGAAAAAGCGTATGGAGTGCAGATGGCTGAAAAGATCCATCAAAGAATAGATGAGATAACAGCAGCCAGTACTGTGGAGATGATGATCCGATTTCACATTGGCAGATGCCATGTTCTAAAAGGAGATCGAAAAAAGCAGTATGCAGTTGATCTGGTTCATCCATATAGATTGGTATTTGAGAAAAAGGGTGGAGAAATCGAAATAGCTTACATAACGGAAATCGTTGATTATCATTGAGATGGGGAGCTGATATTATGGTAAAGAGTCGAAGTTTCATAGCAACTCCGCCCGGGGCGACAATAAAAGAACAGCTTGTCGATCGAGGTATGAGTCAGAAAGAGTTTGCTGCAAGGATGGATATGTCTGAAAAACATATCAGCAGACTGATTAATGGGGATGTTCAGCTCACCTCGGACATGGCGTTTCGTCTGGAGATGGTGCTTGGTGCTCCGGCAAGTTTTTGGAGCAACCTAGAAGCTATCTACAGGGAGAAACTTGCCAGGATTATCGCAGAGAATGCCATGGAAGCTGATATGGAGATAGCAAAAAGGCTTCCCTACAGTGAGATGGCAAAAAAGGGGTGGGTTCCTGCGACTCGGGATTTTAAAGAGAAGGTAATCAATCTGAGAAAATATTTTGAGGTTGTAGAGCTTGCGCTTATTGCTGATTCACAGATAACGAGAATAGCGTGCAGGAGGCTGGCGGTCACAGAAAAAAGCGATCTTGCATTGATGGCCTGGGCTCAGGAAGCAAAGCTGAAGGCGCGTGACATCGAGACCAAGGCCATTAACGTCAAAGAGTTAATGAGCAATATTCCTGAGATACGTGCTATGACTCTCAGCAAGCCAAAAGAGTTTGTTCCAAGGTTACAATCACTGCTCTCCGATTGTGGAATCGCAATTGTTTTTGTTCCGCATCTTCAGGGTTCGTTTCTTCAGGGAGCAACATTTATCGATGGCAATAAGATTGTTGTGGGGATGACCACCAGAGGAAGCGATGCTGATAAGTTCTGGTTTAGTCTGTTTCACGAGCTGGCACATGTCGTACTGGGACATCTGAATCGGGAGGGTGGTACAACTGATGCAGATGAAGACGATGCGGATGAGTTTGCGAGAGACGTGCTTATTAAGCAGGAAGATTTCAATCGACTAAAAGCATATTCTGTTTATACTGAGAAGGACATATGTGAGTTCGCTGAAACAATTGGAATTGCTCCTGGGATAGTGGTCGGCAGACTTCAGAAAGAGGGAATGATTCAGCATAACAGGATGAACGATTTGAAAGAGCATTATACAATTGCGATAGCGTGAGATGAAGCGTGTTATGAACGAAAGATTTTATCGGGCAAGTATTTGAAAATTTAAGGTGGATGAAGATGGAGATGACTGAATTATCACGGCTTCAAGCGGTTGTGAAGAAGTTGCGGGCGGAAGACGGCTGCCCCTGGGATAAGGTACAGACGCATGAGAGCCTGAAGCCGGAAGTGATCGAGGAGGCGGCTGAGGTGATCGGAGGGATCAATATCCTGAAAGAGACCGGGGACAGCCGGAACCTGCAGGAAGAACTCGGTGATCTTCTCCTGCAGGTCGTGATGCAGAGCCAGATAGCGGAAGAAGAAGGATTATTTACTTTGGAGGACGTCGCAAAAGCCGCCAGTGACAAGATGGTCCGCCGTCACCCACATGTCTTCCCTGCCACAGACAACACTGGTGCCAGCACTGCCATGAGCTGGGAAGAGATCAAAGCGCAGGAGCACGAAGGAAGAGAGTGGGAGAAAGATTACCTCCCGGATGCCTTCAGGGAATCCAAAGAGCTGCTGGACCGGGTAATGCAGAGGAAGGGGATTTCTATCTCCGATTCTGTGACAATAAAGAAAGGGAGAAACGGGAATGAATAAAGACATCATGTCATTTGTTGTATATCTGATCCATGCCTGCTCTGCAAGATGGAATAAAAGTCCGGAAGAAGTGTACAATCTTCTGAAAAATACGAATTGCATCAGAGATTATCTTGTTCCTGATTACGATATCCTCCACACACAGAGCACAGCTTACATGGTCGACGATATAGCAGGATATCTGAAACTGAGAGGAGTAGCGGTATGATTGTATATCATGGTTCATCACAGCTTGTAAAGAAGCCTGATGTTTGCCACTCATATCGTGCATTGGATTTCGGCAAAGGATTTTATGTAACCTCAGTACGGGAGCAGGCTGAGCGTTGGGCGAAAAGAAAAGCCGGATATCTCGGAAGCGAGAAAGGAATAGTATCTGTTTATGAATTGGAGTCGTATGATCAGAGTCTCCGGTATAAAACATTTGGTGATGATCTGGGAAGCTGGATTGATTTTGTGTGTCGCTGCAGGGATGGCAATGATGACTACCTCGATTTCGATGTAGTTATCGGAAAAGTTGCCAACGATAAAGTGTTTCGGGTAGTAGATATGTATCATTCCGGAATCTGGGATAAGCAGCGCGCATTACAAGAGATAAGAGTTTATCCGACTTACGATCAGATTGCGTTCATCACGCAGAAAGCGATAGATAAACTCCTGACATATAAAGAGAGCTATGAGGTATAGAAATGGACGAGAATGTACTCGAGGGAATCTATCAGGAAAATCTGGATGAACGGATTATTGACTGTCTTTCAAAAGAAATGAATGTACCGTATGAACAGGCAATGGACAATTATTATAATAGTAGGCTGTCGTCAATGATTCATAGTGGGCAGTACGGAATACAGTATCTTGACTATAAGGTTCTGACTCATATGCTTTTGGAGTCAGAATTGCAAGGAGAATGACAGATCATGCCTGAATTGCCGGAAGTATTGAGTCTTCTGCCGTGAAGCAAAGTTCTTACGGGAAAGATGCGAAAGCGAATCGGATGGCCTGCTGACAGTGCAGACCGAAAGAAAAATGTGAGAAGGTGAGGATTGTGAGACATCTCTTGATCGGGCAGCTCTTGCTGATCGCGTGCTGTTTTACCTATCTTGTATTCTGGTGTCTTGGATATAAACCAGGGACGGAGGTCAACCGCCTGGGCGGTCCGACCGGAGTCTTTCTCCTGATCACTGCTGTACTGGGGCTGGCAGGAGTTGGCGTGACCATAGCCGGCTTTAATGGAATCCCGGCAAGCCATAAGCCTCCGATCTCTATGCCATTGGTCTGCGTCATAGGAATCGTGTTGTATCTTCTCCTGATGTTCATCACATGGAAACTGCTGAACCGTCCGGTCACGACGGAACTATTTCTGATCGTCGGCTGGCTGGTACTGGAACTGTGCGTCGCGGACGCATTTGCCGGAAACGGAACCTCCAAGGCACGCATCGTTGGAATGGTGACTATCATTATTGCGGCAACGGTACTGAGCCTCATCCTCTATGTTTTGTACTACCGGATGGATGCAGAGAAAGCATACTATGCGGCGATGGTACCGCTGATCACAGAAGCAGCGGGAATGGCAGGGTGCCTCCTGTGCGCATTCTTTTGAGATACTACCTGCTTTCTCAATGATGATGGTGGGGTGTTTCATCCAGGATGCAGCTATGATATATTGGAATCCAGACATTTACGGATGAGGCGGAAATGAAAGGCAGGCGGAGGACTGGCTCGCCATGGAGGTTTACAGTATGAGCACTAAAAATATCTATCTGGCTGGAGGCTGCTTCTGGGGAACGGAGAAGGTCTTTAAGCTGCTGAACGGTGTTCTGGACACGACGGTTGGCTATGCGAACGGTCATACGCAGAATCCCACTTATCAGGAGGTGTGCACGGACAGGACCGGTCACCGGGAGACAGTCAGGGTCACATACGATCCGCAGCAGATCACACTAAAGAAGATCCTGACGGCTTATTTCATGGTCATCGATCCGACCCTTGCAAACCGGCAGGGCGGAGATATCGGAACGCAGTACCAGACGGGCGTATACTACGAGAACCCGGAAGACCTCCCGATCATCGAGACTTTCTTTGACCTGGAGCGCAGGAGGTACAGTTCCTTCTATGTGGAACTTCTTCCGCTGTCCTGCTTCTGGCCGGCGGAGGAGTACCATCAGGACTATCTTGACAAGAATCCGGGCGGCTATTGCCATGTGACAAAGGTGGAGCTTGAAGAAGTAAGAAAGCTGAACGAATAATCTGTATGAGATAGTATGTCTGAGAAGATAGTCGCTGTCATGCCTGAGAGTGTAAAAAAGGTGTTGGGGTTAATTGATGCTGATCGATAGAATTGATGCAAAACTTCAGAATTTCAATGTAAACGACATTACACGGGATGCCTGCATGCTGAAGGGCGGCCTTGCCTGCGAGGGCTACGACTGGTGGTGGCACAATTTTACTGCTGTCAGTGAGGTGACCGGCAGAGAGCGCGCATTCTTCGTGGAGTTCTTTCTGATCAATCCTGCCCTCGCTGAGGACCAGCCTGTCTTCGGCCAGCTTGAGGAAAACAGGTGCCTTGGAAAGAAGCCATCCTATCTGATGGTCAAGGCCGGAAGCTGGGGAGAAGGCAAGGCGCAGCTGCACAGATTTTTCGCGTGGAAAGATCTGAAGATTCACTGGGAAGCGCCTTACGAGGTCGAAGCTGGCGACTGCTATACCTCGGAGACGGAACTGCGGGGAAGCATCTTTGTCTCAGAAAGAGATGTCCTCGCTCATCCGGAGTGGATGTGTGATGCGGGGGAGATGAGCTGGAATCTGCGTGTTCATAAGATGATCGCCTTCAATGTCGGACCCGGCGCGAGCAAGCCCCTGCGTGACGCGGAAGCTTTCCAGATGTACTGGCATGCGGAGGGAATGAAGACAGAATACGAGGGAGAGATTGTATTCCAGGGAGAAAAGTACAAAGTCATCCCCGAAACATCCTACGGCTATGCGGACAAGAACTGGGGAAGCGATTTTACTTCACCCTGGGTATGGCTGAGCTCAAATTGCCTGACAAGCAAGCGGACGGGAAGAAAACTGGAGAACTCTGTTTTTGATATCGGCGGTGGCCGTCCGAAGATCTATCACCTGGCGCTGGACCGGAGACTGCTCGGTGTCATGTACTACGAAGGCAGAGAATACGACTTCAACTTTTCAAAGATTCCGCTGCAGGTGCGGACGAAGTTCTCCTTCAGGGAGGATGAAGAATATTGTCACTGGCACATCCGCCAGGAGAATATTGACGCGGTGATGGACACGAAAGTGAGGTGTCGCAAGGAGGACATGCTCTTTGTCAATTATGAGGCACCGGACGGGGAGAAACGCTATTCCCGTCTCTGGAACGGCGGAAATGGCGAGGGGGTCATCTGTCTCTACGATCGCCGCGGCCAGGAACTCGAACTGGCCGATGAGATTGTTGCCACCCATGTGGGCTGCGAGTATGGTGAGTACGATCGTTGACTTTGGCAGCTTGCCGCCTGGCAGGCGCCTTTTTTCTGACGATAAAATGATACTGACCTCACAGAGAAACAGAGCATCGGCTTTTTTTCGACCGGTACTTTTTTTGCTTGTGTTTCATAAATGCAGATGTGCGCAAACAATCTTCAACAGCAAGGAGGAAACAGCAATGTCAAAGAAACTTGTAGCGTATTTTTCAGCAAGCGGCGTCACTAAGAGAGCAGCGGAGAAAATTGCGAAGGAGCAGGGTGCGGATCTGTTCGAGATCAAGCCTGTGCAGCCCTACACAAAAGCTGATCTTAACTGGATGGACAAGAGAAGCAGGAGCACTCTTGAGATGCGGGACAAGAGCTCGCGCGTGGAGATCGCGGAGAAGGTCGCTGACATGGACCAGTACGACGAGATCTTCCTGGGATTCCCGATCTGGTGGGGCGTCGCGCCGCACATCATCAACTCGTTCCTCGAGCAGTATGACCTGAGCGGAAAGACGATCTCTCCGTTTGCCACCAGCGGCGGATCCGATTATGGCCGCAGCAATCAGGAACTGGAGCCGTCGGCACCGGGAGCAAAGTTCAATCCGGGAAAGATGGTATAAGAGAACATTGATGGATGAGGCCTGTCGCCATGTGCGGCAGGCCTCGTCCTGTGAGGGGCAGTGAACTAATGTGGTTTCTTGCGCAGTGGTACGCGTAAGGGCTACTTTGGCGATCGCTCATCATCAAGAAACCCGCGTGGGTTGGGATGGCGGATGGCATAGCCAAATCGAGTCTACTATTCCAGCTCTTCTGTGCGTTTTCTCAGCGCCTCTGCAAAAGAATCCCTGTCTACCGGTGCCTCTCCATTCTGTCTGGCTGCATCCGTATCATAGATTTCATCGAGGGAAATGCGGTTGACATATCCGCATTTTTTGCATTTCCATTCAGGCAGATGATCGTCGAAGCAAGGCTGGATATTGAGGTATTCGCCGCAGCGGTCGCAGAACCACTCGATCCCGGGGAAGCGCTTGTCAAGGTCATTGCCGGTATAGAGATCTTCCACTTTTCCAATCAGTTCTGGGTCATCTGTTTCTGTGTACAGGATCCCGCGCTGAGGCAGCTGGTACGGACTTTTCAGCTGGAAGGTGCTGAGATACGTCTGAATCAGGCGCCTGCACTCATTTCTGAGGAGCGAGAGCAGCAGGAGCCAGGTAAATGCATTCGCTGTCGTCTCCAGGTCATCAGTCTCTGCCATATCCGGATCGTTTTGACGATGATTTCCATTGAGCAGCCATTGATAGTAAACAGTGTGCATGGTCTCATCGAAGACTTCATCGTCGATCGGAAACGGTTCACTCTCTTTCTCGAATGCTGTCTGAGATTCTCTCCGGTCGATCACGCCATTCATGAATTCGGGCACAAGTTCGCAGAAACGGTCCAGCTGGTCTTCTTCCATGTCATAGATGCACTGCGCAATATGATCGCGATAGGAGAGGAGCATTTCCGGGTTATGACAGAGATCTGATGCCATCCGTTTTTGCATCGCCACCGCTGCAGCGCGCTCCTTCTCCTGACTTCCTTTTGCTGTCCCGCACAGGCGGCCAAGGATCTGTGTGACACGGCGGCTTTCAGGGGAAGCTGTGGAGGCGGTGGTATTCAGCTGGAATTTCCCATTCTCCTGACGCACGGCCAGAATGGCCCGCCGTTGGTCATCGTAGATAGCAGGGAATTGAGGGAATCCATTTCCATCCGCTTCCCAGACCGCAAGCCCCGGGAAGAACGTGTCCAGCAGATCAATCTGTTTCGGGACGGATCTCTCTTCGAGAATATCGCGATAAAACAGATTGCAGATCACGCCGAAGCGCAGGCCATATCGGTCACTACGGTCATCAGATTGTCGTCCCATCCTGTTTCCTCACATCATAAAAGTGCGCCAGATTTTACTGGCTTTCCCTGCTGCTGATCCGTGTAGAGTTCCAGCCGGCAGCAGGAGGGCAGTATCTGTATCCAGTGTAGCATCAAATCCCGGCATCCACTCAGATTTTGGAAAGAAATTGGGCATTTTTTTGCCGCCTTTGCTGTCGTAATGTGAAGTCAGCAGGGAAAGCCGCAGAAGCAAATTTCCGGAAAAGAGCAGGGGCAGAAAGGCGAGTCGAGAAGAGAGGAGGAAATCAGCCTGTGAAAATTTCCATGGATGAATGCCAATGAAATCATCAGAGAAATCAGCAAATGGTTTATTCACCCCGGATTCTATAAAATCAGATGGACAGTCGGAGACGAGCGAAGAGGAAATGGACGTGAAAGAGTCATCGGAAGGATACAACCGCGTGTATCAGGAACTGGCTGGCATACTCAAGAATGACCGGGAAGTGCATGCGGTATGGGAGCGGTATGCGGGGGTATCGGTGACATTTCCCAAGAGCCTTTACTCGCGGGAATACACGAGAGAGCTGATAGAGGAAGCGATGGACAGTGAAAAACCTGCCAGCATCGCTCGAAAAGTCGGCCTCACGGAGCGTCGTGTGAGACAGATTATCCGGGAGATCCGTTTGGAGAAAGAAGAAAAGTAGGCGGAAATCCTTCATGAAAATTTCCGCTGATAAAATCGTGTGAAATCAGCGGTGAAAGCAGCAAGTGGTTCTTTCTTTCAGGCCTGTGTAAAATCAGGTTTGACGGAGGATTTCGGGGCGAATGGCAATAGAGTCACGGGAGGCGTACGATGGCGCTGTTTTCTAAGAGTCAGTTTATTGATGTCATTGAGTGGGTCGATGAATCGAAGGTCATTCTGGTCTACAAATGGCCGCGGGACAAGGACGAAATTAAGCAGGGTGCGCAGCTGATCGTTCGCCCGGGTCAGGCGGCGGTCTGGGTCTGCAGGGGACAGCTCGCGGATACTTTTTATGAAGGAAATTACCGCCTGAATACGAAGAATCTGCCGATTTTGTCGACACTGGCAGCGCTGCCATACGGGTTCAATTCCCCAATTAAATCTGATCTGTACTATGTGAACCTGACACAGTTCATCGGACAGAAATGGGGCACCCGAAATCCGATCGTTCTCAGGGACAAAGATCTGAACGTGGTCCGTATTGGGGCATTTGGATCCTATTCTTTTCGGATCATAGATGTGGAAATCTTCATGCGGGATGTATTCGGGGCAAGAAGGCTGCAGCTGACGTATGATATCGTGCAGTTTTTGAATTCATTTGTCGCTGAGGCGGTAGCTGCGGCGATCGGCGAGATGGACATTCCGGTCCTGGATCTTGCCAGGCAGTATCGGACATTGTCGGGTCAGCTGAAGGAGGCATTGAATGAGAAGGCAGGAAAGATTGGAATCGAGATCACAGAATTCGCGCTGGAGAATATCAATCTGCCTGAGAGCGTCGAGAAGCTGATCGATGAGCAGGCTGGAATCGGAATGGCGTCAAAAAATATGGATGCCTTCATGCAGTATCAGACAGCGCGTGCTATGAGGGATGCATCAAAGCAGGAGGGCGGACTGGCCGGGCTCGGTGCCGGGTTTGCATTTGGCAGAGAGATGAACAGAGCTGCTGCCGCGACTCTGGACGATGCGCCGAAGGAGAAAAGCAATGTGGATAAACTGCGTGAATACAAGACTCTTGTGGATGAAGGCGTTCTGAGCCAGGAAGAGTTTGACGCCTTGAAGAAGAAAATGTTGGGGCTTTGACAAGGGAGGAGTAGAGCTATGAAATGTGATGCATGCGGTGGACCAATCGTAGACGGGAAATGCACATACTGCGGAAAAGAGTTTCCGCAGATCACGCCTGAGACAGCCAACCGGCAGGCTGCTCAGACTGATAGCAAGCCGGAGCCAGAACCGCGGGTTGTCGAGAAAGAAAAAATTGTATATGTCGACCGGCCGGTCGTGCAGTCCGAACCGAAAAAGAAGGAGAAGAAGCACGGCTGCTGCGGGACAATCCTCTGGGGCATTATCATTCTCGGTGTGATCGGCTTCGTCTTCTACAACTTTGGCGGTGGGAAGGCGAAACTGCAGTCTGCGAGAAGTACGTCTTCAACAACACAGACAGCGAAGAATTCAGGTACAGCTTCTTCTGCTGCCAGTACGAGTACATCGAACGGTACAACGTCTTCTTCCACCGCCAATACGAGTGTATCGAGCAGTACATCATCTACTGCTAACACGAATGCATCGAAGGACACAGCCTCGTCGACTATACCCGATACATCTGCTTCAAGTTCGTCCTCCGGCAGTTCGTCATCCTCTGCGAACGGCGTAGATCCGCAGTTCAAAGCAACGATGGATTCTTATGAGGAATTCTTCGACGAGTATTGTGATTTCATGGAGAGCTACGATGCGAACGATGCCACGATGCTCCTGAAATACGCGACCATGATGAGCAAGTATGCGGAGATGATAGAAAAGCTGGATGATATCGACGAGAGCCAGCTGTCTGCTGCAGATGATGCTTA
>Ga0256404_1001112_pt1 | contig 67359 bp, 67 predicted proteins | sample RumenRJG_01DNA_FD_185990 | JGI IMG/M metagenome (GOLD analysis project Ga0256404, IMG submission 185990) | Bovine rumen microbial communities from Lethbridge, Alberta, Canada - RJG_01 | ecosystem: Host-associated > Mammals > Digestive system > Stomach > Rumen | place: Canada: Alberta | collected... | reverse complement strand
AAAAATGGAGAAGGGCGTTCGATGCTACGTTTAGTGCGTGATAAGCTGCCAAGGAACTGAAGGGAAAACAACTTACGTGTTTTCCTTGCAATTATTTCGCTTTTATATGTGTGAGGGTGGGCTCGAGGCCCACCCTGCGTAGGAGGTGATCCATCTGCAGGTTCCCCTACAGATACCTTGTTACGACTTAACCTCCCTTGCTGAATCTCAGTTCGAATACCCCAATTAAAGGTAACCTCACTGAAACCCGACTCGGGTGGTTTGACGGGCGGTGTGTGCAAGGAGCAGGGGCATATTCACCGCGAGTTGTTGATTCGCGATTACTACGGAATCCAGCTTCGTGAGGGTGAGTTACAACCCTCAGTCCGAACTACGGACGGGTTTCGAGATTGCCTCCACCTTTCGGTGTAGGGACCCATTGTCCCGCCCTTTGTAGCGCGCGTGTAGCCCAAGAGATTCAGGGCATACTGACCTACCGTTGACCTCTCCTTCCTCTGACTTAGCGCCAGCGGTCCCGATAATGTGCCTCGTCTGCGGACAGACGAGTAGCAATTATAAGTGAGGGTCTTGTTCGTTATCTCACTTAAGAGAACGCTTTACAGTACGAACTGACGATGGCCATGCACCACTTCTCCAAGAATCAAGCAAAGTCATTAGCCTGGCTTTCATGTGATGGTCTCCCTTGGTGAGTTTTCCGGTGTTGAATCCAATTAAACCGCACGCTCCTCCCGTTGCGGTGCTCCCCCGCCAATTCCTTTAAGTTTCATCCTTGCGGACGTACTCCCCAAGTAGCAGACTTAACAACTTCTCTCGGGCACTGGGTGCCCCCGTAGGGCCTCCAACACCTAGTCTGCAGCGTTTACACCCTAGACTACCGGGGTATCTAATCCCGTTTGCGACCTAGGGCTTCGTCCCTCACCGTCGGATTCGTTCTAGTATGACGCCTTCGCCACCGGTGGTCCTCCAAGGATTACAGGATTTTACCCCTACCCCTGAAGTACCTCATACCTCTCCCGATCCCAAGCCTGACAGTCTCCCCGGAATTCGGATGGTTAAGCCACCCGATTTACCCAGGGATTTATCAGACCGGCTACGAACGTTTTAGACTCAATAAAATCGACCACCACTCGGGCTGCGGGTATTACCGCGGCGGCTGGCACCCGTCTTACCCAGCCCTTATTCCCCTAGTTATCTACGCTAAGGAAAAGCTAGCACAAATGTGCTAGCACTAGGAATTCCCTCATCGGGCTTTCGCCCATTGTGAAGTTTTCGCGACTGCTGCGCCCCGTAGGGCCTGGATTCGTGTCTCAGAATCCAACTCTGGGCTCCCTCTCTCAAGGCCCATACCCGTAATTGGCTAGGGGGTACGTTACACCCACTACTACCTGATAGGCCGCAGACCGATCCTAAAGCGCCGGAACTTTGAACCATAAGTCATTCCAGATCTCATGGTCTATGGAGAATTATCCTCAGTTTCCCGAGATTATGCTCCACTTTAGGGTACGTTGTCCACGTGTTACTGAGCAGTCCGCCGAGATTGCTCTCTAGACTCGCATGTCTTAATCGAATTCCTATAGCGGTGGCCGCCGGCAGGATCAACCGGAGTCAAATCTTATTGACTGTGATATGTCTTCAAGATGTAATGAAACTTTGAAACTGGCAGTTTACCACGTTTCACCTTATGTCCCGTGACGGCACACTCTGTTCGAATGTCCGTATTTCACGAGACATTCGTAGCATCGAACGTCAGAGCACAAGAGTTCACGTTGTCCGGTTGGTCACCGGCGGGGATCTTGGCTCTCCATATTCGCCATGCACCTGTTGGCGCATCGCGGCTTGACTGACTATATCCAAGTCCTATATATAGTTATGCGACTCGGGAAAAACAAGGGCCAGCACCGCGCATACCCTGCACGATTCATCCCCCTATAATCATATTATACATGGTGAAAAAGGGTCCGGCCCGAAGGCCGGTAAATGGTTTGTTGATCCTAACTTCAGGCGAACAGCACTGCAGCTGCGTCAGCGCAGGGGCCGAGGATGAGGTCGGGGTAGACTCCGAGCACGACAACGAAGACGACGCAGACGACGATGGCGACGAGGAAGGTCTTGGGGACCTTGATCTTGGCATCGCAGCCCTTGTTGGGCCTCTCGATGTACATGGCCTTGATGACCCTGACGTAGTAGTACAGGGAGATGGCGGAGTTCAGGATGGCAACGAATGCCAGCCAGACCCATCCGGATACGGCTCCGGCTCCACCGTCGTAGATGGCTCCGGAGAAGAGGACGAACTTGGAGGTGAATCCTGCGAGAGGAGGCACTCCTGCAAGAGAGAACAGGAAGACCATCATGGCGAATGCCAGGAAGGGTGCCCTCTTTGCGAGTCCGTTGTAGTCAGTGATCTTCTCGCCGACTCCGGCACAGATGAGTGCTCCGACGATGAGGAAGGCTCCTCCCTTCATGAACACGTGGGTGAACATGTGGAAGAGACCTCCGGTCACGGCGTACTGGCTCATGACTGCCATTGCGATCAGGATGTAACCAGCCTGTGCGATGGAGGAGTATGCAAGCATCCTCTTGATGTTGTTCTGGGCGATGGCGACAACGTTTCCGATGGTCATCGAAATCGCTGCGATGATCGCGAAGAGGTACTGCATGGGCTCGATGGAGACGGTGGCCTGTGCAGCGACGAACATCACGAGGAAGATCTTGAAGAACACGACGAGACCCATCTTCTTGGAACCGGTGGCGAGGAAGGTGGAGACAGGGGTGGCTGCTCCCTCGTAGACATCGGGTGCCCACATGTGGAAGGGAGCTGCTGCGATCTTGAATCCGTATCCTGCGACCATGGTGATGATTCCGATGACGAAGGCCCAGGTGTATCCGCTGGCTGCCAGAGCGGGTCCGAGAGCGGCAAGCTTGAGGGTGCCGAGGGATCCGTAGATCATGGAGATACCGTAGATCGTGAGTGCGGTGGACAGTCCTCCGATGATGACGTACTTGACTCCGGCCTCTGCGGCGCGGGGGTCCTTCCTCTTCAGGGTCACGAGTGCATAGGAGCTGATACTGACTGCCTCGACACCGACGAAGATACCGATGAGGTCGGTGGCGCAGGCCACGAACATCATGCCGGTGGTGGCGATGAGGAGGAGAGCGTTGTAGGCTCCGAAGTGCAGCTTGGTGACTTCCCTGCTGGATCCGGATACGAACACTGTGATGAGTGCGACGATCTGGAAGAGCAGGATCATGAGTCCGCTGAACTTGTTGTACACGAACAGTCCGAAGAATGCGTCCCCGGCCTGACCGAACTCGTTGAAGCCGGCAAGTCCGTTGTCGGCGGTGAGCATGATCAGGTTGAGGATCATGGAGATCAGTATGATGACGCAGGAGACTGCGGTAGATACTGAGGTTTTCTTGGAAGCCATGTACACTGCGGGCGAGATGAGTGCGCCGATGATCATGATGAGCATGGGCACGATTGCGGTGTAGTGCTGGAAGATATCGGTAATGAAGGTTGCGTCCATCAGATCAGACCTCCTGCGTATCCGGAGATGTAGCTGATAGCGAGATCAGGCCAGAATCCGTAGATAGCGATGGCGAATGCCAGGACTGCAAGGACGACTGCCTCGACCTTGTCGACATCGTGCATGTGCACGACATCGATCTTGGTGGTGAGCCTGCCGAACAGGGTCCTCTGCATTGCCCACAGGTAGTAACCTGCGGTCAGGAGCAGGGAGAGCAGACAGAACACCAGGAGGTAGATCATGTCCTTTGCGAGGGTCCAGTCGTAGAACGCGCAGATGATTCCGAACTCTCCCCAGAATCCGATGAGTCCGGGAAGTCCGAGAGATGCCATGAAACAGAACATCATGAATGCTGCGTAAACGGGCACCTTGGAGGCGATTCCTCCCATGAGGGGGATCTCCCTGGTTCCGAAGTTGTGGCCTGCGGTACCGCAGACAAGGAACAGCATTCCGGAGATGAGTCCGTGAGCGAACATCTGGAAGATTGCAAACTCGATTCCCATCTTGACGAGGTTGGCGTCGCCAGCGGCGGCACCTCCCATGGCTGCACCCATGGCGACCATGACAAGTCCCATGTGGCTGATGGAGGAGTATGCGACCATTTTCTTGAGATCCCTCTGGGCGATACAGGCGTATGCGCCGTAGATCATGGAGACCAGACCGATGGCGATGACGATGTACTGCCAGCTGCCGAGTGCACCGGGGAGAGCCTCGATGCAGACCCTGATGATACCGTAGGAACCCATCTTAAGCATGACACCGGCCAGAAGGACGGATCCTGCGGTAGGCGCCTCGACGTGTGCGTCGGGAAGCCAGGTATGGAAGGGAACTGCGGGCATCTTGACAGCGAATCCGAAGAACAGCATTGCGAACACGAGGATCTGGAACACGGAGTCGGCTCCGGCCATCCACTGCTTCACGAATGCGAAGCTGAAGTCGACGGTGGCGCTTCCTGCGAGGTGTGCAGACTCGAAGACCATGCAGAAGATTCCGATCAGCATGATCAGCGATGCTACGTGGGTGTAGATGAAGAACTTGATGGCAGAGTAGTGCCTCCTGGGACCTCCGTACCAAGAGATAAGGAAGTACATAGGAATCAGGCTGACCTCCCACATGATGTAGAAGAGGAAGTAGTCTGCAGAGAGGTAAACTCCCATCAGTCCGACCTCGATGGCCAGGAGCAGTGCGTAGAAGTAGTTGGGCCTGTCGCTCTCCTTGTAGGAGAAGGCGATGACCAGCACCTCTAGCATTGCGGTGAGGAAGACCATCAGGAGGCTGAGTCCGTCGACGGTCAGGATGATGGACATCTTGAGTCCGGCGGCGTTAATCCAGCCATAGTTCACATCGAACTTGGAGAGGTCGTTGACATTGGTAATCATCAGTATAAGCGAAAGCAGAAGGGTCGCTACGGTGAACACGAGTGCCACTGCGCAGGAGTACTTCTGCCTCGATCCGCCCATGAAGAGAGTAATGATGGCTCCGATCAGGGGCACCAGGATAAGTGCGGGTAATACGAATTCCATCAGAACAGACCTCCGAACTGACCGAAGAGAACCAGGACGACGATGAACAGGAACACGATTCCGCCGACGACGACGGATGCGTAGGTGTGCAGGTTACCGTCCTGAGCCTTGCTCATAAGGTCACCTCCGCCGACAACGGCACTGGAGAGTCCGTTGACGGTTCCGTCGATGACCTGCCTGTCGAAGAACTCAACGCCCTTGGCAACATCGTATCCGAGCTTCCAGGAGATCTGGTTGTACAGCTCGGGGAAGTAGTACCTGTTGGAGATGGTCCTGTAGAGAGCGGACTTGCCGTTCTTGTTGAACCTTCCGGGGTTGATGCTCTTCTTTGCGTACATAAGGTATGCGAGTGCGATGGCCACCAGTACGAGTACGATGGTCACGTAGGTCTTCCAGGTCTTGAAGAGCTCGATGACAGGGTCGAGAGAGATCTCGAAGACCTTGCCTGCTCCTCCGACGAGGAAGTAGCTGATGGCATCACCGTTGGCGGCTGCACCGACCTGGGAGAAGGTGAAGACGTGCTCCCATCCGAAGACCACGATGAATCCTGCCGCGAAGGCGAAGATTGAAAGGATCATGAGGGGAACGGTCATGGTTGCAGGGGACTCGCCGTGGCAGTGGTGTCCCCTGTACTCGCCCTTGAAGGTCATGAACCACAGCCTGAACATGTAGAATGCGGTCATGAAGGCGGTAACGATTCCGAGGAACCAGAGCAGTGCGAAGATGAGTCCGGTGTTGTTGATGTTGCCATCGAAGAGTTCGAACACGACATCGAGGACGAGATCCTTGGAGAAGAATCCGGCGAAGAAGGGGAATCCGGCGATGGAGAGACATCCGATCAGCATGGTGATGGAGGTCTTGGGCATCTTGGAGTGGAGTCCGCCCATGAGGCGCATATCCTCGGTACCGTTGGCGTGGATGACGGATCCGGAACACAGGAAGAGCAGTGCCTTGAAGAAGGCGTGGTTCACCATGTGGAGACATCCAGCGGAGTATCCGAGTGCACCGGCTGTGAACTCTGCGATATTCTCGATGACGATGTGTCCTCCCTCAACAGAAATGGCGGATGCCATGAGGTATCCTCCTGCTCCGAGAGACAGGAACATGTAACCGAGCTGGGACAGGGTCGAGTAAGCCAGGACTTTCTTGATGTTCATGTTGTTCATTGCCATGGTGGCCGCGAAGAACGCGGTGACTCCTCCGATGACTGCGACGACGAGCATCACATTGGGGTCGAGGAGGAACAGGGGGTAGGCCCTTGCGACAAGGTACACTCCCGCCTTGACCATGGTTGCGGCGTGGATAAGTGCGGACACAGTGGTAGGTCCGGCCATTGCGTCGGGAAGCCAGTCGAGCAGGGGGAACTGGGCGGACTTGCCGATGACTCCACCGAAGACGAGGAGCGAGGCAAGGGTCATGAGACCGGGGTTCGCGGAGTAGGCTGCTGCGAGGTTGTCGACGTTGAATACGTAGGTGTACTCGAGGTGACCGTTCATTGCGAAGAACAGGATGAACAGTCCTCCCATGAGACATACATCTCCCATCCTGGTGACGAGGAATGCCTTCTTTGCTGCGGATGCGGCGTTGTCGGCCTTGTCGTCTCCCTCAGGGTGGTTGAAGCTCCAGAATCCGATAAGGAGGTAGGAGCAGAGACCCATGATCTCCCAGAAGATGAACATCTCAAGAAGGGTGCTGGAGACTGCGAGTCCGAGCATTCCGGTAAGGAAGAGAGCGACTTCTGCGAAGTACCTCCTCTGCCTCTTGAGCTGGTATTCGTCCTCATATCCTCCCATGTATCCAAGGGAGTAGGTGAAGATCATCGTGGAGATGAAGGATGCGAAGAGCATCATCAGGCATGCAAGGATATCGATGTAGAATCCGAAGGTAAGGGTGAAGTTACCGACGGTGAACCAGTCGATGTGCTCCTCGTATGCGTCAGGGTAGTAGTTGCCGGCTCCGATGAAACCGGTGTACTCGAGGGTAACCAGAAGCGAGAGGATGAACGAGGCCGCGGTACCGAGGATAACGAGGTATCCTCCGTAGTGGGTCTTCTTACCCATCTTGCTTCCGAGGAATCCGACGATGGTGAAACAGAGCACGGGGATGAGGGGGATGAGCCAGGAATACTGCATAATCATGGTAGCCATGTTTACCACCTCATGGACGTGAGATCGTCGGCGTTCGTGGACTTTCTGACCTTGTATGCGTTGAGCAGGATAGCGATACCGACCGCTACCTCGGCTGCTGCCACGGAGATGGTCATGATTACCATGACCTGACCGTAGACGTCTCCGGTGAATGCGGAGAACGCGACAAAGTTGATGTTGGCTGCATTGAGCATGAGCTCAGTGCACATCAGGACAATCAGGGTGTTGGGCTTTGCCATAACACCGTATGCTCCGATGGCGAAGAGGATCGCTGCGAAGGTGAGGTAATACTCAATCGGTATCATCGTTCTCTACCTCCTCTCTTGCGACACAGATTCCTCCGACCATGGCACCGAACATGAGCAGTGCCAGCACGATCAGGAGAGGTCCGTATGCCTCAAATACGCCATAGTTGAGCGAGTTAGTTTTCAGGGTTCCGTCGTCGTTGGTGTTGGACTCGGCGTTCATTCCATCGGTTCCGTTGTAGGGGATGGAAGTAGGCTCGTCGTTCATGTTATCCCAGGAAGTTGCATAGATGCAAGCTCCGAGAGCTACGAGCAGAACGACTGCGACACCGATACCGGCTCCGGCTCTTTTACTCATCATCGAAATCTTCCTCCTGGATGTACCTGCGGGTAAGCATAATGCTGAACGCGAACAGGATGGTGATTGCACCGACGTAGACGAGCAGCTGTATCACACCTATGAACTCTGCTTCAAGGAAGAAGTAGGTCACGGCGACGGTTACGAACACGAGTGCGAGATAGAACGCACTGTGGACGGGCAGCCTGTCGTAGATAACGTAGATGGCGGCGGTGATGCTGATTGCGGCAAGGATAACGAATGCCACAAGATCTCCGTTGCACCAGAGATAGTTCACGAAGTCGCAGAATCCATTCCAAATGTCTTCAAGAATTGCCATCAGCACACCTCCTTAAGGTGAAGTGCACTCTTGGGGCATGCGTTGACGCAGTTCTCGCAAGATACGCACTTGTCTGCACTGACCTCGGGCCACAGGATGGGTTTACCCTTGGCGTTGGTACCGTGCTCAACCATAGTGATAGCACCGGTAGGACAGACCTTCTGGCACTTCTTACAGCTGATACATTTCTTCTCTTCGAGTTCAGGCCGGTCGAGTCCGAAGAACGAGTGCCTGATCTCACCTTTGCCGTTCTGGAAGTCAGAGTAGAGGGTGACCTCGTTCTTGACTTTCATTCCCTCGGTGGTGTTCTCGTAGGCGAGCCTGCGGGGACCGTAGATAAGGTCTGCCCTGGTGAACTCGGCGAGCTCCACGACGGGGGTGACGGTCATTGCGTCGACGGGACAGTACTCTGCGCAGTAACCGCAGAAGGAGCACCTTCCCATGTTGATCTGTGGCCTAGAAACGGTCTTGCCCGCATCGTCGGGAGTGTCCACGAGGATGATTGCGGTGCAGGGACAGTACTTGACGCACATTCCGCATCCGAGACATTTGTTGAAGTCGAGTCCGGGACGGCCGCGGTAGTTGTCGGGGTTCCAGAGTGCTTCGTAAGGGTAAAGGACGGTGATGGGTCTGTGAACGGTGGTCTTGGCCATCAGCTTCAGGGTGACGAAGATAGGCCTGACGATCCACAGGTCCTTCCAGCACTTGTGCCTTCCGTCCCTGTATTTTTCAATATATTCCATAGACATCAGAAGACACCTCCAATGAAGAGCTTGAAGATGAGGACGATGACCAAGTTGAGGATGGAGAGGGGCATGAAGACCTTCCATCCGAGGTTGAGGATGGTATCGGTCCTGACACGTCCGGTTCCGAGCCTGATGGCGATCATGACGAAGAACACCAGCCAGGCCTTCAGGAGGAAGGTCAGCTCAGGTGCGGGGAACCACCACATGAAGTTCTGGTGGAAGCTCGCGATTCCGTCTCCGAGGAAGTAGGTCCACTCCATGAAGGGAAGGTTCCAACCTCCGAAGAACAGAAGGACGATGATTCCGCAGGAACAGGCTCCTCTGAGGTAGTCAGCGAGCATGATGAGACCCCATTTCATACCTCCGTACTCGGTCTGCCATCCCTCGACCAGCTCGGACTCTGCCTCTGCAAGGTCGAAAGGCGCACGCTCGGACTCTGCGGTAGCGCAGATCATGAAGGTGACGAATCCGACGAACATGGGAATGACATACCAGAAGTGCTTGGTCTGAGCCATCACGATGTCGTTGATGTTGAGGGATCCGGCGAGGAGTGCGGCGGTGGCGATGATGATCAGGAGGGGTACCTCGTAGGAGATCATCATCTCGGCGGCCCTGATTCCTCCGATAAGGGAGTACTTGTTGTTCTGGGACCATCCGGATACGAGAATGAAGAACGGGGCAAGTGCATAGAGACCCATGATGATCAGGAGTCCAGCGTCGTAGTTGACGACGAACCACCTGGGGGACAGGGGGACCATACAGTCGATCAGAACAGAGGTTCCGATGATGAGTGCGACGGTCCACCAGTAGGTCATTCCGTCGACCTTCTTGGAGAAGACGTTGTCTTTCATGAAGGTCTTGAGACCGTCAGCGACACACTGGAGGAATCCCCACATACCGATCATGGTTCCACGACGGTCCATACCCCTTCCGAGGACCTTACGCTCCTCCCATAGGGATATAAGACAAGCCACGAAGACGATGGCGAAGACCAGCACCATGAACAGCACGAGTGCGAAGATGTTGTTGGTCATGTCGCAGACGAGCCAGGTGGAGACGTCGTTGCCAGGGAACAGCAGGTCGAGGAGCCAAGCGATGGCTCCGCCGATGATGTTCCAGAGTTTCATTCCGATGTCGTAGGGCAGATTGTATGCGTCTCCGAACGGATAGTAGGGGTTGGCCTGAATGGGGTCAGCCCATCCGTGCTGGGAATAGACGCCGGTGATCCAATCGATGATACTAGTGTATGCCATATCAAATCACCTGTCGGTCTCTCCAAGACACATGTCGATCATTGCCATGATGACAGGAACATCAGCGATCCTGCATCCGGTCAGCAGTGCTTTGGAAGCGGAAACGTTCACGAAGATGGCACTGCGGACTTTGAGCCTGTAGGGGTGGTCGGTACCGTCGGAAACGAGGTACATGGCGGCCTCTCCACGGCAGTCCTCGATACGGGCGTAGGTCTTTCCGGCAGGGATCCTGCTGGGGACTTTGAGCCTGTAGGGAGCGCTCTTTCCGAGAGCCCTGATCTTGTCGACGCACTGCCTGATAATCCTGGTCGCCTGGAACATCTCTTCGATCCTAACCATGTACCTGGCGTAGGAGTCTCCTGCGGTGAGTACGGGGACGTCGAAGTCCACGAGGTCGTAACCGTCGTAGGGGTCGTCGCGGCGGACATCGAAGTCGACGCCGGTTCCCCTGAGGGCGGGTCCGGTGATACCGAGGTTAGCGCACTGCTCCCTGGTGATGATTCCGGTTCCGACCATCCTGGAAATGAAGGTGGAGTTGTTGTCGATAAGTGCGATGATTTCCCAGAGTGCTTTGTCGAAGTGGTCGCAGCACCTGATGATATCCCTCATGAACCTGGATTTCTCCTCGTCGTTCATGTCGGGGTCGATGTCGAACACATCGTTCCTGACTCCTCCGATACGGGGGTAGTTGGTGGTACTCCTGGCACCGCAGAGCCTGACGTTCATATCCATCCAGAACTCCCTCTCCCTGGAGGCCCAGAGGAAGGCGGTGAAGTTACCGAGGTCGGTACCTACCGCAGCGAGCCACATGAGGTGGGACTGGAGACGGTTGATCTCGTCAGCCATGATCCTGATGTACTTGGTCTTCTCGGGAATCTCGATTCCGAGGGCCTTCTCACAGGTCATGCAGTAAAGGTGGGTGTACATCATCGATGCCGCATAGCAGAGACGGTCGGCCATAGGGATGATCTTGGGATACGTCCTGTTCTCGGCCTCCTTCTCCCATCCTCTGTGAAGGTATCCTACGATGGGGTCGGCATCGGTTACGATTTCTCCGTCCGCCTGGATCTTAAGGGTCCAGAGACCGTGGGAGAAGGGGTGCTGCGGACCCATAGTGATCCACATCTTGTCGGTAGCCATGGACTGGGAGGTGTACTCCTGCACCATTTCCTTGGTAACCTCTGCTCCTTCCGCGATGGCCTGTGCGTCGGGGATCTGAGTCTTTTTCTCGTCAGTCATCTCTTGTCCTCCCTGAGTTTATAGGACTTCCTCAGAGGGAAGAACTCGTAGGTGTCGGGGGTGAGAAGCCTCTCAAGCCTGGGGTGGTTATCGAAGATGATACCCAGAAGCTCCCAGGTCTCCCTCTCGTGCCAGTTGGCGCCGCCCCATACGTCCGATACGGTCTCGATGTGGAGATCGTCGTAGGGAACGTCGACCTCGAGCTCGAGGATGACGCCTTTGTAGAAGGTGTAGTTGTCAATCTCGTAGACGACCTGCATCTTGTTCTCGTCGGGGTAATCAACACCGCAGAGACAGTTGATGTGCTCAAAGCTGAGGTCGTCCTGGACGAACTTACAGATAGCTTTGATGTCAGCCTTGTCGAGGACCTTGGCGTAGACCCTGCGGGTCTCGGTCTTGGTGACCTCGATCTTGCCGGGGAATTTCTCCTCGAGCTTGGCTTTGATCTCGGCTTCCCAGGAGTCCTGATATTCACGGATAGTGGTGTCCATATCAAAGCCCCTGTTTGTCTTTGAGGATGACTCCTCTTCTGAAGTATTCATCAATCTTCTTCTGCAGAAGCATGAAACCGTCGATCATGGCGTCAGGCCTTGCAGGGCATCCGGGAATGTAAAGGTCGACAGGAAGAATCTGGTCGAGTCCCTGGATACAGTTGTATGCATCGTACCAGGGTCCGCCGGAAATGGCGCACTCACCCATGGCGACTGCCCACTTGGGGGCAGGCATCTCCTCCCAAAGCCTCCTGATGTCGTTACGGATCTTCTTGGAGATCCAGCCGTTGACAAGGAGGATATCGGTCTGCCTGGGAGAGGACCTGTAGATCATACCGTAACGCTCTGCGTCGAAACGAGGCGCGGATGCCTGTGCCATCTCCAGGGCACAACATGCGAGTCCCCAGTGCAGGGGGTGCATGGAGTTCTTCATTGCCCAGGACCAGATAGGTCCCGTGAGCTTGTCTATTGTCCTCCTGGTACCGGAGCTGATGAGGTCGTTTATGATCGCGGTGGACCACGACATAAACTCGTCAGCGCTCATGGCAACAGCATGAGGGTAGAGGCTCATATCCATATTTCTTCCTCCTTTTTCAGTGCGTACGTTACGCCCAGAAGCATGATTGCAAGGAACAGAAGCATCCATACGGTTGCGATATCGGAAAGTCCGGAGAAAGCAACAGCCCAGATCATAAGGAATGTCACGACCAAATCGAATACCACGAAAATCAGTGCGTATGCGTAGTATTGGAACCTGAACTGGACACGAGCATCGCCGATAGGAACCGAACCACACTCGTATGTCTCCTCTGTCCACTTTGATGATTGCTCAGGTCTGAGGAACCTGGAAACAAACCATGCCAAAGGCGCAAAGCTCATCGATAAGATACCCACGAAAATGAAGGGCACATAGCTTGCGATTAGTGACATTAGTCGCTCGATGAATTTATTATATATAATAAGAGACGTCGTAAAAATACGGTCAGTATATAAAGCCCGTCGGACTGAAGAATATTGTTATGATTAAATATTCTTTTCAGAATATTGACATGTTTTTATCATACGACTGGGTTGTGCCTGTCATGAAAGCAAAAATCGGATTCATCGGAGCCGGCAGGATGGCCGGAGCGATGATCAAGGGCCTTATAGCCAGGAACGTCTACACGCCCGACGAGATCGTGGCCTGCGCGCCTTCAAAAGAGACCCGCGACAGGATGACCCAGACTTGTAAAATCAGGATGTACGAGAAGGCCACCGACCTGGTGGATCTGACCGATGTCCTGGTCCTCGCCATCAAACCCAAACTCATCGCATCGCTGTTCAAAGACGAGGGTCTGGCACTAGGCAAAAACCACCTTCTGATCAGTATCGCTGCTGGAGTCAAACTGAAGGCCCTTCAGAGCTATGCTCCCGAATCTAGGATTGTGAGGGTCATGCCGAACCACTGCTGCATGGTCCTCGAGGGTGCTTCCGGATACGTCATGGGCGAGAAATGCACGGCAGAGGACAAGAAGACCGTTGACACGGTCCTGTCGTCCTTCGGCCTTGCCACTGAGGTCCGCGAATCCGACCTCGATGCAGTTACCGGGATCTGCGGAAGCTCTCCCGCATACCTCTACATGGTAGCGCATGCCCTCATCGAGGCAGGAATGAAATACGGACTCACCGAGGAACAGGCCACCCTGCTGGCGGGACAGTCCCTGGTGGGAGCGGGCAAGATGGTTCTGGAGTCCGGAATGGGCACCGATGCACTCGTGGACGGCGTCTGCTCCCCCGGCGGAACCACCATCGAAGGAGTCAAGGTCCTCCGCGACGAGCACATGGAGGACATCTTCGTAAGATGCGTTGACGCCTGCGTCAAGAGATCCGTAGAAATGGGAAAAGAATGATAGTGCCAGGCATCTGATTTTCGAATGCTCTCAGCGCTTGCGGCGGCCCATGCTCTTGAGCAATCCGACCGCGACCCTGGGGGCATTCGCCCAGATGGATCCTGTCTTCCAATCGAGGTCGTTCTTGTCTGTGATGGTCGAATCCATCATCCTGACACCCTCCTCCTTTATCGCCCACAGACGTCTGTCGCGCTCCTCGCTGTCAAGGGTAAGCGCCTCGTCTATGGTGTGCATGATGCTGCGGGCGGTCTCGGTACGCTCGTTCCTTATCTTGGCCCCTTCCTCGGTCAGACGCCCGCTCTCCAGCTGAGCGTTGGTGAGCGCGATGGCCGCATCGTAGGAGGTCTCGGCGATTTCGTCGCGGTTCATCCACACGGTCTCGTACGAAAGGACATGCTTCCAGGAAGGGCTGTCGAGCAGTTTCCTGTGGTCTTCCAGAGTACGTGCGCGCAGCTTGTAACCCCATTTCTCCGGTTCCTCGAAGGCACGGCTGCCGGGATCGACGAACGGCGCGAAGGGAGAATCGTAGATGAACAGCTTGTCATCCTTCCTGACGCAGTCCCACAGCCTCTTGGAGCCCCTTGCGGTCTCCATGGCTGACTCCCTGGTCTGCTGGGGGAGACCGGTCATGAAAAACAGGTCGAACCTGCTGCAGCCGTTCTCGAAGGCGGCCGGCAGGGTGCGCTCGATAGCCTCGTTGGTGTAGCCCTTCCCCAATGCCATGCGGACTGCTTCGTCATAGGAATCTGGCGAGAACTCGATGCTCCATCCGGCACCGAAAGCACGGTCGCATTTCTTGAAGTATTCGGCGTTGGCACCGTTGAAGAGTTCGATGACAAAATGATTGTCTGGGTCTAGCTCTTTCACCGCATTGAGGAACTCGTCGGCGTACTTCATCCCGGCCTGTCTGAGGTCCCCTACGATGAATATGGGGGCCTTCATGTAGCTGTTGATGTTGGCCACATCCTCAGCCAGTTTGGCGGGGCTCCTGAAGGCCGGTTTCTTCCTGCAGGCCACCCTTCCGTTGGCGTCGCGGGAACCGCCGCACTCGGCACAGTTCACAGAGCATCCGCGCACGGTGAATACTGATGTGAGGGGAGTATCGGCCCAGCTCTTCCAGGGAAGGGAGCCTTTGACGTCCATCGTCTTCATCACGTTCTTGATCATGACACCGTAATCGAAGATCACGCTGTCCAGACTGTCGAGGACATGGGTCACCCCGTTATCGTGTATCTTCCCCTCAGCATCCTTCCAGACGAGGTTGGGCACCTCGGAGAGGTCGCCTCCCTTGGAAAGGACGTCGAGAAGCTTGACGGTGGGCACCTCAGTGGTATCCCCGCGCATTACAAGGTCGATCTCGGGCCTGCGGATGAGTTCGTCGTAGAAGTACGAGGAGGTGAACCCTCCGAACTCCACCTTCGCGTCGGGATGGTATTTCTTAACGATCTTCGCCAGTTCGATGGCGCCGTGGGCGTGGGGCATCCAATGGAGGTCGATGCCGTATACGTCTGCGTCGATGCCCTTGATCTTCTTCTCGGCATCGAACTTCTGGTCTGCCAGCATCTGTCCCGCGATGTTGACGATACGGGTCTTGTACCCGGCCGCTATGAGATGGGCCGAGATGGTCATGAACCCTATGGGATACATCTCGAAAACCGGTGATGAGGGGATGACATCGCTCACAGGACCGTAGAAGATGGGCTTCTTGCGGAAATCGTACACGCTGGGCGCATGGAGGAAGACCATGTCGTAATGGGCCACGGCTTCACTCCCCGTAGCGCCTCTTACGCTGCTGATAGGAACGGATGGCACGGAGCAGGTCGATACGCCTGAATCCGGGCCAGTAAATATCGGTGAAATAGAGCTCCGAATATGCCAGCTGCCACAGCAGGAAGTTCGATACCCTGATCTCCCCGGAAGTACGGAGGATCAGGTCCGGATCCGGCATGTCCCCGGTGTACAGGTGGGATGAGATGACGGATTCGGTGATCTCGTCCACGGACATATTGCCGGATTCGATCTTCGCAGCAATCTCCTTAACTGCTTCCACGATCTCCTGACGTCCGCCGTAGGCGAGGCAGATGCTGATGGTGAAGTCCGAGTAGTCCTTGGTCTTCTCGTAGGCATAGTTGATGGCCTTGCAGACGTTCTCCGGAAGAGCCTCCAGTTTGCCGATGGCGCGGATGGCCACGCGGTTCTTGTGAATCTTGGGGTTATCGGCCATCTCCAGGAAGGAGGATTCGGCCAGGTCCATGAGGAAATCGACTTCCTCACGGTCTCTCTTGAAATTCTCGGAGGAAAAGGCGTACAGGGTGACGTACTTGACGCCGAGGTCGAGACACCAGTCCATGACGCTCTCGATCTTCTTCTCTCCGAGCCTGTGTCCCTCATCGATGTCCGAATCCAGGAACTCCTTAGCGTAGCGCCTGTTGCCGTCCATGATGATGCCTATATGCTGCGGTATGGGTCCGCCGCGGACGGCCTTGTCGAGCTTGTGCTCGTAGGTGGAATATACCTGTTTGGAAACGATGTCTGGGACTGTCATCAGAGACCTCACTGGAAGTCTTCAGCGACGCCGGCCGCCTCGGTACCGAGATCGGCACAGCCGATGGCAGCGACGGCTCCGATGATTCCGCCGTTACCGGTGACGCTGATGATCTCGACACCGTTCTCGGCGGCGATCTTCTCGGCGTCTTCGACCTTGTACAGGATGCTCTTGGCGTCCCATCCGAACTTCTTAAGGGAGGCCGGGATCTCCAGACCCTTGAAGACAGTCATAACGGCATCCTCGGAGTACGAGTGTCTCTTGATGTAGTCATAGCAGAACTCGATGAGCTTGGGCACCTCCTCCTCGCGGATGGCGAAACTTACGGTGGATGCCACGCAGTTGGTGGTCTTGTTGGGGCAACGGGGGTTCAGCTGAACGATCTTGTGCTCCATGAAGTGTCCGTACGGGCATTCCCTGGCCATGGCGAGTGCGGTGGCCCAGGTGGCACCCTTTTCCTTGGTGTCGGTATCGTCCACGCCGATGAGGATGCGCACGAGCTTGGGAGTGAATATGTCAACGTGTGCAGTGTGTCCGCCACCGATCTTGAAATCATCGGGGAATTCGGTACGCAGGACCGTCTCGCAGCCCGGGAGACAGGCACCGACGCCCACGGAAGCTCCGGCGATACCGTACCAGGTGGTGCGGACCTCGTCACCTTCCACGTGGCATGCCTTGAGTCCCTGTCCGCCCATCTCGGCGGAGGCAGCTCCGAACTTGATCTCCTTCTCTCCGAGGGTGACGTCCATGACGATGGTGGTGCCCTCGATGTTGATGACGTCGATGACTCCTCCGCTCCTCCTGCGGTTGCATACGTCCCACTCGGCGGGTCCGCGGGCACTGCAGGTCTCGATGACGCGTGCTTTTCCGTGCTTCTCGTCGACAAGGGTGTACAGTGCTTTGCAGAACATCTTGCCGTATTTGGCCCTGACCTCTTCAGGGGTTAATGTGGTAACCATTTCTCTCACTCCTCTGATTCCTCGTCTCCCTCTGAGACGCTGATGCAATCTGCAGGGACCATGTCGCACAGATAGACGGTCTTGGCCGCCTTTCCGATGGGATATCCTGCCTCTGCGCATTTCTTGCTGTCCACGGCAAGGATTACTGGGTCATCGATCCTGACCTCTCCCGCGTGAAGGGCATCCTCGAAGGTTGCGGACAGGTGGACCATGGTACGGTCGGTGGGCACCAGTCCCTCTTCCAGGATCTCGTCCACTTCCTCCTCGGATGCGGGATAGTAAAGGTAAGCGGGAATGTTGACGGTGGGCAGCTCGAGATTGAGCTTGATCGTGTGACCGTAGGTTGCGCGGACGGTGTTTCCGCGGATTTGGTATCTACCCTTGGGATCGGTAAGTGCCAGAGCATCGATATGGAAGGGTCTGAGCCACTTCACGCGGGAGTTGTGCTCCTTGATGAGGCTCACGATTTCCTGGATGTTCACGAAACCCTGCTCGTTCATCTCGGGGGAGAACTTCCCGTGACGGAGGATGGCTGCCATCATGCGCCCCAGTTTCTCCACTTCGAAATCGCTCATCACAAATTTTCCGTTGCGCCCGCAGACAGGACATTTGTCCCTGCGGAAGTATCCGTGTTCCTCACACTCGTTGATCACTGTCTCACCCCCATCTCAGCTGCTTTGATGGTGTTCATCATGAGCATGCAGATGGTCATAGGCCCCACGCCCCCGGGTACGGGAGTGATTGCGGAGGCCTTCTCCTTAACGTTTTCGAAATCGACGTCGCCTACCACCCTGTATCCGTTCTTGGCGGTCGGGTCGTCTATCCTGTTGGTACCGACGTCAATGACTACCGCCCCCTCCTTGACCATATCGGCGGTGATGAAGCGCGGCCTGCCCATGGCCACGATAAGGATGTCCGCCATGCGGATGATGTCCTCGAAACGCTCGGTACGGGAGTTCACCACGGTCACGGTGGCATCCACGCCCTCGCCCTTCTGCATCATGATATTGGCAAGGGGCTTTCCCACGATGTTGCTGCGGCCCACGATTACCACATGCTTTCCTTTGGTGGCGATTCCGTAGTGCAGGATCATCTGGTGTATGCCGGCAGGGGTCGCTGGGAGGAAATCCGCCTCTCCGATGACCATGTTCCCGAGATTGAACGGGTGGAAGCAGTCGACGTCTTTGGCGGGATTGATGGCCTTGATGACCTCCGACTGGTCGATGTGCGCCGGGAGGGGCAGCTGGACGAGGATACCGTGCACGGAATCGTCGCTGTTGAGCTTCCTGATCATTTCGATCAGTTCCTCCTGACTGGTCTCTGCGGGGACGTGCTGCTGGAGCGATTTCACTCCCAGTTCCCTGCATTTCTTGTCCTTCATATTCACATAGACCAGCGAGGCGGGGTCGTCACCCACCATGATTACTGCCAGACACGGCTCAATACCTTTTGCCTTGAGGGCGCCGATGCGCTCCTTCAGGTTAGAATAAATCGCCTCAGATACCTCTTTGCCGAGTATCAGGTCTGCAGTCATGATAGCCACAACCTTGACCAGCCTTATAACACTTTCACACGCACGGGCGCCACTAGTCGCGCGATGGTCCGCGCGTACGACATGCGACGAAGCCGGAAAAAGATGCAAATCCGCATGTGCCAGATACCTGCGGAAGCGGGTTAAAAAGTGAGATGGGGGCGCAGGTGCGCCCCCTTGGACGGGATGCTTCAGCGGACCTGCGGTGCGGCTACATGCTTGATGAGCATTCCCTCGATCACAACGGGGCCGTACCTCTCGGCCATGTCCTTGGCGCGCTGGAGCTTGGCCTCGTTGTCGGCGTAGAGGGTGAACAGGACGTCGCCCGCCTCGACCCTCTGGCCCTTCTTCTTGAGAAGGAGCATTCCGGCACCCTTGTCGGTGGGAGCTCCGCAGGCCTTGGCGATGGACACCAGATCCTTGTTCTTGATGCTGTGCACGTATCCTGACTTGGTGGACAGGATGTCCGCGGTGTACTTCCCGGGCTCGAGATCGGAGGACTTCAGGTCGGCCCTTCCGCCCTGCGCCACGACGATCTCCATGAACTTCTTGTGGGCCTTGCCGGATTTGAGTATCTCGTGGGCCTTCTCCACCCCGTTCTGGAATCCGCCCATCTCCAGGAGGATTCCCGCGCACTCGCAGGCCTTCTCTATGACGCTGGCGGGGTGCTGCTCCCCTTCGAGGATGCGGATGCACTCCCTGGCCTCGAGGTTGGGGCCGATGGCGCTTCCGACAGGCTGGTCGGCGTAGGTGATGGCGCACTCGATGTGCATGCCGATCTTCTCTCCCAGGTCCATGAAGTCGCGGGCATAGCTGCGAGCGACGTCAATGGTGGGGACCTTGGTGCCGGCACCGGTGGGAATGTCCACCAGCAGATAGTTCGCATTGATGGCGAGCTTCTTGCTGAGGATGGAGGCCAGCATCTGAGGCCGGGGGTTGATGCCCAGGGGATGCTCGATCCTGATGACGATGTCGTCCACGGGAGCCAGGTTCATGGATCCTCCCCAGACGAAAGCGCCTCCCACGCTCTCCCCGATCTCCTTCAGGCGGTCTGCGGATACGTCGATGTCGCAGAAGGTCTCCACGAAATCGGAGGTGCCGCAGGCGCTGCTGATGGCACGGGAGGAGGTCTTGGGGATGATGAGTCCCGCCGCGGCCACGATGGACACCACGATGGGCGTGATCTTGTTGCCTGGTACACCTCCGATGCTGTGGAAGTCGAAGATGGGCCCCTTGTCGAAGGGGACACGGTCGCCGGTGTTCACCATAGCCTTGGTGAACTCTGCGATCTCGTCCAGATCCATGCCGTTGATGTACAGGGACGTGAGCCAGGAGGAGATCTCGATGTGGGACAGACGGCCGGCGTAGATGTCCTTGACTATGGCGTCAATCTCGGCGCCCTCCAGCTTCTCGTTGTCCATCTTCCTGCGGATGGCCCTTACGCTCTCGGGCGCGGGGGAGAAGTAGGCGTCAATGGTATCGCCGTCCTTGACCCCCAGCCTCTTGACGACCTTGTCGGGGAGGAGAATGATACCCCTCTCGACGAAATGCTCGGAGCTCTGGGCGAGGACGGTGATCTCTCCGCGCTCGGCCACGAGGCGGACACGCTCGTTGTCCTTAACACCGATTTCGATGCTGTCGGCGGGGTCGAAGAGGCATATGGGTGCGGCAGAGAAGGCGTCCATACGCTTGCAGGTGAATCTCATTTGGTACCCCACCTGTCGAGTGCGAGCCTGAGCTCGTGATGGGTCTCGGCATACTTCTCGATGTCCACTCCCTCGAATGCGGAATCGACTGCCTGGCACATTGCCATTGCACCTGCTCTGACACCCTCAGGGTGACCTGCGACTCCGCCTCCCGCCTGGATCTGCAGGTTGTTGGTTCCGGCCGCCTTGATGACCGCCGGGACAATGCCGGGGTACATTCCTCCCGAGCATACGGGCATGACCTTCTTGTAGGGGACGTCGTCGGACTGGCAGGCGAGCTGGTTCTGCTTCCCTTCGGTGATGGCCCCCTCCATCTTGCCCACTCCCAGGGTACCGATGTGCAGTGCGTCTCCTCCGCACATGCGGACGAGCTTGGCGATGACCCTCATGGAGATTCCGTTGGTGGGATCCTTTGTCATCGCAGCGTGCATGGTCCTGTGGACGTGGATCGGGACCTTGATCTTGGGATCCTCGGCAACGGCCTGGATGGCCCCGTACCCGCAGGTGAGCACGTCGATCATGAGCTGCGAAGCACCCCATTTCTGGACATCCTCCGCCAGCTCCCTGACGTCCTGTCCGTTGGTGCTGATGTTGATGGCGTGGACCATGTAGTGGCCCTCCTCCCTCAGCCTGTCAAGGGCCTCGGCGACGGCCTTGGTACGGTCCTCGATGGGGCAGAACGCCTGGTCCACCAGGGTCTCGTCATCCTTGCCGTTGGTGAGCCCTCCGCTACCTGCCTCGTAGATGTATTTGGCCGTGTCCTTGGGGGACAGTCCGATCTTGGGCTTCACGATGGTGCCGACCAGGGGTTTCTCGGGGCGGTGCAGGATCTCCCTCAGTCCGGCGTCGCCGAACTTGGGGCCCTGATACTGCTTGAGGATGCCTTTGGGGAACTCCACGTCCTCCAGTCTGACGCCTTTGAGCGCGCTGAGCCCGTAGAGGTTTCCGGAGATCACGGAAAGGATCTGAGGAACTGCACCCACCCTGATGCTGAAATCCTCCTCAGGGAAGGCGATGGTCACCATGTCGCCGTCGATGGCGGTGACCTTGGCTGCGTATTTGGTGAATACCTCGTCATTCAGAGTGGAGATGCCGGTCCAGGTTCCGGTGGACTGCTCTGCCGCGATAGCCTCCGCGGCCTTCTCCATCGGAAGGTCCGTGGTCACACGATACTTGCAGACTACGTATGCGTCTTTGTCAATCTCCTCGCCCAATGCCATGTAGGAATAGTTACCCATCTTTCTCACTCCAAATTGAAAATCGAATCTCCCAGCTGTCTCACCATCACTCCGTATACGGCTCCGGGGGACATAATCCCGAGTTCGGTGATGATGTTGTCGATGTATCTTGCGGGGGTGGTGTCGAACACAGGGTTGAACACTTTGACTCCGTCCGGGATCTCCCCAGGCCTGACTACCTCGTCGACGTTGCGCTCCTCGATCGTGACGGTGTCGCCGAACATGGTCTTGGGCGAGAACTTGTAGGTCTCGCTGCAGACGTTGAACTCCACCCTGCATTCCCTGGCCGCCATGGCGACCTGCGAGGTCCCGATCTTGTTGATGAGCGACCCTGAGGAGGTAATGGTGTCAGCACCCACGAACACACGGTCCACACGGGACATGACGGTCCTGACCGCGCTGTCGATTATGAGAGTGGTGTCGACGCCTGCCTTGTTCAGATCGTTCACGGTCAGGATACCCTGCCTCCAGGGCCTGGATTCGGTGGCGTAAACCTTGACGTCCTTGCCCTGCCTCACCGCCTCAGCGATGACTCCGATGGCGGCACTGCTGTTGCAGTGGGTCATCAGGACGTCTCCCGACTTGATCCTCTTCGCTCCGATTTTTGCGATTCTCTGGACCGCCTTCTCGGATTCCTCCGCGAAGGCCTTCCCGTTGGACATTATCAGCTCGCGTGCCGAGTCGAACGTCTCGGTATCGCCGAGTCCGCGAAGAGTGGCGTGCACCCCGTTCCACAGGGATACCGCGGTGGGGCGGGACTCCAGCAGTGCCTCGGAGGCTTTCTTCACGTCAGCTCTGAACTGTTCCAGATCCCTCGCGGGATAACTCTCCGCATAAGCGGCCAGGGCCAATGCACCGGCACGTGCTATCCTGCCCGCGCCGCGGACCTTCATTTCGCGGATGTCCGAAACCGTCGAAAAGATTACATCGTTCACGTAGCCGTTATCGTCGCGCGCAAATATAATGGTGGCTCTAAGGACAGTTGGCGGAGTGGTCTTATCAGCCCTTAACCCCCGCTGAACCCAATATTTAATTGACTGATGCGGATACGGACTCCATGGCAGGCAAGAAACATCTCCGCATGAGAGGTGTCAAACAGGCATCCAAGAGGCTCGAGGATGACATCCTGGGACGTTCCAAAGATATCGCAGAGAACCCCGGTCTCCTGAGACCCATGTGCGCAGGAAACTGCAAGAAGTGCTTCTTCGACAAAGTGTTCAAGGACATCGATAAGGTCGCTGAGCACAGGAACGACGAATCTGTCTGCCTGAAATACGCTTCCAAGGGATTCTTCGAGGACATGGCCAAGGCCTACGCCGGTACCATCTCCCTCAACGCCGCCGGGAAGATCCCTCTGCTGGCCACCGCTACCGTAGGCGGGGAGAAGGTTCCCTATGCGGTCAGAGGTTCGGTCAGTCCCGCACTCCTGATTGGCTGCCAGCATTACGACGACCCCAAGATCAGGCTGCTTTACTACAACACGTTCATCAGGAAATACAAGCTCCATCTGTACTCCTTCGCGGACGGCATGGTCTGTTCGGATGCACCCAACATGCCCGAGGATTACATGTACGAGGCCTGGTGGGACACACCCTACAAGTTCAAGGACGACGAGATAGGCTGCGGCCACAAGGGCGCTGTCTCCCTCAACATCCGCATCAAATCACTGGATGCCACCATCCACATCTGCGAGGACTGCGCCAAGGACGTGCCTACCCTCGCATATCTCGTATCGAAGATCTGCGCCGTCGATCCCCTCGACGATTTCGAGGTCACGGTGGAGCACAAATACCATTCGGAATCCGAGTCTGGCACTGTTGCAATCGAGGGTGACGACCTGAAGAGTTACATGGTCGGGAAAATCACCGACCGCGGCCTCGTGGAGAAGGTCAAGAGGGAGAAACTGGGCCTGCTCTCGCAGAGCAGGGAGCTCACCCTCCTCATCGGCGAGAAGAACTACGGTTCCGATCTCGCAACCTTCATCAAGGACCTCGAAGGCCCGCAGGATGAAAAGGACGGACTCACCAAGCTGCTGACCGACCACCCCATGCCGGTGGTCCTCCGCAACGGAAAGACCAACGAGGCCATCGCCCTTCTGTGGGATGACAACTGGCGCAACATCATCGCCGCATTCACCTCCGAGGACTTCGCCGCCACCTACCAGGAGCAGCCCAAGGCCGCACCCCCAGTCGTTCTGGAGAGCGCCCACCGCGCATTCATCTCCAGGGATGTCGTGAACAGCCTGCCCGTATTCAGCAAACCCGGATACACAACCAAACTGGCCGACAGCCTGGCGAAAGCGGCCAAAGTAGGCGGATTCCCCATGCTTCATGAGACCGCGCTGAACTCCACTGTCAGGGATTCCAAGGCCAAGGCACTGGTGGCAGCGTTCGTTTACCTCTATGACGAGAAAGCGGAACTCCACTTCACGCTCTCGGCCGAGGACAGGGATTTCGTCGAGTTCCTGAAGCCTTTCGCCAAGAAGGTCATCGATGCGGACGGAAAGACCTACCGCGACGATATGAACACCCTCCTGATGGCTTCCAGCTCCGGAGAATCCGTCTGATCAGACCCTGATGTCCGCCACGTAATGCGACACGCCCGGTGCGAAGGATTTCACTTCTATGATCCTCTCGATGGTGTATTCGCTGCAATACCTGTCGAAGATCTCGCGGATCATTTTCTCTTCCTTTCCCACGGGGAAGGTATCGTGATAATGAATCATACATCCCGGCTTGGCCATCTCCAGCGCCTTGGGCACGAAAACGGAGGTGGTCTGCACATATCCCATGAGTATGCGGTCCGCGAACGCCTTGCCGGGGATGTCGCGGTTGTCCCCGAGTAAGGGGATGACGTTGTTTATTTCGTTTAGGGCCAGATTCTTCAGCAGGAATCCGTAGGATTGGGGGTTCTTCTCGCACGCGAAGACCCTTCTGGCACCGGAATACTTGGCCAGGGGCAGTGTGAAGTACCCTATGCCGCAGAACATGTCGACCACCGTCTCGCCCGTGCAATCCAGGCATTTCATGCGCTTCCTCTCGGCGAGGTTGCCGGAGGCGAACATCACCTTGGTAACATCGAAGCAGTAACGGATACCGTTCTCCAGTTTCACAGACTCTCCGGAAGGGCCGTACAGCAGGGTCATGTCGGGCTCACGGAACTCGCCGGAAACGCCGGACACATCGGCAAGCACCGATCTCGCGGAGAGCATCTCCGCATACGTCCTGCCGATGAGCTCCCCGAATTCGAAAAGGGCGGGATCCATCTTGATTGTGATGACATCGCCTGCAATCTCCCATTTGTCAGGCAGGAGTGTGGTCTTGGCACCGAGTACAGGTTCCAACCTCTCCCTTATGCGTTCCATGGGCGGACGCGATTCCTCGGAGTATGCGGGACCGGATGTGATCGACAGACCCAGACTGCGGATAATGGACTCTTTCCCGGGAAGTATGGGGACAAGTTTGGCACCGTCTGCGGAGGTGATCCTTGCAGAAAGATCCACACACCCCTGTTCCTTCAGATACGGGATGAGCTCGGCGGCACGGTCGGCGGGAACGACCGCCTCCGAGACCTGCTTCATTTCCTGGACCTCAGATAAGCCTTGAAGACCGCCGACTTCACGCCGGGTTTCTTGAGGATGGGTTTAATGACACTTCCTGGGTCATCGATATCTATCTCGCTGAGGGCATCCTCGATATCGGGTCTCGAGAATAGGTGTCCGAACTCATTGAGCGCATCGTCGCTCAGACGGTCGTAATAATTGCGGAGCCAGATGCCGCGGGACAGGGATTTGCCCATGGCCCTCCTCCAGGAACGTTCGTAGAGGGACAGCACGGTGCCGTCGAACGTCCTGGAAGAGAACGCACGGTCCACGGTGTCCTTCAGCGCGGGAGCGGCCAGAGAAATCGGATACAGGCCTCCTCCCGAAACGGGTTTGATCTGTCCTGCCGCATCTCCGATGAGCAGCAGACGGTCGGAATAGGTGGTACGCCTGCCTCCCATCGGGATCTTGCCGGTGTAGGTCTTCAGACGTTCCTTGTCCCCCAGTCCCAGATTCTCCAGGAGTCTGTCGAGGTACTGCTTGGGGGTTCCGTACTGGGCAGCCACCGCGAGACCGAAACGCGTGGTGTCCCCGAGAGGGATCTGCCATGAGAAGAAACCGGGTGCGATCTCATTACCCAGACGGAGGATCATCTTCTCCTCCTCGTCGGAGCGGTATTTCAGATCGACCTGCATTCCGCGGAGATAGTACTTGACCTGGTTGTTTCCCATCGAGGGCGCGATGATGGAGTTCTGTCCGTCGGCGCCGACCAGGATTTCGGAACTGAACTGTCCGATGTTCGTGTCGACGGTGACCTTCTTGTCAGTGATGGCGTGCGATTTGTAGTGCGCACCGTATTTGATGGTGGCTCCGGCAGTCTCCGCACGGTCGGCCAGTTTACGGTCGAAGTCCCCGCGGTCTATGATGAGTGCGTACGGCATCCTCTTGGCGGTCTTGATGACGGTGCCGTCAGGCAAAAGGACGTCTGCGGCAGAAATGGTGGTAAGTATTTCGGGTCTGACCCCGAATTTCTCCATCAGCGAAGGGGATACCACTCCAGCACAGTGGATTGGCTCGCCGGCTTCGCGATGTTCTTCGAGAACTGTGACATCCCTGCCGGAGGACGCAAGAAGTCTGGCCGTGAGCGTACCCGCGGGCCCTCCTCCTACAATCGTCACATCCGGCATGGGCAATCACGTGTTTACTGGGTTCCGTTGACCTTCTCGTAGTCCGCCTTGAACTTGGCGATACCCTCGTCGGTCTTCGGGTGCTTGAGCATGAGGTCGAGCACGTTGAAGGGAATGGTAGCGATGTCGCATCCCATCTCTGCTGCGTCGAGGACGTGCATGGGATTCCTGATGCTGGCGGCGATGATCTGGGTTCCCAGACCGGAGTTGTTGATGATCTGAACGGTCTCGGCGAGCATGTCGTTTCCGCGGTCTCCGATGTCATCGAGCCTTCCGACGAAGGGAGAGACGTAGGCGGCACCGGCCTTGGCGGCGAGGAGTGCCTGAAGAGGGGAGAAGATGAGGGTGACGTTGACGTCGATGCCCTCGGAAGAGAGGACCTTGGTTGCCTTGAGGGTGGCCTCGCACATGGGCAGTTTGACGTTCACGTTAGGTGCGATCTTGGCGAGCTTGCGGCCCTCCTCGATCATTCCCTCGGCATCGAGTGCCATTACCTCGGCGGAGACGGGGCGGTCTCCGAGGATCTTGGCGATCTCGGCCACACGGGTGGGGGTGTCAGTGTTCTCCTTGGCGACCAGGCTGGGGTTGGTGGTGACTCCGTCCAGGATTCCCCAGCTGTCGATCTTCTTGATCTGGTCCAGATTTGCAGTGTCGATGAATATCTTCATGTTATCAGTTCTTCCTCTTGATGGTTTCTTTGACCTTGGCCGCGATATCGGCGGCGGTCAGTCCGTACTTTGCAAGCAGTTCGTCAGCCTCTCCGGATTCACCGAAGGTGTCCTTAGTACCGACCCTTCCCATGGGGGTGGGGAGCTTCTCCGCCAGGCACTCGGCCACGGCGGAACCCAGTCCGCCGATGATACTGTGCTCCTCGGCGGTCACTACGGCACCGGTCTTGGAGGCGCTCTTTATGACGGCGTCCTCGTCCAGGGGCTTGATGGTGGCCATGTTGATGACCTCGACGCTGATGCCCTCCTTCTCGAGCAGGGCGGCCGCTTCCAGGCTGGTCTGCACCATCTGCCCGCAGGCGATGATGGAGACGTCCTTGCCCTCTCTCACGATGTCGGCCTTGCCGATGGTGAATCCGCATCCGGCCTCCTTGATCACAGGGAACTCGGAACGGCCCATCCTCATGTAGGCGGGACCCTGGTGGTCTGCCAGTGCGAGGGTGGCGGCGTATGCCTCGTGGGCGTCGCAGGGGACGACCACGGTCATGTTGGGGAGGGAACGCATGATTGCGATGTCCTCCAGTGCCTGGTGGGTGGCCCCGTCGGGTCCGACGGACAGTCCGCAGTGGGTGGCCACGATCTTCACGTTGAGGCGGGGGTATGCGACGGCCATCCTGATCTGTTCCCAGCACCTTCCGCTGGCGAACACTCCGAAGGTGGACGCGAATGCGACCTTGCCGGAGGCAGCCATACCTGCGGCCACACCGATCATGTTCGATTCCGCGATTCCGGTCTGCACGAACCTCTCGGGTGCGACAGACTGGAAACTGGAGGTCTTGGTGGAACCTGCCAGGTCGGCATCGAAGACCACCACGTTCGGGTGGGTCTCGGCCAGTTTGGCGAGGGCCTTTCCGTAATAGGAACGCTGTGCGAGTTTCTCTCCGCTCATCTGATCACCGCCTTGAGTTCAGCGACGGCCTTGGCATACTCCTCGGGGTTGCAGGCCTTTCCGTGGAATCCCACGTTGTTCTCCATGAAGGAGACTCCCTTTCCTTTGACGGTATTGAGGATGATGACGGTGGGGTTCTTCTTGGACCTGGCGGCCTTGCTGCAGGCGTCGAGGATCATACGGATGTTGTGACCGTCGATGATCTCGACGTTCCATCCGAAGGCTTTGAATTTCTCGGGGAGGGGGTCGAGTCCCATGACCTCCTCGGTGTTGCCGGAGATCTGGAGCCTGTTGCGGTCGACCAGTGCGGTGAGGTTGGACAGTCCGTAGGCGTGGGCGAACATGGCCGCCTCCCAGTTCTGTCCTTCCTGGAGCTCTCCGTCTCCCAGCAGGCAGTAGGTGCGGTAGTTCTTTCCGTCCATCTTGCCGGCCAGTGCGATTCCGCAGGCCATGCTGAGTCCCTGTCCGAGAGAACCGGTGGTGACCTCCACTCCGGGTACGTCGTGGTATGCGGGGTGACCCTGGAGTCTGGAACCGATCTTCCTGAGGGTCTTCAGCTCATCCACGGGGAAGTAGCCCCTCTCGGCGAGTGCCGCATAGAGAATGGGGGCCGCGTGTCCTTTGGAGAGGACGAACCTGTCCCTGTCGTCCTTGTAGGGATCGGCAGGGTCGATGTTCATGATGCGGAAGTAGAGTGCTGCGACCGCATCGGCTGCCGAAAGCGATCCTCCGGGGTGTCCGGAACCGGCCGCGGTCGTCATCTCGATGACGTCGAGCCTCATCTTGTTGGCGATGTTCTGAATCTCGTCCACGTTGAGCTGCTCTGCCATTTTCCTCACTCGTTCTCGATCCTGGGTGCCAGGAAGTATACCACGCGTGCGTGGCCCTCCGCCAGGTTGAAGAGGAACTTGACGGGGTAGTCATTGTCGAGCTGGATTTCCACCACGGTACCTGCCGGGATCACCTTGACGATGTTAGAGAAGTAGTCGAGGGGATAGAGGCTGGTGACGGGGGAATCCACCACGATGCTCTCGAGATCGGAGACAGGGACCCTGAGGCTGGCGTAGTCCATGTCACCCTCGCAGGAAAGCTCGAATCCGTTGGGGTCGGCCATCAGTTTGATGTGGTCGGAAATGGACTCAGCGGCGCGGATACCCTTCTGAAGCTGATCGATGGGGATCTTGACGCTTACGGGGAGCTCCATCTGGGGGACCTTGGGGTCGTTCATTCCGCTGGTGTCCACGACGCTCATGCGCCTGACGATGTTGCCGATGGTGATGGTGAGACGTCCCTGGTCGGGGTCGTGCTCCATGCGGATGGTGTCGCTGGGGCCGGCGAGCTTCAGGACAGTCTTGATCTTGTCGAGGTCGAGTCCGATCTCGGACTCATCAGCCTCGTAGCTGATGAAGGCGTCTTTGTCCACGACGATCTCCATCATGGCGACGTGGGCGGGGTCCATGGCCTTCATGCTGATGGAGTCCGCGTTGATGGTGATCTTGGTCTCGTCGACCAGGGTGGAGATGATGTAGACCAGACCCTTGAGGGTGTCTGCCTTGAGTTCCGCTTTGAACATCTTGGCCACCTGCCTCAGTTGACTCTCCAGTTGTGGTTGCACTTACAGCAGCGGTAGAACACGGTCTCAGGCTCATCCGCGGCACGGGTCTGCCTGATGACGTAGTACGCTTCTGTGTGCCCACACTTGGGGCAGAGGATGTTGGTCTTAGGGAGGGTGGCGTCATCGGAAAGGATTCCGATCTCCTTCTCCTGGGAGTTGGTCTTGACGATGGTGGCTCCTCCGATGGGTACGGTACAGTCACAGGGCCTGTCCTCTCCGGTCACCTTATCCTTAACGGTTCCCCTGCAAACGTACTTACCGTTGGAAGGGAACATCATAGATCCGCATTCTGGGCAAAACAATTCAATCAGCCTCTTTTTTATTAAGGTCGGACAACCCCTATGTATATATAGAATTTTTTTGCAGAGATTGATTGTAAATTGTCCGTGTGCGGAGACCTGCTCCGAAACAGTCCCGTAATGACAGGAAATCCCTGCTGGTACTGTATCGGAAACGCCGGAACGGATTCGGAATCCGCATCAGGAACGGGAAAAGGAAAAAAAAAACGCACGCAACCTCGGAAAAAGACGCAATCCGGGGAATCTGGCACAGTGATGTAAAAGGAAGTGGTTTGGGAGGGGGCGGACCCCCTCCGGTGATCAGCGCTTCTTCTTCGCCTTGGACTTCTTGGCCTTCTTCATGGCGCGGATGTTCTCCTTCACGGCGTCGTAGACCACCTGTGCCTCGTCGGCACCGTCGGTAATCTTGGACTCTGCGAAGTGGAGGACGATCCAGCCCTTCTTGGCGAGGACTTCGTCGTTGCTGTGGTCGGGAGTGTCTTCGTCGATGTAGACTGCGACCTTGCTCTTGACGAATGCCACGGGGATGAAGTAGGGACCGTAGTTCTTCCTGCAGCGGAGACCCTTGTTCCAGCAGGCCCTCCTGAGGAGTGCTGCGGGGGTGTCGGGTTCGAGCTCGAAGTCATCGTCGTCGAAGTCTTCGTCTCCGGCCATTTCGCCCTCGGGCTCATCGCCGGTGCTGACAACGATTCCAGTGAGTGCGGAAAGCTTCTCGTAGAGCGGGGGATCGACAACACTGATGACGGCCATGATCTCATAGTCGGACATCTCCTCTGCCCTCTCCTCGCCGACTTCTGCGACGGTAACTTCCCATCCCTGCCTGAGGAGCCTGTCGAGTTCGCTCTCCTCCTCTGCGGGTTCGTCCTTGGCGGCTGCGGCTGCGGCGGCCTCTGCTGCCTTGGCTTCCTCGGCGGCCTTCTTGGCGGCCTCTTCCTCAGCTGCCTTAGCGGCTGCCTCCTTTGCTGCTGCCTCCTTTACTGCTGCCTCCTTTGCTGCCTTCTTGGCGGCTTCCTCGGCGGCCTTCTTGGCGGCCTCTTCCTCAGCTGCCTTCTTGGCGGCCTCTTCCTCAGCTGCCTTCTTGGCGGCCTCTTCCTCAGCGGCCTTCTTGGCTGCCTCTTCTGCCTCAGCCTTGGCCTTGGCTTCCTCAGCTGCCTTAGCGGCTGCGGCTTCCTGGGCTGCCTTGGCGGCTGCCTCTTCCTCGGGAGATACTGCTGCCCTCAGTCCGGTAGCCTCAGCAATCTTGTTGTAGAGATCCTCGTCCTCCTTGCGGATGACTGCCATGATCTCCTCGTCGGACATGTCTTCTGCCTCGTCGCCGACCTTGGCGGTAGCGACGTTCCAGCCCTGCTCGAGGAGCTTGTTGAGCTCTTCTTCCTTGGCTGCCTTGGCGGCTGCCTCCCTGGCCTCAGCCTCCTCTGCTGCGGCCTTCTTGGCTGCGGCTTCAGCTGCGATCTGGGCTGCGGCGGACTCCTCGGGAGAGACTGCGGTGTGAGTGTATGCTGCGTTGAGTCCGGTGGCCTCGGAAACCTTGTTGTAGAGGTCCTCGTCTGCCTCGCGGACGACAGCCATGATCTCCTCGTCGGACATGTCCTGGAGTTTGTCCTCGCCGACCTTGGCGGCTGCGGCATTCCAGGCCTGCTCGAGGAGGTCGTCGCACTCAGCCTGCTTGGCGGCTGCTGCCTCAATCTCGGCAGCGGTGAGCTTGGCGGGAACTGCGACTGCGACACCTGCGAGAATCAGAAGGATGATTCCGAGGAAGACAGTGACCATTCCGCCGAGAAGTGCGATGAGATAGAGTGCGTAGAGTGCGACACCCAGGATGACTGCGATAACGGAGAATACGTACCTCCTCTTCTCGACGCCCATGATGAGGACTGCGAATGCAAGGAAGAAGAATGCTCCGAGGAAGTCGTATTCGACACTCCTCTCAGTGATTGCGGTAACGTTGTTGAGAACGTTGATCAGAAGGATCATTCCGAGAACTGCAAAGGATGCTCCGGCGATGGAGACGGAACATTTCTTCGAGGAAACACCTGCGGCGACCGCCGTTATGGCGGCCACGAATAGAATCAGACTCGCGATGATGGCGACCTGTTCAAACTTGTCGTTTACTAGATATGCACTCAGCCTGACGCCTTCCTCGAGGGTTAAACCGTCGGAGAGGGCGAGGGCGATTGCGATGAAGAATACTATGCCTGCAATGATGGAAATGATGCCGGCACATTTAGCCCAACCGTTCATGGTGTTCGTATATCCTTTCGGATATAATAGGTTGAGCCTTTATGGGTTCGTTAATCAATTGCAAAAAACGCGTCTGGGTCTTAGAATTGCCAAAAAACCGCGTTTTTCGGATATCAGTGTCTGGGTCTTATCACTTTTTTTCCTTCGGAATCGCATTCTGACGATTTTTGCATGCTGGCTCATGTGCTTCTGCTGAAACCATACCCACTGTTTTAGCTCGCCCGCGCCCGCCTTTCCCGCGCGCATACAATAATATAGGGAGAGGGATTAAGAGGGTCATTCACGCACGGCAATAGCCGTTGCTATCACAGTCTCGGAGAGCCGCTCTCCATTCATGCCGAAAGGCAAAATCACAGACACAGGAGATAAAACCCATGAAAATGAAATGCAACTTCCTCGGAGGGGCCGACATCGTTGGACGTATGGCCATGACGATGGAGGTCGACGGGAAAACCATGCTTGTGGAGTACGGAATCAGTCCCACCAAGCCCCCGGAGTACCCGCTCCCCATCCCCGGAAAAATCGATCACGTTTTCCTGACCCACAGCCACCTCGACCACTGCGGTATGATCCCCGCAGTGTGCGGAAAACAGAACTGCGAGCTGTTCACCACCCCTCTGACCGCCGAGATCGCGGAGCTGATGATGTACGACAGTCTCAAGATCGCCAAGGCCGAGGGATACCCCCAGCCCTACACTCAGAAGGACATCGAGACCACCATGAAGCACGTCGTCCCCCTCACCTTCGACGACACCATCGAGCTCGGTAAGGTCGACGTCACCTTCCGTTCCGCGGGACACGTCCCCGGAGCCACCATGTTCGAGTTCCAGGGAGAAGAGGGCAGCACCATCTACTCCGGCGACATCCACACCGAGGACCAGAAACTGGTTCTCGGAGCCAGACCCAGGGACTGCAGGAACCTCTTCATCGAGGGAACCTACGGAGGCAGGAACCATCCCCCGAAGGAGGAAACCATCAACGCCTTCATCGCCAAGATTGACGAGGTCATCGACCGCGGAGGAAGGGTCATCATCCCCTGCTTCGCCGTCGGAAGGACCCAGGAGATCATGCTCCTGCTGAAGAACCTCGGATACGAGATGTGGGTCGACGGAATGGGAAGGAGCGTCACCAACCTCTTCCTCGACTACCCCGAGTACATCAGGAACGCCAAATCCCTCAAGGCCGCCAAGAAAACCTTCAACGAGGTCAGGAGCAGCGCCATGAGGCGCAAGGCCGTGGAGGGCCAGATCATCGTCACCACCGGAGGAATGCTGGACGGAGGACCTGTCCTCACCTACCTCAGGACCCTCAAGGACGACCCCAAGAACGCCATCCTCCTCGTCGGTTACCAGGCAGAGGACACCAACGGAAGGATGCTCATGGAGAAGGGCTGCATCGACCTCGACGGAGAGATCGTCAATGTGGCATGCGAAGTACAGAAGTTCGACTTCTCCGCACACGCGGGACACGACCAGATCGTCGAGTTCATCCGCGCCTGCGACCCCGAGAACGTCATCATCATGCACTCGGAGACCAGGGAACTCTTCCTCCCCGACCTCGAGGATTACAACGTGATCCTTCCCAAACCCAACGAACCCTTCGAGCTGGATATATGAACGCTCCGGACCTCAGACCCTTCCTCGAGGAGGATGTCGGCAGCGGCGACGTGACCGCGGACATCTTCCTCCCCGAAGGTGACGGCAAGGCTGTCATCGCCTGCGAAGAGGACTGCGTGGTGGCAGGTCTCGACGAGGCGGTAACCATTTTCGCCATCGGCGGCGTCAAGACGAAGGAATTCGTCAAAGACGGCGACTTCGTCAAATCAGGGACCGTCATCCTGGAAGCGAGCGGTTCGCTCAAATCGCTGATGACCTGTGAACGCACCGCACTCAACTTCCTCATGAGGATGAGCGGCATCGCTACCCTCACCCACACCATCTCGGAGGAAGTCCATGCGATAGATCCAGACCTCCGTATCGCGGCCACCCGCAAGACCACTCCCGGCTTCCGTTATTTCGAGAAGAAGGCGGTCTCCCTGGGCGGAGGGTGGACCCACCGCTTCGGCCTCTACGACATGGCCATGGTCAAGGACAACCATATCGCGGCGGTCGGAGGCATCGACCGTATCGCCGAGCTCATGAAGAACGTCCCCGAAGGACTCAAGGTCGAGATCGAGGTCCTGGACTTCGACGAGGGCATCAAGGCGGCCAAATGCGGTGCGGACATCGTCATGGCGGATCACTTCCCCCCGGAGGAGGTCAGAAAACTGCGCGATGCACTCAGGAAGATCAATCCCGACATCCTCGTGGAGGCCTCGGGAAACATCACCTCCAAGACCGCGGTGAAATACGCGGGATGCGCCGATATAGTATCCCTCGGTGAACTCACCCATTCCCCCAGAGCTGTCCATTTCTCTATGGATATGACATACTGAGCGAGTCTAAATACAGGGGAACGGATTCTACCCTCATGGCATTGGATTTCAGCCAATACAAATGCGAATTCTGCGGAGCTCCCTGCACCCAGGTCCTCTTCGCGGCCTTCCTGTGCGACAAGAAGGAATGCGTGGACAAGGCCAGAGAAGCAAGGGGCGGTCCCGGCGGACACATGAACCGCAAGGCCGCAGGGAAATCTATCCTCCCCGAGGACATCATCCGCGAGGATCAGATCATCAACGCCTCGGCGACCGAGGATCCCAAAAACGATTGAATCAGTTTTTCCAGATGAGGGTTTCCCCTCATCTGGGTATGTTTCATCCGTGCCTGAAGACACGGCAGCCGGTATAAACCATCGCGATGTTGTGCTCGTTGGCAGCATCGATGGATTCCTGATCCCTGACGCTTCCTCCGGGCTGGATGATGGCGGTGATTCCCGCCTCGGCGGCTGCATCCACAGCGTCCCTGAAGGGGAAGAACGCATCGGAGGCCATTACGCATCCCTTGGTGGGCTCGTTGGCCTTGAAGGATGCGATCTTAGCGGAATCGACACGGCTCATCTGTCCGGCTCCGATTCCGACAGCGTGCTCTCCGCGGACGTACACGACAGCGTTGGAGGTGACGTGCTTGGCGAGTTTCCATGCGAACAGCAGGGAGTGCGCCTCCTCCTTGGTGGGTGCGCGCTTGGTGACGACCTGCAGGTTCTCGGGATCCACAGGAACGTCCTCGTCGGTCTGAACGAGCAGTCCTCCCTGGACCTTCTTGGTCTTCATCTCCCTGACACGGTAGGCGGGTCCGATGGGCTGGTTGGTCCTGAGGAGACGGATGCTCTTCTTGAGGGACAGCACCTCGAGTGCCTCCTTGTCGAAGTCGGGTGCGATGACTGCCTCCACGAAGTACTCGTGGATCATGTTGGCGGTCTCCAGGTCGCACTTGCGGTTCAGCCCGATGACGCAGCCGAAAGCGGAGAGGGGATCGACATCGTATGCGGTCCTGAATGCCTTGGCGATGGTGTCGTCGCTGGCGAGTCCGCAGGGGTTGGTGTGTTTCATGATGGTCGCGGTGGGCCTCTCGAAGTCCATCACGATGTCCAGGGCCTTGTCCAGGTCGAGGATGTTGTTGTAAGAGAGCTCCTTTCCGTGGAGGATCTCCGCCTTGGCGACGGTGACGCCCTTGGTGAAGGGCATGGAGTAGAAGGCCGCCTTCTGGTTGGGGTTCTCTCCGTACCTGAGGTCGCAGACCTTCTCAACGGGCTGGGGCCAGGATGCGGGGAACAGCTCCTTGGCGAAGCGGGGGTTCATCTGGCTGGCGATCATCGCATCGTAGTTGGCGGTGACGGTGAAGGCGTTGGCCATGAGGGTTGCGAGCAGATCCTCTCCGATCTCTCCGTCGTTGGCCTTCATGGCATCGAGGATGTCGGCGTACTGCTCAGGTCCGGTGACGACCGCCACGGACTTGTAGTTCTTGGCAGCGGCACGAATCATGCTAGGTCCTCCGATGTCGATGTTCTCGACGATCTCCTCGAGAGTTGCTCCCTCTTTGAGAACGGTCTGTTTGAAGGGATAAAGGTTGACGACGATCATGTCGATGGGCTCGATACCCATGTCGGCGATGGCCTTCATGTGCTCGGGCACGTCCCTCCTTGCCAGGATTCCTGCGTGGATCTTGGGGTGAAGGGTCTTGACACGGCCGTCGAGCATCTCCGGGAATCCGGTAACCTCGGCCACCTCGATGACCTTGATACCGTTCTCGTTCAGAAGCCTGTAGGTTCCGCCGGTGGAGATGATCTCCACACCCATGGATACGAGGGCTTTGGCGAACTCCACGATACCGGATTTGTCCGATACGCTGATGATTGCTCTCTTGATTTTTACCAGATTTATGCCTCCGTTTTGGGATAATTAGGTATGTGGATTCTTATCGCGGGAAAGTAAATATATGTTCACACGCGCACGCGACCGGGAGACGGTGTTTTTCCGCATAAATGGCCGTTGCAGGCCACGAATCGATATCCTGGGAGGGCATTCCGGAACACTGGATACGGAGGTATCCCTATCCGCCGCCTACCGAACATTTTTGTGATAGAGATGCATGACCCAGACAATGAAAAAGAAAGAGCTGGAGATGCTGCTCGAGAAGGTGAGGCCCTTCGCCGAACCCGATCCGCGGCTGGAACAGTACCCGACCCCGGCGGTGATCGCGGCCGACATCACATATTCGGCTTACGCCGCAGGGGACATCGAGGGCATGAAGGTCCTCGACCTGGGGTGCGGCACGGGGATGTTCTCCGTGGCGGCAGCTCTTCTGGGGGCGGGAGCGGTCGTAGGGTATGACATATCCGAGAAAGCGCTCAGCATAGCGGAACATAACGCCAAGGATCTGGGTCTCAGCATAACGTTCAAACAGTCGGACATCCGCGACGTTGAAGAAGGTGCGGACACGGTGCTCATGAACCCTCCCTTCGGCAGCCAGAACCGTAATGCGGACCGCCCGTTCCTGGAGAAAGCCCTTGAATCGGCGGAGAGGGTCTACTCCATCCATATGGCCAACACCTTGGATTTCGTCAGGACATTCGCCGAGGAACGTGGACGGAAGGTCGTCTCTCATAAAATTTATAAGTACGTAATCCCCCATACTTTCTCGTTCCATACCAAGATGAAACAGACCGTGGAAATTGCCGCGGTGGTTATACATTGACATTCAGAGAGATAACATGACTCAGAAACAGGTTCTTCCCGGAGACGAGATTGCGGTTGAGGAGGAGTACGTGGCTGCGGAAGGCACCTACGTAAGGGACGGTAAAATCTACGCCTCCCAGGTCGGCACCCTCGTACTCGACGACAACGAATGCATCGCGAAGGTCGTCTCCTACAATCCCCCCAACATCCTTCAGATCGGAGACGTCGTCTACCTCAACATCGATGACTGCAGGAAGACCATGGCCACTGCCACCGCCATCGCCACCGAAGGCAACGACAGGCCCATCGGCAGCAGCACCGTCGCCACCATCCATGTCTCCAAGATCTCCCCAGACTACACCGACAACGTGGCCGACGAGTTCAGGAAGGGAGATCTGGTCCGCGGTAAGGTCATCAGTGTCAAACCCTCGCTCCAGCTCACCACCAAGGAACCTCATCTCGGAGTCGTCCGCGCCCAATGCGGTATCTGCAAGACCGAACTGGTCCCCAAGGGAAAGAAGAACCTCTTCTGTCCCAAATGCAAGCGCTCACAGCCCAGGAAACTGGCGGACGACTATGGAGACGTCGTAATATGATGACAGAGCAGGAACTCAAGCAGATGCAGGCCCTCAAGGATGAGGTCGCCTCCCTCCGCTCCGAACTCAACAGTCTCCGCGGATTCGTTAAAGCCCTCTATTCCATGATGGATGAGGACGAACAGTACGACGGCCCCGAAGGACTCGCCGACGGAGTCGATTTCAGAGGCATCAACACATGAAAGTCCTGTGCCTTCTCTCCGGCGGCATCGATTCACCGGTGGCCGCCTATCTCATGTCGAAAGTGGGAGCTGAGGTCATACTTTTGCACATGGACCTGAGCCCCTATGCCGACGAGAGACTTCTCGGGAAGGTCAAGAAACAGACCGAAGCCCTGCGTCAGGCCACAGGAAAGGACATTCCCCTTTACGCCTCACCCCACGGCATCGCCCAGCAGGTCATCGTGGACAAGGCGGACAGCCTCTACCGCTGCATCCTCTGCAAGCACGTGATGCAGCTGACCGCCAAGAACCTGTGTCAGAAACTCGGAGCATCCGCCATCGTCATGGGTGATTCTCTGGGACAGGTCGCCTCCCAGACCCTGATGAACATCAGGTCCGAAGTGAACGGCGTGGGCATCCCGATCATAAGGCCGCTCATCGGTTACGACAAACTGGAGATCATCGAGATTGCCAAGAAGATCGGTACCTACGAGATATCCAACATGGAGGCCAGGGAATGCACCATAGTTCCCAAGAAAGTGGTCACCGAATCCGACATCAAGAAGTCCCAGGAACTCTATGAAGCCATCGATTCGCTGACGCTAGCCGAGAAATCAGCCGAAGCCACCGTCAGAGTCCTCTGATAGTATCAGTGGCTGTTCCTTTTGGCGGCTGTGTAATTGTAGAATGCGGGGCAGGAATCGATCTCTTCCTCGTCGTAGAGCATATCCATGGTGATACGCTCGATGTAAGGTGCCTGGACGCGGGACACGTAGATAGTATAGTCCCCGACAGGGATCTTCACATCCGACTCTTTGAAAGGCTTGACCTCTGTAGAAACGAGGGCCGGGCCGAGACATGCGGTGCACACACGGAAATCGTGTTTCTCACGGAGGACCATCTCCCTGACCGCATCATCTACTTCGATCTGCATACTTGCGGGATTACGATTCAGTATTTATCCGTTAATGAAGAACTCTCTGACGGAAGCAACAGGGTCTTCCATGTACTCCGCGTCGATTCCTGTCAGATCGGCGGCCCTGCGGTCGAGGATCACGGCCACTCCACGGTCGGTCTCCGAACGGATCAGACGTCCGATGGCCTGCCTCATCTTTCTGACTGCTGGCACTTTCACAGCCATATCCCATCCGTTACCGTAACGGCTCTGACAGTAATGCACCAATGCATCCTGTTTGGCGGAGGGTTTTGCATAGGGTATCCCGACCAGGATGGCGAGCTCCAGCTCCTTTCCGGGGAAGTCGAGCCCTTCGCTGATTCTCCCGCCTGTCACGGCGAACAGGACCGCACCCTCGCTGCATTTGAAATCGACCATCTGCTCCATGAGTTCCGACTGGGGCATACCGCTCTTCTCGTAGTAGATTTCCCTTCCCAGCATCCCGGGGACCCCGTCGGCGATGAAACGGTCCATGAGGGCATACGATGGAAAGAACACCGCTGTGCTTCTGTGAACGCAGTTCACGAGGTCAATGACGTATCTCTTGAGCCTCTCATAGATATCCTCACTGCCGTTCAGCTCGTCGTATTTGGTGGAGACGTCACGGACATATCCCACCTTGAGATTGCCAGGAGGGAACGGGGAAGGACGGGAATCGGTGACCGGATCGTAAAGACCCAGCTCCTTCACGTAGACGTCCAGGGGACGCAGGGTCCCGGACATGCTCACGGTGGAATGACAGGATAATAACGGATCCGCCGCATCGCTGGCATCGAGGCAGTACGCTTCCAGATAGGGGTTGTCGCCGCCGGCCACCAGATAGACGTGCGAGCCCTCTCCGCAGGATATCCATGCCAGGAGGAAACGGGCCAGGGCGAGTATGTGGGAACGGGGGAGCTTTCTCCTGCGTTTCTTCTCGTCTGCCACCGCTTCCCCGACCGTGTACATGGACATCAGCATGTCCCGTATTCCGTAGGTAGTCATGCCCAGACGGGTCATCATCTCCTCGCTGAGGTATCCCGGGGGGATGAGGTCATTGTCCCTGCGGAGGAACTGCTCCTGGGCATCCCTCAGGACATCCTGAACGAGGGTGACCGCATCCTTCACCGTAAGCCCTTCATAGATCTCCGGATCCTTGTTCTCATCCGCCTCCTTCATGGTGAGATCCAGGGCACGCTGGGTCATGCGGTATGTCTGGATGTCCCGCAGGTAATTGGGCAGGTTATGGGCCTCGTCCATGATGACGACGGCATCCCTCTCCCCGATGCCCATCCATTCCAGGAAATGGGTGCGGATGCCGGGTATGAAGAAGAACGGATAAGGTGCGCTGACCACGTTGGCATAGGGGAGGACACGCTTGGCAGCCTCATAGGGACAGATACCGCGGACAGAACAGAACTCCCTGAATTCCTCGGGATCTGGATGGGATGAGCGGACGAAGGAGATGCATGCCTCGACGGCCGCATCATCCAGATTGTCGAAGAAAGAACATGTGCCTGCCTCGGTGCCGCCCTTCTTCAATGTGGCGCACAGCTTGGACAGTTCCTCTGAGGTCCCCGACACCAATTCGCGGTCGTTCTGCATCATGGGGCAGGTGGCGGGACCGCGACCCTGGATAGCGATACAAACCACATCCGCCTTATCTGCGATGGCCCTCGCCTCCAGAGCAATCTGACGCTGCTGGGACTTGGTGCGGGTGAGGAAAATCACCTTACGGCCGGAGTTTGCTGTGCCTTCTAATGCGGCGCACAGCGCGGTAACGGTCTTACCCGTACCGGTGCCCGCCTCGACCACAAGGTGGCGGCCGTCATGGACACAGTCCCTGACCAGACGGATCATCTCCGCCTGGCCGGGCCTGTGCGTATAGGGAAAATAATCGGGGAAGGTCATTCCTCGTCTTCTTCGACGTGTTTGATCCAGGCCTCGCGGGGAAGCTCCTTGTAGAGATCGGTCTCCTCGACGACCTCTTCCTGGACGGGCTTGATGTTGTTGATCAGGTCCTGGATCTTCTCGTTCTTGAACAGCCAGTAGTGGATCCTCCACTCGCGGCCGTCGTAGAGGGTGATCTCCTCTCTCTCGGTGGTGAGGACTCCGGAGTCCTCCAGCATGTAGAATGCATCGCGGTCCTCGGGTTCGAGGACGTTGTCGATGATCCTGTTGGAGTATCCGAAGAAGTTGAGCACATGCTGTGCGAGGTCGAAGGCCTCCTCGTGCTCCAGTTTCATCTCGCTGTCGATGCTGTTCTCGATTGCTACGGTCAGATCGTCGACGGTGATCATGATATCGCCTCAGTTGACCGCCACGAACTTGGCGGTTCCGTCGATGGCCTTTGCGAGCTCGTCGACGAGTTTACTGTCGAGGGCCTTGCCGACCAGCAGGACCATGAGGGCCTTACCGCTTCCGTTGACGGAGACGGCCATCTGCTGGATGTCGACGCCTGCCTTACCCAGAACGGTACCGACGGCACCTACGATTCCGGTCTTGTCGGCGTAGTTGAGGAAGACCATGTTGCCAGAGAGGGGTACGTTGAAGGAGTAACCGTTGTAGCCTACCAGCCTGGGCTCCTCGCCGAAGACGGTACCGCTGACGGTCTCGACATCCTTGCCGGCCACGGTCTTGATCTCGAGGATGTTGGAGTAGTTGACGGAGCCTACGTTCTTAGAGTCCTTGATCTCGACTCCCTTGGATTTGGCGATGGGCTCTGCGTTGACGAGGTTGGCGTTGTCCATGCCGACCATGTCCCTGATGAATCCCTTCACGGCGTAGACCCTGAGGAGGTTGGTGTCGCCCTCGGCCATGGAGCCGTTGGCGGTGACCTCGAAGCGCTCGACGTTCTTGCCGGCGTTGAGGTGGTTGGCGAACACTCCGAGTCCCTCTGCGAGGGGTACGAAGGGTTCGGTCTCGGGGGTAAGCTTGCCACGGGGTGCGTTGATGGCGTTGGTGATGATGCCGTCCTTCAGGTACTTGACAGCGGAGTTGGCAATGTCGACGGCCACCCTGAGCTGTGCCTCTTTGGTGCTGGCACCGAGGTGGGGGGTGGTGACGAGGTTGGGCAGCTCCAGGAGCTTCTGCTCCTCCTCGGAAAGGGGCTCGTTGCACCAGACATCGAATGCCGCGCCTGCGATGACGTTGTCCTTGAGTGCCCTGTAGAGAGCATCCTCGTTGACAATTCCTCCGCGGGCCACGTTGGCGATCCTGCAGGTGGGTTTCATCATCTTGAACTGGGCGTCCGAGATCATGTCCTTGGTGGAGGGCAGCAGGGGACTGTGGATGGTGATGAAATCAGCGACCTTGACTACCTCGTCCGCGTTGGGGAGGAGCTTGATGCCGATCTCGTCGAGGACCTCCTGCCTGGGAGGGAAGGGGTCGCTGGCGACCATGGTCATGTTGAATGCCTTGAGCCTCCTGGCGACCTCGAGACCGACACGGCCGGTACCGATGATTCCGAGGGTCTTGCCGTTGAGCTCGACACCGGTGAACTTGGACCTGTCCCACTTGCCCTCGTGCATGGACTGGTGAGCCTGGGGGACGTTCCTTGCCATGGCAAGGATCATGGCGCAGGTGTGCTCCGCTGCGGAAAGGGTGTTGGCGGAGGGGGTGTTCATGATGAGGATACCTTTCTCGGTGGCGTAGGGGATGTCTACGTTGTCGACACCGACTCCCGCACGGCCGATGAGCCTGAGCTTCTTGGCGGCATCGATGACCTTCTTGGTCACCTTGGTGCCGGACCTGATGATGAGTGCGTCGTAATCCACGATCTCAGCGCAGAGTTCGTCCTCGGTCATTCCGGGTTTCATTACGACAGGAAGTCCGGAGGCCTCGAGGATCTCGAGACCCGCTTTGTCGAGTTTGTCGGATACAAGAATCTTGGTGGTCACTGTTTCATCTCCTCGAGTGCCTCATTCATGACGGCGATGAGGGCTTTGATGTCGGTGCAGGTGAGGTCTCCCATGTGTCCGATCCTGAAAGTGGTGTTCTTCGCGGAACCGTAACCGTTGGAGATCTCCATGCCCATGGATTTGATGATGGAATGGAATTTGTCGAAGTCGAGGTCGCCCCTCTTGACGACTCCGATGGTGTTGGACTCGTAGCCCTTCTCGGGGAAGACGCCCTGCATCTTCTTGGAGGCCCAGCTGCGGATCATGTCGGCCATCTCCTGGTGCCTTCTGTACCTGGTGGCCATTCCCTCTTTCAGCATCTTGTCGAGCTGGTAGTCCACACCGTACATGAGCGATACGGGCGGGGTGGTGAGGGCGTAATTCTCGTCGTTCTTCTCCTTGAGCCTGGTGAAGTCGGCGTAGAATCCCTTGTTCTCGACCTTCTCGGCCTTGGCGAGGAACTTGGGGGATACGGCGGCGAACGCCATTCCGGGAGGGAGGGCGAGGGCCTTCTGGGTGCCGAACACGACGGAGTCGGGCTGCACCTTGCTGAACTTGAGATCCATGGCGAACATGGAGGTGACGGCGTCGATCATGATGAGGGAGTCGGGGTTCTGGGACCTTACTTCCTCTGCGAGTGCGACGGAGTCGCAGTATACTCCGGAGGAGGACTCGTTGGAGACCCAGTGTACAGCCTCGGTGTCCTTGGCGACCTTGCCCTCGATGTCGGCGGGCTTGACGGCGGTGCCGAGGGGGACCTTCACCTTGTCGACGGTCTTGCCGTTGGTCTCGGCGACCTCGATGGACCTGTCTCCGAAGGAACCGGAAGTCAGTCCGAGAGACTTCTTGGAGATACCGCTCCTGGCGGCTCCTTCGAGAAGTACGGTAGCGGAACCGGACACCATGAGGAAGTCGTAGTTGGTGTCGAGGACCTCGCGGAGTTTGTCCTCGATGGATTTGTGGAGCTCTTTGTATTCCTTGCTCCTGTGGGTGATCATAGGCCTGTCCATCGCCTTGAGGGTGTCGTCGGCCACGTACACGGGGCCGACAGTGTACAATTTTCTGCTCATTTGAATCCCTGGGCCCGTCCAAAATGACGGAATGATGGGACAATGCCCAGCCGTTATATAAGTATAAGTAAGACGCGGGCGCAACGCCCGCGTGTATAAGGTTTCAGAGTGCGCCCATGAACTTCTTGATGCGGGCGATTCCCTCGCGGAGGTCGGCCTCGCTGGCAGCGTAGGAGATCCTGAAGAATCCCTCTCCGTGAGGTCCGAACGCGATTCCGGGGGTGACAGCGACGTGCTGCTCCTCGAGAAGACGCTTGGCGAGCTCGGCGGAGGAGATATCCGCGGAGTACTTCGGGAACACGTAGAATGCACCCTCTGGCACTTTGGTCTCCAGACCCTCGATCTCAGACAGGAGATCGATGACGAGGTCGCGGCGTTCCTTGAACTCGGCCACCATCTTCGCGATGGGTGCCTGGTCCCCTGTGAGTGCCTCGACGGCACCTTCCTGGGCAAATGAAGTGCAGCAGGACACGGTATGTCCCTGGAGCTTGTTGAGGTCCTTGATGTTCTGCTCGGTGGAGATTGCCCATCCGATCCTCCATCCGGTCATGGCCGCGGTCTTGGAGAGGCCGGACACGGTGATGGTTCTGTCCATCATGCCGGGGATGGATGCGATGGAAAAATGCTTGCCTGAGTATACGAGGTTCTCGTAGGTCTCGTCCGCCAGCACGATGATGTCGTGCTCCATGGCCAGCTCCGCGATGGCACGGATGGTCTTCTCGGGGATGACACAGCCGGTGGGGTTGGCGGGAGTATTGAGGATAATCATCCTGGTCTTCGGGGTAATGAGGGACTCGATGACCGCGGGATCGAGAACGAAACCGTCTTCGAACTTCAGGGGAACGTAAACGGGGATTCCTCCGCAGAGCCTGATGTCCGCCTCGTAGGTGACCCATCCGGGATCGGGCAGGAGCACCTCGTCCCCTGGATCGATGTAGGCCATGGCGGCCATGAAGATCGCGTGCTTGCAAGGGGTGATGAGGACGTTCTTGGCCTGCACGTCGAGCTTGTTGAAGGACCTGGCCCTCTCGGCCACGGCCTTCCTGAGCTCGGGGATTCCCGTGCTGGGAGTGTAATGCGTGAAACCCCTGTCCAACGATGCCTTGGCGGCGTCGAGGATGTTGTCGGGGGTCGTGAAATCGGGTTCTCCGAGGGAGAAGGAGATGACATCGATTCCCTCGCTCTTGAGCTGACTGACCAGGTTGGAGATGGCCAGTGTGCCGGATGCGGGCACCTGCTGAAGTCTCTGCGATACCATATGTTTCACCTCAGCTCATGAGCTCTTTCAGCCTGCCGGCGGCGATGGCGTCCTTGATCTCCATGGCCATCCTGGCACCTGTGCTGAATCCGGGATAGATCATCTCCGCGTAAGGCGAACCGTTGATGAAGGGGTTGGTTCCCGCGACAATCCTGGTGGAGATCTCGAACACCCTGAATTCCAGCTTGTCGTTGACGACGGTCTCGAGACAGAACGGTCCCCACATTCCGCCGAAGAGCTCGTAGGAACGGTTGACGATGTTCTCCGCCATCTCGAACGCCTTGGGCAGCAGGGACTCGCGGATGACCACAGGGGTGTTGCCGGTCACGACGAATGAAGGATAGAGGCCGTGCCTCTTGGCGTCCTCCAGGGATCCGAGCTTGTACATCTCGTCGATGTTGGACTCGTCGCGGCGGTCGATGGACAGCAGTTCGAGGGATCCGCCCTGTTTGATGCGGTATCCGTCGGTCTTGAGGGGGTCGTAGAAGAAGTGGAGGTAGTACCTGGTTCCGAGGCAGTACTCCTGGATTGTGTAAGGCTGGGTGTTGTCGATTCCCATCTTGAAATCGGGATAATCCTTGGCGATGAAGAATCCGCGTCCGCCCTTGGCTCCGTGGTATTTCACCATGACCGGTTCCTTGATCTCTCTGGCATCGGTGATGAGACGGGGCATGGGCGCGCCTGCGGAGGTGATCCACTGCCTCTGGAGGACCCTGTCGGACTCCCAGGACAGGACGCCGCGGTTTCCGTAGGAGGGGACCTCGAAGTCCTCGAATGCCTTGGCACCCATGTACTCCACGAAGGATCCGTGGGGGATGATGATCGCGTTGGCGTCCTGCAGTTCGCCTGCGCGCTCGCTCATGTCGTCGTAATCTGAATAGGAAATGAACTTGTCGGGCTTGGCAAGAGGGAATGCGTCATAGATGCGCTGATTGTTCTTGGTAACGAGACCGAGGGTCTTGAAACCCATCTTGCGTGCGCCGTGGAAGATCTGGAGTGACGAATGGGAGCAGAGAGTCGCGATGGTGATCTTGCTCGGATCGTATCCGTCCAAAATTTCGTCGATCTTCTTTTTTGGAACCATACCCTTTGATTGTGTTTTGCTTAATAAGTTTATGCGCGGGGACACGCGTACCCGAACGCAGTACTGCATGTAATGCCATGGTTCAAATAGTCCGCAGATGATGGAGATTCCAAGCCTGCGGAAACGCAGGACGGTATGAAAACCGCCTCAGCTTAACACTATACCAAGAGGCCTGAAAAATGGACAATTCTGATATAATCGATTGGGACCCTATCGTGGAGGAACTCTACTCCGCGCTCGAGGGCAAAGTGGAGAAAAAGACTCTCCTCGAAGATCTTGAAAAATACGTCCTGAAATACAGGACGGGTGTCGCCGTCGCCAAAGACAGCATCATCAAGAAATACCGCAATCCCAGACCTGCTGGCACATTCTTCAACGGAACTCCCGTAACGAAGAAAGTCAAGGAACTGGAAGGTACCGAGATGCAGGTCACCATCGTGGCCAAGATGGTGTACGTCGACAAGAAGACCATCAACACCAAAGCCGGACCCAAGGAGATCATCTCCGGTATCCTCGGAGACGATACGGGTACCGCCCCGTTCACCATCTGGAGCAGCGAGGGCGAGTTCGAGAAGGGCAAGGTCTACACCTTCAAGAACGGCTACACCAAGAAGTGGCAGGACCAGGTACAGGTCAACATCGGCCACAACGGTTCCGTCGTCCCCAACGACGACGTGACCTTCAGCGCCCCGGCCGGAGGTTCCGCCGGAGCTTCGAGCGCCCGCGACGTCAAGATTGCGGATATCACCGACCAGACCAAGAACGTCAACGTCACCGGACGCATCAGCGGAGTCGAGAGCAGGCAGATCAAGGTCAAGGGCGAGGACAAGACCGTCTACGGCGGTATCATGACCGACGAGACCGGCAGGATCCAGTTCACTTCCTGGGTCGACCACGACCTGAAGGACGGAGAGGTCATCACCGCAAAGAACGCCTACATACGCTCCTGGAAAGGCATCCCCCAGCTGAACATCGGCGACAACACGCAGGTCGAGAGGAGCGACAAGACCATCGAGACAGCTCCCTCCGGACCCTCCAAGAAGACCGTCGAGGACCTCATGAAGGTCGGCGGAGGACTCGATATTTCCATCACTGGGACTATCGTGGACGTCCGCGGAGGTAGCGGCCTCATCAAGAGATGCCCCCAGTGCAACCGCTCCGTCCTCGGAGAGGAATGCAGCCTGCACGGACATATCGAACCCGTTCTCGACCTCAGACTGAAACTCACCATCGACGACGGAACCGGTGCCATCAGCGCCATCATCAACCGCAAGGACACCGAGGCCATCACCGGCATAACACTCGAACAGGCCATCGACATGGCCAAGGAGAAGGGCGACATGGGAATCGTGGCCGACAGGATGACCAGCTCCCTGCTGCTCAAGAAGATCACCGTCACGGGCAACGTCATGAGCGACGAATACGGGCCCCAGATGAGCGTACGCGGTACTGAACTCACCGCCGTGGACGTCCAGAAAGAGGCTGAGGAACTCTACAGCATCGTGGAGGGAAGCTTATGAAGAACCCGAGAGAGACCGCATGGAGGGTGTTCGCATCCGAACTGAACTCCGCGGAGTACGAGATCAAGGCCGAAGAGGAGAAGAAACCCTCCTACCAGCTCAGCCGCCTAGGAGCCATAATCAACAGGGTCCTGGTGGCAGGTGTGCTTACCGAGAAAGAGAACGTTAACACCGAGACCGAGCCCATGTGGAAGGGACGCATCATCGATCCCACCGGAGGCTCCTTCTACATCAACGTCGGCAAATACCAGCCCGAGGCAGCTGCCTCCATGACCGACCTCGAGGTCCCCTGTCTGATCGCAGTGGTCGGAAAGGTCAAATCATACACCACCGACGAGGGCAGGACCTGGGTGTCCGTCCGTCCCGAGAGGGTCGTCCAGATCGACGATGCAACCAGGGACGAGTGGCTGCTCGATGCCGCCAAATCCACCTGGAAGAGGCTCGTCGACATGAAAAAGGCCATGAAGCAGGAGGACAGGTCCGTGGACGGACTTATGGCAAGCGGACTGAGCGAGATCTCCGCCAGGGGAATCTCGCTTGCCATCGAGCAGTACGGAATGCCCGATTCGTCCGCCCACCTTAAAGCGATTCAGAGCGCACTCAGGTCCCTCCTCCCCGACAAAAACATCGATCTGGGTCTTCCGGAGGAACTGGCCGATGCACCTGAAGAAGTCGAGTTCGATCAGGGCACTCCCGGCGAGGATTCCGATGACAAGGAGGCCATCATCCTCCAACTGCTCGAGGACCTCGACGTCGACAACAAAGGTGCTCCCCGCGACCAGCTCGAGGAGCAGGCCGCAGCCAAGGGAATCAGCCCCATGGAGCTCGAGGAAATCTCCAGCAGCCTCATGGACAAGGGACTCGTCTACGAACCCAACCTCAGGTATCTAAAACGCATTTGAACCGCCCTTCGGGGCGGTACCCCTCGGCCGGAGAATTGTCGGCCGGGGGATCAGTTCCTGTACATCGCGACGGAGCCGTATCCGACGACAGCACTGCTGTCGTAACCGGCGCTCTCGAACGAATCGGTCTTGTGAAGCACCTCGATACGTCCGGGCGTGCTGATCTGCATGGCGACGGCGATGGGACCGTATCCGCAGACCGAGAGATTGTTCATCCTTACCTCGTCGTACATCGCGGCCACGTTGCCGGATGCTACGGCGTTCAGGAAACGGGTGTCGGCACGCACGGCAACCTCGCGGGGGACGTAATGCACCAGGTCGCTGGATGCCACGACAACGACTTTCCTTCCGGCGCATACGGTGCGGATGGCATCGGCCACGCGTTTGGCGGTGGCCATGTCCTGCCTGCCCATGATGATGGGTACGATGCGGGGCTGCCTGTCGATGTGCTGTATGAACGGTAATTCCACCTCGATGGAGTGCTCCCTGACATGTGCGCGCGAATCGTCGGGTATGAACTCTCTAAGGCGGTATGCGATCTCCTTGTGGATCGGGACGGGGCCGAGCGGCGTGCAGTAATCCTCGGTGCTCATCACCGCATCGTAGGGGACGCCGTGATGGTCGGGCCCGATCACGATATAGGCTTCGGGAAGACCGTCTTCGGCGATTGCTTTGTACGAATAGGCCGCACAGGTACCGGAATACATGAATCCCGCATGGGGGACCACTACGGCTGAAAGAGAGCCCTTTCCTGTACATTCTCCCGGTTCTCCGGGACCCTGGATGAAACAACGCCTCACCTGTTCGCTGAGTGCTCCTGCGTCGGCAGGGTAGAACGAACCCGAAACTGCTGGTACGCGCATGAATGGGTGATGACGGTAAGCGTAAAAATAGTGTTCTCCCGGGAGACCCGGGATAAAGGGTTTTGGACTGTGAAATCAGTACTTTGCCTCGAAGTCTTCGATTTCGAACTTGTAGTCGGCGGGGTCCTTGAGGTCGCCGCGGGCGAGGAGGACTTCCCTGGTGAGGAGCCAGTACACGCATGCGAGGGAGCGCCTTCCCTTGTTGTTGGTGGGGACGACGAGGTCGACGGATTTGGTCTCGTTGTTGGCGTCGCACATGGCGATGATCGGGATTCCGAGGTTGAGTGCCTCAGCGAGAGCCTGCTTGTCGGCTGCGGGGTCGGTGACTACGAGCACATCAGGCTCGATGAAGTGGGGGTTGATGGGGTTGGTGAGGGTTCCGGGGACGAAACGTCCGGCGAAGGCGGGTGCGCCGATTGCCTTGGAGAACTCCCTGGCGGGCCTCTGTCCATACTGCCTTGCAGAGGTGACGAGGATCCTCTTGGGGTCGAAGCTTGCGAGGAAGTGAGCTGCTGCCCTGATCCTCTCGTCGGTCTTCTTGATGTTGAGAACGTAGAGACCGTCCTGCCTGACCTTGTAGATGAAGTCCTTCATGTCTGCGCTCTTGTACTGGGTTCCGATGTGGACACCGGAGGTGAGGTAGGTCTCCTCAGGAACAAGGAGTTCGCCCTCAATGACCTGTTTCTCTTCAATGTCTGCCATTTTGATTCCTCTTTGATGAGTGTTCGTTCGAACTTCCCGATAGACGAGAGTTCGCGACTGAGCCCGTGTACTCGCAACTTCGTTATATAGTTTGTGCGCGCGTTTAAGTTAGTTAAACTACAAAATCCGTGCGCGCGTAATATAATGGACGGTGGGTATTTTTACCGAAACCGTATTGCAAGACAGGATGAACGCGGAACTCGAGGTCTGTGCGGCAGCATTCTTCCGTATCAAGGGGAAGAATGTGGTCACCGAACAGGAATTCACAATGTCTGTCGCCTTCGACAACAAATGGATGTCCGTGAAGGAGGCCGAACAGCTCATCAAATCCCTCGTGTCCGCCGGCATTCTGGTGAAGAGCAACGGTTACCTCAAACCGGCCAACGATCTGTCCGCGGTCCATGTACCTGTCGCATACAGACCTTCGGAGGAACTCAGAAAATCGCTTGCTGGCACTTCCGAAACCAAGGCTCCCGCGGCAGCCCCCGAGCCCCCTGCGGACATCTTCATGGAGCTCATCGGTGTCGCCGTGGCGAACGGTATTCCCAAAGGGAAGTTCGTGGCTGAGAGCAACATAATCAAGAAACGCCTCGGAGTGGAGACCTGCGTCGCCGCCCTGCTCCTGCTGCGTGACAACGGTATCAAAATAGATGGGTACAAGGACCGGGTGTATACCCAGGTCCTTGGAAAATGAGTTTTTCACTTCTCGGTCTTGATGAAGTTGCCGAGGGTCATACCCTGGGACTTCTGACTGCCGCTGACGGCTCCGCCTTCCTGGACGGCCTCCTTCAGCTTGATACCGAGAGCCCTCTCGAGCTTGGAAATGAGTTTGTCGTCGGGGACCAGCGACTGTGCCTCGATCTTGAGGATCGTTCCCTTCTTCTCGTTGATGGACTTGGCGAACTGCTCCTCGGTCATGCCGGTCTTGAGACGGGCCTTGCGGACCACTGAACCGTAATCGTCGATGAGCTCCACACCGCCGTTGGCGGCGTAGATGTCACGGGTCTGCATACGCCTCTCCCTTTTCTCGAGCCTCTCCTCGATGACGGTCATGTTGCCTCCGCCGGACGAGTAACGGCCGTCGTCGGACTTGCTGGAGGGTTTGTAACTGTCTCCGAATTTTGCACAGTTGGAACAAAGATTGAGCTTCGCGCCCTGCACCATCATGGGGCGGGTGGCGGGCACATCTTTCCCACACATCTCGCAAATCATACTGGCTCATATTCCGTAAAACACTATAAATCCATCTATTTGGACCGTATAAGTCATTCTGAGGGCCGATTACTTCCCTAAATGATAGGTCAAGCTAATTAAAACGCGTGACATAGAGTATATCGGTAGAGCAAAATGGCAGAAGAATCGGATATTGTGGAACTCAAAGCGAAGATCATCGCTCTGGAGGAACGCAACGTGCGCCTCATGGAGGATCTTCAAAACGCCGAGAACGAGAAACGTTACTCGGAGAGCGAACTTTTCAGGCTTCAGAAGGACCTTGCCAGGGTCAGAACCGAACTGGAGAGGCTCAAGAGCCCTCCCCTGGTCATCGGATCCCTCAGGGACATCCTTCCCGACAACAAGGTCGTTGTGAAGAGCTCCACCGGACCCGACTTCATCGTCTCGGTCTCACAGTACGTGCCCGAGAAGGACCTGGTCCCCGGTGCCAGGGTCTCTCTTAACAAACAGACCCTGGCTGTCATGGAAGTGCTTCCCGCACCCCTGGACCCCGTCGTCACCGGCGCGGAAATCATGGAGAAACCCGACCTCAGCTACGACGACATCGGAGGTCTCAAGGACCAGATGGTCGAGCTCAGGGAGGCTGTCGAGGATCCCCTTCTCAGGCCCGAACTCTACGCCAAAGTCGGAATCAAGCCTCCGAAGGGAGTACTCCTGGTCGGTCCCCCCGGAACCGGAAAGACCCTCATGGCCAAGGCCGTCGCCAATGCCACCAACGCCACCTTCATCAGGCTGGTCGGATCCGAACTCGTACAGAAGTACATCGGAGAGGGTGCCAGGCTCGTCCGCGAACTGTTCGAGCTGGCCAGGGAGAAGGCTCCCAGTATCGTCTTCATCGACGAAATCGACTCCGTCGGAGCCAAGAGGGCCGATGTCGCCACATCCGGAGACAGAGAGGTCCAGAGGACCCTCATGCAGCTGCTGGCCGAACTCGACGGATTCACCCCCATGGAGAACGTCAAGATCATCGGAGCAACCAACAGGCCCGACATCCTGGACGATGCACTCCTGAGGCCCGGAAGGTTCGACAGGATCATCGAGGTCGGACTGCCCGAGGTAGAGGGCCGTGAGCAGATCTTCAAGATCCACCTCAAGAACATGAACATCTCCAAGAAGGTCAACCCCCACGAACTTGCGGAGAAGACCGAAGGGGCATCCGGTGCGGAGATCAAGAGCATCTGCACCGAGGCGGGAATGCTGTGCATCCGCGGCAACCGCGACACCATCACTCCCGAAGACTTCGAGAACGCCCGTGTCAAGGTCCTCGAGAGGAACAAGAACAAGGGCAGCAAGAACATCCCCGAATATCTCTACCAGTGAAACCCGAGCCGGAGGGGATTCCTTCCCCTCTGGCACATTAATTTTTCAGGTGTTTTGAATGCCCATCGACGCCAAGGCCGCGGACATCCTCTCAAGAGGATGGTACAAGGAGAAGCTTGAACCCCACGAATGCGAGTATCTGCTCACGTTCCGCGAGAAATCATCCGAAGCGAACCTCGCGGTATCACTGGCAGGCCGGCATGTTCACAGGGAATGCTCCGATGTGGGACAGATCTGTGCGGAGATAACCGTCTCCTCCGGCCCCTGCCCCGGCAACTGCAGATTCTGCAGATACGCCGAATGCACGTACATGGGGAAGTTCTTCGACATCGAAGATGATGTCCTTGCAAGGTACGCGGAGGAGATCGGAGGGTTCTCGGACGTCAGGAGCATCAGGCTCGCCACCTGTGCCGATGCCAACATCGGGGAACTGTGCAGGCAGATAGGCATCGTGAAGGACCATGCCAAACGCGGCACCAGGATATTCGTGAACACCCGCGACCTGCTGGCCGATGAATGCCGCATGCTGAAGGAGGCGGGCGCTTACGGGGCATATCACTCCTGCAGGATCGGCGAGGGGGAGGATACGGGGTTCAAACCCGAGAAACGTCTTGACACTATAGCCAACCTGACGCGCGCCGGACTGCAGGTGATCGCGGGGGTGGAACCGATTGGTCCGGAACATTCCGCACACGACGTGGTAGATTCTTTTTACAGGATACTCGACCTCCGCTGCATGAACGCGGAGGTCTACGCCAGAGAACCAGTGGTGGGAACGGAATTCAACCAATTCGGCAAGCTTAGCCCCGCCAGGCTGGCACAGATAAAAGCGGTGCTCACCCTGGCCTCGTCGTGGTACGACCCGCCTGTCAGGATACAGTACCAGGGGGCCTTCGTATCGGACCAGAACTGCGTCATAGCGCAATACGACGGGAAGACCGGCAAGGAAAGGCTGGAAGCTGCCCGCAGGCGTCTTTTCAACAACGGATTCAGGCGCATCCTGAAGACCGACGACTCGACGGTGGAACTCAGCCTGATGTATCTCCGTCAGACCGGATCGGTGTGATCAGGCATCTTTTCCGGAATCGTCTCCGCCGTGGAACTGCAGCTGCACCGCGGCATAGATCTCGGGAAGACCGACTCCCGTCTCGGAAGATACTGATCTCATCTCCCCGAACACCCCGGTGTCCTCCAGAGCGCGGAACAGTTCCATACCGATGATCGACTCGGGATCCTTATCCTCGTCGAGCAGGCAGCCGTAGAGGGAATCGGGATTGTTGTACCAGTCGAGGATCCTGGAGATCTCCTCATCCTTGAGGACGTCCGCCTTGGACAGGAGGTTGATGATGGGCATGTTCATCCTGAACTGTACGAGCGATGCGAGGGTCATGGTGGAAACGAAACCGTTCGCGCTGCGGTACAGTGTGGGATCCGAGAGGTACACCATGAGGGATCTCTCCTTACCCAGCGATTTCACAACTACCTGGGACGACTCCCTGAAAGCGAAAAGTTCCAGCTGACCGGGAGTGTCGATCAGCACATAATCAACGTCATAGGTATCCAGGATACTGCTGATCTTGTCGATGTTGACCGCCATGAGATCCGCAGCTGCAATCTGGGCACCGTTGGGTCCGAGACCGCACTGGGACATGACGTCCTCGAGGTTGATCCACTCGCGGATATCGATGTCTGGCACATACGGAAGCTTCTCCGCACCAGGATCGAGATTGATGATTATGGAATCGATCTCGTTGTCATCGAGCCATTTCTTGAAGGCTCCGACCATGGTGCTCTTACCGCTTCCAGCAGTCCCGACGAAGTAGACGTTGTTCATGTTTTCAGGCACATATAGCGAAGAATGCTTAAAAAATCCTCGTTTTTGTACCCTGGCCATGGCCAGACGTCCCCATAATATAATAAAGTGGAAAAACCTACGCATGTTTATGAACACGAACTTTAAGACCCACTCTGCCGCTATCGGCTGGGTTGGAATTCTCGCCGTGACCGCATTCATCGCAATGTGGCTTGCCTGTTACCAGGCAGACAGTTCGTGGACTTGGGGATACAACTCGCTCAGTGACTTCGGTATCTCCTACGGCACTCCCGCGGCCAACTACTTCAACTATGGAATGGTTACCGTCGGAGCACTCCTCGCTGTCTACGGTATCGGAAGGCTTCAGTACAACAAGAAGAAAGGCGGATACGCTGCCGGAGGAATCTTCCTCGCCATGGCCGGATTCACCATCCTCCTCATCGGACTCCTTACCAAGGATGTCCAAAGCGCGGACTACCACAACTTCTTCGCAGTCCTCACCGCGATGTTCCTTGCACTCGCACTCATCGCAATCACCGTCCAGGAATACAAGGACGGTATGGTCCTCCCCCTCGGAGTCTCCATCTTCGTCGTCGTGGCCATCGCTGCTTTCGCACTCCTCTTCAACTTTGCCAAGTTCGAGGTCTACGCAATCGTTGCTGGACTCCTTTGGGTCGCAGTCGACGCAGCTATCATGATCGCAACTGGCATCAAGGAGGGAAGGCAGTAAATGAAGAGCAACTACGCTGGACTTGCAGTCGGTTGCATCGGAGGATGCGTTTCCATCATCGGAATGGCCCTCTACTACACCCACGCCGAGAGCGCTATCGCCACTATCGGAGTCCTACTCCTCCTCGGAGCCATGTTCTTCGGTGCCGCAGGCGGATTCAGCAAATACGGACCTTGGACTCCCAAGGCACTCACCGTCTACACCTTCCTCGTCGTCACTGTCGCGGCAGTCGCCACCCTTGGCGAGATCTTCGAGGTACTCTTCGGTGCAGTCGAGATCGTACTTGCAATCATCCTTGCAGTTCTCGCATACATTCAGATCCCCAACGAGAACTGAACAAATCACTTCCGGCCTTCGGGCCGGTTACCATTTTTTAATACTGCTACAAAGAATGGAGTAAATTTTATATCACGTCGTCTGCGTTACGGACGCGTGGATGAGAAGTACACGTTCGCTCTGAGAAAGATAGCCCTTCTCGGAGGTATCGACGACTATATCGCAGTATCATCGAGGGAGCTAGGAGATATCCTCGAGATGAGCCAGCAATCCGCATCCAAGAGGATCTTGGAGCTTCTGGAACTGGGACTCATCGTTCGCGACCTGGGCGCCAGAAAACAGAGAATCAAGCTCACCGCCACAGGGGTTGATGAACTGAAAAAGGAATACAACGAACACCGCAGGATATTCGAGCTGACCGACCACATCACCCTGCACGGCGCCGTCAAGGACGGAATGGGTGAGGGACAGTACTACATCGACCAGGAAGGCTACAAGGTGCAGTTCGAGAAGAAGCTCGGATTCAAACCCTATCCCGGCACCCTGAACATCTCTGTGGACAAGGAGGACGTCGGCAAGCTCGATGTCATAAAGAGCACCGCAGGCATCCCCATCGAGGGATTCAACTACGGCGGCAGGACCTTCGGTGATGTGATTGCTTACAAATCCAAGATCAAGAACATCGACTGTGCCATAGTGGTGCCCGCCAGGTCCCACTACGTGGACATCATCGAGATAATCTGTCAGTACCACCTGAGGAGAACCCTCAGTCTCAACACCGACGACCGCGTCGATGTAAAAGTAAACCTTTGAACCGGGGGGTTTCCCCCCGGGATCATTTCTTGCTAAGATATTTCATCACGGAAGTGAAGATGCACTTACCGTCCCCGTCATCCGATTTGTGGTTGCGGGTCCAGTCAGGACCGGTGTAAGCGGTCATGACACGCTCGGGGTGGGGCATCATTCCGAGGACGTTTCCTGCGGGGTTGCAGATACCTGCGATATCCGAAGGAGAGCCGTTGGGGTTCCAGGGATAGGTTGCGCGGCCTCCGTCGGGGGTCACGTAGCGGAACACGACCTGATCGTTATCCTCCAGCTTGGAGGTGAAGTCAGGGATGTTGCTCATGAGCTTTCCCTCTCCGTGTGCGGAGGGGCACAGGAGGACCTTTCCTTTGGGGATGTCCGAGGTGAAGATGCACTTGCCGCGGTTGTCGTTCCTCAGGTAGGACGGCCTGCATTCGAACCTTCCGGAATCGTTGTTGTACAGGGCTGCGGTAGGCTCATCGGACATGATGTCGTCGAGAGCGGGCAGGAGACCGAGCTCTACGAGAATCTGGAATCCGTTGCACACTCCGAGGACGGGCTTTCCCTCCTCGACGAAGGTGCGGAGTTCCTTGCCGATGCCTGCTTTCATCCTCGATGCGAAGATTGCACCCGCACGGACATAATCCCCTGCGGAGAATCCTCCGGGGATTGCCAGTACATCATAGTCCTCCAGGTTCCTCCTGAGGCTGGGATCGCATTGTCCCAGCAGCTGTTTCAGATGGACCTTCTCGGACTTGGCACCAACCATCTCGAAGGCGTTGGCCATCTCGTCCTCGCAGTTGGTCCCTTCGATCCTGACCACACATACCCTTACGTCTTCTGCCTTCATTGAGCACCGCCTCCCATGATGTTCCAGATGGGATCATTCCACGCCGCCCTCATCTCCTCGACAGAAATGGACAGCCTGGTTCCCTTGACCTTGAGCACATCGTCCTTGGTGATTCCGATGGGTACTGCCGCATCGCCCATGATCTCGGTGAATGCTTCCACATCCTTTCCGTCGACCTCCGCAATCCAGCGGGAGGTGCTCTCGGCGAACAGCTTGACATTGACGTCGTCACCCTCGATGACGGACAGATCGAGCTCTGCACCGACCTGGCCGGAGATGCACATCTCGGCCACGGCCACGGCGAGTCCTCCGTCGGAACAGTCGTGGCAACTGAGTACGAGCTCCTTGCCCATAGCCTTCAGGAGCCTGTCAGAAGTGTCCTTCAGACGTTTTACATCGGTAGCTGGGACTTCTCCTCCCTTTCCTCCGAACTTCCTGAACAGGAGCGATCCTCCCATCTCGTCAGCGGTCTTTCCGACCAGGAATACGATGGATCCGGTCTTCTTGAAGTCGGCGGAGACCGCCTTGCGGGCATCGTCGATGAGACCGCAGCAGACGATCATGGGGGTGGGCAGGATGTGAACTCCTCCGGGGGCCTCGTTGTAGAGACTGACGTTTCCGGAGGGAATGGGGATGTTGAGTTCCTTGGCGATGTCGCCGATACCGTGCACAGCCTCCCTGAACTCTCCGAGCCTCTCGGGTTTCTCGGGGTTTCCGAAGTTCAGACAGTCGGTGAACGCATTGGGGGTCGCACCTACGGCGACCACGTTGCGGTATGCCTCGTCGATGGATGCCATTCCTCCCCTGTAGGGGTCGGCGGCGGTGAACCAGGGATTGCAGCCGACTGCGGCTGCCAGACCCTTCCACCTGCCGGGCACGGGCATCAGGACGGAAGCATCTCCGGGTCCTCCCCTGTTGGGCTCTCCCACGATGGGGCGGAGCACGGTGGAGGCACGGACCTCGTGGTCGTACTGCCTGATGGCCCACTCCTTGGATGCCACGTTGGGATCGGACAGGAGGGCGAGCAGCACCTTGTTGAGCGAGGGGAGCTTGGGGAAGACCTCCTCGGCCTTGGTGGACACTTTGGGCTGTGTGTAAGGCCTGTTGTACACAGGTCCTCCGGTCAGAAAGTTGATGTCCATATCGAAGATCTTCTCTCCGTTCCAGAACAGACGGGTGTGGCCGGTGTCGGTGGTCTTGGCCACAGGGGTGGCGATGATATCCCAGAGATCGAAGATCGCCATGACCTTGTCGACGTTCTCGGGTTTCACGGTACACATCATACGCTCCTGGGACTCGGATACCCAGATCTCCCAGGGGGCGAGACCGCTCTCCTTGAGGGGCACCTTGTCCAGATCGACATCGGCACCGCAACCCTTCTCGATGGCCATCTCTCCGACCACACAGCTTAGGCCTCCTCCTCCCAGGTCCTTCATACCGGTCACCAGATGCTTCTGGGCCAGCTCGAGGCAGGCGTGGATGACAGGTTCCTTGGTGATGGGGTCTCCCAGCTGGACTGCTCCCCTGGAGTCGTCCTCCGAGGTGGCGGTGATGTCCTTGGATGCGAAGTTGACTCCGTGGATTCCGTCCCTTCCGGTGCGTCCGCCGAAGAGGATCATGATCTCTCCGGGAGCGGAAGCGTAGTTGTTGAGGAGGTCCTTGCGCTTGACGATACCGAGACAGCATACATTGACCAGGCAGTTGCCGGTGTAGCTCTCGTCGAAGAAGAATCCGCCGGTGATGGTGGGGATTCCGATACGGTTTCCGTAATCCCTGATTCCGGAGACGACACCGCTCATCAGGTAGCGGGGGTGTTTGATTCCGGGGGGCATCTCGCCTTTGCGGTCGGGATATCCGAAGCAAAGGGGATCTGCGAGTCCTATGGGCTGGGCACCCATGCAGATGACATCCCTGACGATTCCGCCGATACCGGTGGCGGCACCTCCGTAGGGCTCGATGGCCGAGGGGTGGTTGTGACTCTCGACCCTGAGAGCGTAGCCGTAATCGTCATCGAAGACCATGACTCCTGCGTCTCCGCGGGAGAGGACGTCGTCGCGGTTGATTCCGAAGACGAACTCCTTGAGGACGGGTTTGGAACTCTTGTAGCAGCAGTGCTCGGACCATGCCTGTCCGAGAGACTGGAGTTCCACGTCGGTGGCATCCCTGCCCTCTTTGACGAAGTATTCCTTGACGGCCTTCATCTCGCCGAGGGAAAGTCCGAGACTGAGGTTCGAGGAGATATCCTCGAGGTCTGCGTCGGTGGCATCCCTTATCTTGATGTCGAACAGGTCGTAAGGGGCATCCCTCTTGACCATGTGTTCTTGAGCTGCCATCGGATCATCTCACGGTGACTTTGTAGCTCTGTACCACAGGGTTGGCGAGGAGTTTCCTGCAGTATTCCTCACCTGCGGCGACCGCCTCTTTCTCGGGAAGGTCCAGTTCGATCTCGAACATCTTCACAGACTTCACGGATTGGATACCTTTGAAACCGAGAGACTCCAGGGTCTTCTTGGTGTTGGTTCCCTCAGGGTCCGCGACCCCCTTCTTGAGCTCGATTCTGATGTCGATTACTGTCATTGGTAATGCTATACGCGCGCGTCTATATAGCGTTACGGACGGTGATTCAGACCGAGCGTTTACGGGCAAAAGTGAGATATCCCGTATGTCCCAGCATTTCGAATGAGGGCCTCACTCCTCCGGGGTGGACCTCCATTCCGCGGCGGATGATCTCCATGGAACGGATGTCTGTGAAACCCCTCTCGCGGAGTCCGTTGACCGCCTTCTCCAGCTGGTTCATGTTGGGTACGTAGACGCAGATCCTGCCTCCGTTGCGGAGGTGGGGGATCAGATTGTCGAATGCATTTTCGACATCTGGCATATCTGTGGTTAGCACATCGGCATCATCGAATTCCACAGGTACCTCGCGGGCGTCGCCGATCTGATATGACCAGTACTGATCGAGACCGACACGCTTCACGTTCTTCAAGGCCTTCTCCGCATTCTGCTCCTTGAACTCCACGGTGTGGACATGTCCTGTGGGAGCCACGGCGCTGAGAAGGGCGGTGGTGAGACCGCCGGAACCGGCCCCGACCTCGATGACACGGGAGCCGGCCCTGACGTTGCATTCCATGATTATGGCGCTGGCATCCTTCGGGGTGATGATCTGTGCCCCGCGGTCCAGGGATTCGATGAGCTCGATCACACCGGGGCGGAAGACGTTGAAACGCCTGCCGACGATGTCGACGGCGTCGCCGTCCTCCAGATCCTTGAGACGGCTGCCGTCGATGGCACCCATGCCGCCGAGCTTGATCATGCCGGGGGCATACCTGAACCAATACCTTTTGCCGTCCTCTCCCTGGAGGTAGAGCTGTTCGCCTTCCTGGAATGCCATGATGAGACCTCAGAGGGTGCGTGCGGCGTATGCGGGCTTGGAGCCTTCCTTTCCGCAGACGATGCACTTTCCGGTGATGTTCTCGGGTTTGAAGGGGGTTCCGAGAATCTTGATGTCGTACTTGTCCTCGAACTTGTGACCGCACTCGGGGTTTCCGCACCAGCAGATCTTGACGATGCGTCCGTCGGCGATGGAGTCAAGTCCGTCCATGGTGGTGAGCTCGTCGATGAATCCGTTCTGCCTCTCCTTGGCTGCCGCAAGCATGTCTGCGGAAATCTGGTCGAGGATCAGCTTGGTGCCGCTGACGAGGGAATCCATTCCGAGAGTTCCCTTCTGGCCATTGTCCCTGCGTGCGAAGGTGACGACGTTGTTCTCGATGTCCTTTCCTCCGATCTCGAACCTGAGGGGGACTCCCTTGATCTCCCAGTCGAAGAACTTGCTTCCGGGACGGTCGTTGCGCTCGTCGACCTTCACGCGGATGCCTCCGCGTTTGAGTTCGGCCGCGACCTTCCTGCAGACATCGGTGACGAGTTCGGCGTTGTCCTTCTTGAAGATGGGGATGATGACGACCTGCTGGGGCGCGATGGCCGGAGGCAGTTTGAGACCGGTGTCGTCGGCGTGAACGCCGATGACCGCACCGAGGAGACGCTCGGTCATTCCAAGGGTGGTCTGGTGTACGTTCACGTGCTCTCCGGACTCGGTCTCGTAGGTGATGTTGTAGGGGATCGAGAAGTTGGTGCTGTAGTAGTGGGCGGAACCGATCTGGAGGGTCCTGCCGTTGGGCATGATGGTGTCGATTCCGACGGTGTAGTAAGCTCCGGGGAACTTGTCCCAGTCGGTGCGGATCAGCAGGGAGTAGGGCAGACAGAGGTCGTGGCATACGGCATCTACGATCTCCACATCCTCAGCGATCTGCCTCTCCGCGTCCTCCCTGTCCGCATGGCAGGTGTGGGACTCGAAGAAGTGGATCTCCCTGACCCTCATGAAGGCACGGGTCTGCTTGGTCTCGTACCTGAAGGTGTTGACAATCTGGAACACCTTGAGGGGGAGGTCCTGGTGGGATCTGACCCAAAGGGAGAACATGGGGTACATGGCGGTCTCGGAGGTGGGCCTCAGGACCAGGCGGATGTCGAGGGGATTCAGTCCGGCGTGGGTGACCCAGTAGACCTCCTCGTCGAATCCTTTGATGTGGTCCTTCTCCTTCTTGAACTCACTCTCGGGGATGAGAAGAGGGAAGCATACCTCGTCGTGCTCGGTGGCCTCCATCTCGCGGCGGAGGAAGGAGTCGATCTGCGACATGATCTTCCAGCCGTAGGGGGTCCAGACGTTCATTCCTTTGATGGGGTACCTCTTGTCGCAGAGCTGCGCTTTATCGACGGTCTCGTTGTACCACTCGCCGAAATCCTGCTCTTTGGTGGGCATCGGTTCACCACTTTCCTGCATTTGCGCTCTTGATCGCTTCGGCGACGCTGTTGGCGACCGAAATCAGAGATACGGCATTGTTGAGGGTGTTGCAGCAGAGGACGGAGTCTACAGGGCTGCCGTTGAACCTCTCGAGGGCGTTGTTGACGAAGACACCGTGGGTGCATGCGACATAGACCTTGAGTGCGCCTGCCTCTTTGAGGGCGGCGGTGGCGGCGATGATGGTTCCTCCGGTGGAGATCATGTCGTCCACGATGAGGACGTTCTTGCCGTGTACGTCTGCGGTGGCGGGCTGGATGCGCACTTCGGTTCCGGAAAGGCGCGTCTTGTTGAGGTGGTCATAGGGAAGGCCCATGCAGTCTCCGACGATCTTGGCGCGTCCCGCTGCACCAATGTCGGGGGACATGACGATGTCAATCTCCTTGCTCTTGAAGTATTCCGCGATGATGGGTGCGGCCTTCACGTCCATGTGGGGGTGGGTGAAGTTGTCGAGTACGGCCTCCTTGTGGATGTCGACGGTGATGACCCTGTCGCATACCTGGTCGAGGAGCCTGCACATGATCTTGGCGGACTCGGGCTCTCCGGGCTTGAAGACCTTGTCCTGCCTGGCGTATCCGAAGTAGGGGATGACCAGGGTGATGGACTTGGCACCGAGTTTGACGGCCGCATCCTGGAGGAGCAGCATCTCGATGAGTTTGGAATCGGGGAAGGTGTTCTGCACGATGACGACATCATCGTCCAGTTTCTCCTCGTCGATCCTGGTGTAGCACTCTCCGTCGGGGAAGGAGGTGGTGAGTGCTGGGATGAATTTACAGTTGAGGATGCTGGCCAACTCTTTGGCCAGGTCCATTGACGCGGAACCGCCTATGACTATCATAATCCCTCCATTCCCCTCCGCTATAATATAATTTGTCGGGCGCACAGTTTAATACATGCGCGCAAAATGGCGGGTCGACTTAACATGGCTGAGGAAAAACTGCCCTCCCGCTCGCGGGAGGTGTCGGAGTGGATCGGGAATCCCAAGGGGGATTTCTTTGCGGGGATCGTCTCAGCCTTCGCCGTCATTCCGGAGGTCATCGGATTCACCATCGTCGCGGGGGTGGATCCTGTTCTGGGTCTGTATACTTCCGTAGCATTCCTACTGCTCCTGTCCTTCATCGGGGGCAGACCTGCCATGGTCTCTGCAGGGGCGGGTTCCATGGCCGTGCTTGTCGCCTCGCTGGTTGCCAGCCACGGCCTGGAATACATGTTCGCGGCCGTACTGCTGGCCGGGATCATACAGCTAGCCCTGGGTCTGCTCGGGATCGGAGCACTGCTTAGACGCATCCCGCGTTCCATCATCGTCGGGTTCGTGGACGGATTGGCATTCATCATCCTTCTGTCGCAGATCACCACCTTCAACAACAACCTCGGAAGCACTGACACAGCAGTCGCCGCCATGGTCGGATTGATCGTTCTGGGTCTTATCGTAATCTTCGTGTTCCCGAAGATCACCAAGGTCATCCCGTCGACTCTGGTCGCCATCGCAGTAGTGACGGTAGCGAGTGTCCTGCTCGTCCATTTCACGGGGGATTCCTGCCGTACCGCAGTCATATCGGATCTCGGCAGCATATCAGCCGGATGGCCTGTATTCGGCCTCCCCTCCGTCCTCACCGACGCATCCGCATTGGGGGCCATCCTGCCTTACGCTGTTTCCCTGGCCTTCGTAGGTCTGCTGGAGACCTCCCTCACCATGCAGGTGGTGGACAACATAACCCAGACCTCCTCAGATGCTAAGAGGGAATGCTGCGCACAGGGTGTCGGGAACATGGTCTGCGGAGGTATGGGTGCGATGCCCGGATGTGCTATGATCGGCCAGGCGGTAGCCTGCGTGAAGTCGGGCGGCCGCGGAAGGCTGTCCACCCTGGTGGCTGCTATCGTCCTCGCCCTGCTGCTCGCTTTCGGTTCCGGTGTACTCGGCATAATCCCCTTGGCCGCCCTCATCGCAGTGATGCTCTACGTCTGCTACAGCACCTTCGACTGGGATAATCTGAGGGTCATGGTGAGGGGCCGCGACCGTAATTCCCTCTGTGCCACCGCGATGACCGTCATCACCCTGGCCACGGTCATCGTAACCCACAACCTGGCCTACGGGGCAGTGTCGGGACTCCTGCTGGCACTAGTGTTCTGGCTGGCATTCGGCAAGGACCGCACCTTCGAGATACGCTAACGCTGGGCATTTATCCGAGTTAGTGCATTGACTACTATGCAGAACGTCGTAACCGACGAGAAGATAGACAGGTACCTCTCCATCACCAAGAAGGCCCTAGACAAACTGAAGATCGCAGCCCCGGAACGTTCCTTCAACAAGAGACTCGCGGACAGTTTCCTCGAGATGGCCAATGCATACTACAGCGATGCGAAACACTTCAGGGAGACGGGAGACCTGGTCACCGCCTTCGCGGCGGTCAACTACGCCCACGGATGGCTGGACTGCGGAGCCAGGATCGGCCTCTTCGAAGTGGGCGGCGACGATCAGCTGTTCACGCTTTTCGAGTGATATCGGCAGGCTGATTGGTGGAATCACAGACGTAGATGCCTGCGTCCTCCCCCAGCAGATCCCTTATCACGTCTGTGGGAGCATCCGTAAAGATGCTGTTACCCAGCATGCACATGGCCGCGGGATAGCCTGCATCATGCAATACCGAAAGAGCGGCGGATACTTCTTTGCTCTCGACCCCGCAGGCATCGGAGAAGGAATTGGAGAGAGAATAGAGCGAGAACTCGCTCGGACTCTTCAGATAATCGGATAATGCGGTGCGGCCGGCCTCGGATATGCGGTTCCTTACTGCAGGGTCGCTGAGGGTGTCCCCGGTATGCATCTTGGGCCCCAGGACCACCAGGCTCAGGGCGGGGAAGGATACGTCGGTGGCGATGACCTCGCCCCTCGGAGGGAGGCCTTCTCTGATACGCACAGGCTGGTGTCCCAGACATGTCAAAGCTGATACGTCTCCGAGCCCTCCTCCGCCTCTTATCTCGGCGATATGGGCGGCCTCATAGGCCCTCTCGGATGATACTCCGACAATGTTCGCAACGCACAATGCTACCGCGATCGCTCCTGCCGCACTCATGCCGAAACCCTCCCCGCAGGGGAGTTCGTTGCGGATGTTCACCTCGAAGCAGCGGCCGGGCGCCAGTTCCTCCAGGACCAGACGTGTGACCGGGAGTTCCGCTTCCTCTCCATCCATGACGAACCTGGTCACCGAGGATTCCCTGACCTCGGCATGGGTTCCCCTTGAGATTCTGATTCCCGCACCGAGCGAGCCCCGAGCCAATATGTCCCCGCCGGCGGAACCGGCGGGACTGAAGAAACAGGTTATGTGTCCGGGGCAGAAGGCGGATACCATGTTCACAGCTTCTCTGACACGTAATTGAGAATAATCTCGGAGATGGCTGGCTTGCTGCCGGTGATATCCGTAGCCTTATCCCCGGTGACCAGCAGCACATTGGCGGAGGTCTTACCGGCGGAATCGATATCGTTGGCGATGACCGCGGAGAGATCGTACTTCTCGAGACGGTCGCGGGCCTTAGCTATGAGGGCATCGCGGGACAGTCCGGACTCGGCCTTGTATCCGATGACCTTGTCACACTTCTGACGGAGCAGGGGCAGGACCTTGGGAACAGGGTTCATCTTCATGTCGAATCCCTTGTCGCTGGGTATCTTGCCCTCGACCTTGTTCTCGGGGGTGAAGTCTGCCAATGCCGCCGGAACGATGACTATGTCGTGGTCCACGTCGTCCAGCATGCCGATGAGGTCGCTGACCGAGGCATATCTGCGGAGAGGGATGTAGTCAGGAAGGGGGACACTGCATCCGCCCATCCACAGTTCGACATCGGCCCCGCGTTCGAATGCGCGTTCGGCAAGGGCCACAGCCATCATACCGGTGGAACGGTTGGTTATGAGACGCATGTTGTCGAGGGGTTCCTCGCTCCTTCCGCCGATTATGAGTATCTTCTTACCGAGGAGGTCGTCGCAGGAGAGGAGTTTGATGGCCCATGCGGCCACCTCGCTCACAGATGCCACTTTGGCCCTTCCTCCGGACATGTGGGGGCCGATGATGTTGACTCCCCAGGAGGCCAGAGTCTCCAGGTTGCGGGAAACGGCGGGGTTCTCCATCATCATGCCGTGCATGGCGGGAGCGACGGCGATGGGTATTCCCCCGCCGAGGGCGACCGTGGCCATGGTGGTCACGGGGGTATCGTCGATGCCGTTTGCCATCTTGGAGATGGTGTTGGCGGTCGCGGGATAGATAAGGAAGAGATCTGCATCGGAGCGGTCGCCCAGGTATTTTATGTGCTCCGTCTGGCCCCCGATCTCCAATATCGGCTTGTTGCCCGAGGCGAACTCGATGGCATCGGGTGCGACGAGCTTCTGTGCGGCTTCGGTCATGACCGGGATCACCTTCGCACCGTGGCGGATGAGCTCCCTTATCATATGGAAACTCTCGACGGCTGCGATGCTGCCTGTGATTCCCAGTACGATGGTCTTTCCTGACAGCCTGTTGCTCTTCTCGCAATATATCTCTTCACTGGGGTGCATACAATCCCTTCTTCCTCATGATTTCAAGAACGGTCTCCGCCACCTGCTTCTCGTCGGCGGAAGCGTCCACTACCTGATAGTCCAATTGTTCGGCCAGACGCAGATATGCGGAACGGACCCTGCGCTGGAAATCCAGCTTCTCGAAACGGCTCAGTTCCTCTCCGCGGCTCGATACCCTCGCCATACTGACCTCGGGATCTATGTCCAGAAGGATGGTGAGATCCGGCGTGATGACCGATTTCTTCTGCATTCCGAGCAGCCATTCCCAATCGGCCGAATCCCCGAAGGAGGCCGACTGATAGGCGACGGTGGATCCGAGGTAACGGTCGCAGATGACCCATCTGCCCGACTCCAGGATCTCCTCTATCTGTCTGGTGTGCACGGCACGGTCCGCCGCGAACAGCAGTGCCTCGGCGGCGGGAGGGATGTCCCCATAGGCCCCCGACCTCAGTGCGGACCCGATGGGCCCGGAGGTGGGTTCGAAAGTGAGCTCGGCACCACCCACAGCATCCGATATAGTATGTGCCAGCGTGGTCTTTCCGGAACCGTCGATTCCTTCCAGGACGATGAATTTCCCTCTCATCTGTTAGGGTAATCCCCTCTCCGCTCATATAGATTTGGCACGC
>Ga0256404_1001110_pt1 | contig 67401 bp, 72 predicted proteins | sample RumenRJG_01DNA_FD_185990 | JGI IMG/M metagenome (GOLD analysis project Ga0256404, IMG submission 185990) | Bovine rumen microbial communities from Lethbridge, Alberta, Canada - RJG_01 | ecosystem: Host-associated > Mammals > Digestive system > Stomach > Rumen | place: Canada: Alberta | collected... | reverse complement strand
TCAGCGTAGCGGAGCAGTTCACCGGCATGGAAGGCAAGTACGTGCCGATCAAGGAGACGGTCCGCAGCTTCAAGGAGATCCTGGAAGGACAGCACGACGACATTCCGGAGCAGATGTTCCTGTTCGCGGGCAGCATCGACGAAGTCGTCGAGAAATACGAGAAGAGCAAAAGCAAGAGCGCATAGTTTCGCCTTTGGCGTGGGCGCGTAGCGAGGTTCAGTTATGGCAACTAACAGCGTAAGATTAGAAGTAATAACACCGTCCAAGTTGTTTTACCGTGGCGAGGTCGACCTGGTCATCGTAACGACACTGGATGGTGACGAGGGATTCATGGCAGGTCACGTCTGGGCGTGCAAGCTTCTTGACGTGGGCGAGCTCTGGATCCAGGAAAAGGGCGCCGGCAAGGACGAGTGGCGTGTTGCCGCTGTAGCAGGCGGCTTCATCGATGTCAAGGACAGCATCGTCATCTATACCGACGCAGTCGAGTGGTCCGAGGATATCGACATGGATCGTGTCCTCAGCGAGAAGGCCAAGGTCGAAGACTGGCTGGGCAAGCATCCTGACGCCGATGAAGACTCGGCGGAGATGCAGAACGCCAAGCTCATGCTGGCCAAAGCCGAAACCCGAACGAACGTCGCCGACGGCGGCAAGAGACACTAGCGGCTGCACTGCGGCCGATTGCGACCGGCATAGGCTGGAAGACAAAAACTATCACGATTCTACGCCCGGAAGGGTGTGACGTGATAGTTTTTTTAGTGCCACTGCATTTTACCGGAGCGACTATCACGATTTCGCGCGGAATCGTTCGAATAATGATAGTCCGCCCTGTGTCCAGGCTGCTTAAACGTGATAATAGAAGAAAAGTATCACGATTGCGCTTCCGGATCGACCAATCGTGATAGATTTTGTCATTCAATATACAACGTCCGGACAGCGTGCTAAAACCAAAGCCGAGGAAGCACTTCCTGGCACAGGATTTCAGCTATTTTCTCTTTTGACTCAGTATCACGTTCAAACGTTTCAACCAGATTATTCCGGGCAACCGATCCGGTATACTTCAACACCATCACGCGCTCCCCGGCATTGTTTCGGTACGAGAAGTCGGAACACATACCGTGATGCTCCCAGATCACTTCTTCACCGGAGGCAAGGATGATTTTGAAATCGTTGTATATGGAGATGCGTCCGGTTCTGGGATTATAGGTTTTCCAGATCGATCCGGGAGTATTCATCCATTCAAGCGCCTTTGGTACACGCCAGCAGCATGCACCTCCGCTTATGTAATACAACCCTCCTTTCAACAAACCCTCCCCACGCAGCGAATGATGCCACTGGTCGACCAGTGGCTGTACAATAACGGACCGCTCCTCCTCATAATGTGCGGGAACTGCAAAATCATGAAAACAGTTCATGATGTCCCGTTCAGACTTGGATCTATGAGGAATACCCTCTTTTGAGAAGTGTACGGATGAAGGATCCTCGGTCAGGGCTTTTTTCACATTGAAAGGCTTTTGTCTGTAGTCGCTGGTAAACCATTTATACTGTTTGGGAGTCATGACGATCCGGGCAAGATCCAAGTTGGCTTCTGCATACGTCTCGATGAGCAAGTGAAGCGCCTGTATCAGTTTGTCACGTTTCATTACGCTCCCTTCGTCCAGCCTTCCGGTGAGCTTCAGAATATCCGTAAGCAAAAGCAGGTACTGTCGCCTCGCGAGCAGATATACTTCATCTGAAGATTTCGCGACATATTTCTGTGCCCCATCGATTTTCTTATAAAACGTCACCAGCTTTTTTCGTTTGACATGATATAGTTTGACCTGCGGAAGGCGGGCGACCATGTGCGAAGTTCTGGTAACTGCTGCATCTATATCGAAGCGACTGTTCAAGGCCGCATCGATGGATCTCAGAAACGCGGCCGGGTTGATTTTCCATTTCATGATTTCTCTCCTCCCAAGTGAACTCACTCCCAATATCTTGTAAATAAATAGTATTGATGGAAATATATTACAGCCAAGAGGGGCACTTGTCAAGGACCGATCAGACATGAGACAGAATGTATCACACATTTTCGTTGACATGTAAGGCGTTTCCCTGTATACTAACTTCGTGTCGCGCACGCGGCATGGTTTTTGTGCGAGCAGGAGCGATCCGGCAGCGAGCACACTAGAAATTATTTTTAGACGCCGAAGCAGTTGGGCGGCAGGCTGCATCGCAGCAGGCAGCGACAACCGAGTAGGCAGGACCGAACCAGTTTGTACCGGCAGCCCGCCGCAAGGCAGGGGCGGCGGAAACAAACCCAGTAGGCAGAAAGGAAGACGCAATGACAAAATCATTCATCGCGAAGCCGGCGGAGGTCGAACGCAAGTGGTATGTGGTCGACGCTGACGGTCAGAACCTGGGAAGAATGGCATCACAGATCGCTGCGATTCTCAGAGGCAAGAACAAGCCAACCTACACACCGCATGTTGACTGCGGAGATTACGTAATCGTAATCAACGCCGAGAAGGTTGCAGTCACAGGCAAGAAGAGACAGGAGAAGATCTACAAGAGACACTCCGGTTATCCGGGCGGACTCAAGGAGACCAACTTCGAAGACATGATGGCGAAGCATCCGACAGAGGCTGTAAGACATGCTGTTAAGGGCATGATGCCGAACGGAAGACTGGGCAGACAGATGTACAAGAAGTTAAAGGTTTATGCAGGTCCTGAGCACAATCACGCAGCTCAGAAGCCGGAAGTTCTGGTAATTAAGTAGGAAGGGAGGATCTGAAAATGGCAAAGACACAGTACTACGGAACAGGTAGAAGAAAATCCTCAGTCGCCAGAGTAAGACTCGTCCCTGGCACTGGCAAAGTCACAGTGAACAAGAAGCCTCTTGATGAGTATCTGGCACTGGACATCGTAAAGAGAGAGGTCATGAGACCGTTCGTGATCGCAGGATGTGAAGGTAAGTTCGACGTTATCGCTACCGTTGAGGGCGGCGGTTACACAGGACAGGCCGGAGCTCTGAGACACGGCATCGCAAGAGCTCTTTGCGAAGCGGACAGAGAGGCTTACAGACCGGCTCTGAAGGAAGCAGGCTTCCTGACAAGAGATTCCCGTATGAAGGAAAGAAAGAAATACGGACTCAAGAAAGCTCGTAGAGCCAGCCAGTTCTCCAAGCGTTAAAAGCGCGTTCCGAGAACCACTCAGGCGAAAACAAAAGGATCTGCAAAGGTCCTTTTTGTTTATTATAGTGTTGCATAAAAAGACAGATACAATACAAGGAGAAAAAACATGGAACAGAGCATCAATGAAGCAATGGCAGCAGAGCGTATGCCGATGATCGGCGATCCGGCGCCGGCATTCAGAAGCATGACAACGATGGGAAAAGTAAACTTCCCGGATGATTACAAAGGCAAGTGGGTCGTATTCTTCTCGCATCCGGCGGATTTCACACCCGTGTGCACAACCGAGTTTATTGCTTTTGCAAAAAGGCAGGAAGAATTCAGAGAGCTCGGCGTGGAGCTTCTGGGGCTGTCCATCGATTCTGTGCATTCACACCTGGCGTGGGCCAGAAGCATCGAGGATATCCGGTGGAACGGACAGGAGCCGGTCAAGGTAGGATTCCCGATCGTCGCGGACATCAGCATGAACGTTGCGCGCAAGTACGGCATGCTGCAGACCGTCGCTAAGACGCAGACGGTACGCGCGGTCTTCATCATCGACCCGGAATCTGTCGTCAGAACGATCCTGTACTACCCGATGTCCACGGGCAGAAACATCGACGAGATCAAGAGAGTGATCCTCTCCCTGCAAAAGCATGACGCAGAGCATGTGTCCACACCGGTCGACTGGAACCCGGGGGACGATCTTGTGATGGGCGCGCCGCTGACGCTGGAGGAGTCCGACAGGAGAGCTGCCGAGGCGGATGAGAACACGATCATATACGACTGGTATCTGGCCGGAAAGAAGGACAAATAGCAAAGAACGCCTGCGGCGTTTATGGTATAATAAAGACCATATGAGATTTTTAAGAGGCTTACTTGCTTTTGTACTGGCGCTGATCCTGATAGCGTCTTCGGCCCTTGCCCTCGGCTCATTCGCAGTGAGCAGGGCGGTTTCCGAGGATGCGGTGCGGCAGGCCATTACGGAGACGGACGCGGTCGGACAGCTGACCGGCAACATCATTATACAGAATACGATCAATCTCGGCGGCGAGTACGGTGAGACGATGCAGGCCATCCTAAAGTCGGATGCCATGACGGACTTTTTCACGGAGTACACGGCCAGGAGCCTGCAGGCGCAGGTGTACGGGACGGAGATGGAAGAGCTCGGCTCAGATGCGTTGAACGAGGCCTTCAGCAGAGGGATGGACGAGTGCCTGGCGAACGGTACCGTGACCATGGATGAAGGCGAGCGGATGATCTTTGACCAGGCGCTGAACACGGCCATGCCGAACCTGACGGAGGGCGTGAATTTCGTTTTGGATCAGATGGAGCTGACCGATTTCGTCGATGAGGAGACATCCCAGCAGATCGAGATCGCGCGGCAGGCAACATCGGATGAAGTCCGGTACGGCGCTGCGGGGATCGCGATCATGGTATGTTTGCTTTTGATCGCGCTTTACTGGCGGAGCAAAATGGGATTCCTGATCAGCGGACTGATCATACTGCTTGTTGCGGGTTTCTTCTATCTGCTGTCGATCATGATCGGGCAGACCATGGAAGCCACCGGCAGCAGCATCGTGCTTTCGAGAAAAATGCTGTTCGTGATGGTGTCCTGCGGGTCAATGGAAGCGGTTCGTGTAGGTGCAGCTGCCGGCGCAGCGCTGATTGCGGCATGCCCGATATTCAAACTGTTATTCAGAAAAAGGAGGCGTCGATAATGAGTTTCGCGGAATTTGAGAAAGAAGTAGCGCTCCAGGGCAAAGTCATGGCGATCAGCCGTGTGTACCTGAAGGATGAGACACCGCAGCACACGTTCGGGTGTATCTACAGGATGTTTGACCGGATCCTGGCCGGAGAGAGCCTTGTGACCGGGCTGAAGTTCTGCGGATGCAAAGGCTTCGAGAGCAACAGCGGGCTCAAGGATGAAACACCGCTGATCCCCGGCGGCTTCGGGAAGTTCCTGACGTCAGGGTCAAAAGCCCAGTGGACGCCGGACGGCGAGCGCTTCAAGTGTGACGAAGAGACTGCCTATGCGCTGTATGACTGCCTGCCGAAGAACGTGATGGATGACGGGAAAGGCGGACGTTACGATGGGCTCAAGTTCGAGCCGTATCGCGAAGGGCTGGACTGCGATGTCGTCGTATGCTTTTGCAACCCGGATCAGCTGTCGGCTGTCATCGTGCTGCACGGATACGACAAGCCGGAGTATGACAGGGTCATCGCAACAACAGCAGCAGGCTGCGCGTCGCTCGTACGGATCCCGCTGGCGGAGAAACGCCGTGAGAAACCGCGCGCTGTCATTACAGGCAGCGATCTGGCACAGCGGAAATTCAGAGGCGAGGATGAGATCGCCATCGCGATCCCAAGTGAAGATTTTGAATACATGATGAGCGTTACGGAGGAGTGCTTCTTCCACGCTCCGGTGTGGAAACCGATCCGGAACAGGCTGCGCAAGGAGGAGCATCTGCAGGATGCCTGCTTCACAGCTCTGGGAACGGTGGAGTAACGCCGGCGCGAAGGGACGAACAGAGGCACGACACGTAAAATATATAACAAGAGGTGAAAGGAATGTTTGAAAACCTGAAGAAATTCAGTCCGGACGGGGCAAACGGTGGAGAGCCGACTCCGGAAAATTGTACACATGATTGCGGAAGCTGCCCGAGCGGCGGCAGCTGCGGAAGTTTTGATCCGGCGTCACTGATTGAGAAGGCGAATCCGAACAGCAACATCGGCAAGGTCATCGCAGTCGTCAGCGGCAAAGGCGGCGTAGGCAAAACGCTGGTGACTTCCATGATGGCGACCAGCATGCGCCGTCGCGGCCATAATGTCGGCGTTATGGACGCGGACGTAACCGGTCCGTCGATCCCGAAGGCCTTCGGCGTGACTGCAAAAGCCGAGGGAACCGAAGAGGGTATTATTCCGCTTCCAACCCAGTCGGGCATCAAGACGATCTCCGTTAACAACCTGCTCGAAGACGATACCGATCCGGTGCTCTGGCGCGGACCGATCATCGCGGGACTGGTCAAGCAGTTCTGGACGGATGTTATGTGGGGAGATGTCGACTATCTGTTCGTTGATATGCCGCCGGGTACAGGCGACGTACCGCTTACGGTGTTCCAGTCCATTCCGGTTGATGGGATCATCATCGTCACATCACCGCAGGATCTGGTTTCCATGGTCGTTTCCAAGGCGATCAAGATGGCTGAAATGATGAACGTTCCGGTTCTGGGAATCGTGGAAAACTATTCTTACTTCAAGTGCCCGGACTGCGGCAAAGAGCATCAGATCTTCGGACCGAGCAAGGTCGAAGACGTTGCTGCCCAGTTTGGTCTGGACGTATTGGCCAAGCTGCCGATCGATCCTGCGCTGGCGGCGCTTTGCGACCGTGGCATGATCGAAGCGTTCGAAGGCGACTGGCTCGATGAAGCGGCCGGAAAGCTGGAGAAATAAGCAGGCTGTTTTAGCTGCCGCGGGGCAGCGAATGGCATTGCGAATCACAGAGGTATCGTGATGAAACGGAAATTTTCGAAAACAGGGATCGCGCTGGTCGGATGCATGTTGGTGTGTCTGGTCCTGTTCCTTGCCGTTGGGATGCCAAACGGCTTCTTTGGCGACGGCGGAAAAGGCGGCGACCTGGATGACGACGGCACGCCGAAGATCGGTGATGTATTGAGCGGCAATACACCGATCCTTGTTTTTGATAAATCCGAAGGCGCGAAGAAACTCATGGCGGCCTTTGATGAAGGCACCATCGAAAGCGTAGAGGTCCTGTATGATCAGGGCGGCGGCAACGCGCCGTACAAGACCACCGATCAGGATGAGATCCGCGCCGTATACAAAGCCCTCAAGAACATCACCATCACCGGTGAGAGTGACACGTCGACCACCGACGCGTACCATTACGTCACGTTTACGTTCGATGACGGCACTGGTTACGGATATCGGTTTGAAAGCACCGAAGCCCTCAGCCTCGACGGATCCAATTACACCATCACCGGCAGCGGCGACTTCTTCAAGTTCCTGCAGGAGAAGTGTTCTCAGGGGCAGGGGGAGGAATAGCGGAAATAGAACAGAGGAAATAGAGAAATTTTTTGTAATTTTCCTTGACATGGGAGCGTTCAGACTGTATACTAACAATTGCGCATGAGCGAAACAATTGAATATGCACCATTAGCTCAGCTGGCAGAGCACCTGACTCTTAATCAGGGTGTCCAGGGTTCGAACCCCTGATGGTGTACCAAATAAACCCTTGAAATCAAAATGGTTTCAAGGGTTTTTCATTTGTTATCAATTAGCGAATAAACCACAAGTTAACTATTTGTTAACTATAACTGTCAAAAAAGGAGAACTGCAGTGCTACTTCTCTTCCGAAAGGAAGCGCGGAAGCTGGCACCGCGTCATCAACAAGGTCAGCTGCGCCGATGCACTTAAAAGCAGCCGTCTCACCTGGACCCATTCTTACTCCAGGAGAGTGCGAAGGGTTAGTACCTGTGTCGAATGATACGAAGAGCTGGAGCGGTAGCCGATGTGCATAATTGCGCGGGGACAACAAGCGGGCCTCTGGAGATCGGTGAGAGGCTGTCATCGCTTGTTGTTCGTCGTATAGGGGGGAGGAGTCTGTCCCGAGGTCGCCGTGCTGACCGCCGGCATCTACTGCCGGTCGGCGGTCAGCTATAAGACGAGCGAACTCGGCTGACAGACACTGCTCGCCCAAGTGAGGGCGAGCAGGAAAAAACCAAATGAAGCCTGTGGGTAATTGGTGCACAGTTGTGGGCAGCTATGCTGTCCATGATTGTGTGCCAATTATCCACAAGCTTCATTCATAGATAATTACATTTTGGTAATACACTTTGATTCTTTTTTTGGCTTCATTTAGGCTACGGGACTCGAAATAATGTTATTGTCCTTTCGCTCTTTTCATTTCTTAATGATTGTTGCAATTTCAACGTTTTATCGAAAAGATTATGCCGCTGAAGTGTAATAATTGCAAATGTATTGTTTGTTTCTGATGTGTCCCCCAAAAAGTAGAGTGTGGATAAACATGATATACTCTATGAGAATGGGAGGGACACATTATGGCAAAAAACAATTACAGCAAAGGATTCAAGATCAGGGTTGCAAAGGAAGCGTTGCTACCTGAAAACGAAGGTCTTGAGAGGGTCATTGCCGGGAAGTATGGACTTCTGCCTGCCACCGTCAGACGCTGGCGTGATCACTACGCAGAATACGGCGATAAGGCCTTCTGGAAAGGATATACGAAGAAAGATACGCGTAGTCCTCGGGAAATCGAACTCGAAAAAGAAGTTAAAGAACTCCAGGAAGAGGTGAAGATCTTACAATAAACTTCACAATAATGCGAACTACAATTATGTTAAAATAAAATATAGGTGGAAATGGCATGGCGGTCACAAGTCTTATTATCCTGCAGGCAAGGAAACGTTAGGTTATTACAAGAATAAGTAAGAAATGGGGTAACACTATGGGTGTAATTAATAAGAATTGGTTATTATTGCTTGGTTATATCATAATTGGTGCAAACGGAACGATGTCAGCTCTACAAAAAGGTATTAGCATATATCCGATTATAGGAGCAGGAGTTTGCGGTATTGTGATGACCGCAGTAGTATTAACAGTTAATTTGAAAAAGGGTCGTTCAAAAAGTAGTACGCTCATTTCTATGGCTACTGCAATATTGTTGCTATTGATGTATATGGTGTATATCATAACACAATATATTCTATAGCCATCAGAAGTTGTAGGTAAGCGTATTATTTCAAGGAATACGTGGGGAAAACATGTAGCCGGTGATAAATAGAAAAGTAAGGGAACTGGTGATATGATGCGGGTTATAAAAAAGTGTGAGAGAGCATCGTTGCAATGGCAAATTAGATTCTACACTCGAATCCACTATGGAGACAAGGTTGAAATGAACAGGCATACCTCCCGACGTTGAAAACTGGATTCGATGTAACTTGTGAAGAAGCAATTGGACAAAATAGAGGGGCGAGTCCCTGTACTAGCACATAGTGATTTCTGCACACACCATAAGCGATAACTAAGGGAGAATTCGAAAAATGAAAATCAATCATTGCATAGTTGTTATTCTTCTACTACTAAGTCTCTTAATGTGGTCCGGATGTAAAGACAATAATAATATTGAGGACATTGATTTTTCTTGTAGTATAATTACGAATGACTGCGATAATTTTAATGCAAATATCTATCTACGTGATTTGTCGTGGGAAAACCTAAATGAATCCGATATCAAATTTATTGTTGAAAGTTGTGCTGAAGATGTTGAAGGGTTAATTGTGTCGGAAACTAATAAAAAAGACAGCGACGAAGCACTCTATGTTATTAACGGAATTGACGCTCAAACGAATGAGGTAGTATTCAGCTATGATAAACAGAAGTCAGTAATAGTGTTTGGAGAAAGGACGATAGCGTATAAAAGATGAATTGAGGAATGCCTCCTCTTCGCTTTTCTTGTGTGTCGGGCAAAGAACACTCCTAATGGTTAAAAGTCCCACCACGAGTATTTACTGCCAAGTTGCTGCTATTTGTAGTCTTGATTTGCAGACAGAATAGCTTTAAGACAGATCCCTCGGAGATAATAATCCGGGGGATCGATTTATTATGTCTTGATTTTTGAGAATGTGTTTTTCATAATATAGTTGAATGGATTCTGACATGAGGAGGCGCTCCGTCCATGAATATTGACGAGGTTTTAGCAAAAGAAGAAAAGCAGATTTTTGATCGGAAGAGCATTGGCATTGCACCGAAAGCCCTTGCGGTCACTTTGTGTGCTTTCGCCAATGCTGACGGAGGAACGGTAGCTGTCGGAATCACTGATAAAACACGGACTGTTCAGGGCGTGGATTATGAAACGAAACGATTGAACGATATCTTGTGTGCTCCTGTGGATTTCTGTGATCCAACGATTCCTGTAACACCCGAGTATGTTCCGTGCATTGACGAAAAGGGACGCGAGAACCATGTCCTGCTCATGCATGTTGAGGCCAGCCCCAAGATGCATGCAAATCAGGCAGACGAAGTCTACGTGCGCGTCGGCGATAAGAATAAGAAACTCAATTTCCAGGATCGTCTGAACCTGATGTACAGCAAAGGCCTGCGGTACTTTGAGGATGAGCCTGCAACGGATGCTGATCTAACCGACATTGATCTTCGGTTCGTGGAGGAATATCTTCAGCATATCCATTACGGCAAGGGAGCAGAGGAATACCTGCGGCAGAACAAGAGCTTTATTACAGAGAAGAACGGTGTCGCTTATATCAGCAACGCTGCAATCCTTCTTTTTGGCAAGGATCCGCAGAAGTTCTTCCCACGGGCGACGATTCGGTTTATCAAATACGATGGTATCGAGGCGAAGGTTGGCCGGGAGATGAATGTTGTGAAGGATGTGACTTTCACCGGACGCATTCTGGATCAGGTACGTAAGGCCATCGACTACATTCAGATTCAGATGAAGGAAAAGACCTATCTCGGCAGTAACGGAGTGTTTGTCGAGGAACCGGAATACAGTGAATTTGTCCGCACTGAGATTGTTGTGAATGCTGCATGCCATCGCGACTATTCGATTCGCGGCACCGATATCCAGATCAAGATGTTCGATGACCGGCTGGAAGTCGACAGCCCCGGCGCTTTTGCCGGACTGGTTACAAAGGAAAACATCCGCTATACCCACTTCTCCCGTAATCCGAAGATCGCAGCCTTTCTGAAAGACTATGACTACGTCAAAGAGTTCGGTGAGGGCGTGGACAGAATGTGCCGTGAGATGGAATCTGCTGGCCTGCCTTTGCCTGCTTTTGATGACTCTACCTTCATCATGAAGACAACTGTACCAAGCGGTGAATTGAAAAAGTCGGAGGTTGCTTATAAAAATCCGGCGATTGGAGGCCAAAATCCGGAGGTTGGGGGAGAAAAGCCGGAGATTGCTCTCAGAAACCCGGAGGTTGCCTATGATTCTCCGGCGACTCAAACCGCTGATGGGCGAATCGCATGGGCAGACATTTTGTCAAAATGTAATACCATGGGATACAATGAGCCATCCATCCGGAACATTTCTGCCGTATATGGTGAAATGACTCTGAACAGAATCTTTGGAGCTTCTGATGTAAAAAAAGCACTGGGCTGCGCTGAATCAACTGCCGCTGAAGTTATGCGAAAACTTCGGGAGATAAATGTCCTGATACAGATAAAAGGCAAGGGGAAAGGGAAATATCGCTTTAAGTATAGTGATGAAGATTAGAAAGCAATCCCGCCGATTCCGACGGGATTGAGTCAATCTTGCCCACAAAAGTTTCTGCTTTTTGTATTTTTCCATTAACTGTTACTACTTGTTATATCGCGCTTCGAACGCCGGAACCCATTGCAATTACTGGGCTTGGTTGGAACGATATAACATCTGATAACACCGTATAACACGATATAAAACCGCAGTCGGTGCGCAGGGTGTCCAGGGTTCGAACCCCTGATGGTGTACCAATGACGAAGACCTCGGAAGAAATTCCGGGGTTTTTGGCTCTGTTAAGAATGTTGGGGTGGACGATACTCCAAGAATTTCAGAGCCTCTTTATTTTTAAAAAATCATTGTTTCTTTACTGGCTCCTACAGGAGTATCTGCAGATGTTTTATCTGTAGAATACAAGCTGTTCTTTTAGATCATATAATCCGGACTGCAAGGCTAAACGATATATTGACACCTAAGTAGCTCGCTGGTCTTTCGATATTCTGTTTTAGCGCTGTCCGTTATATGACCGGTACTAATCTATCATAATATGCATGATCCGTCTACGGAATCTTGCAAACCGCGGCATACCAAACGATACCCGCTTAAGTACTTTGATCCTGTTGTTGCAACCCTCGATATATCCATTAGTATAGGGATATTCAAAAGAATTGAGGATCTCTTTGCTTCAGTTCTGGTAGGTGAGGGACACTTTGATCATCTCTTTAAGACCGCTTCTCTGGACATCCATGATCCACTTGCTCAGCCTTTTCGCCGCATCTTCCCGGTTTGCGCTCGACTTCACATATTCGAACTGCTGCTTCAGTGCATACGCTTTTTCAAGGGCGGGGGATATGCGAAACAGGTTCCCGAGCTGAATCCTTTAGAATAAGATATTTGCTCTTCTTAAAGTATCTGCGCCAGCGGTCAGATAGACGTTTCTGTTCTTCTATGCGGATGCGTTCGATAGCATAGGTTATCTGGCGCACATAATGGTATTTGTCGACTATGATCTTCGCCTGTGGAAACAGTTCACGCATGAGCCTGAGGTATCCGCCTGTCATATCCATCACGACGAACCGGACGTCTTTTCGGTTATTGAATCCAAGCAGATGATGACGGATCATCTCATGTTTTCTTGTAGGCAGGATGTCCACGACCCTGCGGTTCTTCGGGTCAGCCAGGATACAATTGTGACTTATAGTCCGTTGACTAATAATCAACACTTTCATAAACTTACATCTATAGGAGACTATCTATGATTACAATTGAAATTGGATCGAGAATCCGCGAACATAGAAAAAAACTTGAAATCAGTCAAGAAAAACTCGCAGAATTGGCGGGTATTGATCGTACTTATTTAGCTGGAGTTGAAAACGGAAAACGTAATATTTCTGTAAAAAATCTCGAAAAAATCATTAGAGCACTTGATTGTGACTTTGAAGATTTCTTTGCGGGAATGTAAGGAGGACTCATGAAGTACACCATTAAAAATGAAGAAATACGAGAATACAATGACTCCGCGGACTATAAATTCCCAAAGTATACTTCTCAGTTAATCAACTGGGCAAATCAAAATGCTCAGGGAACGCGACCAAAGCAAGTGGGCCAGTTATCAGAGTTGTTTCCTGACTTTATTGATACCACAAACAATATAACCATTGAGCATTGGCGCAATTGGTATACTGAAAGATACCCTGATGCCATTGACACTGCAGCATCAAGAATATATGCGCAACTTCAAAACCTAAAGGAAGCCATTCCACTCATAGATGAAGAAATGGTTCGGCATTGGGTTGAGGATCTGGTAATTAATAAAACCTTTAATGGGATGTATGTACAGAAGGCGATTCTCGCATCACTGGCTGATCAAAAGGACACAACCTTCCGACTTGCGACGCCTGAAGAAGAATCAAAAGGTATTGATGGATATGTAGGTGGTATTGCTTATTCCGTGAAACCTGATACCTATAAAACTATGGGACGTCTATCAGAAGTAATTGATGTAAAGATGATTTATTATACAAAAACAAAAACTGGATTAAAGATTGAAGTCGAAGAGTAACAGGAGGTATTAACGTTATGCCAGTTGCGAATAAAGAATTCATTCTTAATTATGCGTATAATAGGTGGCAGTTTAACCAAAAACGAAATATCGGAGCAACTTCCGACGCAATTCGTTTACTGAAACCTTCCACAATTGACGAATGGGAAAATTACTTCTTTGATAATATGTGTTCTCGAGACCGATTAGAGTTTTTTGGCAAACAACTATATGAACACATATCAAAAGATTTGCCTGAAGAGAATCGTTTTCATCCAGACTTGTTATCGTCCATTTCGGAACAAGACTGCCTGAATTATGTTTACGATGTTCCAATTCGAAGGGCATATGAAGGATATATGAGGGAGTGCGGAAATGAGTAATCCTTCATTAATAATCGCAGGAATTCCGTTTTATGAAACGCCCCCGGAAATTGAGGGTTCTCCTTACTGGGTGGATCTTTGGGCAGATATAAACGGGTATAAGATTGGATTACAGGTTAAACCCTCCTCGTATAGTTCTGCCAATACTTCTATATACATGGGTGGAGCAAAAACCTCTGAAGAAATCGGTCATAAGCAATTCAGTAGGGATTTTGGAGGAAAGGTTTTTGTTGTTACTCCACACGAGGGAACAGTTTCTAAAGCATGTGAAAAACAGATCGCAGAATATCGCGATCTGTTAGAATCTTTAAGGTAAAAGATAATATCGAGCGATCTTTGTTCTCATATACTACACCATTCCAGGTAAGACAATTTGCACTGGATCTGGTTCATATTTTAGTTTTTCATACTTACAGATATATGAGCGACCTTCCTTTATTATCTGATTAATTTGTTCAATCTCTATGGCAGTTTCTTGTTTTGTCTTCACAGCAAACCCGTGCGGATTGTTAGTATAACACCGTTCTCTTTTCTCGGCGGGAAGTGTTTCTATGAAGTCGAGATGTTTTTTTATTCGGTTGTTGATGTACCTATTAGCAGAATTGACTGGGATATTCATATTGGTCAAGGCAATATCTGCTATCTCTGGATCTATCTCAATGCCAATACTATTCCGATGCGAAAGCATGCAGGCAATGCTTGTTGTTCCCAATCCTAAAAATGGATCCAACACAACATCCCCTTCGGCTGAGTACATGTTCACTATCCTAAAAGGTATCTCCAATGGGTATGATGCATTTCTATTTCTAACTTCTTTTTTTGAAGAAATAATGGTCTGTGTTGTTCCTTTGATATCCCATAAATCAGAAAACCACACATTCCGTTCCTCCCAAAAGAATGCGCTTTTTTGTCGTAGTGCTTTTTCGTGGCCCTTAAATACTCTCTTGCCGCCTTTTCGAAAAACGAGGATATATTCGTGCTCATATGTTACGTAAGCTCCTGCAGGGTACATGCCCGACCCCATAAACTTATTTGGCGCATTTGATTGTTTTCGCCAGTGAATATCCGGCAAAACGCTGTATCCCATCCTTGAAAAAGCTTCAATAATTTTTGTGTGATTGGAGAAAAGCTGGAAATCCCCACCGATTGTTCTTGTAGCATCGCCAATATTAATGCAAACAAAGCCATTGTCTTTTAAGACCCTGTCACATTCCTTCCACACTTGATCTAAAAGGGAATGCATTTTGTGAAAGGCTTCCTGACCATTACCATCTTTTAAGCATTCCTCAATTGTTAGGTCTTGTTGTGAGAACATATCGTCCCACATTTCAATCATTGGATATGGTGGCGAAGTTACTATCAAATGTACTGATTTATCAGCAATTGCATCCATTTTGTTACTATTTGCAATTATCACTTCATGATTTGTCATCATTCACTTCCTCCTCTTACCGCTATTAGATGTGGATTCTAAATGCTCAGCAAGCCTATTTCGTCCAGCTTTAAGTAGCATTCTTTTTCATTAATTTCCCCTGATTTGAATCTTTCATATAAATCCAACAGAGTTGTTGTTTCAATAATAAGACTTTTATATCCTTCGGCGAGTTTTATCTGGCTCTCATGAACCGGTTCTCTGTCATCCAAAGGCTTTTTTCTTTGATGTGTTATGATTAGCAACTTCCGAATATTGTTCGGATTGACTTCAGGGTGTTCATCTATATAGTGCCCGTAATGACGTTCCAGCTGCGATACATTTTCTGATTTTACATTGCTCCCAATGCCTTTAATTTCTCCAATATATGATAAATTGTTTTTTTCAAAAAAGAAATCCTCCTTTTTTTCGTCTTTGAAATTTGACAGATCACATCCGAGCATGTGCTCGAGTATCTCAAATACAATCTCTACTAACGAATCACTATTACGATATAAAATCGATTTGAATCTATTGTTAGTGGCCAGAATAATCTCTGCGTCAGAAATACCTTTCTTATGTTTTTCAATTTCGGCTTTATGATTATCAATGGAAGCCTTTTGCTCCAGGTCATCAAATCTCATAATACTATAAAACCAATCTGGAGCATCGTCATTTGAGCCCTTTAAGTATCCAATCATTTCAAAATACTGATACAGTTCATAAAGATCTTCAAACTGAAGGATTGTAAATACCACATTGTTTCCAGCTTGGAAAGACGTACACATCTGACTAGTATCTGATGTCGTGATTATATTATGCCCTTGCGTCTTAATAATAAAATCACCAGGAATTGAACAATCCCCTACTATTGTTTCGGTTTTGGAAAACACAAGATTAAAACTCACATCATATATTACTTTTATCCAATTGATTAAATGGTTGATAATATATTTGAGCTCAACAGAATCATACACGGTTTGCCCCCTGTTGTTTTTCCTTTTGTGATACTTATGGTAGCAATTTGGGGGCAAGATAAGGAGAATTTTGGTTTTATTACTGATATTAATAGCCTGTGCTAATGACCTAAAATCTTTTAATGCATCCAAAGAATCGACTTCGTACTGGGAAGAGTACCATGTGAATTCATCTGATAAATCAATCACATTAATTGAATAATCATCTAATGCGTTGAAATTTCCAATGCTGCTTTGATCAATGCTTTCGCTATGATATTTGTTTGTTTTTCCACTATAGGTAATTACTTGAACCTTTGATTTCATAATATTATCGTTCCTGCCAATCATAATAAACTCTGTACAAACAAATTGTTTTCTTGTTCTATTCTTTGCTGTTCAATTTTTGCCTGTATCCGCTTGTTTTCCTCTCTAATCTTCTTTTCGTAATCAAGAATCAGATTATTATTATATGTAGTGGTAATCGTAGGAATCCATTCTTTATAATAGTTAATTATCATTTTTAGTTCATTTTGTGACGTGCGCTCAGATATCGGCACAAATAATGTATTTTCGTCTTCTCTCGAAAAACGGTGCTCATCATAACCGTTAAGTGATGTATGCGGAAAGTGCCCATTATTCATTATTGTCAGCCACCCCTCAGGTATTACAGTATCCATATAAAAGAGGAGTCTATTACCTTTTACTTGAATATTAGTTATCTGGGGCGTGTCCATTATAGCAACAGCATTTGATTCCTGCCTCGTAATCGCAGCTTCTGCATTTTCAAGATCCGTTTTCTTATTATGCAATTCTATTCTCGCTTTTAATTCTTGCCTTACTCGGCTTGCGGGAGACAATCGATCCGTTGGGTTTTGCTTATATAAAGCCTCTACAATATCATCAAGGAAAGCATACTCCGGATATACAGATCCTATTGTTTTATAATCATTACCGCCAATAAGCTGACCCGTAAGCATCTCATTCAAAATCAAACCCGCAGCAAATAAATCGGCTCTACCATCGACTGATTGGTTTTTATCCTTTTGCTCTGGTGCCGCATAATTGAAATTCGCCATTCGTTCACCCACTTTTGTCTCAACAAGGGTTGCGAGTTCATTCTCCGGGAAATGTGCAATTCCAAAATCAGCAATAATGCACTTATTACTATTTGAAGGAAATAATATGTTTTCAGGCTTAATATCTCTGTGGTATACGCCTCGATTATGCGCATATTCTAAACCGTTCATAATGCCAACAAATATTTCCACCGCATCGTTGGGAGTTAATCCTTCACGTATTTTATTGCGAAGTGTCATAGGATATAGTGGCATGACGTAAAAAGAATACCTTCCGCCTGGTGATGTTCCAAAGTCCACTACTTTAAGAATATTGTCATGTTCAGAATTCAAACAAAATGCCAGCTCATTTTTAAACCTTTTTAGCTTGTTGTTTCCTATCTTCTGCTTATCAAGTATTTTTAATGCATATTTTTCTCCAGATGGTGTTCTTGCTTCAAAGACCTTCCCGTTCCCACCTTCGCTAATATATTTTGTTAATCGGTATTCATCAAATGCAGTATATAGAATACTATTCCTTTTGACCGTTTCTTCAGTATTAGTGTCGGAGTGCATTTCATTATACGTTCTTGCAGAATTGTTTAGCGTAATAAAGTAAGGGATGTTGTCCGCCCATTGGACACCGATATATCCTTCATTTTTCAATTCTGAAATAACACCTGTTAATTCATCCTGCTCTTCTTTTGAACAACTACGATACAAATCCTTTAGATAGTCTGATGGATTTGTGGCTTTTACTAATTCTCTCAATACGAATTCCGAATTTGAAGAAAGTCTTTTTGCACTCATCCTAATACTCCTTATCTAACCATCTGTTAATCCGCGAACAAACCCTCTCAACTATAGAGAAAGGGTTAATATCTGTTTAATGAACGTATTATTTAACGCACGCGTGCGTTCACCGCGTGTATTTCGTGCATTTATGCTTTTATGTACTTTGCACCTTTTCCCTTTCCAACCAGTTTGATTAGACCCTTTTCATTTAATTTCTGAAGAACTCTATATGCCTGTGGCGGTGATAAATGGAACAATTCAACAACATTTGCTCGAGTAACATATCCTTGTTCATCCACAAGTTTTAGAACCAGTTCTTCATATCTCATTTTCTCAATGCCAGTCTGACGAACATAGCGTTATAATTCCGGCAGATGTAATGCAGCTTGTGATAATCTTCCATATCTCCAGGCATTTATACTTTTTTAGATAAATATCTGCTTGCTTCTCATGTATTTTGTGCGTCCATTGAACTCGTCCGTATGTGTGACGCACTGATTGTTTTATGGTATCCATATTTTGCATATCTTTACACTTCCTCTTTCTAGTGATTACTTGCAATCATCAAGGAATATGTTATAGCCTCATAAACCATTACAATTCAGTTCCCCTGCTCAGTATTGCAAGATACTTTGTGAATGCATATTTTTTATATCTTTTACCTTCCGGCTTTTGATCTACAAGAATTCCCAGTTCACAGAATTGTTCTACTATCCTGTTTGCAGTTGGCTGAGAAACGCTCAGCTTTTTTGCCACCTCCTGCTTATCAGTAACCGGCGATATGAACAGAAAATCCAGAAGCTGTCTATAATTATTATTCGACTTAACGATCATATCTTCACAGACTTTTTTAAGGGACAGTATTTCTTTTGCAGTCGATATGGCTTCCTCCGATGTTTCTGCAATGCCTCTAAGGAAGAATTTAATCCACTGCTCCCAGTCACCTGTATTTCTGATCTCCATCAGACGATCATAGTACTCATGTCTGTTTTTCTTAAAAAAGTAACTGATATACAGCAATGGCTGTGACAGTATATTTTGTTGACACAACCAGAATGTGATTAGAAGTCTTCCCATTCTGCCATTGCCGTCGAGGAATGGGTGAATTGTCTCAAACTGCGCATGTGCCAAGGCAATTTTAATCAATGGTGGCAAACCATCTTCCTCATGTAGGTATATTTCCAGATCGCCCATTGCCTCATTCATGTCAGGGACACTCGGAGGAACAAAAGTTGCCTCATTCAGGGTGCATCCTGGTGAGCCTATCCAGTTTTGACTTGTCCTGAATTCCCCTGGACATCTCTTGCTCCCTCTACCGCTGGACAACAGCACCTGATGTATTTCTCTCAGGAGTCGTAAAGATAACGGGAACTCTTTAAGCCTTTCCAACCCATAGTTCATTGCCCCGACATAGTTTACGATGTCTCCGATGTCTTCTCTTTTTTCTCTAGACTGATCACTGTCAAAAATATCTATCAGGGAGGCCTGGGTTCCTTCTATTTGTGAACTGAGAACTGCTTCCTTTTGTACATACATTGCTACAAACAGTTCTGGGTCCGGCAGCGTTTCGGTTACCCCATCAAGCCTGCCCAGCATTCTGTCTGCGCGTGAAAGCAATTCAAGCATTTCGCTATCATAAGAGACGGGAGGCTCCGGCGGCAGTTTTTTAGGCTTAAAGGATTTGTATCCTGATGGTTGGATGATAAATGTTCCTGCTCTGTTTTCCATGTTGCACCTCTAAGTAACAAATAAATTAGTTATACCCAGCTTGAGAATTCTAAAGAAAATAATTATGCTTATTTTTTCCTTATAATACCCTAAATAGATATAACAATCAACTTCTTTTTTTAGAACAAACGGAAAAGAAAACGGAGAAACTATGAACAGCGACATGCTGTTTGGGTAGTTCCCTGGGTAGGTCAGAGCGGGCAGTGCGTCAAACCTCCTGTTTTCAAGCATTCTGACCCCTCCCCACGTCGTTCGAACCCCTGATGGTGTACCAATAACGAAACGGATAGAATCAACTATCCGTTTTTTCATTTTGCGCTAAAGATAGTTCCAGTAATTCGGCGGCCACTGACGCCGATTTAATTCTCATCAGATTGTCCCAGACATCTTTTTTTCCCAGCAGGTTCATACCGCCGTGCCAAACCAGTTCATTGTCAATTACAGCGAAGTGTTCTGGAAGTTCCGATTTCGTAATGACGTTAATGCCGTTTTCCTGCAAGGTTTCAATCTGTTCTTGATGGAAGTCCGGAGACACATACAGGTTCTGATCCGGATCCAATGTGATTACGGTTACTTTCACGCCAGCTTCCTGCCGCGGTTTCATCAGATAAACGAGCCGGCGGATTTTGCTCTGAATCAGTTCGGGACTGGAGATGACAACTGTTTGTTCGGATTCTACAAGATCCCGTTCGAACACATCCATATAGTTGCAGGAGTCGAAAATCGCGTTGACAGACTGCTTTTGCAGATCAAGACCGGACACGACCTGAAAGCCGATTCTCTTATATGTCCGCAGTCGCTTCGAATACATATTATCAAAGACGGGAATGTGCGAATCAATATAATCATAGATGATGACATCTTCTTTGCCGGAATAATCCCGGTTCAGCCTGCCTGCATATTGTTCCAGCCGTTCCGGGGAGGAGACCGGTGCCGCAAGCATCAATGTGTCAAGACGAGGGAAATCGAATCCTTCACCGATTTTCTGGCCGGTTGCAATCAGAATGAGCGACTCATCCATCGGAATATTTTTCATTTGATGGATATTTGCGAGGTTTTCTTTATCTGAATTATCACCATATAGCAGGAACACGTTGTCAGCGTCATTGCATAGGCGATCATACAGCAGTTTTGCTTGATCTTTCCGCCGAGTCAGGATTACCGGTGTACGCCTCTTCCCAACACACGCACGGACATCATTGATGATTTGAGCATTGCGGACCTCATTGCCGCTGATCAGTTCAAAAGCACCGTTAATATCCTGCCTGCTGTCTTCTGTGCTGACTATACGGGTATATCTCGGATAAACATAATGACCGATGCCTTGTTGGATAGCACGCTCTTTCGCGGTGAAGCTATGACGCACAGGCCCGAGGAGCATGAAAATGACTCGTTCAAGGTCGTCAGTGCGCTTCGGGGTAGCAGACACCCCGTACACATACCGAGCGTTTACTTTTTCCAATACACTGACTGATGTCGCAGAAGCGGCGTGATGGCACTCATCCATAATGACCATACCGTAGGAATTGATCAGATCGTTGAACCTGCCTTTGCTGTAGACAGATCCAACTAAGGCAACATCGACAATGCCGGTCGGAGCCTTCTTCGTGCTGCTGATCATGCCTATCACACCTTTGCGTCGCTTTACGCGGCCAGTTTTTGTAGTGTATGTTGGGGGCTCTTCATCAATCGTCAGGAACTTTTCAAGTTCCTCAATCCATTGCTGCTGCAGGTCTTTGCTCTGAAGCAAAATCAAGGTGTTGACTTTTCGCTGTGCGATGAGATAACTGCAGACAACGGTTTTCCCAAAAGCAGTCGCGGCGCTAAGTACGCCGTTATCGTGTGACAGCAAAGACTGTGCCGCCAGGTCCTGCTGCAACCGTAGATCCCCGTTGAAGGACACACGTATCGGCCGACCCTTTTCACGTTGGTCAGAAATTTCATAGGGAATTGAAGCGTCTTCACACGATGCAGTCAAGGTTTCTAACAGACCCCGGGGGATCCGAATATATCCATCGACATCCTTCCCCAGATACACCGAGCTGAAATTATAATAATTGGAGTAACCAAGCTTCTTGTTTTTATAGAAAACTGGATTATCAAACGCTGCCAAGCTGCGGATCTGATTCTGCAATCGGGGCATGAGATTCAGCGCGTCTACATATACTCCATCGCCAAGAACAATCTGAAGGTTTCCGATGACATCTTCTTTGAAAAACCGGGTGGTTTTCTTCCATGGTTTCGGTCGAGCCTGCATTGATTTTGCAGCAAAAGACCCGGCATCCTCTGCCAACTCCGTTTGCCATTTCAGGATGCAACGCTCAACATCTTCTGGGGTCAGCCGAGGTGTGTGGTTCAGAAGGACATCCCACTGATCCGGATAGGCGTTCCAATTCTGATCCACAAAGGCGCTGTTCCCATCTTTTAGAGCCTGTCCTTGCAAAGGCAACGCAATCAGGTTACCCAGACTGCTCGCGGAATCCTGTGAAGGGTACATCCTGTCGTAATAATGAAATGTTGTCAGGTTTACGGAAGCAGATCCTTTGTCCAACAGCATAAACCCAAAATTTCTGGCAAGCGCGGCGGGAATCGGTTTTCTGAAAAAAATCCAGACGTGAGCGCCTCGTCCTGAACGCGAACGTTCGACCAGCGGTGTGATCCCGTTTTGTAGGCACATACTTCGGAGTGCAGCCACTTCATCACGCCACTCGTTGTCTTCGTTAGCGTAATCCGTCTGAGCCGCACCCTTTTCATGATTATCGAAGTCAAAAACAAGAAAGCGGCAGGTGCCATCCGGGAATAGAGGGTAAACGCCAATTACATCGGAGCCGTCCTCCTTATATCCTAACAAATGCTTTAGTATGGTTTCGGGTGCCAGAGGTTTCCAGTCCTTGTACTCACAGTTGTCACAGAATCGTTTCTCTCCTCGCTGTTTTGGGCAGACGTTGTAATTCCACCGTTGATTGCATTGTGGAAAATAACCGCCTTTACAGCCTCTCTGTGCATATACATCCTGCCTGCCCCAGAACATTGTAAAGAACTGCCGGACCATATTTTCTGTAATAAAAGGCGTATTGATTCTGGCTCCTTGATCCGGATCGTATTCTGCCGTCTGTTCAATACTCTCCGAGAATGAATTCTCCGAATCAAAGGCAATATTCGCGTCCTTTAGTTGTTGCTTCAGCCTCCGGTTTTCTGAGAATAATCTCCGAACGATTCTGCGGAGTGAATCCAGATTATACGCTTCAATATTCATTGTAGTTGCACCTGTCGCTACTTTAGTAGTCCGTTTAATGTTTCTTTGATTCCTTCAATGGCTTCACTGGAATCTATGTTGAGCCAGTTCTTGTCAGAATTATTTAGGTTTCGAAGATATTCTTCATCCGATGTTCCATTACTAAATCTTACGATAACATCCTTGAGGGTTTCTTCCCGCATGCCCGAATCATCGAGAATAAAGATGTTGATGCATTCTTTCAATTTGGTACTATCAAGATAGTCTGTCAGGTAATACATATCGAAGATGTCCTTATATCTTGTTGAAAACTCACCAAACTTTAGTATTGATCTGAGCTTCTCTGTAAACATCTGCTCGTAACTGTTAATAAGCAGACTCACACCTTCATCATCTGTGCCGATTTCAAAGCAATATTCTGGTTGTTCTATCTCGAGGTGTTTGTGAACTCCTAAATCTATCTTGCTCCTGATGGTTTGACCTTCATCATCTCGGATTATAATCATTACCCTTTTCCCGTGATAGTCCTGTTGTTTTAATTTCGTGATTTTCCCGGTACGTTCTATTGTAATCCTGCCAAGACAATTCAGTTTACTGAGAAACTCGTCAATTGCGTCATCTGATATTGAGTATCGAATGAAATCCATATCGATATCCTGAGTGGCCCTTCTGGCGTCGCTTGAAACACTTCGCATAACAACGCCGCCTTTGATCGTGACCTTCCTGTTAAAGGAACTTTCAGAAATGGCCTTGAGAATAATATCCTGGCACACTTTGGCTCTGGCATTTGGCCCGGAGTAGCCTTCTTGCTCGGCCCGTTTGATCAATTCAGTTAATGTCATCTCTATAAAACCTCCATCCTTAACACCTTTTTAACTAAAGCTGTCTTAGGTAATTGTTCGGCATATTCCTGAATGGCCCGTATGTCTAATTCATTTACGATTTCTCTATAATTACGAATAATCTCCTTGTAATAATCAAACGGAAGTTTTGGTTTGTTTCGTATTAATTCAACCAGCATTCGTTCCCTGTTATACATCAGGACGGCAGTATCCTCAACATTTGTCTCAATTGCTCCAAGCATCAGATGTCCACTATTGTCAAAGGATTGAGTTACTCTGACATCTCTAATTTTGGAAGCATCTTTATCGGTCACAAAATAATATGACTCTGGAATCACATCTGTGAGGCCGTGATAATAGAACGCACTGTTTAACGTCAAAACAGCGTTCGGATATTTGTACGCAAGAATGCTCAACACAGATTCATATTTCTGGTTTGAATAAATACCTTTTTCTAATTTGTAGAGTTTACCTTCAGACAGTGCTTTCCGGAACAAACTAATTCCATTTAATTGTTCAATGCACTCGTTATATGTCATAATCATTTTCTTTTCTCCGTAGTATTATGTATTTTACGGGCTTTTACATATAGTATACAGGAAAACCGCTGCGTGTCAACAATATCCGTAACATATTGCTTTTTTCGGATATATACGACATATGATAATTGTAATGTTTTGGGTAGTTCCCTGGGTAGGTCAGTTTGGGCAGTGCGTCAAACCTCCTGTTTTCAAGCATTCTGACTCCTCCCCACGTCGTTCGAACCCCTGATGGTGTACCAAATGAAACGGATAGGCTTGCCTATCCGTTTTCATTTGATACACGCTCTAGATTTGTAGGGGTTCGAACCCGCAAGGTGTGTTACTATTCCCCCATCCGGTAATGTCCCATGATCCCGGCTTTCTTTTCCCAGTGCTCCATGCCGTCCTGCTCGTACGCCCTCTGGGCCGGGCTGACCAAATGGAGAATGTAGGGGATGCCTCTGCTGTTCCGCTTATCGGATACGATGGCAACATGCGTTCCGAACACGACGATGTCGCCGCCCTGCCAGCTTTTGATGTCGTTCAGATCCGTCGTCAGGCTCTGGGCGTGCCGCGAAAAGTAAACGTTCAGATTGTCGACCCGCCGGAAATCGATGTTGCTGTCCGGCGTTTCGATCTCGTAGGCGTCGGGCGCTGCGGCAACGTCTTCCGCGAGCAGCTCTTTCAGATCGTAGCCTGCACCTCTGCATGCAAAAGCAACAACATCGGTACACACGCCGTAGCCGTCATCCGGATACCCGCCATCGTAGTACTTGCTTTTGTATTTTGGACCTGTCGCGAGATAGTCTCTGGCGCTCTGCAGTATATCCGTCTGATCATCGATCCCATCGTCGTCAGCGTCCGTACTGCTGATGAGCGGTTCGATGTCGAATTGGGCGGATGTATCCTGACTGTAGTCGGTATCTTTTGTAGCCTGGTTATACCAGAAAGGATTCTGCCAGAGGATAAACGCGCAGGCCATCAGAAGGGCTGTCAGGATGATGCAGCCGGCAATGAGTTTTCGTTTATTGATTCCGGATTTCTTACAAGTCACGTCTCTGCTCGCTATAATTCTACTTCGCCGGGATAACCTCATTCACAATGCCGCCGCCGGCAGGCACGTGCTTCTTCACGACGACATCCAAAAGCCCCATATCGTGGAGAAGGAAGTTGATAGAACCGTCGCTTACAGAGGTTTCATAGTTATCGATGCTTTGGGAAATATAGGTTTCGATATCCGGCACATCAGAGAAATCTTTCAGGGTAGACTCCCGGATGTTGTTTTCTACAGTTTCGCCTGCCTGCTCCGGCGTGATCCCTGCGATTTCACAGGCTTCCTCATAGGTCAGAAGATGTCCGTCGTCCAAACTGAAACTATAGGAATAGTAGTCGTACCAGGGCACATCGGTTCCGCCTGAAGTTTGTTTGACTAAAACGGATACGGCAGTATCCAGAACGTACGCATCGTAATCCGACACAGAATAGCCGCTCCCCTCGTACTCCTCAGAGGCGCGAGCGTTCTCATTGAATCTGCTGATCAGCTCCTCATAAACGCCGTACAGTTCCTCATTGGCCGTTTTGGCGTCAGGAGAATCGATGTTGATATACGGAACGACCAGATCGGAAACCTGAATCAACTCATTGAATGTGGTATAGCTTTCGACATCTGTGGGGATTTCGTATTCCGCGTCATAGACCCAGGGCTTATCACCAAACTCCTTTCTGCCTTTGAGACCTATTATGATACCAATCATGCTATCCTGCCGATCCTGCTCATGACTGCCGGCTACTCCAGCGGCTCTGTAGAAAACGCAACATAAAAGAGCCAGGTCTTGCCCTTGAAGCCCGATTTGTCATTCGGATCAGTCAATACGGACGCGTCAAAAGTATCGCTGCCGCTGTTGATAACACCCAGATAAATCTTTTGGCCATCGGAAATGTCCTGCGCCTCATTGATCGGCGCGAATACGATCTCTTCACCATCCTTGGCTTCAAAGCCGGGCAGCTGAACGTTTGAAACACCGCCGATGTTTCCGTCGGCCGAGATCCCCAGAACCGCGTTCCCATCACTAAAACCGAAGCCTGCCAGACCCTGGGAAGTCTTTTGGACCATTACGGATCCCTGATTTTCATCCTTGACGAGCTTGGTATCCTGATAATACTCTATGCCCACTTTCGCGGAATGAAATGATTCATCGATATCAAATCCCGCAAAAGCAGAATAGCCGTCAAGGGTCAGAATACCGATGGCGGCTTTTGCTTGTTCATCTGCTGCATCCCAAGGATGGATCGTGTTGACGGAAGCCTTGGAGCCGCATCCGCAGAATGCGAACAGCAGCATCAAAATCATTAAAGGAATTGCTGTTATTCTTTTCATGTCCTGCCATACCTCCACAAACAGTATAGCATACAGGACTACGCTTGCGTGATTTTGTTCATCTCCAGCCCATAGGCAGAGCGGTCCGAAAGCGGATATCCCTTTTTCGATCAACGAGGACCTGCTGTCTGTCCAGGAGCAGCTGCAGATACGCTTCGTATTCGCGACATTGCGAGCCATCGCCAGGTCGCAAAGATAGATTTCGCAGGCGCCGGTCTTGTTTTCTTTTTCATCAGGAGTATAATAGAAGCCGGTTGCGCCACAGGAATATGACAGAAAGGAGGAGACATAATGAGCAGACGGAACAATATTCTTGTATTGCTTTTGGTATTTGCTCTTCTCCTCTGCGAAGTCAATGTTGCTGGGGCAGGGGCCTCCTACAGAGCGATAAGCGGCGCGCTGTCCGCAGCCAACGAGGTTCAGGATACCTCTCTTTCGGCGAAAGCCGGTACGGTTTCTTCCGAACTGGGGACGCCGGAACTGATCCGCGGGCACAGCAGCGGCACGCTGCTCGGCATCCGGGCTCAGTCGAAAGGCAGAGAGCTTCAGCGGTCAGGCCTCAGAGCTCTGCTGCTCTTTGTTTTAGTTCTTTGTTTATTCAAGGTCGCGTTTCGATATCTCAGATGCGGGATTTCTTTACCCGATGACGCGATCAGCTCATCTGTAATTCTGTTTTTCATTCACGATCAGGATGGGAAGAAGTAGCTTCTGACCGATTGTTTTACCCTGGCAGCTTCGGATGCCCAGGGCTTGTTTGCGTGCAGAAAATGACAATCGGAGCTCTGTCCCCGGAAGGGATCGACGGAGCAATAGAAAGGAGCGAAAAGAAATGTTTCAAATGATAATATATGTAACTCTGGGCGTAGTCTTCGCGTTTTGCGCGGTCATGCTGCTCTGTTTGCTGCGGGTCGATAGAATATTCAGCCGCAAAAGCAGAAAACACGACGATCAAGAATGAGCGTGGAACAGATCAGGCGGCGTCGGCCTGTTCCTGTCCCATACGCAGATTCGGCAGAACGATGCCGCCAAGGATGAGCGCAGCGCCCAAGATCCCGGCCGCCGCGAGGGCGTCCCCGAGCAGGATCCAGCCGAGAACGGCTGTGGTCAGCGGGTTCAGCGCGCAGATGATGCCGGCAGTTTCGGAGGAGATGGGCTTTTGCGCTACAGGCTGCATGGTAAACCCGAAACAGGTGCATAAGACCGCCAGACCGACCAGCAAAAGCCATTCGCTTCCGCTCTGCGGCAGGTGAGGCGCTTCGGTGAAAAACGAAGAGACAAGTCCCATAGCGCCCATGTATCCGACATAGAGAATGCCCAGAGTCATCGGCTCATGTCTTTTGGAAAGCCGGTCTGTGAGGATGATCGCGGCAGCGTACATGATCGCCGCAACGATGCAAAGGCCTTCACCGACGCCGATCCCAAACCCTCCGGCGGCCGCGCCTTCGCCGGCGTTTCGGACGATCAGCGCAATGCCGATGACCGTAACGCTCGTGCTGAGCAGGATGATCCCCTTCGGCTTTCTGCGGAGAAGAATCGCCTCCATCATTGGCACCATGACGATGGCTGTATTCTCCAGAAAAGAGCAGGTCGACGAAGTCGTGTACTGCAGCCCGATCAGCTCTGCCGCCATACACACATAGTATGTCGCGCCGAGAAGCAAAGAAGATACGAGGATCCGGGGATCCTGTTTTATGGTGTCCAGCACCTTTCGGAGGAACAGGAGAAATAAGATCAGGAAGGCCATGAAGAACCGGAGCCCGAGCAGGTTCAGCGGTTCCATGCTCCCGAGCAGCTGTTTCGACAGCAAAAAGGATGAGCCTCTGGCAACAGTGAGCGCAGCCATCAGAAAGCAGGCTGTTCGCGCCGATAATTGAAAACGATCCTCCGAATAATGCAGCATATGTATCCCTCCTTGACAATATTATAGGGGCGCCGTATCATTGAGTAAATCGACAATAAATCACAGTATCATTGACGAATAATCAAGGAATTGAAATGGATACAGAACGAGTGCGAGCGCTTCTGTGCGCGATAGAAAAAGGCAGCCTGACAGCTGCGTCAGAGGAACTAGGCTACACAACATCGGGGATCAGCAGAATGATGGCCGCCCTCGAGGAGGAAACAGGATTTGCTTTGCTGGTGCGCGGAAGGGAAGGCGTTTTCCCGACGGAGGAGTGCCGGCAGCTGCTGCCGGTCATGCGCCGGCTGCTTGCGGTAGCGGACGCCTATTCGCAGACGGCAGGTGAAATCAGCGGGCTGGCCCGCGGCACGATCCGCATCGGGACATCCTATTACGCATATTACAGACAGTTCGCCGAGCTGATCGCGGATTTCGGAAGGGAATACCCGGGGATTAAAATCGAACTTCTGGACGGAACGAGCACGGAGCTTTTGCAGGCGATGGATGAGCACCGAGCGGACCTCTGCATCATCAGCAGAAGGCCGGGGAATTACAACTGGACCCTGCTGAAGAAAGACCGGCTCCTGGCCTGCCTTCCGGAAGACCATCCGCTGGCCGGCCGGAAGCGTTTCCCGGTGAGCGCGTTCGCAGAGGAAGATTTCATAGAACTCTATCCGGGTAAGGAAACCGACAATTCCCGGATGCTGCAGCAACACAATATCACGCCGAAGGTCAAATACAGCACCTCTGACAACTACGCGGCGTACGCGATGGTGGCCGCCGGGCTGGGCATTGCCTGCACCAACGCTATTATTGGGGAGTCCTTTACGGAGGGCGTGCGGTATTTGCCGCTGACGCCCGCGCAGACTGTTGAGATCGGGATCGCGACACCAAAAGCAAAATCCCTCTCACCGGCTGCCAAAAGATTTACGGATTTTGCATTGGAGCATTTTAAGAAATAGCGCTTTCTGTCCGCCTTCTACCAGGCGGTGTATCCTCCATCGACCATGAGAGTGGTTCCGGTGACGAAGCTCGCCTCATCGCTGGCCAGATACAGATACGCTCTGGCGATATCCGCCGGGGTTCCGATCCTGCCGATAGGATGCAGAGCTGTCATGTCCCGGGTATACTCTTCGTAGGTCATCCCGCGCTGCTCGGCGTCCACGGCGTACATGGGGCTCTCGATGTACCCGGGAGCGACCGCGTTGACGCGGATGTTGTAGCCCTTCTGTCCGCATTCGATGGCGGCGCACTTCGTCATCGCGACGACCGCGGCCTTTGTCGCGCAGTAGGGAGTGAACAGCGGATCTCCGGCAACTCCGTCTACGGAAGCGGTGGACACGATCGCGCAGGGCTCGCCGTTTTCTTTCATCGTGCGGATGCCGAGCTGGATTCCATAAAACACGCCGGTCTGATTCGTCGCAACAGTCTGTTCATAATGCTCCCGCGTCGTATCCTCAATCAGTTCCGCGAAGCTGATGCCGGCGTTGTTGATCAAAACATTCAGTTTTCCGAAGCTGCGCAGCGTGAACTCGATGGCGTGCTCCCAATTCTCATAGCTGGTCACATCCAGACTGCAAAATCCGGCAACCTGCGCATGCAACTCTTCATTGATCTCTTCCGCGATCCTCTTACCGGCAGCTTCATCTCTGCCGCAAATCACAACGCGTGCTCCCTCCCGGGCGAATACGCGGGCCGTTTCTTCGCCGATCCCTTTCGTGGCTCCGGTGATCAGCGCGACTTTGTTTTGCAGTCTCATATCCACAGTCTCCTTCCTGCGTTTCGGATGTGTTTCTATAAGCTATATTAGCACACTCTTCCGTATCTGTGCGTATCAACTGTGCTTACCAACATTTTACGACAGCCTTTAACTATATTACAAAAGCCGGATAGAAGACTTTACATGAACTTATTAATATGGAATCAGGAAAGGGGAAATAGAAATGATAATGAAAAAGAAAAAAGAAGATCCGTTTTTTAAGCTGTTCAAAGATTACGCGGGAACCATCGATCAGATGGGATCCGATTTCGGAGCGATCATCAATCACTATCAGAATGTTGAGCGCGCGATCGCCGACTTGAAAATGACCGAGTCGGAATGTGATGAAAAGTCACATACGATCCTGGACGAGTTAAACAAGTCGTTCATCACACCGTTCGACAGAGAAGATATATTCGCCATCGCGAATCAGCTCGATGATATCGCGGATTATATCGAGGATACAGCCAGCAAGCTGCAGATCTATGATATAAACCACATCAATAGCGACGCGATGGAGCTGGCGAAGCTGATCGATGACGCCACCTCGAATGTGTCCCGCCTGTTTGAGGTCCTTCCGGACAACAAGAAGAAGGGTGCGGCCCTTGAGGTGATCATAGAAATCAACCGGCTGGAGAATCTGGGAGACGCTGTGTTCCGCAGAGCGCTCTGGAAACTGTTCCGCGAAGAGAAAGATCCGATCGAGCTCATTCGGTGGAAGGAAATCTATGAAAATCTGGAGGACACGCTGGATGCCTGTGAGCACCTCGCAGATACTGTGAGAGGAGTCGTGGTCAAAAATGGTTAGCTCCATCATACTGCTTGTCATTCTGGTCGCGCTGGTCTTCGAGTTCATCAATGGGTTTCACGACACCGCCAACGCAATCGCGACGGCAGTGTACACGAAAGCACTCACGCCCCAGAAGGCCATAGCACTGGCGGCAGCAATGAACCTGACCGGGGCGCTGGTCAGCGAGAAAGTCGCGGGAACCATATCCAAGGGTCTGGTGGATGTGTCGCTGGAACAGTACGTAATCCTGGCGGCGCTGATCGGAGCGATACTGTGGAATCTGTTCACATGGTGGATGGGGATCCCCAGCAGTTCCTCTCACGCGCTGATCGGAAGCCTGATCGGAGCGGTCATGGTCTACACGTCGACTACGGAGCATATCATCTGGGGCGGCGTAGTCTCCAAGGTGATCATTCCGCTGTTCACATCTCCCATTCTGGGATTATTCGTCGGGTTCCTCTGCATGAAGCTGATCTACAGGATCGCTGTCCGGTGGACGCCGCACAAAGTCAAGAAGGTGTTCTCAAAGCTGCAGGTCGTCTCATCCGCCTTCGTCGCCTTCAGCCACGGCAATAACGACGCGCAGAAAACCATGGGCATCATTACGCTGGCGCTCGTGACAGGCGGCATACTGAGCAAGGAAGACGGAGTCCCGCTCTGGGTCAAACTGGCGTGCGCGGCCGTGATGGCTGCAGGAACATCCGTCGGCGGATGGAAGGTCATGAAGACGATGGGAAGCGGCGTCACTAAGATCGAGCCGGCTTCGGGATTCGCTGCGCAGACCTCCTCCGCGCTGGTCATCGAGCTGATGACGTTCCTTGGGGCGCCGGTGAGTACGACACAGGTCATCACAACCTCCATCATGGGAACCGGAACCGCGCGCAGAGTCAGCGCTGTACGATGGGGCGTCGCCGGAAACATCATCACCGCGTGGATCGTGACACTGCCGATTTCGATGGTACTGGGAGGAATTACAGCCTTTGTGCTTGGGGGAATCTTGAACTGAATGAGCTAAGGAGGGCCCTATGAACATTTTGAGAAAAGAGAAGAAGTTTTTCTGTTTCGAAAAGGCCGGTGAGCTGGCAGCCCAAAACCTGTATTCCCAAACCCTGCGGTGAAATGGTATGATAGTTTCACGCAGGATCGACACAGGATACGAGGGGCAGGCAAGGGGAACCGACAAGAGGAACAGAAATGAAGATACGATATTCAAACCGCGAAAAAATATTCAACGTTCATGCAGATGGGATCCCGTACCTGTCGGTTGCCATGCTGGATGAACTGGGCTTTCCCAATCTGTACTCCACGCGGTACAAATCCTTTGACGCGCAGCGCGGCGAAGGAGAGACGGGACTTCGTGTGGTTGTGATGAAACACGAAGAAGAGGCTGAAGCGGCGCCGGTGGTGTTTCGAAACAGAGACGCTCTTGCCGGACAGCTGGGATCGTCCATCGAACGGGAATCCATAACGGACCAGATGCATACGAACCACGTGCACGTGGTCACAGAGCAGGAACTGGGACCTATTCTGCGGTCCGAAAAACCTGCCCACAGAAGATCCATTGACGGCCTGATCACCAATCTTCCGAACGTGCTTCTGACCGCGTTTGGCGGAGACTGTCCGCCGGTCTACATCGCGGATCCCGCGCGGGGAGCGGTCGGTCTTGTGCACGCCGGTTGGAAGGGAACTCTGGGAAAGATCCCCGCAGAGGCGGTCAAACGAATGACGTCGGAATTCGGAAGCGATCCCGGCGATCTGTACGCCGCGATCGGCCCCGGCATCTGCGCGGATTGCTATGAGATGGGGGACGAAGTTTACGAACAGTTCGCGGAGCAGTGGGGAGAAGCTTCCGCGGACAGGATCCTGCGCCGGTATCCGTCCGGGAAATACCACCTGGATTTGAGAGAAGCCAATCTTTTAACGCTGAAGGAAGCAGGTGTGCGGGAGGATCACATCGCGGTATCCAATGTCTGCACCATGTGCAACGTGGATATATTCTATTCCTACCGGGCCCGCCGCATGGAGAATGAACAGGTAGCGATGATCGTCAATCCATGAAGTCAAAGTCCTGACAGAACGCGGTGAAGGTCCTGACCAGCAAGGTCGTTTCTTTCAGTGGAGGCGTGGCCAGTCCGATGGTGCGGTGCTGCCTGGGCCGAAGCGGGACCGCGGCAAGATCAAAGGCTGCGGTCGCCAGCATCATTTCCGGCATTAAAGCAATGCCTGCGTTCTGAGCGACCATTCCCATCACAGAAATGTCGTCATCCAATATGTACTTCGTCTTCGGGCGGATCTTCGCATGCCGGAAGATCTGCTGCACGTCGTGATCAGATCCCTGAAACTGTGAGATCAGAGGGTATTTTTTCAGCGCCTGCAAAGGCACAAAGGCCTTGCCTGCGAGCGCGTGCTGCGGCGCCATGATCACCAGCATAGGATCATCAAACAGCGGCGTGAAATCAAGGGGATCGTTTTCGACGGAACTCAGAAAACCGCAGTCGAGGCGGCCGGCCGCGATGCCGTTTTCGATGTCGCGATAGGTCCCGTTGGTCAGTTCGATCTTCACTTCCGGGAACCGCTGGGTGAACGTCTGAATCAGCTTCGCCATCCACAGCGCGGTGAAGCTGGTGAAGCTGCCGACCCGAAGGGTACCGGCGACGCGGTTTGACAGCGCGTCCATCGCCTGATCCAGAGAATGCTGTTTGTTGACCAGCTCCTGCACAAGAGGCAGGAGCCGCTTGCCGTTCTCCGTCAGAGCAACGCCGCTTTTGCTTCGGTGAAACAGCGTGCAGCCGGCCTCCCGCTCCATGGCAGCAATGGCGTGGCTGACGCCGGACTGGGTGTAGCTCAGCACATCCGCAGCCAGCGTGATATTGCCGAGCTCCGCAACCTTCAGGAATATTTCATATCGGATCTGTGAATTGTTCATCTGGGCCTCCGTGATTTTGCATGATCCATTATCCGAACAGATTCAGTGTGATCGTGCTGACGACGATCAGGATCAAACCGACCACGCCGGTCTTGGTGAGACGCTGTCGGTAGAAAAAGTATCCGGCGATAGGCGTGACAATGGTTCCCACCGCGCCCCAGGTCGCCCAGGCGATGCCCAGGTCCAGATCCATCAGGCACCGGCCAAAAGCCGCGAAACAGATGATGTAGGCGCTGATGGCGATGATCGTAGGCTTGCGCACGGTGAATCCTTTGGTCGCGGGCAGCATCGATGTTCCGATGACTTCGCAGGCGATGGAGATCGCAAGGAGCAGGTATGCCGTAATCATGGTGCCTCCTCCTCTTCCTCCGCGGGGGTCCCGAAGCTATTCAGCAGGAATACGCCGATGCTCATGACGAAGATGGACGCCCAGCCGATCGGTGACATGGACTGGTGAAACAGGTAGACGCCCATCAGGGAAGCGCCGATCGCGCCGACTGCGCTCCAGGAGGCGTAGGCCACCGCCAGATCGATCTCGCTCAGGATCTTGCAGAATATGAAATAGGTGATGGTGTACAGACAGAGTGTCAGCACCGAAAACGAAAGGATCGTGTATCCCTTCGACGCCTCCAGGCAGGCCGTTCCGATCTGTTCCGTCGCGATCGAAAGAGCCAGAAGACAGTAGGCGTATTTCCGGTCCATGTGCCATTCTCTCAGTAGTATCGATTTTTCTTCTCTCATGCCGCTTCCCCTATCGTTCTGAAACAGCGGATGACTACAGCGTGATTCCGTTGCTTCCGACCGGGATTTTCGGATCGATGGCCTCGACCGCGGCGATGATGGCCTTGGTCATGTCCAGATCGAAACTGCTGCAGAGTTCGATCCCGTCCACACCGGACTGCGCGAATTTCTCTGCTTCCTGCACCGCCTGGTCCAGATCCTTGATGAAGACGGTATGCGTATTCATCTCCGGCGCTTTCAGCTCCAGATGGACCGGTTCCTCGACGCCTCCGAATATGATCTGTCCGTACTCGATGTACTGCTCCAGAGCTTCCAGCTTGCGGAGCTCCTCCGGAAGATACGCGGCGAAGTGGACTTCCGTACCGTCGGGCGCGTCCTTCATGAGCTCCGCCACATGTTCCTCATTAAAATCCCCGCAAAGATTGATCAGGCTGTAGCCGTCCGCGATCAGTTCCTTCGCGTAGTCCAGGACCCGGTCCATACCGTTGAAGCCGGCGACGTGACTCAGCCACTCACCATCGTCGAAGCTGTCGGCGTAGCCGTCCACGGACAGATCCGGCACGTTTTCAAGAAATGCGTATTTGTTCATAATCGGCCTCCTTGTTTGTTCGATTGTTTTATTCGGTCGTTTTATTCGAATTGTTTTGACAGTATTATAATACGAATGCGCATACATTACAAAGTGTAATGTTTATCATAAATATCATGCGCTTTTCAAATGGTTCGACATCAGTATAATCATAATTGAAAAGTGAATCAACCACAAAACAAGGTTAGGAAAACGAAGTCGAAAAAGCATTTGCACACGTTAGCGCGATCCCGCAGCTGATGGTAGGAACCACAGAAGAGAAGATGCAGGAACTGGAGCAGGCAGGAACAAAGTTCACACTTTAAGAGAAACACCACAGGAGGCGAGCCATGCCCGGAATAGGAACACTCATCGATATGTCAGGGATCGTCGCCGGAGGCGCAGCGGCACTGACCTTCGGGAAACTGTTCTCTGACCAAATGAAAAAGATGATGATGACGGTCTGCGGAATCTCCGTATTTGTCATCGGCGTCACAGGAATCATGCAGGGGATGCTGACCGTGTCCGGCGGCGCGGTTTCCGTAAGCGGCTCCATCCCGCTGATCATCAGTCTGGTCGCGGGCGCCATCATCGGAGAACTTCTCGGGATCGAGAAACAAATCGCGAATCTGGGAAATCTGATGCAAAGGCACTTCAGCGCAGGTACGGGCGGAGACTTCGCGGGCGGTTTCGTGAAGGCATCCATGGTCGTCGGCGTCGGCGCCATGGCCGTGATGGGCCCGATCAAAGAAGGTCTGTATGGAGATCACTCCATGCTGATCGCCAAAGCCCTGTTTGACTTTGTCATCATCATGGTGCTGACGGTGCCCTACGGCAAAGGGTGTCTCTTCGCCTCGCTGCCGGTGGGTATCCTGCAGGGAAGTCTGACTTTGCTCGCCTGTCAGGCGAAGGCCTTTCTCACAGACGCGGCGCTTGCCTCTCTGACAACGACAGGATCCATCATGATCCTGTGCCTTGGGATCAATCTGATCTGGGATAAGGAGATCCGGGTCGCAAATATGCTGCCGATGATCGTAATTGGTGTGGCATTGTCCTATATACCTGGGTTATAATCAGAACATAACAGGAGGGAATACATTATGTTCAGGAAAATGAGAAGATTCAAGCAGCAGATCACAGACGCGGAATGCGTTGAGGTCTTGAAGGGTGCCAAGCGCGGCGTGCTCAGCGTTATCGGAGATGACGGCTATCCCTACGGCATGCCGATCAGCCACTGGTATAATGAAGCGGATGGCAAGATTTATTTCCATGGCGCAAAGGCAGGACATAAGTTAGACGCGGTCAGGGCCTGCGACAAAGTGTCGTTCTGCGTTATGGACGAAGGGTACACAGAAGGGGACGATTGGGCGCTGAACATCAAGAGCGTCATCACCTTCGGAAGGATCCGCTTCTTCACTTATGATGAAGAACCGGAAAAGGTCAGAGAGATCTGCATCGGTCTCAGCGCCAAGTTCACCGACGATCCGAATTACGCTGATGATGAGATCGCCAAAGTCGGCAAGAACGTCATGTGCTTTGAGATCACACCGGAGCATATGACCGGCAAGCTGGTCAACGAAGCGTAAGCGATCGCAGATTTCGGACTGTCGTAGTTTTGATACTAAAAGTGGATCGAAACTACGACCTTTTGCTTTTGCAGGAAAGATTTAAGGCGTAGGGGCTGGGCAATTCATAGTTTTACACTCGATCTGGAACAAAAACTATGATTTGAGACCCCAAAGAGACCCGTCAAACTTCATTTAACCCCCTTGCAGCGGTGGGAACCATCGTATATTCTTAGTTATCGTCTGGATTTAGGTCAAAAACTACGACAATCCGAAGTTTCAACCCATTGATTACAGTAATGCATATCATAAAATCCATTCGTTAGACGAATGGATTTTGCCATGTTATGATTGCATCGGAAGAAACAGAAAGAAGCAATGGAAGGTAAAGCTGGGGAAATGACTGGAATGATGAGAAAAATCGCATGGACACTCCCGATCATCGCCGGCGTCTGCTGGGGATCCAGCGGTGTATTTGTGAGGGTTTTGGATGAGGCCGGATTTAACAATATCACGATCACCTTTTCGAGGGTGATCATCGCTGTCATCCTGCTCGGCGGAGCCGTTCTTGTGTACGACAGGAGCCTCTTTCGCCTTCCGGCAAGGCAGATTCCTCTCATTGCGCTGATTGGCATTTCCGGACAGTTTCTCTTTAACATCTGTTACAATATCGCGGTCTTGAAACTGAGTCTGTCGCTGGCGACGATCCTTCTCTGCACTGCGCCGGTTTTCGTCATTGTTTTCGGCGCGGTCCTGTTTCATGAGAGGATCACGCCGGTGCGTGTGGGCTGCATGCTGGCAGTGCTTGCCGGATGCGTTTTGCTCAGCGGCGTGATCGAATCCGGCGGTCTGATGTGGAGTGTGCTGGGACTGGCGATGGGCGCCGGAACGGCGATCTGCAACGCGGTCGCCACGATGGCAACGAACGAGGCGTCCGATATCCGGGCGATCCATCCGCTGACCGTCCAGTTCTATGCTACAGCGTTCGCGCTGATCCCGATGCTTCCCTTCGCGGACTATGGAGCTGTCGGTGGTTTCATTGCCGAGAATCCGGCAGGGCACATTCCATACATGATCGTCTATGCCCTGGTCGCGGCGCTGCTTCCGAACCTTCTGTTCAACATTGCGTTCAAATTCATGGACTCCGGTATCGTATCCATCCTGGCGTCCGGTGCGGAACCGGCTTCCGCGCTGCTTCTGGGACTTCTGCTCTACGGGGAGATCCCGACTGCTTTCGGCCTGATCGGCATGGTGCTTGTGGTCGGGGCCATCATTATTCTGACCAGGGCGGTTTCCTCAGAGAAGTGATTCGTTGTTCGCATGGATCCAGCGTTCGCTGCAGCGCATAAACTCCTTCGTCGCGGCGGTACAGGTCTTCATCGAACGCGTACCGATCCGGATCATCCTGCTCACAGGGGGGTCGAAGGGCAGACTGCGGACCGGGAATACCGGTTCCTGCAGCAGGAGCCGGGAAAAGACGCTGACGCCCAGTCCCCGGCTGACCATCGCCATAGCGGCGAATTCGTTGTCGGCGACGTATTTCGTATTCGGTCCGCTGCCGCCGGGAAACAGCAGATCATAGAAATCGGACTTGTCGAATGAAATCATAATATACGGCTGCGCGGGTAGCTGCTCCAGGGGAAAGGCGTTTCGGCCCGCGAGTGGATGGTCAGGGGAAACGGCAGCCATGAGCTCGTCCTCAGAGAGATCGATCGTGTCAAGCTCCATAGTCGGTTCGCCGATCAGAAATCCGCAGTCCACTTCACGGGAAAAGATCAGCCGCTCGTTTTCGATGCTGTCTTCACAGCTGACTACTTCGACTTTGATTCCGGGGTGCTGTTCTTCGAAGCTGCGAAGTATTCCCGGCAGCCACCGGACATACACGCTGTTGAATGTCGACACGCGGACCGTACCGGAGTCAAGCCCTTTGAGCGCATTGATCTTCTCACGGATGAAGTGTTCATCCCGATCAAGCTGGCGGATCAGGGGAAGCAGCTCCTTACCGTTATCGTTCAGGCGCACGCCGCCGTGCTCCCGGTAGAACAGCCGGATCCCATATTCCTCCTCCATCGCGTTGATGATATAGCTGACGCCCGCCTGCGTATAATTCAGAAGGTCGGCAGCCTTCTTAAAGCTTCCCGTCTCAACGACTTTCAGAAACACTTCCGCGTTCAGTTTTTCCATACCGGCACCTCCGGATTTTGCATCAAGAACTTCTTGAGTTTTATAAAAGTGAATAGCGTTTTACTTTATCCTGTGAGGTCTATTATAATAACATCACAGACATAAGTAAAGCAAAGGAGGATATAATATGTTTGCATATGTATGGCCGATCGCGCTGGTCGTTGGCGCGAATGTGATGTATCAGATCTGTGCGAAGTCGATGCCTCAGAGCATCGATCCGCTGGCGGCGCTCACCGTCACATATTTCATCGCGCTGGTGTCAAGCGCCGGACTGTACTTCGCGCTCAACCGCGGCGGCGCGAATCTGCTGGCGGAATACAGCAAACTGAACTGGGTGCCCTTCGTCTTCGGACTGGTGCTGGTCGGACTGGAAGTGGGATTCATCTTCGCCTACAAAGCGGGATGGCAGGTCAGCACGGCCGCGATCATCCAATCCGTATTTCTGGCGGCAGCGCTGCTGGTGGTCGGACTGGTGCTGTACCATGAACCGCTGCACTGGAACAAGCTCGTGGGCGTGGGGATCTGTGTCGTCGGACTTATTTTCCTCAACATGAAATAGAGTCGTTGCCCTGTAAACAGAAACAAGAAGGAGAGAATCATGAATAAGAAGAATGAACACGCAGTAAAACCGGAAACATGGTTTGGACTGAACAAACCCAATGCAAAAGCCACCGATGTGGATGCCGTCATTTTCGGGATCCCCTACGATGGTGGCGTCAGCTACAGAGGCGGCGCAGCGCAGGCTCCGGATCTGCTCCGGGCGAATACGGATCACGCGACGCCTTGCACGGAACGGCTGGATTACTTCGATGAGTTCGCCGTGCTGGACGCCGGCAACTTCGAAGGCGAACGGGATCAGGTCTTCGCGGAAGTGCAGGAGTATGTTGAGAAGCTGGTGAGAGACGGTGTTCGTTTCACCATGATCGGCGGCGACCACTCGGTCACGATCCCGGTGGAGCGGGGCGTGAACGCGGCGCTGGACGAGCCCTTCGGCATCATCCACATCGACGCGCATATGGATCTGAGCTATGAACTGGAGGGAGATCCGCTCTCCCATGGCTCCACCGAGCAGAGAGCGCTGGAGATGTCCAACATCGGATCGGAGAAGAATCTGTACTTTATCGGGATCCGCTCCATCGAGCCGGACGAGTTCGAATTCAGCAGGGGCAAAGACATTCAGGTCAAGACAGCCTATGACTGCTACCATGAGGGAATCGAAGCCGTCGCCGACGACTGCATCGCGAAGATGAAGCAGTTCAGCAAGGTGTATCTGACCTTTGACATCGATGCCCTCGATCCGGCTTACGCAGGCGGAACAGGCACGCCGCAGTTCGGCGGACTGACTTCACGGATGGCGATGACCCTGATACAGAAACTCTTCACCGAGCTGAACATCATCGGATTCGATATCGTCGAGATCGCGCCGCCGCTGGACGACTCCCTGGCGTCCATGTACGCCGGCCGCAAGCTGCTGACCGAAGGCTGGGGCGTCTGGGCGAAAGAAATCGGGAAGCTGAAACAGTTCTGATCACAGCGCGGCGAAGATGGGTTCGTGTCCCATGGCCGGGATGACTTTGTCCATGAAGTCCCGGTTGGACATCCGCACGGTCACAGTGTTGACGCAGGGGTGCATCGCGAAGAGTTCTTCGTCCCGCAGTGATTCGTCGATGATCAGCTGCACGCGCCCGTCGGGATCATTCAGAAGACCGAACGGTGTCACCGCGCCGGGCGTCAGGCCAAGGACTTCATCCAGATCATCTTCATGACAAAAGGTCAGCTTCTTGAGACCGGTCAGCTCACCGATCTGTTTCAGGTCGATGCGCTTGGTGCCGTTGACCAGAATGAGAAGGTAGTGACGACGTTTTTTGTCCCGGAGGAATACGTTTTTCGCGCCGACGACGCCGATCGCCTCATCTGCATCCGCCGCGTCTCCCATCGAGAACTCTTCCTGGTGATCCAGATACACGTAGTCGATTCCCAGATCATCCAGAAAGTCATAAATACGTTGTTCTTTTTCAGGCCGCTGGTTATAATCCTCCGGCCTGCCTTGTTTCACAATGAATTCCATGGTTCTATCTCCTGGATTATGATTTGATTATTCCAGCGAGGCGCCTTGCTGGCGGTTCGCGAAGAATACGCTGATGAGAATGATGATCGCGCCGACGATCTGGAACGGCGTGAACACCTCATGCAGGAAGACAACGCCGGCGATGATGGAAATGACCGTCGTCAGATTCGCGAAGATGGACGCTTCGGAAACGGTCACGCGCACGGTTCCGTAGTTCAGGCAGATGAACGCCGTGACAGAAGAAACGACGGAAAGGTACAGAACCGAGATGATGAACTGCGGCTGCGCCAGCGCCGCGAAGATCAGCTCGCTGTACTGCCCGTGGCACTGCACCAGGGCGAACACGGTGTAGACCAGGCTGCCCAGAGCAAACATCACATAGGTCTGCTCCAACGGATTATAATCGTCGCCGGATTTCTTGCTGAACACATAGAACAGGGCGCCGGCAGCGACCGCGCCCAGCAGGATCAGCAAACCCAGAACAGATGACTTCATTCCTTCCGCGCCGATCGTGGTGATGGCGACGCCGACGGCCGACAGAACCGCGCAGACAACCTGGCGCAGTCGGACCTTCGAGTGCATGATCAGCACATCGAACACGATGCCCGCGACCGGAATGACGGCGATGATCGTTCCCGCGAAGGCAGATGATGTGTAGACGATCCCATAGCTTTCGCAGAGAAAGTACAGGATCGGCTGAAAGAGCGCCAGCAGGATGACATAACGGAGCGGCTTGCCGCGCAGCGAGAACTGCACAAGCGGCTTTCTGCCGCCCTGTCCGTCCGACACTTTGATCATCCGTCCGAAGACGACGATCAGGTTCAGCGCGATAAACGCCATTACAAAACGCACTGCAATGAGCACGCTGGGGAGCGTGATCTGCAGAGCCATTTTGGAAAAGATAAAACTGAAACCAAAGATCGTGTTGCCAGCCACAACCGCGGCGATGGCTTTTGCATGTTGATTCATAATCGCATTCTAACAAATTATGCCCGTCAAGACCACACTCGATGTTGTTTTCTTCTGAGAAAAGTTCTATGATATTAAACGTTCAAAACCCGCACACAAAGTCGGAATAGCCTTCGAAGGAGAAGATACATGTTCCTGTCCGTATTTGGTCTGGCTGCCGGAATCGGCATGCCTATGCAGACCAGCATCAATGCCCAGCTGGGCCGCAGAGTCGGCTCGCCGTTTCTCGCCGCCATGCTCAATTTCATGGTCGGCCTTGCTGCGCTGCTTATCGTGACGTGTATCTGGGAGCGCGGGCTCGCCATTCCAATGGGAGATGTGTTTGCCGCGCCGCCGTGGATCCTGCTGGGCGGTGCGTTCGCGGTGCTGTTTGTGACCGGAAACATCCTCCTGATGCCGCGCCTGGGCAGCGTGCAGACCGCGATCCTGCCGGATGGAAGGAAATCGCGGGCGTGATCATCATGATCGCCGGAGCGGCGATGTTCTACCTGTTCTGACGCGAAAGCAACAACCCGTTGCGTGCATGACGGGCGATGGCGTATTAGAATGATTCCAGAGAAAACATACGACGCATTTGGCGAAGCAAGGAGGGACGCGCATGAGCACAAAGGATGTCATTTACGAACTGAGAACGAAGAACGGCCTGTCGCAGGACGCGCTTGCGGAGAAGGTCTTCGTGACCCGGCAGGCGGTGTCGCGGTGGGAGACCGGGGAAACCGTACCCAACACTGAAACGCTGAAGCTGCTGTCGAAGCTGTTCAATGTTTCGATCAATACGCTGCTCGGATCTCCGCGTCAGCTGGTATGCCAGTGCTGCGGCATGCCTTTGGAGGATTCGATCATCAGCAGGGAGAAAGACGGATCCCTCAACGAGGATTACTGCCAGTGGTGCTACGCGGACGGGACCTACACGTACAGCAATATGGACGATCTGATCGATGTCTGCGTCCAGCACATGGTGGGGGAGAACTTTACCGAGGAACAGGCCCGCGCGTATATGAAGCAAAGGCTGCCGGAACTGGATTACTGGAAGAGATATGAGGAACTCAGTGACGACGGACAGAAGGACGGAGCGGATCCGGAGCTGGTTCTGTATAAAAAGAGATGACCGAAACATGACACCCGATGTATAATGGAGCCATGCGAAACGGAAATCAAAACATGACAATGATGATATTTCTGATCGCGATGGTCTCCATCGGCTGGGGCGTTGCGTTTATCTCTCTTGCCATTCTGCTGAAGGCCATGGCGCCGATACAGCTGCTGGCCGCAAGATGGGGGATCACCGGTTTTTTGTTTCTGATCCTGATTGCCTGCGGCAAAGTCAAACTGAACCTGAAGGGGCAGAAGAACCTGCCATTTCTTATCATGACGGGACTGTTCGAGCCCTGCGCCTATTCGATTCTGGAAGCCTACGGCGTCAAGCTGACCTCCGCGTCGATCAGCGCGATCTTCGTGGCCACGATCCCATGCATGACGCTGATCCTGGGGATCATTCTGTTCCGGCACAAGGCGGATTTGAAACTGGTGCTGAGCCTTCTGATCACCTTCGCGGGCGTTGCCATCGCAACGGTCTTTTCTCCGGCGTTTTCGATCGGCGGGACCCGCGCCGGCATGGTGTGCATGATGCTGGGCGTTATCGCCGCAAGCATGTATTCTCTCTCGAGCAAAAAAGCCTCCGCGGATTTCGACGCGACGACGGTCACGGCTGTCATGGCGCTCGAAGGCGGCGTGCTGTTCAACGCGATCGCGCTGGCGCAGGGGTACCGGCTGGATACCTATCTGATCCTGCTGACCGACTGGAGCCTGATGGGCAACATGCTGTTTCTGGCGGTCTTTTGTGCCTTTGCATCTTATGTCTGTTATAACAAACTGCTGAACTATGTTGAGCCGGCGCTCGGCAACAACATTGTCAGCAGTCTTTCTACAGTGATTGGAGTTGTATGCGGGATCATCGTGATGGGTGATCTCTGGGGTTGGTATACGATCCTCGGCATGGCCGTCACCCTTGCGGGCGTCTGGCTCGCGTCCATGCGCATGCGCGAGGATCTGTAAGCCGGATTCTTACAGAAGTCCGGTGCTGAAGTACCGTTCCATACGGTCAGGCAGGACCGTGGCGATCACCTTATCCTCTCCGTACTTGCGGGCCGCTTTCATGGCCGCCCAGATGTTGGCGCCGGAGGAGGTGCCGCACATGAGGCCCTGTTCTTTCGCGAGCTTCCGAGTCGTCCGGATCGCGTCGTCATCCGTGACCGTGATGACTTTGTCTACGATATCCACATCCAGAACGGACGGGATGAAACCGTCGCCGATGCCCTGGATCTGGTGGAGCCCCGGCTCATCGCCCAGAAGAGCGGATACGTTTCTCGGCTCTACAGCAATGCAGATCAGGTCGGGATTTTTCTCTTTCAGATACTGTGTCGTTCCCTGGAGCGTTCCGCCGCTGCCAAGGCCCGATACGAAGATGTCAACCTTGCCGCCCATCTGTTCCCAGATTTCCGGACCGGTTGTCAGATAGTGGATCTCCGGGTTGTGGGGATTTTCGAACTGCTGCGGAACGAAGCAGTTGTCCGACTTGGACGCGATCCGCTGCGCTTCCTCGACGGCGCCCTCCAGACTGTGTCTGGCAGAGGTGAGGACCAGTTTGGCGCCGAGGGCTTTGATCACGGAACGACGCTCGGAGCTCATGTTTTCCGGCATGACGATGGTGACATCATATCCCATCTGCACGCCGCAGAGCGCCAGACCAATGCCGGTGTTGCCGGAGGTCGGTTCTACGATCTGCATCCCTTTCTTAAGCTTTCCTTCTTTCTCGGCGCATTCCAGCATGTGCTTGGCTACGCGGTCTTTGATACTGCCGCCCGGATTCAGGAATTCCGCTTTCGCGAAAATTTTCAGTCCCGTGGTAGGCTCCATGTCGATGATCGGTGTGTTGCCGATGAGATCCAGTACATTGCGTGTAGGCATATTGATGTGTCTCCTTTATATGATTTGATTCTGTTATTGTTTTTCTTTTGTTTCCAATATACTTTACCTTTTGAGTCCAATTGTGTCAAGATGGGTGGTTACCAGCTTCCGCCGCCGCCACCGCCGGCGCCTCCGCCTCCGGAGAAGGATCCGCCGCCACCGCCGTCGCTGGATGGCGCGGAGGACATGCTGCTGCTGACACTGTCCATCATGTTGTCAAAGGAATCCATCAGATGCGATGGATCGAAGATGCCGCCGCCTTCCGAATCCATGAAGGATCCACCTGTGTAATACGGGGAATCGTACCACGCCGGCGCCTGCGCCGCCAGGGCGGCGAACCGTTTCATGTAGACCGCGGTCACGCCCAGCGCGAAAGCAAAAGCCAGATTCCGGTAGAAGTAATTCGGGTCTTCCTCCGCCAGCATCTCCATGCGGTCTTTCTCCGCGATCTGCAGGAACCGCTTGTAGCCGCGGATCTTACCAAGCAGGGAGGCGTATTCGTCTGTCTTCCTTTCGCACAGAGCCGCCATCAGGAAGAGCAGGAAAACCATTCCCATGCCGAGCACATACGGCAGGAACTGCGCGCCCATACAGGTATCGAACAGCAGCGCGAGCCCCAGACCGAGGAGAACGAGTATCGACCACCCGATAAAACCTACAACGAGGCCAACCGCAGACCGTTCCGTTTTGTTGATCCATTTCGTGATGCCGTAAAAACCAATGACCGGCGCAAGTATCTCCATAAGAGCGAACACGCAATAGACCATAAAGTCACCGTCTCCGACGATGAAGGGGCTTCCGTTGAGGATCTTGGAGAACACAAACAAAGCAACCATGCCCAGGAAACCGGCGATCCGCAGCCCCCAGGCATAGGAATGCGCTTTCGTATCCCACAGCCGGTCTTCGTATCGGCTTTCGATATTCTCGATGATCTCATCGATGGTTTCATAGAAGGAATTCTTCAGATCTTTTACCGCGACCGTGTCTTCATCGTCCATGAAAAGACCGTCCATGAAGATGCGCTCATCCTCGGAGTCTCCATCGTATTCCTTCAGCCGGGTAATTTCGTATTCCGTCTTCGTTTTTTTCTTCTTCCAGCCGTGAGCCACTTCCTGCTCGGTGATCTTCAGATAACCTTTATCGGCCAGCGTCAGCAGGAGACTGGTCACAGGAGTCCTCGAAAGTGTACCGTTCTCCAGGTAGCAGACCTCCGGTGCCGAAAGTCCTTCCGGCGGATAGAATTCTTCTGTCTCGATGATCGCGGGGTCTTTGCCGTGCCGGCGCCATACTGCGAAACCCAGTGCGGTCATCACCGCCAGGATTCCGGTCAGAATAAGCAAAAGCAGGGTAGGCGAGCTAGCCTGTCTGGTGAAATACCCCTCCGGCAAAACAGCCCGTACCGTCAGACCGCCCAGCACATCCTCCGTCGTATCGACCTTCAGGACACGCTTCCCGTCCGCCTCGAACGGAACAGCGGTCTGATTGCCAGTCTTGAAGCCGACCTTGCTCATGTCGATATCCTCAGGGAAGGTGATGGTGCAGGTCACGTGTTTGATGTCCTTCGCTTCCCAGGATGTTCCCACAAGATTGTAGTAGACCTCATCGGCATCCTTCAGGTGATCGCCTCTCATGTCAAACACATAGGAGAGCTTGTAGGTCGTATCTGTCTGCGCGTACCGGTCCGGATCGCCGATCTTAAAAAAGTAATCCGTGTCGCCCTTGGTTTTGTCGACAGGCTGACCGCTGAGCATTTGAAAGTCCCGGACCTTTCCGTAGAAGGTCGACACCTGTCCGTCCCGGTCCAGATGCACGCGGTAAGGAATGTCACGGTAGATGCCGTGACTCGACGCGGTGAAATGGACGTCGATGGTTTCTGTGATCAGGTAGGTGTCATCCGCCTGCACCTGCATATCGATGTCGTAGTTTTCGATGGTGAAGTTGCTGGCCGCGTGGGCAGACTGCGTGGAGAGTCCGAAACAGAATGCGCACACGCAGACAAGCGCGATCACCCAAATTTTATGGAATGCTTTTTTCATTTGCTCAATCCTCCTGTATCAGTTCCACGACCACCGGATTGTGGTCAGAGTTTACGAATCCCAGATCCAAAGTCTGCAGTTTCTCAACGCGTATAATATCGGAGACGATGAACCCGTCGATCAGATAGAACTGGAAGCTGTCAAGGTCCGCGCCGGCTAAGGGCTGGTCGAGGCTGCGGCAGCTTGCTGTTTCATGATCCATCAGGAATTTCCATCCGTCGCCGAACTGGGTGACATCCAGGTCTCCCGGCTGCCATTTACCGGGCTGGGGCGGGAACTCTTCTTTATCCGCTGAGGAGAAGGTCTGATTAAAGTCTCCGCCGGCAATGACGTAATTCCCCTTGTCCCGCTCTTCCTTCAGGAGCTTGGCGAGCATCTTCGTCTGGGCGATCTTGCCGGCGCCACTGTCGTAGGCTTCAAGATGCAGATTAAACAGCACAAGCTCCGGTTTGATTCGTTCCCCGTCAGAGCCGTGGAGCGGGATGTGTGTTTCGGTCACGCATCTCTTCAGATTGACGCAGCGGACCGGCCATTTGAAGGGAACCGGAAGCTGCACGCGCTCCGCGGAAACAGGCTGGCTGTTGGTAAAGGTGACAACACCCGCGTCGACCTTTCCGATGGGCGGGATGGGATAGGGCACGAAAGGCGTCTTGTGGTTGACGCCGAAGGTGGAGGCATAGCCCGGGAAGCTGTCACGCAGATACTTCACTTCATTGATATGATAGGACCTGGAAGAGTCGCGGTCTGCTTCCTGTAGGAGGAGCATGTCCGGACTGACGGAATTCAGGATCGCAAGGATCCCGTCCAGGTTTTCCCGGACTCGGTCCTCGTCTGCCGATTTGACCATCTCGCCGCCGTCCATAAAGAAATCCGCGTTGTCGCCGAGGGCGCCGTAGCCGATGTTCCAGGTCATGACCGTGAGGGGATCCCCGACGGAATAGGAGGCTTTTGCTGTTCCTTGGATATCCAGCGTCTCCACATCCTCCGGATGGTATTCCGTTGCAGTCAAAAAAATCAGCAGCCCCGCGACAAGCGCGAGAACTGCTGCTATGATAATCAGGATAATCTTCGCGATTCTTTTGATGATCATGGCGTGAGCCCTTTCTCGATGAAATGTTTACACAAACAGTGTTCTGATCGCGTTCAGCACCGCCAGCACCATGACGCCCACATCCGCGAAGATCGCGGCCCACATGCCGACAAGACCGACGGCGCACAAAAGCAGGCAAAGCACTTTGATTCCAATTGCGAACCAGATGTTTTCACGCACGATCCGCATGCACTTTCGGGAGATGCGGATCGCTTTCGCGATCTTCAGAGGGTCATCATCCATGAGGACGACATCCGCAGCTTCGATGGCCGCGTCGGATCCGAGGGCGCCCATGGCGATGCCGATGTCGGCTCTCGAAAGGACCGGTGCGTCGTTGATCCCATCGCCGACAAAGGCAAGCTGCTGCTTCGATGTCTGCTGCGCTTCGAGCAGCGCTTCGACCTTCGCGACCTTATCCGCGGGCAAAAGTTCGCTGTAGATCTCCGTAATGCCGAGCTCTCTGCCAACAGCTTCCGCCGCCGCGCGTCCGTCGCCGGTCAGCATGACCTGCCGGCTCACACCGGCTTCCCGCATTCGCCGAATCGCTTCCGCCGCGGTCTCCTTGATCACGTCTGATATTATTATACACCCCTCATAGTTTCCATCAACCACAACATGGATCACGGTTCCGGCTGTCTCTGCTTTCGCTGCCGCTTCTGCGTTGGCGCCGGCTGCCTCGTCCAGTGCGAGCCGGACCATCTTCCCGTTTCCGATGCAGACCGTGCGGCCGTCGACCTTCGCGCGGATCCCGTGCCCGGCGATTTCTTCCACATCATCGACTTCGCAGCCATCGTGTTCCGCCCCAAAGGCATCCCGCAGAGCCTGCGCGATCGGATGAGAGGAGTGCCGCTCCGCATGCGCGGCCAGATGGAGAATCTCCTCTTCGGACAGGGTGCTTCCCTGTGCGGGGTAGATTCCCGTGACCTTGAACACGCCGCGAGTCAGTGTACCGGTCTTATCCATTACAACGGTCTTCACCTTGGAAAGGGCCTCCAGATAGTTGGAACCCTTGACCAGGATCCCGGCGCGGCTCGCTCCGCCGATGCCGGCGAAAAAGCTGAGCGGAATGCTGATAACCAGCGCGCACGGACAGCTGATGACCAGAAAGGTGAGTGCACGGTAGATCCAGATGCTCCAAGCGCCCCAGCTTGCCGCGCCGCCGAATGCCGCCAAGTTGATCAGCGGCGGAACGATGGCCAGCGCGATCGCGCTGAGCACGACGATCGGCGTATATACGCGGGCGAATCTCGAAATGAAGTTCTCCGAGCGTGACTTCCTCGAGCTGGCGTTCTCCACAAGATCCAAAATCTTCGAGGCGGTCGACTCATCGAACTCCCTTGTGGTCCGGATCCGCAGCACGCCGTTGGTGTTGATGCAGCCGCTGATGACCTCGTCTCCTTCGCGGGCCGCGCGGGGCACGCTCTCACCGGTCAGGGCGCTCGTGTCGAGACTGGCTTTGCCGTCTACGATCACGCCGTCGATGGGGATTTTTTCGCCCGGCTGCACGACGATGATGGAGCCGATCTCGACCTCGTCCGGGTCGACTTTCGTGATCTCTCCGTCCGCTTCGATGTTTGCGTAGTCCGGGCGGATGTCCATGAGCTCTCCAATGTTTCTGCGGCTTTTGCCTACCGCGTAGCTCTGGAACAGCTCGCCCACCTGGTAGAACAGCATAACCGCCACCGCTTCGGTGAAGTCGCCCGTCCGGTATACCGCCAGAGCGATCGCACCGATCGTGGCAATCGCCATCAGCAGATTCTCATCCAATGGCTGGCGGTTGATGATGCCTTTGCCGGCCTTCTTGAGGATATCGTATCCGACGATCAGATACGGAACCAGGTAAAGCAAAAGCATTACTGGCCGGTCCAGATGCACGAAGTGCAGCGCAACCATGATCGCCGCCGCTGCAATGATCCGTATCAAGTTGTGTCGCTGTTTTTTAGTCATATCGCTACGCCTCAAATGTCTGTACGTGCTGTATGTCGTCTGTACGTGCTGTATGCCCGAACATGCTAGAAGTAGATTTCACAGTCGTCTTCGACTTTCTTGCAGTTCTTCAGAACGTTTTCCATAACGGCCTGCGGCTCCGCGCCTTCCTCGAACTCGACCTTCATCTTCAGCGCCATGAAATTAACGCTCGCTTCCTTCACGCCGTCCGTCTTGTTGGCCGCCACTTCCATTTTGTTCGCACAGTTCGCGCAGTCTACGTAGATTTTGTAAGTCTTCTTCATGGTAGTCTCCTTTGGTTTTGTTAGTTCTGATGTTGTAGATCAGTTACGATTAAACAATTGCTTAATCGTTTGACTGTATGATATCATCTGTTCGGTACGCTGTCAATGGGGTAACGAAAATCCGTTAGCGGGGCGGGGCTCGGCCCGGCCCGACCCGGCTCGACCCGGCAAGCCGGGTATATGCAGGCTCGTTTGGCACCGGACCGCCACAGCTCAAAGTACAAAAGCCAAACGAAGCATCAAGGGTTTGCGTGATCTGCTTTTGTACTTTCACAGTCCGCGGCAGCCCAAAGTACAAAAGCCAAACGAAGTATCAAGGGTTTGCGTGATCTGCTTTTGTACTTTCACAGTCCGAGACGGCCCAAAGTACAAAAGCCAAACGAGGTATCAGGAGTTCCAGGAGGTGCGAGTGGTTAAGGGCAATCCACAAGCCCGACATCCCCTGGCCCGAATCCCCCCCGGCCCGGCCCCTGCCGATCTGGGCGAAAATAAAGATCCACCTTGCCAAATCAGACCTGTGGTATAATAGGACGACCATTATGAAAAACAAACGTTGGACAATCTGGATCACGATCGTACTGATACTCATCTGCGCAGTGTCTGCTTTTGCATACGGAAAAATGAATGCGGAGAGTAAGCAACAGAGCTACTTCGACAGTTTGAACGAGTACGAGTGGTCCAATACCTGCCCGGCGGCGGGGTGCAGAAACAACAACGAAGAAGATACTGAATAAGGAAGACACAAAATCGAATGGACATTATCAAAGTATTAGCAGAAGAATTTAAACTTAGAACACATCAGGTAGAGGAGACGGTGAAGCTCATCGATGAGGGGAACACGATTCCGTTTATTGCCCGGTACCGGAAGGAAGTGACCGGCGGAATGGACGACGTGACGCTCCGCGGACTCGATGAACGGCTGACGTACCTGCGCAATCTGGAGGAGCGGAAGGGCGAAGTCATCCGCCTGATCGAGGAGCAGGGCGCGCTTACCGAAGAGCTGAAGGCGCAGATCGAAGAGGCTCAGGTGCTTCAGCGCGTGGAGGACCTGTACAAGCCCTTTAAGAAGAAAAAAGCAACCCGCGCTGCAAAGGCCAAAGCAAGAGGTCTGGCACCGCTGGCGGAAATCCTTTGGGAGCAGGGTGATGACGCCGCAAAAGCCCGCGCTGCGGAGTTCGCGGACCCGGAGAAGGCGGCGGAAAATCCGGATGCGGCAGCGGCAACCGCGGAAGTCGCGCTGCAGGGCGCGATGGACATTATCGCCGAGCGGATCTCCGATGATCCGGACATCACGGCGGCCGTGCGCGAGAAGACTACCGCGACCGGGGTCATTACGACGGAAGCGGCTGAGCCTGAGGAGAAGACCGTCTACGAAATGTACTACGAATACAGCGAACCGATCAGCAAAATCCCCAACCACCGGGTGCTGGCCATTAACCGCGGTGAAAAAGAGAAGAAACTGAAGGTCAAAGTAACCGTCGATAAAGAGCGCATGGAAGAACTGATTGCAAAAGCCGTACAGCGCGAAGGGGGATGCGCCCAGCCGGAGGGCGGTGATTCGCTCATGACCGAGACCATCGCCGACGCGTATAAACGCCTCATGGCGCCGTCTGTCGAGCGGGAAATGCGAAACATGCTCACCGAGCGCGCCGAGGCGGAAGCCGTCAAAGTGTTTGCCAAGAATACCGAAAAGCTCCTGATGGTGCCGCCGGTCAAGGGCGCCAGAGTCATCGCCATCGACCCGGGCTACCGTACTGGATGCAAGGTGGCGGTCCTCGACGAGACCGGAAAACTGAAGGCGTACACCACCGTTTATCCGACCAAGCCTCGTGAGGAGATCGCGAAGACAGAAGCGACCCTCAAGAAGCTGGTGGAGAAATACAACATCAACACCATCGTCATCGGCAACGGCACGGCCTCCCGGGAAACGGAAGAAGTCGTTGCGGATTTCATCCAAAAGCAGAAAGCGGCGGGAACAAAAGGCGCCGCCGAACTCCGCTATACCATCGTCAATGAAGCGGGTGCGTCGGTTTACTCCGCGTCCAAGCTGGCCACGGAAGAGTACCCGGATCTGGACGTTACGGTCAGAGGTGCCATGTCCCTCGGCCGCAGGCTGCAGGATCCGCTGGCGGAGCTGGTCAAGATCCCGACCAAAAGCATCGGCGTAGGCCAGTACCAGCATGACATCAACCAGGGCCTGCTGGAAAAAGCCCTCGGCAATGTGGTCGAAGACTGCGTGAACAAGGTCGGCGTAGACCTGAACACCGCGTCGCCGTCACTGCTTTCTTACATCGCCGGCATCAACATGGGCATCGCGAAAAGCATCGTTGCCTACCGGGAGGAAAACGGCGTGTTCACCGACCGGAAGCAGCTGAAGAAGGTGCCGAAGCTGGGAGAGAAAACCTTTGGACAGTGCGCCGGTTTTATCCGCATTGCCGGCGGCAAGGAGCCTCTCGACAACACCGCCGTGCACCCGGAATCCTACGCGGCGGCAAAAGCCATGCTGAAAAGCCTCGGGTTGGAGACGGCCGGGCTCAGCAAAGGCGGCGGGTTTGCCGATATCGACGAGCTGATCTGGGAAAAGTACGGCGAAAAGGAGAAGCCGGCAAAGGCCCCGAAGGCGCAGCTGCAGGGCGGCCGCGTGAAGGGCTTCGCCGCGCTGAACGAAATCGCCAAAGCCAAAGAAAAAGAAGAGAAGAAGAAAAACAGCAAAGACGAAACACCGAAACACAACATGAAACCGGCGTACAAAAAACTGGCGGAAGAGCTGGGCATCGGCGAGCTGACACTGGCAGACATCGTGGCGGAAATGAAAAAGCCGGGAAGAGACCCTCGTGACGACGCGCCGGAAGTCGTTTTCCGCGGAGACGTTCGCTCCTTTGAAGACCTGCAGGTAGGCATGGAAATGGAAGGAACCGTCCGCAACGTCGTCGACTTCGGAGCCTTTGTGGACATCGGCGTCAAGAACGACGGACTGGTCCACATCAGCGAGATGGCGAAGCGCTACATCAAGCATCCGATGGAAGTGGTTTCGGTCGGCGATACCGTGAAGGTGCGCATCATCAAGATCGATCCGGACACCCAGCGCGTGGGCCTGACGATGAAACTGTAACAGGAGGTATAGGAAATGAGTTTGCCGCATGAACATGATGTTGGCTCAGTAAAATTAGTGGAGCAGATGCCCGCCGAGGAGAATTTCCGGACGGTGGCGGCGCTGATGAAACAGCTGGATGACCCCAGCCGGCTTCGCATATTCTGGATCCTCTGCCACGTTGAGGAATGCGTGATCGACATTGCGGCCATGGCAGGGATGACCAGTCCCGCCGTATCCCATCACCTGCGCAGCCTCAAGGCGAGCGGGTTGATCGTATCCCGCCGGGAGGGCAAGGAGATGTACTACAAGGCCGCGGATACGGACATCGCGCAAAAGCTACACCACGCAGTGGAAGAAATCATGGAGATATCATGTCCGATAAAATGAGTAAGATAAAAAAGAAGATCCTGCTTCTGACCACCGGCGGAACCATCGCGTCCGTGAAGTCTCCGGACGGACTGGTGCCGGGGCTGAGCAGCGCCCAGCTGCGGGAGCAGCTTCCGCAGATCAGCGAGGAGATCACGATCGATATCAAGGAGCTGCTTCACATCGACAGCACGGATATGGAGGCAGAACACTGGCTGACGATCATCCGCGCGATCCGCGAGGTGTATGAAGAATACGATGGCTTCGTCATCGCGCACGGAACGGACACCATGGCGTACACCGCAGCGGTCCTGTCCTATATGATTCAGAACCCGGAAAAACCCATCGTACTGACCGGCGCCCAAAAGCCCATCGGCTTTGAGATCACCGACGCCAAGGCAAACCTGCAGGACAGCATTTTGTACGCGGCGGATCCCTGTTCGAAGGGCGTGCAGATCGTCTTTGCCGGCAAGGTCATCGCCGGGACCCACGCCCGCAAGGCGAGGTCCATGAGCGTGCTGGCTTTTGAAAGCATCAATCTGCCGGTCATCGCGGAAATCAACAGCGGACGCATCATCCGGTATCTGAAGGACGACGCGTTTTACCGGCACGCCCCGGAATCGGAGGAAGCCCGGCAACCGGCCGACGCCTGCGCGTTCTATGATCGCATCGACCCGGACGTCTTCCTTCTGAAGCTGACGCCGGGGATGTCACCGGTCCTGATCCCTGCGATCTTTCAGAACTACGACGCCGTGATTGTGGAGAGCTTCGGCGCCGGCGGCATACCGGACAGCATCGAAGCAACGCTCTTTGAGGAACTGTCGAAATACGAGCCGGAAGAGAAGATCCTGGCCATGACCACACAGGTCACTTACGAAGGCAGCCGTCTCGAGACCTACGAAGTCGGACGGCGCATCAAAGATTCCTTTAAGATCCTCGAATCCAGAGACATGACTCTGGAAGCGACCGTCGCCAAGCTCATGTGGATCCTGGCAAATAAAGAACAGACGTGGGAAGAGATCGAAGACCGCTTCTACACGCCTGTTGCGATGGATACGCTTGTGGGCCGATGAGCCACGCGCCGCTGAGCTGCGCGCCGCTAAGCCGCGCCGTACGTTCGGCAGGGTCGGCTATACGCCGGCCTCATATACGATTTTTAATAACGCTTCATAATCCGCGGCCGTCATCGGGCGCGGATTGCTGTCGTTGGAGCCGTTCTTATAGGCCATCTCCGCCAGAGCCGGGAAGTCCGCCGGGTCCGGATGAAGGGATGCGAAGCTCGGCAGTTCCACATCCTTCGTCAGCTGCTTCACATAGGCTACGGCTTTTGCAGCGCCGTCTGCGTCGGAGTCATAGGAAAGTCCCAGCGCGCCGGCCACGCGGGCGTAGCGGTCCTGGCAGTACTCCATATTGTATTTCATAACGTACGGAAGGAAGATGGCGTTGCAGGTACCGTGGGGCAGATCGTACATGCTGCCGAGAGCCTCCGCGATGCAGTGGACGCCGGCCACATCCGAATGACTGAAGGAGATGCCGCCCAGCATGCTGGCCATGAGCATGTTGCTGCGCGCCTCAAGATCCGAGCCATCCCGGTATGCCTTGACCAAATTGCCGGCGATGAGCTCGATGGAGTAGAGCGCCGCGGCGTCGCCGATCGGCTCGGAGCATGTCGCCGTGAACCCTTCGATCGAGTGGGTCAGCGCGTCCACGCCGGTCGCCGCGGTAACGGCGGGCGGTACGGAGATTGTCAGCTCCGGATCGCAGAGCGCAGTCGTCGCAGCCGTGTACGGACTCTTGACCGTCATCTTGTATTTGTTCTTTGTATCGGTAATTACCGATGAGAAGGTGATCTCACTGCCCGTCCCCGATGTGGTCGGGATGGTGATCAGCGGCGGATTCGGGAGGGTCGCCGCGGTTTTGCCTTCGTACGGTTTGATGAACTCCGCGTCATGGGCAAGCAAAACCCCCACAGCCTTGGCGCAGTCGATCGGGCTGCCGCCGCCGACGGCGATCAGAAAGTCCGCGCCGCACGCGCGCGCCTCGCGGGCCGCCGCTTCCGTGTTGACATCCTTTGGATTGGCCTCGACCCCATCGAACAGACCGTATGGGATGCCGGCTTCGTCAAGCAGATCGGTGACGATCCGGTCGATGCCGGCCTTCCGGATTCCCGGGTCCGTGATGACGAGCGGTTTTTTGCCGCCGATGGCCGCGATCTCTTCTGCCAGCTTCTTCACGCAGCCCGGTCCGAAGAGGATCTTCGTCGGAAGGGTGAACGCAAACGGATTCATACACTTATAGTCCATTGCCATGATATTACCTCACATTTCTTATTGCAAAAGCAGTTCTTACAGCAAAAGCATACTTCCAATCTGGTACACGATCACCGCTAAAAGCCAGGCGAGGAAAGTCTGCCAGACCACAACGCCGATGGCGTACCGGCTTCCGAGCTCCCGCCGGATCGCCGCGATGGCGGCAACGCAGGGCGTGTACAGCAGGCTGAAGATCAGGATGCTCACTGCCTGCATGCTGTTCATGACGGCTGTGATGCCGACGCCTGCATACAGGACGTTGAGTACGGAGACGACGCTTTCCTTCGCCATGAAGCCGCTGATCAGAGAGACGCAGATCCTCCAGTCGCCAAGACCCGCCGGCGCGAAGATCGGCGCGAGGAATCCGGCGATCATGGCCAGGATGCTGTCCTCCTGATCCGAGACCAGGTTCAGGTGTGTATCGAAACTCTGCAGGAACCAGATGATGATCGTCGCGATGAGGATGATCGAAAACGCTCTCTGCAGGAAATCCTTGGCCTTATCCCAAAGCAGGTGGCCGACGTTTTTCGGCCGCGGGAGGCGGTAGTTGGGCAGTTCCATAACGAAGGGAACCGCTTCGCCCTTGAACAGGGTGTGCCGGTACAGGATCGCGATCAGAACGCCGACGACGATGCCCAGCACGTACAGCCCGGTCATAATGAGGCCGCCGTGTCCCGGGAAGAAGGCCGCCACGAAGAAGGCGTAGATCGGCACCTTTGCCGAGCAGCTCATGAACGGCAAAAGCAAAATCGTCATCCGCCGGTCCCGTTTGCTCGGCAGCGTCCGCGTCGCCATGACCGCCGGGACGGTGCAGCCGAACCCGATGAGCATCGGCACGATGCTTCTGCCCGAAAGACCGATCTTCTGCAAAAGCATATCGGTCAGGAAGGCCACCCGGGCGGTGTACCCGCTGTCCTCAATCAGGGACAGGAAGAAGAACAGGGTGACGATGATGGGGAGGAAACTCAGCACGGTTCCCACGCCCTCGAAGATGCCGTCCATTATGAGCCCTTCAATGGCAGGATTCACATTTGCTCCCACCATGATGTCATCGACTTCATCCGCCAGCGCGCCGATGCCCGCCGCCACCAGATCCTGCAGCACTGGTCCGATGACATTGAATGTCAGAAAGAAGATCAGTCCCATGATCACAATGAACGCGGGGATCGCGATGTATTTCCCCGTGAGGATTTTATCCAGAGACTGGCTTCGCTCGTATTCCTTGCTGTGATGGGCCTTTGTGACACAGGCCTGGGTCAGCTTGCTGATGAAAGCGAAGCGCATGTCGGCGATGGCCGCGCTTCGATCCAGCTCGCGCTCGTTTTCCATCTGGATGCTGATGTGCTCGAGCATTTCCTCCTCATTCGGGTCGAGCTCCAGTTGTTCCAGAATCAGATGATCTCCTTCGATCAGTTTGCTGGAAGCGAATTTGGGAGGGATCCCTGCCCGCTCCGCGTGGTCTTCGATCAGGTGCGCGACCGCGTGCAGTCCCCGGTGCACAGCGCCGCCGTGATCGGTGACATCGCAGAAGTCCTGTCTGCGCGGGACTTCGCGGTTTCTGGCGACGTTGATGGCGTGTTCGACCAGTTCATCCACGCCCTCGTTCTTGGCCGCCGCGATGGGGACCGTCGGCACGCCCAGCATTTCTTCCATCAGGTTGACGTCGATGTATCCGCCGTTGCCCCGCACCTCGTCCATCATATTGAGGGCCACGACCATCGGTACGCCCAGCTCGATGAGCTGCATGGTCAGATACATGTTTCGCTCTATATTCGTCGCGTCCACGATATTAATGATCGCGTCGGGCTTTTCGTGCAGCACGAAATCACGGGAAACGATTTCCTCGCTGGAGTAAGGGCTCATGGAGTAGATGCCGGGAAGGTCGGTGATGAGCGTGTCCGGATGCCCTTTGATTGCGCCCTCCTTGCGGTCTACTGTAACGCCCGGGAAATTGCCGATGCGCTGGTTCGATCCCGTCAGCTGGTTGAACAGGGTGGTCTTGCCGCTGTTCTGGTTGCCCACCAGCGCGAAGTGGAGCGTGGTGCCTTCCGGAACGGGCTCTGTCCGGCCGCGCTTTACTGCCGGCGCTTCTCCAAGTCCCGGGTGTTCGATCTCGCGGCGCAGCTCCGCCCGGGCGGCCTTTGCAGCTTCCGCTTCCGCAGCCGCATCGTTTTTCGGGGCAGGGATCTTCTCAACGGTGATGTGATCCGCGTCTGCCAGCCGCAGCGAAAGTTCGTAGTCGTGGACCCGGATCTCGACCGGGTCCCCCATCGGGGCGAACTTGATCAGGGCTACTTCGCAGCCGGGGATCAGACCCATATCCAGAAAGTGCTGACGGAGGGCGCCCTCGCCCCCGACGGCGGTGATACGGGCATATTCATTAACAGCTAAGTCACTGAGTTTCATTCATGCGTCTCCTTGTTTGCCAGTATGGTAGTGCTATCTTACCACAACGAAAGGGTTCCCACAACGCACGGCGGGAAAAGGAGTGTGGTATAATCTACTGGTAAGAAGGAGAAGTTTTAATGGAACGCAGTGATGTTGTGATCATCGGCGCTGGCGGCGTGGGATGCGCTCTCGCCCGGCAGCTGTCGCGGTACAAACTGGATATTACGGTCCTCGAAAAGGAATGCGATGTGGCCGGTGGGATCAGCGGGAGAAATTCCGCTGTTGTGCATGCCGGTTTTAACAACACCACCGGAAGCCTCATGGCGAAGCTTTGCGTGGAAGGGAACCGGGGCTTTGAAGCGCTCTGCGCCGAGCTGGACATACCCTACAAAAAAACCGGTAAGCTGCTGGTGGCGTTCGATGAGAACGACATGGACACGCTGCGCGGCGTCCTCGCCCGCGGCGTGGCAAACGGTTGCAAAGGCCTCCGCCTTGTGGGACAGGAGGAGATGGGGCGGCTCGCGCCCGGCATCGAGGGCATCGGCGGCATGTATTCACCGGAGACGGCGGTCTTCGATCCGTTCCTCTACTGCATCGCTCTGGCGGAGAACGCGCTGGCAAACGGCGTGCGGTTTCGGTTCAACAGCGAGGTCGCGGCGATCAGACGGGACGGTCGGGATAACGATGCAGATCGGGACAGTCGGGACGGTCGGAACATCGGCGCCGGTCGGGACGGCTTCGTCGTAACCACGTCCGACGGCGGTGAGTACGGATGCCGGTTTCTCATCAACTGCGCGGGGCTTGCGAGCGGCCGGATCTCCGAAATGGCCGGGGGACCCGCCTACCGGATCTATCCGTGCCGGGGTGAATACTTCATCCTCGACAAGCTCGCCGATGAGCTTCTGCCGATGCCGGTGTACCCGGCGCCGCGCAAAGGCATCGGAGGCCTGGGCGTCCACCTGACGCCGACAACGGCAGGGAATATCATCATCGGACCGAGCGCGGAATACATATCGCAGATAGACGATCTTGCCTGCACGAAGCCTGTCATGGACAGTCTGTTCGCCGAAGCAAAAGCCTTCCTGCCGGCGATCGAGCGCAAGATGATCATCGGCAGCTACGCCGGGATCCGGCCGAAGCTGGCGCCGCCGGAGGAAGGCGGATACCGGGATTTTGTGATCAAAGAGGAAGAAAGCTGTCCGGGGTTGATCAACATGATCGGCATCGAATCGCCGGGATTGACCGCGTCCATGCCGGCAGCGCGCATGGTCTGCGGGATCCTTAGGGACAGGATGACGGCAGAAGGAATGACGATGGAAGAAAAAACGGATTTTGTCGCGGAGCGGAAGGCGCCGGTCCGCTTCCGCGATCTCAGTGAAGAAGCGCAGGCCGCGCTGATCCGCGAGGATCCGGAGTACGGCGAGATCATCTGCCGGTGTCAGAAGGTCACGAAGCGCGAGATCCGAAACGCCATCGAAAACCCGTTCGGCGCGCGGAGCATCTCTGCGATCAAGTATAGAGCCTGGGCGACGACGGGCCGATGCAACGGCGGCTACTGCCTGACCAGAATCGTCGACATGCTCGTTCACGAATATGGAATGGATCCGGAAGAGATCACGTACAGGAGCGCGGGAAGCGAGATGTTCCGCGGTCCGGTGAAATAGATAATACAAGTAGAAAGATGGACAGAAGCGAAATGACCGCAACTGAATATGATGTGATTGTCGTCGGCGCCGGTCCCGGAGGACTGGCCGCGGCCAAGGGCGCAAAAGAGGCAGGCGCGGAGCGCGTGCTGGTGCTCGAGCGGGACAGCCGGGCAGGCGGCATTCTCAACCAGTGCGTTCACGATGGGTTCGGGATCGTGCGGTACGGAAAGCAGCTGACAGGGCCGGAATACGCCCTGCGGGCGGAAGCGGAGCTGGCAGGCTCCGGCATCGAACTGCTGACGGGATGCCATGTGCTGCGGATCGATCCGGGTGTGGTCTCGGGTGGGAACGGCCGAACCGGGAACGGCCGAATCGGAGACGGCGTGACCGGAAACGGCCAGACCGGGGACGACCGAATCGGGGACAACCGAACCGGAGACGGTCGGCACCAGGTGACAGCCGTTTCGGCGGACGGCCTGCACCGCCTTGAAGCGGGCACGGTGATTCTCGCGACCGGATGCAGAGAGCGGACCCGCGGCGCGATCGCCATTCCGGGCTCGCGTCCGGCCGGTGTGTTTACAGCAGGCGTTGCGCAGAATCTGGTGAACGTGCGGAACATCATGCCCGGAAAGGAAGTTGTCATTTTCGGTTCGGGGGATGTAGGAATGATTATGGCGCGCAGATTAAGCCTCGAAGGAGCGCGAGTCAAGGCTGTGGTCGAGATCTTTCCGCAGCCGGCAGGACTGTCGCGAAACGTCAGCCAGTGCCTGTACGATTATGATATTCCAATCCTCTGCAGCCATACCATCTCCAAGATCATCGGCAAGAAGAGGCTGGAAGCCGTTGAGATTTCCGAACTGGATCAGGACATGCAGCCCATCAGCGGCACGGAGCGCCGGATCGATTGCGATACGCTGGTCCTGTCCGTTGGGCTGATTCCCGAAAACGAAGTCGCCCAGACGGCGGACATTGCGCTGGACACGAAGACGAACGGCGTGATTACAGATGATCATCTGCAGACCAGCACCGCGGGGATCTTTGCCTGCGGCAATTCCCGGCGGATCATGGATTTGGCGGACTTTGTGTCAGAACAAGGCGAGATGGCAGGACGGAACGCGGTCGCGTATCTGCGCGGCGCGCAGATGGACACATGGGATGAGGCGAGGACATCCTCCATGGCGAAGGGCTTTCCGGAGGAAGGCGTTGTCACCTGCACCCTCTGTCCTACAGGCTGCCAGGTCAGATTCAATGAAGCGACCGGAGAGTATGAAGGGAACAGATGCAAACGCGGCGCGCAGTTCGCGCAGCAGGAGAGGACCGCGCCGAAGAGGATCCTGACCACGACCGTGAAACTGTCCGACGGCCGGCTGCTTCCCGTGCGCAGCGCCCGGCCCGTGAGTAAGCAAAAGCTCCCGCAGCTGGTGCGGGAGCTTAGAAGCGTCCTCGTGTTTACCCCGGTACAGTGCGGGGATACCGTAGCGATGGTTTCGGACGGCGGACAGCAGGTCCCCATCCTCGCCGCACAGGAAACGTGCTAGCAGAATTTCGGAATGTCGTAGTTTTTATCATCAAAAGTGATCTAAACTACGACTCTTTGATTTTGCATTGGAAACTTGAGGCTCCCAGAGAAGGCCACTCGTAGTCTTTGTGTAAATCACGGTAAAAAACTACGACAATCAGGTGAACACGGGCTTCTACGGAGCTCGTCCAAGCCATCTGAAACGCCATGCTGCGGTGAACAATAACGGATAGTCGTAGTTTTTGTGTGAATCTTGGTCAAAGACTACTACATTCCGAAATTTTCGCTGCGGAAGTTAGTCCGGAAGCGTTATGCCTTTGCTTCTGTCTTTGCATCCTTCCAGGCATCGTATTCGGAGAGTTCGCCTTTTGTCAGCGCGATGCAGGCAGCGATGACAGCGGCGTCATCGATCAGGCCGACGCCGAGATACTTGTCCGGGATGATGTCCTTCGGATTCACAAGATAGAGAAGGGCCGCGACGATCATAACGAGCGTCGTCTTCGGGACCTCTGTGTAGTCCTTCTGAATGTAGTCTTTCAAAAGCGCGATCATGCGCGGGACGTCAGCGAGATAAGCGCCTGCCTTCGGGACCGTTTCGAGTTTCGCTTCGACCTGTTCGAGCAGCTGATCCATCTTGCCGCCGTCTTCGAGAAACGCAGCGGCCTTGTCCTTGCCGCCTTCCAATATATTCTGTGCTTGGTTCTTAAGATCTTCTGTATTCATAGTTTCAAACCTCCTGATTGATTATACCATAGAATGAACACTTGATTCATTCCCGCTATAGATGTAGAATAGCAAAGGCGAAATAATCTAGCAAGGAGAAAGAAAAATGAAGAGAATTAAAACAATCAACACGAAAAACCTGAACGAAAGCGCGAAGCACGACGGCTGCGGCGAATGCCAGACTTCCTGTCAGTCAGCCTGCAAAACATCATGCGGAATCGCAAACCAGAAGTGTGAGAAGAGCAAGTAATGATACATCAATATAAGCTGAACGGGTTCAATATCGTATTGGACGTTAACAGCGGATCAGTACATTGCGTGGATGATGTCGCCTATGACATCATCCGTCTTTTTTGTGATGCGGACGCGGACGGGAACGCTTCCGAGGAAGACAAAGAACATATCTGCCGCAAAATCCTGCAGCAGTATGAAGGGCAGCCGCAGGAAGATGGAACGCTTCTTTCCGAAGAGGATGTGTACGAAGTGTTTGAGGAAATCGACGCGCTGAAGGCAGACGGGCAGCTTTTCTCGAAGGATATCTTCGAGGGGCACACCGATCTTCTGCAGGAGCGCAAGCCGTTTGTGAAAGCGCTTTGCCTGCACGTGGCGCATACCTGCAATCTGAACTGCAGTTACTGTTTCGCCAGCCAGGGGAACTTTCACGGCGAGCGGGCTGTCATGACCGAGGAAACGGCAAGGGCGGCACTGGATTTTCTGGTGCGGGAGTCCGGCGGACATCACAATCTGGACGTCGATTTCTTCGGCGGAGAGCCGCTGATGAACTGGAACGTAGTCAAAGAGACCGTGCGCTACGGCCGCCAGCTGGAGAAGAAGACAGGCAAAAGCATCCGATTCACGCTGACAACGAACGGCGTCGGGATCAATGAGGATGTGATTGATTTTGCAAATAAGGAGATGCACAATGTGGTGCTGAGCCTTGACGGGCGAAAGGAAGTGCATGACAGATTCCGTAAGACCATCGACGGCCGCGGAAGCTATGACATGATCGTCCCGAAGTTCAGGCGTCTTGTGGACGCGCGGGGCGGCGGTGAATACTACATGCGCGGAACATTCACCCACAACAATACGGATTTTACCGAGGACATCTTCCATATGGCAGACCTGGGATTTGATCAGTTGTCCATGGAGCCGGTCGTAACGGATCCGGACGATCCGCTGGCGCTGACGGAAGAAGATCTTCCGGTCCTCTATGAGCAGTACGAGATTCTCGCGGAGGAGATGCTCCGCAGGGAAAAAGAGGGGAAGCCGATCACTTTCTACCATTATATGTTGGATTTGGAACACGGACCGTGCATCTACAAACGGATCGCAGGCTGCGGTGCCGGAACCGAATACTACGCCGTCACGCCGTGGGGAGATCTGTATCCCTGCCACCAGTTCGTTGGGGAAGAGAAGTTCAAGATGGGCGATATCTTCAGCGGTATCAAAGCCGAGGGACTTCAGAAGGAATTTGGAAAGAATAATATCTACGCGCACGAGGAATGCGCGGACTGCTGGGCGAAGCTGTACTGCTCCGGCGGCTGCGCTGCAAATGCTTACCACGGGACCGGATCCATTTCCGGAATCTATGAGTATGGATGCAAGCTGTTCCGCAAACGCATGGAGTGCGCTATTATGATGAAGGTGGCGGAAGCATGAAGGAAAACAAATTGACGAAGAACAATCAGATACTGGGCGCGATTTGCGTCACTATCACATCCATATGCTATGGACTGGTGCCGTCTTTTTCATTTCTCTCGTTCCGACTGGGCGTAGAAACGGAGACGCTGCTGTTCAATAAGTTTCTGTACGCAGCAATCATTATGTGGGCGTTTCTTCTGATCCGGAAGATCCGGTTCCGATTCACGCGGCGCGCCGCGCTGACGATGATCGTGACCTGCGCGGGCTACATCGGCATGTCTACGACCCTGTATATTTCTTTTGACTATATTTCCGGGTCGCTTGCGACCATCGTTTCATTCACATTTCCGGCGATGATCGTCGCGATCGAGATGATCACGGGACGGGAGCCGGTGAAGGCGGCCAGGATCATCGCGGTGGTTCTGTCCTTCGCGGGGCTGTGCCTGATCGTATGGGATCCCGACATGAAAGCCAATCTGATCGGCATCTTCTTCGCCTTTCTGGCAGCTGTCGGCTATGTGGTCTATCTGTTCGGTCTTTCGGCGGAGAGCGTCAAGCAGGAGAACAGCTTCGCAGTGGCGGGATATGTTATGGCATCGGCCGCGGCCGTGAACTTCATCCGTTGCTTTATCAGCGGCAAGCCGATGTTCGCGACAGAGCCGGCGCAGATCGGTATGATGATTCTGCTGTCGGTTGTATGCGTATTTATGGCGATCCTGTTCTATGCCATCGGCGTACGGCTGATGGGACCGGGCAACGCGGCCCTCGTCAACACGCTCGAGCCGGTGCTGGCGTGTATCTTCGGACATTTCCTGGTAGGGGATGAGCTCACGAAGATCATGATCGCCGGATCCGCTCTCGTTGTAGCGGCCGTGCTGATCACGAACCTGCCGGAAAAAAACAAGAAACTGCCGGGGGAATAAATTCCGGGTGGATCAAAACGATAAAAATAAAATGGCGCCGCGTATTGCGGCGCCTGATTAATATGTGATTATCCGAGCTTGCTGCGCAGCCAATCGATCCACTGCTCAAATCCCTCTCCTGTCTTGCCGGACAGGAAAAGCACATCCGCATCGGGATTGAGATGGTGGATTCTTTTGATGACGGCATCGTCGTCAAATTTGAAGAAGCTGCGCGTGTCGATCTTGTTGATCAGGACGCACTGGCAGACTGAAAACATGAGCGGATATTTGAGCGGCTTGTCGTCGCCCTCCGGTACGGACAGGATCTCTACATTATAGTCCGCGCCGGTATCCTGCTCGGCGGTGCAGACCAGATTACCGACATTCTCCATGAACAGCAGGTCGATGTCGCTTGTATCAAATTCCCGCAGGGCCTGCTGCACCATGTCCGCGTCCATGGCGCACTCGCCGCCGGTATGGACCTGAATGGATCTGACGCCGGCTGCCTGCATCTTCTCCGCGTCCACGGAGGCTTCAATATCCGCCTCCATGACGCCGATGCGATAATCGTCTTTCAGCGCGTCGATCGTGCGAAGCAGCGTCGTCGTCTTACCTGCTCCGGGCGACGCCATGATGTTGATCATCAGTGTTCCGTTGCTTTTGTTATATGCTCTTACTTCATCGGCGATCCGGTTGTTTTCATCGAAAATGCCGACGTTTACATCAATTACTTTTACAGTCATTCTGTTCCTCCGTTTTTCTGTTGCTGAAGTGATTATATCATAAGGAACAAAACGGGTGGGAAGAATTCACGGAGGGCTGCTGAGGGGACTTGCGCGGCAAGTGCTGCTTTTGCTTGCGGCGGGGGCGCCGGTCATATATAATTTCAATCACGGAACGACTGGATGAGAACGACTGACTGGTTGCAAAAGAGAATCATGAGGAGAGGAGACGGAGAATGATCTTTCTGAAGAACGATTACAGTCTTGGGTGTCACCCTGCGGTGCTGCAGGCGCTGGTCGACACGAACATGGAGCTGCACGACGGGTACTGTGAGGATGAATACTGCAGGAAGGCTGCGGACAGGATCCGGGAATTGGTAAACTGCCCGGAAGCGGATGTGCACTTCCTGCCCGGCGGGACGCTGATGAACCTGACGGCGCTGGCGGCGTTTCTGCTTCGGCCGCACTGGAGCGTGATCTCGGCGGACAGCGGGCATATCTGCGTGCACGAGACGGGTGCCATCGAGGCGACAGGTCACAAGATCAATCATGTGAAGACCAAAGACGGCAAACTGCGTCCGCAGGACATTGAGGATGTTCTGGTTTTTCATGAGGATGAACACTACGTTCTGCCGAAGGCGATCTACATTTCCGATTCTACCGAGACCGGTCTGGTATATACAAAGGAAGAACTGCTGGCGCTGCGGGCAGTCTGCAATAAGCGCGGGCTGTATATCTATCTGGACGGCGCGCGGCTTCCGATGGCGCTGAGCAGCGAGAAGAATGATGTTGCCATGACCGACCTGCCGCTGATCTGTGACGCGTTCTATCTGGGTGGAACCAAGTGCGGCGCCATGTTCGGCGAAGCCTTGGTGATCGTCAATGACGATCTGAAGGAAGACATGCGTTTCCTGATCAAGCAGCGGGGCGCCCTGCTCGCGAAGGGAAGATTGATGGGCGTACAGTTCGACGCGCTGCTGGAAGGCGGGCGGTATCTGGACCTGGGCGACCACGCGGTGCGGATGGCGACGCAGCTGGCGAAGGGGATCGCCGGCAAGGGTTATGAGTTCTATGTTCCGCAGGAGACGAACATGGTGTTCCCGATGTTCCCGAAGGAGCTGGCAGAGTACCTAGCGACCAAGGTGATGTTTGAGACATACCCGGTCGTGACGGATACGCATCAGTGCATTCGACTGGTGACCAGCTGGGGTACGACGCAGGAGGAAGTGAAGGCATTTCTGGAGCTGATATAAAGCTGATATAAATACAATCTTTAAACTTTTATTATCGGCGAACCTGTGTTATACTCATTGCTGTTCGCGTCATTCGCACGAAACGTCGCAACGAAAATACGTGAAAAACCTTGGTACACAAGGGTTTGAAAAAAACTTCAAAAAACGTGAAAAAAGTTGTTGACAAAGGTTTGCGGGTGAGGTAATATATAAAAGCTCGCCGATGAGCGGGCCACGGCGAAAGCCGCGAACATTGAAAACTTCATAGTGTAGAAATTTGAGTCATAGACCGGAAGGCTGAAATGCCGGAAGGTCACA
>Ga0256404_1001109_pt1 | contig 67430 bp, 71 predicted proteins | sample RumenRJG_01DNA_FD_185990 | JGI IMG/M metagenome (GOLD analysis project Ga0256404, IMG submission 185990) | Bovine rumen microbial communities from Lethbridge, Alberta, Canada - RJG_01 | ecosystem: Host-associated > Mammals > Digestive system > Stomach > Rumen | place: Canada: Alberta | collected... | reverse complement strand
TAATGTTCCACAAGGTCTGATATATTCAACTATTCCATCTTTGTTTACCAACACTGCGTGATAATCAAGCCCCATGTCTTTATCCCTCACTTTCTGCCTTGTAGCGCATCAATCGCCGCCTGTCTGCTTATAGCGTCTTCACATACTGACTTTGGCTCTCGATCATACTCAAATCCATATCCATCATACCTATGTCTGTAAATTTCTTTACCACGTTCAGACAATTTAAATTTCACTTTTTCATTGAGATTAATTTTAACTTCCATCACTCGTTCTCACTCTCGATTTCTTTATATTAAAAAGAATTAATCCAATTCTAAATTACCTCCACATTTATATGACTTAATACATAATCTACTACCATGTGGTAGAAATCATCCTCACTCATTTCGTCTGGCTGATCAACCTCGAATGAAAACATAAATTCATCAAGCGATACTTCTACTATTCTTTCATTCATTTAATAACTCCTTTCAAGAAATATATCTGCGCCATCTTCAAAGGCTTTCTGAACCTTCTCATTTGCTTTATACCACTGAACTACCGCATAAGCTTCCCACTCTGCGCCGAGCTGATAATTAAAACCGTAGCCACCTATTGTTTCATCAAGAAAATAATGAAACACATTTTCAATCATACCATACTTGTCTTCTAAATCATCATAACATTCAATAAGTGATACAAAACCAGGATAAATAAGAAATGGTTTAACCGCACCAATAAACTTATCCCAGTCTTTTTTAGTTACGCGATAAATAAAACCATCATCTATTTCTTCACATTTACAAACTTCAGTAAAGAAATCAGAAATTGCCCATGTTTTTCTTCCATACGCGAGTTCAAATGAAATATCTTTTGTTTTTGCATAAAGAGTAAGATCAAGTCCCATAGTAATTCTCCTTTCTTTAACGATAATTTATGAACGTAAGATAAAATGTATTTCCATCTTTACTCTCAAGCCAAGCGTATTTGCCAATTACCATCTGCATGGCTTCGGTATTCGTATTAGCATTGATAGTTTCTGAAAAATACTTTTCAGTTTCTTTTCCTTCTGGAGTAGTAGAGATATAGTTTCCTGAAATGATGTATTCGTACATTGTGATTTCCTTTCTTTATCTTTTTTATCTTATAATTTATTATAGCAAAAATTTGAGAAATTTTCAAATTAAAAAGACCGCAGTTATGCGGTCTAAAATATTATAAACTGGAAATAAAACTAGCTATATCTTTTACTATTTTATACGATAAATAAGAATCTACTTCTCGCTGTTCTCTAAAATCCTCCCATACCTCTTCAGTCCAATTTGGATCAGCAGAAGTAGGACCACTTAGGTGAATAGTAACATTAACAAAGCTAGATGGGTTGCTTGTTGCTTCTTTAATACTTTTTAATAATCCCTCTAAATATACAGATAGTGGCATATATATACCACTTATATTTAATAAATTTACTACATTTGGTCCAGATGCTTTAACTCCAATATTAATTTCTAAATGATCGAACAAAAAATATCCAATCATAGTTTGTAACATAGTTTTTATTTCGCTATTGCACTCTCCCTGAACCATACTTGGCCCACAATTAGCAAGATAATTAATTAAATTAGTAGAAGCATTAACTCCAAACTCGCCTAACATCTGTCCAATATCTCTAAGTTTTACTTCTCGTTGGGCTTCAGCCCCCTTAAAATTAGCTGTAATACTCAGATTTTTATCACTTACCATAATTACATGCTCTATATTATCACCCAATCTATCTAAAAAATTTTTTATAGCATATACATTTTGTGCTCTTACAGATGTATAATCAGTACCTTGAGTATCTGAAATATAATCTTTAAAATATTTATTTATGTCAATATTACCTCTTCCCACCAATAATATTGAATCAGCTTTCATTTGATTCATTTGTCCAGTATGGACACCTTTAATAGTTAAACCACTATTATTTATATTAATATTTCCAATATGTGACGCAGCTAAAGTAGTTATTAATTCTAAGATATTTCCTTGATAATTACTTGTTACATTCGCCTCTTTATATTTGCCTGGCGAGCCTTTAGTTTTTCTTCTTTTTGCATTTCTTTTTTGTTTTTTTAAGTTTTTAACCTGATTTAACAAATCTCTCCCGCCAATATCAAATAAATAACCGTAGTCTCCAAAAGCTCCGGTTGATTGTAACTCTTTAATAACTTTTATCATATCAGTAACCGCTTGTTCTGCGTGCTCACCAGTACTTATATTAGGTGCAGCTTTACCGACCCCACTATCTCCCATCATTAAACGTCTATTACCTTGTTTATCAACAAAATCTTGAACCTGTTCATAGGTTCTAATCAAAGCATTACCAATAATATCATTAATCTGTTGTTTAATTTGCTCTGGAGTCATATGTACTATTTTTCTTCCATCTAATTTTAATAATTCTTGATTTAAATAGGTTTCAAAAAAACTACTTACATCTCTATAAGTATGTGTTTTCTCATCTTTAATTCTTCCTATTTTATTTAACTCTTCCATGTATTTCAGTCCTCTTTCAAAGGTTTCTTTAGAATTAAATATTTTATTTATATTTCTAAAAATATTACTAGCATTAGGATTTTCTAAATTAATTCCAGTTGCACTTAAAAAATTTAACTCCGCGGCACGAGCACTATTTAAAAGAGTTTCTAAATTAGTTAAAGCTTTATTTGCAACCATATCTCCCTTTGGAGAATAAAGTCCTGGATATACAGTATTAGAATATGAAGCGCCTTTCCAATCATTACCAACTGTCAAAAATTTTGTTGTATAAGCAAATTCTGGCGGCTTATTGTGTGGATAAAAACTACTCATATTTCCTCCAAGTATTTTAAATAATATTTTAAAATTAACTACTAATTATAAGTAGAAAAAAAATTACTGGTCATTAAAAATTTATTAAAATAAAGACGCCCTGCCTAACGGCCTGACGACTTTAAGTGGTTAGACTTCATTATCCATAAAGCGGATAACAATCACAGGGTCGCGAGAGTCGAACTCGCTTAAACCAGAACCCCACGTCAATCTAACAAAATATAAAGCGATCGCCATAAGTCAAAACCAACCTATGGCGACCTATCAAAAGGAGGTGTACCATGACACTGGTAAATGGTAGTCCTACCGGGAGTCGAACCCAGGTCGCCGCCATGAAAAGGCAGCATCTTAACCACTTGACCATAGGACCATAGACACCTATGGGTAAGAGAATCTAATCTCCCGCCCATAGTTTACAGGTTAGCATACAAACCAGTATGCCAGAGGGGTTCATTTACGCAGGAACCTTCGCGCCATTGATTTGCCCTCAATGGTAAGAGCAATTTATTGGTCTATAACTTCTCGCTCGTTCCACGGATCCATTCTCTACATTTCCGAAATTATTGTGGTGATCAATCCACGGTGAGTATTGTTGTATCACGCCCGTCCATTTCAGAGGCGCGACCTGTTGCGTCAGGCGGCGATCTCATAAGCATTGTTCCGGAACTACTTATGTTGGATTGTTATAGATTATGTTCGACTCTTATATTGGATACTTCAGCTGCACATGCTGCTATGAGAGGTACATAAGAATCTTTATCAAAAGTTGTGTATTTGCTAACTTGTTGGCTACACAAGCCTCACCCATAGCATTACGTCGCTCACGAGACGAGTACGCTCACTTTCGCTTCGCGTCTCCGCACATCTTCTGTGTGCATGTTATCCTGTCAATTCAGGATTTATATGGGTCAGTTGGTATAATAAGTAGTTAAACCACATTACTACCAAAAGTTGATTTAGCTCTGATTCTCCTTCGCGGCGAGGTCGCAGTTTACTCTGCGACATTCCATCGTGATAACTTAGATAAACTTTCAGCCACCGTTGGACTCGAACCACATCTCCCCGTTTCCAGGACGCTTTACCGATTAAGCTACTGCGGCCTACTTATCTATCATATTATCACTTAAGTTACTTTTAGCATTATCCAAGATACACCACGTGGAGGTAGTAACTATCGTATCTCTTGCAGGAGGTGGATTCGAACCACCGACTCGGAAGTTATGAGCATCCGCTGCTGACCACTGCATCATCCTGCGTCGTCAATACTATGATATTTAACTACTCTTTGGTGCGTTTCCCGTCATAGTACGGTGTAATAAACCTCGCCGATTGCGGAACTTCTCTCTCACTTTCTATATATATTATATCAATATTTTAAAAATATTGCAAATTTTTTGGTACCAGGGGTAGTCATATAACTACCCCACTTACGAGTGTAAAATTTCTGCGTGCCATCTTACAAAGCAGTAGAGATTTCGGTAATCTACCAACCTTAGTTTAAACCTTTGCGCGGAATTTCCATTTGTTTATTTGTGGGTATATTACCTCGCGCACTTCTGTTTTTTAAAGTCTTACAGGTTACTGACTACTCAATTGAGTAAAGGCTCAACCCTTCTTGCAGGGAGTTTCCCTGGAGTTCCCCACAGCCTTTCAGCGCAACACTAACTACGAGCTGGGTGGTGGGATCATTTACTACGCGCCGACCCCGCATTAGACGTCTTTGGATGTTTTTGCTTTAGGAGTCCAATCAACTCGGTTCCAGAGTCACCCATTAAGTAAATTTTTTATAAAAATTTCCATAATCATTTATTGCCATTTCTTCAAGTTCATCAGTTAAGTAAAAACCAGCTTTGTCTTCATTAATTTCTGTCACCTCATATTTAATATCATCTTGAATTACTTCGTCCCATAGCTCCTCTTCATTAGAATAACCATTTGAAATAAGTTCGTCCAATCTATCTTTCATTATATCATAAATATCTGGATAAGACTCTATAACTTCGATAGAATAAGACTCTCCCAAAGCACAGGCTTCATCTAAATCTTGGCACTCTTCAATCGCTATACGATCCATTCCATGATAACCGTCAAAGTAATCATCACAAGCATAAATTAAATATCTTCTCACTTTTTCTCTCCCTTATTTCTATATATAGTATATAAGAAATTTTTAATAAAAGCAAATTTTAGTTGCCTTTGGATAGATTCGAACTACCGTCTCCTAACTACTTAGGTGTGTTTCCATTACACTACAAAGACATGACGCCATTTATTTACCGACGCTGGCGCGACGTCTCATGCTTCGGTCAGTTTTTATTCTGTCAGAACCGTCACAGATATATATAAACTTCGCATTTAAAGGCTGCGAAACACCGTTTATTTACTGTATCTTATTACAGTAGTGCCATTATATTTTGCATAATTATTATTATAATTCTTCTTTGCATTTTCTTTTACAGCAATAGAATTAGAATCCCATTTTCCACCAGAGGCTTCTACATATCTATTATGTCCAATATACATCCAAACATGATGCCACTTTGCTCCACCTGGACTATTAGAAAGAATAACATCTCCCGCCTTTAACTGGTTAAAAGAAACATTTTTACATTTGCCAAGAGTTTTAAAATATGGACTTTTTTTCCAATCACCTGCGGTCATCCCACAGCTGGCACCAGCATGACATATATTATAAAGTTTTGCATCTTTGGCGCCATGAGCATAAGCAGCTGTTATAAAAGGATTGCAACAATATGTTTTAGTATAAGTATGCCCATTTACTTTATGCGGCTCACCTTTCTTTTCTTTCTTCCATTTTCTATCGCCAGTATTTGTTTTACAAAAATAACAACCGCTTCTATGCGCTCTTTGCCCAGTTCCATAAGCAAAAGAATTATCATTAGCAACACTACAAGCCCAATTAATAGCTTTACGCTTTCCAGTTACATTAATTGTCTTATCTGAAGCTGCTTCTGTGGCTTTGCCCCATTTTCCATCTACTGTTAATCCTTCAACTTGCTGGAAAATTTTTATAGCTGCGACTGTTTTGGGTCCTTTCTTCCCATCAATAACAAGCTTTCCAGTATATACTCCCTCATTTACTCTATTAAGAAATTCTTGTTGTTCCTTAACAGTTTTAAATTGAATTGGTTTTGGCCTTACAGTAAAGGATTGATTTAATAAAGTATATACCTTTCCTTTTGAGTGAGCATAAATACGATACTTATAATTTCCCGCTTTTAAAGTTCCAAATTTTACATATGGGTCTGCTTTAGAAAGACTAAAATTATCTGTATTAATTTTCTTATCATACTTAATAACCCATTTATTTGTTTTTACGTCTACTGCGCCGACCTCAACTCGACTCATTTTATTTTTAGATTCGATAAGACCAAAAATTACATATGAATTTCCAGCTGTAATAGTTGGTATTGTATTGTAATCTTTTAATTGTACGTCTGATGCGGCCGAGCTAAAAGAAAAACTAAAAGCAAATATAAATAATATCATTACCAGTTTTAAATAAATTCTTTTCATACTTACCTCCTATTATATATGCAAATAACTCACGCCTTTTTAAAAGGCATGAGTAATTGGTACCCGCGAGAGGACTCGAACCTCCAATACACTGAGTCTAAGTCAGCAGCCTGTGCCAATTCGGCTACGCGGGCATATTGGTGGACCATGTAGGACTTGAACCTACGACCTGCCGGTTATGAGCCGGATGCTCTAACCAACTGAGCTAATAGTCCATAATTATTCTAAAAATTCAACTTTTTGTATAAATGTTTTATTTAATCGTCGAATAACTTCTTCTCTTGTTAATGCTTTTCCCATATCTTCCTCCAATTTTATATAGTCTCTTTATTCATGGTGCGGGCGACGCCACTCGAAGACGCAGTAATGTCCAGTTCCCAAAACTGGCGGGGTCCCTCTTCCCCTACGCCCACTTATCTCTAATTATAAGTAATTTTAAATTAGAGACTATATAAAATTGGTCAATAATTTTTCTTGGGATTGAACCCAAATCAAGCGCTCTACCAAGCTGAGCTATATCCAGTGGAAGAGGGTGTGGGATTTGAACCCACGGAGCTATTACACTCAACGGTTTTCAAGACCGTCGCAATCAGCCAAACTCTGCCAACCCTCCAAGTTGATAGTCCAATTAAGGACTATCGGCGGAATCTATTTAATAGACCCAATAGCGATACCGTTGATGGAGGTCTCACTCAGTTATGCTCTGAGGTCTGACGATTACAAGTCGCCGGTTTTACTGATTAAACTATGAGACCATTTTAAATTTTTTCCCATTCTTCGTCGCTATATTGTTTAATATCGCGCACTTTACTAGGTAAATTATATTGAATACACCATTTTCTTATAGCATTATCTGTAACTCCAACTTGTTTACCTATAGTTGTAAAAGGAGTAGTTCTAATTAGTTGTTTTAATTCTTCTCTACTATATGGTTTTTCTGTAATACGATGCTTTGCTTCACATTGTTGACATCTTGTCGACCCTTTACTAATTGGTTTCCCACAATCAACACAATAATATTCTTTTTTATCTTTTCTTACCTGTGTTCTTTGTCTTTCCGACGTATTCAACGCTTTAAAATTCGGCGTTAAAGAATGACAATTAGGGCAAAGAACCTGTAAATTTTCGGGTCGATTATTTTCATAATCTCCATCAATATGATGAATTTCTAAAGGCACTTTATTAGTTGTAGGATTTATTTCGTGCCATCCACACAGCTCACACTTATATCCTGCTTTTTCTAAAAGATAATTACGAATTGTAACAGATAGTTGACCACCACTTTTACTCCCGCTAAATTCTCCAGAAAGCCAAGCATCAATTTTCTTCTTTTTCTTGGCAGCATTGGCACACTTTTGAGAGCAATAGGTATTATGTCTTTGTTCTGTTGTTAATAATTTTCCACAGTAAGCACATTCTTTACTCATTTTGAACCTCCATTTTCTAATATAAAGTAGTTTTTCTAACTTCGAACTTTATAAAAAAGGTTCAAAATTAATAAAAATTAAAGATGTGTTGAAAACGTACCAACGATAGAGTCATTACCGCTATGACTTCACCACAAAGTCTGGATAATTAATCCACCGTCCCCTATAACTTCACACTTCGATTGGTTAAATCAGTTTCAAGAGTTATGATAGATCTACTGGCGGAAAGTGGAAGAGTCGAACTTCCTCACCCTTTCGGATGGCTTTAGATTAGCAATCTAACCAGTTACCGTTCCTGCAACTTTCCATGGCTGGGGAAGCAGGATTCGAACCTGCGCATACAGCAGTCAAAGTGCTGTGTCTTACCGCTTGACGATTCCCCAATGTGGCGGCTCCACTAGGACTCGAACCTAGGACACAGGCGTTAACAGCGCCCCGCTCTACCAACTGAGCTATAAAGCCATATATATTCGATTTTTTTCCAGTATCAGGATTATCGAGAACCATAATTTTACGCAAACTGGACAACGTATTCCTTCTAAATCGTGTTCTCCCTGGTATGGAATAAACCTGCGAGCGTAAAGGGTTGCAACCCATGGCGGTCTATAGCGGTAATGCTCCGCTGTCTTCGCCGTGACAGGGCGACATAATAACTTTTATACGAATAGACCAAATACGGTATTTATATCGCGGCGGCTTACCCGCTTCCGCCCGCTCACGCTATTGTTTATTGTCGCTCAGCGCCAGCTATTTAACGACAAAGGTTATTGTTCCACTATCAACTACTTACAGGGTCCTCTTACCCAAGCCTTATATTGGCAAGAACCTTAGGACTTGAACCTAAACCAATGGTTTTGGAGACCATTATGCTACCAATTACACCAGGTCCTTATGTGGTGCGGCTGGTGGGATTTGAACCCACACGCTCACAGGAGCATCGGATTTTAAGTCCGAGTCGTCTGCCAATTCCGACACAACCGCATAAGAGAGGATAGCCGAGTAGCCACTACACTCCAGAACCCTTCGGACAGGTTCTCTCTTTATGGGCATCCGCTGTTTTCCGTTTCCTCTCTATTTTATTTACTAACAAAGTTATTTGGATAACTATGTTTACAAGTTTCACACATAAAATCTTCTATTTCGTCATCATAATAGATACACTTATCACATGAGCCTTCTTCCACATAAAACTTCGCATGCTCTTCTTTTACTTCATCAATAACTCGCCGTGCATTTTCATTAAGTTCTTCCTTACAACATTCTCTTACCTCTTTAGCAATCTCGTCCTGTTCTTCCTCGTACTCCCAACGTGGCATAAACACAACATAATTACGATCTGCCTGCGCGCCTTCAGTCCACTCCCAATTCAAAATAAGTAAATCTTCTTCATAAGAAAGCATCACTACGTTATTTTCTTCAAGCAACATCCGCGCCACTTCAAATCCATTTTTATGATTATTAAAAGCTAAAGAATTATTAAACATGCTTTTCTCCTTTCCTCATTTTCTATATATATTATATAAGTATTTTTTAAATATTTCAAATTATTTTTCTCTAAAATCTTTCTTTAAATAAGTTGCTATTTGAATCTTTAGTTATATAAAATTAACTAAAAAATTCTCTCCATGTCATTCCAAAAGTCTTCAAAGTTCTTCCTCTCCGCCTCCTGCCCTCTTTTATATCCACTTGACCATGCATTAGCTGTTCTATCAATCATTTCATTTTCAAATTGCTGCTTACGATATTTTTCGTCAGATAGATTAGCCAGTATAATACACACTGTTGCAAAACAAATCCCAACCGCCGCGCCGACTGCAAAGTATAAACCAAAAATCATTAGCAACCTACTTTCTTTTATAATATTTTCCCAATAGTTTAATTAACTTATTAATAATCCCCAAACCATTCTGCAATAGTTTTGTTATGAAAACCCATAGCCGCAGCAAACCTCACACATAGCTCTCTATATTCTTCAATAGACAAAATTTCATCATCATCATCGTCATTGTAAAGTGTAAAAGTACAGTCAATAGAATCATTATATGGAATTTCTCTTTCATCATATAATTCAAATCTCATAGTTCCAAGTCTATTCGCCATAATAATCTCCTTTTTTTATTTCTTATATATTATATAATAAAAATAATTAAAAGTAAAATTTTAAAATAAAAGGAAGATTTTATTAATCTCCCTTTTCAGATTCCATACGTCTAATTTTTCTTTCAAGTTTCTGTACGACTCCGGGAGAATCAATATTTTTACCATTACTTTTTAAATAATGTAATCTTACCTTCGCCCTTAAAAGTCTAATTTCTTTGCTCATCATTTGTTTTAATCCTTTCTTTTAAATACCAAATGTTATTTCAACCCACTTATCAAGAAGGTCATATTTATCTTCATCTTCACCTTTTTTAACGCCTGTCTTTACACCACAAAGTTCTAAATATTTATTACATGCTATAACGGCCTCATTATAAGCTTTCTCTAATTCTTTCTTACGTTTTTCTTCTGCTTTCTTTTCTTCTTCTAACTGTTTCTTAAAAAGTTTTTCATCACTAAGACAATCTTGAACTGTTTTATACTGTTTACCCGTTAGCTCACTTGAAATAATCATTTCGCACACTCCTATTTTTTAATATAAACTATTAAGGTTTTAGTTCAGGTGTCTTACCCTATTCAGCGCCGCCGCGAGAAGGCAACCCCATGACGCCATATGGCAAGGGGAACTTCCCCAAGCCTTTAAAATTAAATTAAATAAAAGAGATTTTCACCTTACCCCTAACTATTTTCAAGTATATTCAGCCACCGAGGAGATATGTCCGCAGACTAAGGAGCGACCTTAACCTCACATACCCCAAAAGGGTTTACACCTTTCAACAGACTTACGTCCTATATCTCGTAGAAGATTGATTACTTCTAACTTTCACCCACCTTACGGTCATAAAATTTCTTTCTTTCTTTATCAAAAGAAAACACTTTTCTTGTATTAAAAGTCATGCCTTGAGCTACTCGTACGCGACATGCAGGCCTTATACACAGATTTCTCTGCTTCACGGCAAAAGTCTTATTGGAATTTCAAAGGGTTGCATAGAGTTCCACGTCTTATGCCTAACTTTGATTCAGCAAAAGCTATTCACAATTGCTTCTATTATGACCCGACCCACACTCTGCTTTTACTTGCAATAATCAGAAGCGCCACAACTTAGGTTTGGGGTTCCACCCACTTAAATAAATAAGTCACCTTATTTATTACGGCGCCTATCCACAAGTATCCCTGTTTCGTTGACCCGACCTATTCATTCCATTGCGCCTCAGCTTACTGGTTTAGTAATTCTACACTGAGTTCTTATATTCAATTTAACCAAAGACATTTAGCGTTATCCAGCATCACCACGAGGAGGTAGTCTTAATTGATGCCACATCATCCGATGCGGGCGACGGTAGAAAGGAAAACAAGAAACCGTCGCCCTTCGTTTCTTTATCTTATATATTTATTATAGTTAAATTTTAAAAACTTTTCAAATTTTCAGAATCAATTTTTATCCAAAAATTTTCTCCCAAGTGCAGTCTTTAGGGTCTATGTCCTCTCTTACTGAGATTAACTTCGGATGCCTAAGTCCTTTTGATCCATCGTCATTCTCCATTATTTCCATACAGCTGACTTCTGCAATCTTATTTGTATAACTTTTCCAATTCTCTTTCATTTCGTCAGTAAGACCGCTGAGTTTACCGATAGGAATCAACTTTCCATCTTTGTAGGCGCCGATTTGCCATGAACCAGCCCATCCATAAAACCAGTTTTTAGTTACTGGTATCACTGGCGCGCCATCGACATAGGCTGCATAGATATTTGTGTGATATTTAGCGAGATATTCATCAGCGGTTATTTTTTTATTGTTTTGATCGTCAAACCAATAAGTCCATGATTCAGTTTCTTTACCTGTATAGGTTTTGGTTGGAGCTACTGCGCCCATAATAACACAATCAATTGTATCTTGGAGTTCTTTTTTAACTTTAAGACAATCTTTAGATGGTCTTTTGCCAGGTTGATATGGTGCATCTTCACGAGTAATAACCACACCCTCGCCGCCTTCTGCAAGAATTTCCTGCAACATATTCCAAAGTTCCTGTCCAGACTTGTATTGCGCCCAGTGGTTATAATTTTCTCCATAAGCAATTAAATATGAATTAAGTAAAAGAAACCGATTAATTGCTTTCATATTTATAAGTGACCTACCTTCATCTGCGAGTATATCAAATATATAATAATGAAGTTTATTTTCTTCTTTTTCTTGACGACTAACCGCTTTAGGCTGAAGGCAATTCATTATTGATGTTGTAGTACGCGCCTGTTCATTACGCGGAAGATAAAGCTCCCCAAGTAAGCAAGTTCCATTGGGAAGGCTTTCAAAGAATGGGTGTAGGTGAGGAACCCAATCATACTTATCTAAATAATCACCCGACTTACTTTTACTGCGCCCAATCAAAGACATATTTCCATCTTCGTCTTTAATAAATTTATAAAAAGCACCATCACGTTTTCTGGCACCATACCAGTCTCCACTAAAAATACGTGAAGTTGTAGTATCTTTTATTTTATCTGCGTCCCAACTCTTTGGCGGAGCATAATAGCGCATTGCCTCAAGTTCCCAAAAATTAATTCCATCTATATAATTTCTCATATATATGACTCCCAATCTTCTTTTCTTACTTTATCAATAAAATCAATTGTTTTTTCTTTTAAATCCTCTATAGTGCTATCATTATATATTGTATAATCATATTCATTAGTTAATACCCCATCATCTGCGTGATTTCCCCATTTCTTTTCTATAGCGGGGCGCCTAATGAGAAGCGATTTTGCATTATAGTTCTTACACCATTGCTTTATTTCTTTTGGTTCTCTCATCTGCACTAAAAATATAGAATTATCTGGATCAATAATTATAGAAAGTTTTCGCTTAATCTGTGCAAGTACATATTTATTAGGTAAATCATTATATTCGGTAAGACAATCTTTTAGGTCACTTAATAGTTTCCTTCCCTTTTCGTCTTTCTTTCCATCCCAACCTAATATTTTCGCAAATTTTTTAACTTCATCAATGGTAGAATAATAATATACTAAACCTCGATTAAAAAAGGCCATATTACAAAAAGTATCTTTTCCACTTCTTGCATATCCATTAACACATATAATCTTCATCTGACCTCCTTTCATAGTATTCATTATTAATTTCTTTATATAAACTTTCCTTTATATTTAATTCCCTTCTAATAAAAGACATTAAATATGAAATACTAATTTTAAAATCATCTTTTAAAAATATTTTTTGAATGGGATTAATCCATTTTAAATTAAGGCGTTTTTTATTTTCTTTCTTTTTAAAAATAAAATACTTTTTTAGTGGCATATCTAAATATATTTTTTCTTTATTAAGATCTGCCGCGACTGCAGTTATATTAAAATACAAACGATGTGAATCTTTTTCTGGATAAAATTTATATAAAATAAATTTACCACTTCTTCCTCTTTCTATTAAAATATTTGTCATGATAGTTTGTACTACCCTATCATATTCACTATATAATTGTTTCTTATTTTCCATACATATTTCTCCTTTTATAATCTATATATAGTATATCAAATTTTTTTAAAATTTTCAAATTATTCTTTTTAATAATTTGATTTAATTCAAAAAATATATTATTATATTTAAAAGGATAGAGAATTTGCATAAGCAAATTCTCATTTATTATATATATAAAATTTGTTTTATTTTAAAAAAACAATTATAATATTAATAGAATAAGAAAGGAGACAATATGGCATATACACGAAATTCAAATTTGTTATATTATGAAGAATATCCTGATGAAGCAAATTGTGGTAGTTACGCCTTAAGATTAAATGAGTGGTATGATCCAGAACATTATTTTGAAGTAACAGAAGGAGAAATTTATTCTTGGATTGAAGAAAAATTTAATGAGGGATATGAAGATTGGGAGATTTCAACTATCTATGGAGAAATTTTAGCAGAAGGGATGTTAAAAGAATTTCAAGATGAATTAGAATTGTGCAATGGTAATCCTGCGCCCACAAATGATGTAGAATTAATAGCTTTCAATACGTTTTGTGTTAACTATTCCTACGGATATGAATATGATTTTCATTTCAAAGTATTTAGGGATGGAAAATGGATGGAAAAATGTGGCTCGGGGCCAGTAAAAGAGTGCGAATTAGACGAGTGGAAAGATTATATAGGAGATACAGTATTTTTTTATCATAGGATAAGGGTAGAAAATGAAATGTAAAGATTGTATACATTATCAAAAAACTCAAATGTTAGAATGGAGTATAAAACCTTATATTGGTAAAGGCTATACGATAGATGAAATTATAAAATTAAGTAAAAAAGATGAACCAACATTTGCATATGATTGTCCTTATAGTAGTGATTGGGCAGAAGCAAATAATGAAGCAAATAAATATTGTGACAATAAATTTAAAAATAAAAAACGACTACTTAGTAGTCGTTTTTATTTTATTTTATAATAAATTAGGGCTGTGTTGGTTCAAGTATTTCATTAATTTCAGAAACTGTTAAAGCAGTAAGTTCTGATTTTTGCCAGAACAATGAAGTATCAACATATTGACCAAGTGCATCCCAAGTGCTACCATTCCAAGCATAATTCATTCCAGTAGCCTGAACATCATATACGTCACCGGCAGTCTGTCCTGTTGTAGGTAGATCACCAACCGTTGCCACAGATCCCTTATACTTATAGGCTGAACTAACAGCAGAGCCTATAGCAGTTTGAACATCGGTTTGAGTTTGATATGGATTTCCGCTGTTAGCTAACGCTGTAGAAACAGCAGAGCTTACATCACTTCCTGTTTGAAAACCGCTATCATTTGTTAAGTCTGAAGTTGAAGTAGGAACAGTAATATCAACATTCTTATTTGTTATAGTCTGTTGAGTGCCATTGACACTAATTGTATCAATCTTTCCACCATTTGTATCAACATAACTTTGCGTAGCATAGGCACTCCCCTGTGTTCCATCTCCATCATTAGTCAACTGACTAAGAGCCGTAGGAACACTTACGTTTACTGCTTTTTGCGCGTCTGGTACTAAAGCAGTATCATTAACCTTAACAGTTTCAATTACATTTGGCTCTCCGCCTTCTGCAATAATAGTTTCAACTTTAGCATCTAATGTGTCCAAATCAGCGTCTAAAGCGAATTTTCCATTTGCCCAATCTCTTATTGCGGCAACGCCTACTCCATTAATATATTGATCAGCCATATATTTAACCTCCTAAATATAAAATCTTTTCTATTTCCTGAACGCTTAAAGTATCAACGCCCAATTCTTTCATTGCTTTATCTCCAATTAATTCAACTCCTTCAATACTAGGTTTGTTTATTAATACATCATAATCAAATGTAGATGAACCACCTATATATGGTAAATTTTTCCAAGGAGTATTTGCATCGCCTATTTTAAGTCTACCAGTATCTATTTCAAAACCTGGCTCACCAATACGTAAAACTGGGTTTAATTCTTCCCAATCTTTTTTTAATGCGCGGCGGAGTTGAATTACAGCTTTAATTCGTTTTTCTTCTGCCATTTTTCTACCTCATTAAATCTGTTTTATAAAGATGAAACTGCAATCCAGTGACAGTTTGGCGATCTAGATGTTGTATCACCATTAAAAATTTTAATAGTACAGCCAGTTGTAGTTATGCCTGTCACAGAACAGGAACATTTTCCAAACGCGCCATCGGTTGAGTTAGAATCAAAACCAACCACAACATTTGGTATAGCGGGAAAGGTCTTTCCAAAAGTAATATCTAGTGTTTTTGTACTGTTTGCAGGCGTTTGTATGCTGCTGGTTTTTCCGCTTGCCATATTCATGGCTTTTATTCCAGTAGAATTTACTTCAAAAGCATTGCTTCTTACTGTTTGACTTGTTCCATTACCAATTGCAAATAATGTTTCTGAATTTAAATCTGACCATAAGCCAAAAGCTGCAACACCTTCTGTTCTTGCATTGGTAGTATCATGACCAGTTCCAACAAGCATCGAACGATTTTTACGACTAATATGCTGCCTACCAAATAAAGCATTTCCATTGCCAGAATTATATATAGAAGCCCCAATAATTGCACACGCATTACCAGAAGCGCTATAATTTTTTTGACCAACAACAACTGAGGCACCACCAGCACCACCTACAGCTTGTCCAACAAATAAATTAGAGAAACCGCTGCCCTCATCGAAATAAACACGAATTTGCTTAATAGAACTATCTGGATTAATACTTTCATCTGTTGTAATAATAATATTATTTGAACTGTTGTCAGCGCCACTATTTGGGACAAATGAACTGCCACCTATTTGTACAGAAGTAACATTCACATAATTTTCTGCCGCGCTACTCTCATCCAAAGCTACTGTCGCACCAACTGCGCCAGCACATATAATGCGATTTTCATAGGTATTTGCTACTACATATTGAGTAGCCCCAGGTTGGGCAGCAGTTTTTAAAGAAATACCTGTTCCTGTAGAAACGGCTAGACTTTTTGATCCTAATTTAGTTCCGCTTGCTTCAGTCAGTAAGAAAGATCCATTGTTTACTTGAGCGGGGTTAATTGTTTTTGGTGAATATACACCAGTTGTATTGCTCATTTGTCCTAGGCGACCGCCTACATCAAGTTGACCATCTGCATTTAAAGTTATTGATTCAGAAGGATTCGTTTTTATTAGTCCAGCAGTAGTATCAGTTGCCAAATTAATTGCTTTTACACTAAAAGTTCCGTCTGCATTTCTTTGAATTAATCCATTTACATTTTCTAATCCTTTATTTGCAAAAAGACCTATGACTTCATCTATCATACTTCCCGAATATACAGAAAGATAATTACTCATTTTTTATTCTCCTATATTTATATCTTTTATGCAGGACCGCCGTTAATGATATTGCTTGTAGAAGGCGCCGTAGAAATTAATGTACTAATATCTGTTTCTGTTACTGGACTTGTATATTTAAGTATTATTTCCCCACCAAAATCAGAAAGAGCAGCGGAACTAAACATTCCACTGTATGAATCAGGCATTTTTTTAATATTAAGTGTTGTATGAATGAAACGACAAAGGGTAAACATACCCTCTGTGTTATTAACTTTACTCATATCAATATCATATGCGTCAAGATTAACTAAACCAATACATTTATAAAACATACCAGACATATCTATTACGTTACTAGTATTAAATATATTAATATTAATAGTTGTAAGTTCTTTACAACTATTAAACATATTTGCCATTGTTGTGACCTTACTTGTATCAAGTTTTTCAAAATTAATAATTTCACTAAATGACATTCTATAAAACCACCACGCAGTTGATTTTGGTTTTATTATATCTTGAAAAATTACATTTTGTATGTTTGGTTGTTCTGAATACCATGGCAATGCCAAAATATCTGACCCTTCTATATCTTCTATTCCTGTATAATAGATTTTTGTACCATCAGTTTGTCTTTGACTATATTTATTCTTCTTATCCCTAAAAAAAGTTAATGTATTAATACTACTATCAAATACAGCATACGCTTCTCCGGGATCAGTAACTACTGGAACCATTAGATGATCGCCTAAATTTTGTAAGTCAAAATAATCGTGACCAACCGGAACAAAGAAATACTCATAATTCCATGTCCCATCTTCTTGCTGTATATATAACCCAATTCTATATAATCCACCACCATCAATCAAATGATTAGTAGCGTTTATAGTGAAAGAATAAGTTCCTGCATTTCTTAAATTTAACTCATGAATTTTAATACCAGTAGGGTTTTCTCCTTCTATATCAACTAATACGTCATCAATAAATCCATAGTCTTTTCCGTCTTTTACTGCGGTCGCATAAAATTTTACAAAATCTTCGGGAGCTACTATATTTACAACTAAAGTATTACAGTCCACAACTTTTCCGTTCGGATCAGTATACGTTTGACCAGATAATTTTTGATATACATTGTTAGCTCCCCAGGTCAATGTATAAGTTATACTAGGTTGTGACATTTTTCTCTCCTTTAAAAAGATTAGAGGAGGGAAGAATAACTACCCTCCCCTTTTATTTTTATTTATATGCTCATAGCATGAATTGCTGACCAGGTGTGACCTTCATCTTGTCCATATACAATAACTTCATAGGCACCATCTGTGTCATTAACTGCACTAGTTGCTGCAAAATCAGCACCCATTATAGTACAATTTACATCTGTATTTGCTTCTACGGCTACAATATGTCCATCAACTGTTCCACCAGTCATATTTTGTGAGCCGCCTGTTGTACCAATAGCTACCGCACCTTCAGCTGTTTGTCCAGTTTCATTTACACAAACCTTCCAAGCAACTAAGTTTTCATTAGCAGAAAAACTAAAGGTCATCATATCATTATATGCTCCACTAATTTCTGTTCCCGCAGCATTGAGTCTTGCTGTATGCTGTTTAGAAACAATATTATAATCAACATTTGCAACATCAATTACTGGAGGCACTCTGTCAAGTGTAACTGTTTGGTTAACAACAGAAGAAACGTTTCCAGCTGCGTCTTTAATTTGTAAACTAATCGTCTTTAAGGCATCGCTATCTGTAAGAGTTAACCCACTAATTGTCATATAAGTTTGGCCAGCGTCATAAGTAAAGGTCTGCCACTGATCGCTTGATTGATCAAAATCACCGCTTAACTTATATTCTACAATCGGCGCTGTATCTGGCGCAGTATGTGAAAGCTTAGCCACAAAACCAGTTACGTTAACTCTTGCAGGAAGTAATGTTGTTCCATCAGTTTTATAAAGATTTAATACCGCATCAGGCTCATCTGTATCAAGAACTGTTGTTGTAGTCGCAATTTCTGAAATATTACCTGCCGCATCTTTAACTTTACCCTTTAACGTCTTAGTACCATCACCATTTGTTAAAGTAATGTTCTTTGTGCTTGCTACAGATTCCCACTCTGGCTCAGTAGTTCCATCTTCCCAAACCTTCATCTGATCAACATCAGAAACCGCAATCGCTCCCTTTGCATCACTATAAGTAAGAGTTACAACAATAGAAGTTGAACCAGTGTACGCCGGTGTTGAAATTGAAAGTGTTGGAGCTGTTACGTCAACAATAAATTCAGAGCTATTAAAAGTCGTGGATTCATTGCCAACACTGTCCATAAACTTAACATGGGCAACGTGCGCACCTTCTGATATACTTGACATTGCATAGTTACCAGCTGTAAAATCTTCCCAAGTGGCTGGCTCATTATTATCAAGCCAAACCTTCATTTTAGACATCGTTGCGCCGCCAGCATCAGAACCAGCTACCGCAACTGTAATGCTTTGACTATTATAATATTGTTCAGCAGTAACAGAACCAGTAGGTGCAGTTTTGTCAAGTGTAATTACCTGTGCGGTTGATACTCCCGTATTTTCCGCAATATCAGTTACTTCAAGAGTAAAGCTCTTGTTGCCTTCTCCCGCGCTGATTGCTTCAATTTCAGTAGTAGTAACAACAACAGTTTCTGTTAAGACACCACTCTTAATAACATCCGTTCCAAGCTTTAGTTCATAATTTAAACCTTGCGCAGAATTAACATCTGTGGCGCCACAAGTAAATGTAACCTCATTATATCCAGAAACAGCAGAAATAACCGTTGGGCTACCAGATAAAGTTACAGTAGGTGCAATAGTATCAAGGGTTACATTAACAGCTGTAAGCTCTGTAATAGTACCTGCTTCGTCTTGAATTTTTGCATGAATTGTCTTGACACCATCTCCAGAAGAAAGAGAAAGATTTTCTACTAAAATTCTTGGATTTTGCGGGTCTTGAGTAACGGTAGTCCATTCACTTGGTTCTGTATTACCTTCCCAAATTTTATACCCAACAATATCGGTGTCTTCTGTTTCAATTGCCGCAGCATATTCTACATAGTTTACAAACTCGGGTAAGTTTGCGCTATCATCAGCTTTTCTTAATACAAGTGTTCCTTCCGCCGCAGAAGTATCTAATACAATCGAATCAGATACAGAGGTTGAACTATTTCCAGCCCTATCCTCTGCAATCGCAGAAACCGTTTTAGTTCCATCTGCTCCACTAAGATTTACAGTAAAGGTTTTTGTACCAGCTGTTCTATCTTCGTTAGTGAGCGTATAAGAGGTTCCCGCCTCATCAATATCGCCATTTAAAGTAATAGTGTTTACTCCAGAAGTAGCATCTGAAAAACTAACCGTTACACTTACTTCTTTTACATTGGTATAACCAGCACCATTATTAATATCAATAGAACTTATTACAGGATTAACAGTATCATAAATAACTTCTGCAGAATTAACTACCACACCAATATTACCAACTTCATCCATAAACATGGCATGCACATAATTAGCACCCTGCGCAGAGAATGAAACAGTCTTACTAGTATTATATGGTTCCCATATACTAGGTACCTCTGCATCGCTAGCTGTACCAACCGCAGTTTGATTCGTCCATACCTTCATATATGACGCGCCATCTGCCGCGATTGTTACGCTGGCACTACTATTGTAATAAGTATTTAACCCACTCAATACACCATTACTCGGTGCTGTGGTATCTAACGTCAAATTAAAATATTGAGCCATTCGTCTTCTCCTTTTAATATTAAAATATAATTAATCTATATACCTATCGCCAGACTCGTAAACGAGTATAAACCAAGGTCTATTTCGTTTTTCTTGGGAATCATAAAGAAGCACTCCATCAGAATTTTTATGAGTGTATAATTCACCCCCAGAAGACCAAGTTCTTTCTCTCAAATCTCCTTGAATAATTTTTCTTACTCCAATAGGATGACCTTCGATTAACTCTCTGGTTTCTACACTCTTTGGCATTGCTAATTTTTTACTCATTTAAAATTATATAAATTGTTGAGCGGCTGATGTGTTCTAACGCATTGTACTCTTCAATGGTACCATACCAAAACTTTCCTTCAACCTGCGCCGCAGATCTTGCCGCATCTCCTGCAAAATTTCCTGCTTGCAAAGCAGACGTATTTGCGCGCGTTGCCGCACCCTCGGCTACCTCAACTGCCTCCTGTAGTTGTTGATCAGAAAGAGGATCTACCCAAGCTATACCCTCATTCTCATCTTTAACCAACATTTGTCCTTGAGCCGCTTCTTCATAACCCTTTAAAGAAAGCCCACTATTTGAATAAATAATAGAGCTTTCATCACTTAACTGATAATTTCGCCAACAGTCTAAGTCAGCATCATATAGTAAAATTTGTTTATCTACTGGATTTTCAATTATAACTGGTAAGTTACTTTCGCCACTCATATATTCTAGCTGACTCCAAGGGGTTTTACCATCGCCTATTTTTAAATAACCAGTATCTATTTCAAAGCCTGGTTCTCCCTCTCGCAAAACTGGATTTACCTTTAACCACTTTTCAGCCTCAGCTCGACGAAATTGAATTACTGCTTTTATTCTTTTAATCGCCATAACCTTCTACTCCTCCACCGTCATAAATGTGGGTGGATTCTTCGTCTAATCTTCCGCCATCATAATAAATTATTTCATCATAAGAATCATCTGTGCTATCGTCTCCATAAGATAGCGCATTAAATCTGGGAACATAGACGTGGTTTTCTTTTATACTTTGATTTAATTCTCTCTTTTTCATTATAAAACTCCTTCCTGTGTTCCTCCAAAAATTCTTACTTGAATTGGAAAACTAACAAAAACATTATTATTTTTATCTTTGACTCGAATTTCTATAATAGCAATGTTCTTTCTTGCCGCCTTATGAAAAGTAAATAAGGCGGTTTCTTCTTGAGTTAAATGAACTCGAAGTAAAGAGCTTTTTTCCATGCCTTCTGATTTATCAATAAGATCCTTTATATATCCTTCGTGACCCATAGAAGCGTTATCAATATAATCACCTAAGTCTGAAATAATAATTCCACTACTTTCATCAGAAGATTTTTTATTAATAAGATTAATCCCACCTTGAGAATAAATAAGTTCTATAACTTCAATTTCATCAATTAAAAAAGGAAGAACAAAGTTATGATATGGAGTCGAATACCGTATTATCATAATTATACCACCTCTTTATACATTCTCTATTTAATAAGTAGAATGTAAACCATCTGACTTCACTTTTTAGATCATAAAAAAAAGAACGGTTTCCCGTTCTTAATTTAATCAATCACCTTATATATACAGCTCTTATTAAATTATTTCCAATATCATAACATTCAATTAATTCATAGTCTATTAATGAATAAAAATAACTATCTGAACTGACAACTATAGCATTACTAAGCTCATCTTCCATAAATTCTATGTTACTAGCCTTTATGACCATATCAATAATATTAACTTCAGTTTCACTATAGTCTATATAGTGATTGAATTCGATTAGCTCATATTGAGCTTCTAGTGTTTTGATTTCCATGATTGTTCTCCTATATTATTTAAGTAATAACGAAGTCTAACTTGGAAGAATATATATCTTCCTATTTATAGTATATTACAAAACTAAATAGCAGTCAAATTTTTTAAATAAAAAAGACGGGTAAACACCCGCCTTTATTTTTTTTACTTATTTAATTTTTCTATTGTTTCAGAAATAGTTTTCTTTACCATCTCATCATCTGTTTCAGACATCATCTGAGTTAACTCATGAATCATATCGGTTTTTGAGCCTGTCATTGAATATCCACGCCTTGATTGACCCATATCATACATAGGATCATAATACATATAGCTATTTCCTCTGGCGTAGTTTGCGCCCGTGCCATAATTTCTATTCATGGCATAAGAATTGCCCATTCCGTAAGCATCCATTCCATATGAATTGCGCCCGCGAGCATAAGAGTTGGTCGCTTGAGTTGGATCGTAGTCAGCATCTATATAATACTTTCTCTGACTATACCCCATGTCCATATCCATTCCCTCTTTTTCTTTTGCATACTTTTCAATTTTTTCTAAATTTTTTGCAGAATCTAATAAATCTTTTAAAATATCCAATGTTTCATGAGTTAAAGTACCCTTTTTTGCAATATCATCTAACTCTCCACAAATCATCGTTCGGAGAGTATCCATAGTTTTCTTTTCCATTTCAAACCTCCTATGCGATTCTTGTGATTACTAAATTAGAATTAGTTACGTTAATTGATGGGGCTGGTGTACCAGCTGCGTCATCTACTAATCCGCTTACCGCACGAACACTAACAGAGAAGCAACATCCTTTTGGTACAGTTATGATAGCTGTGGATGTTACGTTTCCATATTCTTCTACTGCGGCGGGAGTAAAAATTGCTCTGCTTGTTGTGCGGGCCTCGCCGTTGGCCGCAATTGAAACAGCAATTGGACCAACGGTTCCGCCTTCAGGTACAGCTATATTACCATTAAAAGTAATTTGATACCTTGCAAAACAACCAGTAGAATTACCACGCAGAATAAAAATTCCAGTACCATCTTCGTGAATCACATTTCTCCGAGGACAGGGAATAGAAGAAGTAAAGTCGATAGGTTGATTAAGTTCAACCAACTGAATCGCATTAGCTAAATATTCTGCCATTGTATCCTACCTCCTTAAAACGCACACCCGCATCCATTTGTATTGCAGTTACATCCATTAGGATTGTCTACAATATAAGCTGGACGAGGTACAGGAGCAAGATATTGCTCAAGAGCATTTGTCTGTGCTTCATTGTTTGCGATTATTGCAGCTGTCTGCGCGCCCTGTGAAGCAGCTAAGCTAGCCATTGTCAGCTGGCGCTCAAGGTCAGCAATTCTCTCGTTCTTGGCGTCAATCTTATCTTGACACATCGTATCAAGAATTCTCTGGATTCCATTGTTCTGAGATTCTAAAATGTCTCTGACGCCTTCATTTAAAGCTGTTCTATCTGCACAGTTCTCTGTTGCAATAGTGTACTTTAAATCTGCGCTTGCGAGTCTGTTATCACAGCAACACTGAGCTAACTGAGACTGAAGAGCAAAAGCTTGATTCATATCAGCCATTTGACGTGAGTTTGCAGCTATTTCAGCCTGAGCAAATCCGTTGGAAATTGCGGCGTTAGTACCCGCAAAACCATTACATAGTGCGGCCGCAGTATCAACAAATCCACTTGTTAAAGTTGAATTGATACCAGCTAATCCACTCATAACTGCCGACTGGTCGAACCCCCTTTGAACTTCGGAGCCAACTCCACCACTACCATAACCACCATTTCCCCAGTTTCCGTTGAACATAAACAGGAAAAGGATAATTAACCACCAGGCGCTTCCTCCGCCCCAACCATTGTTGTTTTCTCCAAGAATAGCTGCCAGATCGGCAGCGCCCATTCCTTCACTTGTTAAAGACATATTGTCTACCTCCATATAAATTATTATAATTAGATAGACACAAGACTTTTAGTTACTTAATTAATTTTTGCAATTGATTTGCAGTTTGAGCAAATTGATTGAATTGTTCTTGACTCATTTTACCAGAACTGATAAGTTGTTTAACCTGTTGTTCTGGATTTCCACTAAAAGTAGAACGAAATTGATTGAATTGGTTTAAAAAATTATTAATTTTATTTGCATTAAAGTCATTAAATAAGGAATTCATTTTGTTTTTCCTCCTTTTGAGCTGGCTTCAAGTCAGAAAGTATTTGTTTAAGTTCTTCGTGAGTGACGTACTCACTCTGCGCCGGAGCCACTTCTTCTACTGATTCAGCTATCTCTTTATATTCAAATATTCTTAATGGTAGTGGCATACCAGATGGGTCAGAAGACTTTACATAGAATACGTTGTTCTCACTGTCCATTAATAAAACTTTTTGTCCTGCCGCAACGGGGACTGACCGCGCTCCTGCTTCACCTTGAACCCAGTTGATGGCGCCGGGCTGTCCTTGTGTAGCCATCGACGGAGTTGTTGTCTGCGCTGGAGCGACACCACCGCTGTATCCATACATCGTATTCATATAACTCTGCGGAAAATAATTATTATAACCTGCCATATTCTTTAACCTCTCTTAAAATAATAAATTGGTATTTCATTGCCAGAATCCCATGAATCAAAATAATTTCCATCCTTTATACATACTACATGTTCTCCCGTTCCTACTACATAAGTTCCTACTGGATAATCATAACAAAAATCTTTAATTGTATAACAATCTGGACAATTATCTGGTAATTGATACTTCTTAAATCCTTTTAATTTTAGAAACTGACCCCAAACTCTATTTGCTGATGGCATATCATACATATGATAACCTTGTACCATTAAGGATAAGTAAGTTCTTTCCCATGACATATTTAATGCTTGTGAAATTGCTCTAATAGTACAATCACCAACTGAAAGTTTTAAAGGGTTTGGATTATAATAAATATAAGACATAAGACCTCCTTTTTATTATTGAGCCTAGAGATTATTAGTACCTCTAGGCTCAAATGAAAAATCTTGTGCCTATTGGTTACTTACGAACAAAGAACGTCAACTATAAAGAATAAAAAGTTAAACTATAAGGAGAAATAAGTTGAACTTCTTTGTTCATAAGTTAAGTGATTTTTTAATAAAGAGATTCAACTTTTTTAGTTCAAAAAGTTAAGACAAATAAAAAAAGACCGCTTTAGCAGTCTTTTTAGAAAATATTTATTTAAGAACAACCTTATTTAAATAGGTTTGTAAAGCTTTGATTGTTGCGGAGCCAAGCACTCCATCGTTTACTATTTTATATCCATTTTTCATTAAAAACTTTTGAAGCGCCTTGGTAGTCTGAGTACCCCACTTACCATCCTGGGCAACACCAAGCTTTTTCTGTAAAGCCATTATTGTCTTTGGTCCAAGCTTTCCATCTTGAGAGGTGCCTACCCATTTCTGAATTGCCTTATGTGTTTGCGTTCCCATCTTACCATCAACAACGAGCTTTCCAGACGGTGTGGGTGTAGGAGACGGTTTTGTCTTCGGCGCCGCGCCAAAGAACCAGTTCATATCAACCTTATCACTAATTCCACTTATTTTATCGTCACTTGAATATTGCTGTAAGTAGGTGTTTTTTTGAGGATCGGAGGTATCATAAAGTGCATACCACTCATAATAAGGAAGTGAAGGAATGTCAATGTAATTTTTCTTATAATCATAGTTATAATAATAACCTACTTTATATCCTCTTTTTTTAACTTCTTCACAAAACATCTTATGCAAACTTGTTACGTGAGATTTAGTAACTCTTACGTTATGTTCTCTAGCATATCTAGCAGAATCATACTCATAATCAAAGAAAATAGGCATATTAATTTTTGATTTATATGGCGCACAAGCATTACATACATACTTAGCTTCATCTATAGCCATAGTATTTGTATAAGCATAAGAGAACCAATAAACACCAATATTTTTGATACCAGCTTTAATTGCTCCCTCTATGTTTTCTTTCCATCGTTTATCAATATTACCTCTTCCGTAGCCAGCTCTAATTACCGCATAATTAATTCCAGCCGCTTTAACTTTTTTCCAATTTATTTTGTCTTGATGTTCAGATACATCAACGCACTTAGGAGTTGACTTCTTTGGCGCGGGCGCAGGTGACGGCTTGACATTACCAACCTTACCGACCCAAACTTGAGGAATCAAACCTCTCATTGTAGTTTCATACGCATACCATCCCGTATGATTGCGGCCACCAGAATCACGAGTATAAAGATAGTGTTTTCCATTCTGAACTTTATAGTCTGTAACCGCTACATAATGTCCACCAGTTGTCCAACAAACACCGCCGCGACTACCAGCTCTAAAGAGAAATACAGCACAGTAACCTTTTGCCATATATTCCCAAACAGTATTCATTGAGCTTCCAACGTCAACTTTCTTAACATCTTGAAGTCCGAAAGCTTTCATTGCTGCGGGGATGCCACTCCAAGCAGTTCCATTTCCATAAACAGCATATCCATGCTTTTTCATATATTTTGCAACATCCCAGGGAGTTGTTTTTCCATCAACAGCATATGCTAACATTGCAACTGAAGTAGGACCGCATCCCGCTGTTGCCATAGATGAGGAACCGTTATAATTCTTACTACCCCATCGAGAATCGTATTGTTTATATGTAATATACCCCATTATTTTTCCTCCTCGTCAATCTCTGGATCATCGAAGAAGTTTTCTCCAATAAAATTTTTATTTCGTTTTTTAGCTAATCTCATTAATCCAGTGTGTTCACAAGCCTCTTTTGTAAAATCATTATTTTTATAATGAGAAGCATAAGCCCACGTACCAATCACTACTATTACAGTTGCCCAAGCTATAATTGTATCTTGGGCAACATCCTCTACGGCAGTGATACCAAACATTCTAAGTATTCCAAGTAAAGCAGCAATTGCGGCAGCTACAGTTTGAATTTTAGTTTCCTTAGACATAATAACCTCCATCTATTTTATTCAGATTGTGTTTGATCTGTATGAACAAAGCTTTCTCTTGCAAGGGCAACCCCTTCTTCATTTAAAACTGTACAAGCATGATAATCAACCTGCGAAATTGCCGCGGACGCAAGAACTAAATGATACTTACTCATAGCATCATTTAAAGTTGACGCAGTCTGAACTAAACTAGCCGTTTCGTTTCCTGTGGTTTGTAATTCAATAATTGTAAACATAAAATTACCTCCTTGTTTTATGGAATTACATATGTCATAGATAACGGGAACCACATATCTGTTGTTGCCGTATCATAATTAACACTATTAGTTGTTCTAAGTCTTGCAACCTGTACTTCTCCACTTGTTTGAATTGACATTTCAAAGACTCTGGCAGCTGTTCCTTGCTGAACAGTGGAGAACATCCTTATTGGTCTATATCCAGATGGTATTGTGCATACTGTAGTTCGAGTTGCATCAATTAATTTACTGGCTGTTGGCTTGCATTGCCACATAAAAGTAACAATTTTACCATATCGTAATAATATGGGGCCTTGTCCAGAGGTATAATTTTCCCATCCTGAAGCAACAGTACAATTTACCTGCGTTGGCTCATAAAGACTAAGTGCTTTTTTCCACGCATTTGGTTGATTTATTGCTACGATCGGATTACCATCGGCATCTATATATAACCGCATATAATTTTTTATTGTTGTATCATTTACTTCTCGTGAGGTTCCAACTTCAAAACCCTCAACAGTTCTATTCTGACTATCTCGGTAGAAGTTTCCACTCATGTAAGCAAAAGGGTCTCCATTTTTATCAACCAAATTAAATCCATTATTGGTTGCTCCACCCGTATCTCTTACAAATTCGTTCCAAACCGATGCAGACCCATCCCAATCTACAGTAAAAGCATTTGAACGAGTAATATCTTGTTCTTCTTCTGAAGTCGCCTCTCCATTGCCAATAATAAAACTAAAATTAGAATTTTTTAAATTAGCCATTCCTATTGCAGTTTGTGCATTTCCAGTTGCTGCTGCTGCAAAACCATGTGCAAAGGAGTTATTACCAGAAGCTTCACTTATTTGTCCTCCTGTATGGGAAGCAAAACCTGTTGCTTTAGTACGAATTCCCTCTGCATGCGCCCAGCCACCGGCAGTGGTTCCAACTCCTTCGGCATGAGAGTCTTCTCCAGATGCCGTTGTTTGATCGCCCTCTGCATGACTTTTTGGACCAGCAGCTGTAGTTCCATAACCTTCAGCATGAGAATAACCATTAGAAGCCGTGCTTCTATATCCTTCTGCATGACTTGCCACTCCAGAAGCTGTAGTTTCATGTCCTTCTGCATGACTCCTATATGCTGTCACTGGAACAGTACATCCCTGTCCCTCTACATGAGAATTTAACGCATAGGCCTTAGAACCCTGTCCTTCCGCATGAGCGCCTTCTGCGGTAGCTTCTGTCCATCTTCCTTCCGCATGCGCCCCTTCACTACTCGCCGTTGTTTGCACTCCTTCAGCATGAGCCTTACCACCGCTTGCTGTTGTTCCATACCCCTCTGCATGAGAAAAGTTACCGGATGCAGTAATATCACAACCTTCTGCGTGAGAACCTGTACCAGAAGCCGTATTTACATTTGAGTCAGAAGAACATCCTTCGGCATGAGCGCCAAGTCCAGAAGCATAAGTACCATATCCCTCTACGTGACTGGCTTCTCCAGAGGCCAAATTAGCGTTTGCATCTGAATGTAATACGTCTGCACTTCCGTCATAATAAATCTTACTTCCCTCGGCGTGCGCGCCACGTCCAGAAGAAGAGGTTTTATACCCCTCTGAATGACCAGCCTCTCCAGTTGAAAAAGATTGATACCCCTCAGCATGCGCCGCTGAGCCTTTAGCTACACTTAGTCTTCCCTCCGCATGGCCGCCATTTGCAACGCTTGGATTATCTGAATCTCCAACAGTAGTGGTATTACCTTCAGCATGTCCATTGGGAGAATATACTTTTGTTCCTGCGCCCTCAGTATGTGAATGAGCGCCATATGCTTGTGTATTATATCCAGAAGCATAAGCATATCCAGTTGGAGAACCTGCTTTGTCTCCACTAGCAATGTTTGTTGGATCATTTTGTATTACACCATTATTATTAGTAGTAGTATAATCTTTTGTCCATTGTAATTGAGAATTAGCAACATAAGTTTTAATTTTTCCCCAAAAATGTGCCAACCCGGTATCATCTAAAAATTTTGACATATAATCCTCCTTTACTATTAATAATTTTTAACTTATCACTCCACTATCCATGTCGCATAAAGCGGAAACCAGAATGAGCTGTCCGCTGTATCATAACTTGTGCTGTTCATATTCCTCAACCGAGCTACCTGTACCTCACCATTTGTCTGCACACTCATCTCAAACACACGTGTTCCTGTACCTTGCTGAAGTGTTGAAACCATTCTTGGCGGCCGATATTTTTCCGGTATAGTGCATACTGTTGTTCTTGTTGTATCAATTGTTTTGGATGATGTTGGCTTGCATTGCCACAGGAACGTCACAACATTTCCCTGTTTACGACAAAGGGGTTTCTGCCCCGATGTGTAATTTGCCCACCCACTTGCGATGGTGCAGGGATCGGTATCTACAGCAAGATTTTTAATTCGAGTGTTCGTACCATCATAATATATCATCCAACCTACATCCGGAATATATACACCACGATACGTCCCACCAGAACTAACTACTAGCTCTACAGATTTACCGTCATAGAGCGCGGACAGATAAGAAGCCGTGACATTATCGCTGGCCGAAAGGCTGGTGACCTTGGCCCTGGCCAACTCAACATTTCCATACCGATCTACGGCAAAAGCATTAGATCGGTCTGTATCTGATGTGCCATTTCCGATCTCCAGAAGATTGTTTGAATCGTTGTCGTTATACTGGCCAAATACGGCCTGATTCTCTGATTCTGCGACGAGTCCTAATCCTGCCGCAAACGACCTTGCGCCTCGAGCGTACGGAGACTGATTCGCGTCCATTTCGGTTCTATCTCCAAAAGTATAATATGGAGTAGCGCCTATCATTGTATATCGTATATATGAATCAGCTCCGATAACACTCGCTTCTGCCACGTAATCAATCTCGATGTAGCACGATGTTCCCTGATCGTTCACGGCTGTAAATGTTCTTGTAGCGGCAGTATATGTGAACCGGAACTGTCCGTAATAGTCTGATACATCCTGCGTCAGGTCGACATTCCGGAATCTATACCAGACCGATCCATATTTCGTATTTCTCAGCGTGATTATAGCCGTCGAATTTGAGGCCGGGTTATGCTCCAATGTATGAGTGAAAGAGCTTCCGGCCGAGGATGTTTCTTTGCGCGCTATGCTTTGCTTCGTCCCGGAGTATGTGAGTTTTACTGTGTTTTCCGACGAATCCAATACAGCCGTTATATTGTTACGCGTCAGAGTTTTAACCTGCCCTCTCGTCCAAGACTCAAACCAGATTCGAGCATGATCCTCGCATATATTTACATCCACTATAAGACCGTGGCCATTATTGCCTATTGGGGTATTTGAAAGATCGAATGTAACTCCATTTACGTCGTCTAATACTTCACCGGTTGTTAATTCTTGTTCTATAAACTTTAGTCCAGTTGAGCCTCCTTGAGCAAGCTCTGCTATTAAAGAACCATTTATATCAAAAAATTTAGTAGATAAGCTTGAAATTTCTACTCTATGCGCATCTTTTTCTCCTATGATTGAGGTTTCTCCAAAAGATGCCAAAACTTTTTTAGCATCACGAATATCAACCGAATCCTCATCAATAAAAACATTTCGTAATTTTTCATTTCCAATTGTAACTGTAGTCGAGTAAGTAGCCATATCAATTCCAGATGGATCTATAATATAAGCTCCTAAATCATCTAACTTCAACTTATATCCACTATCACTCTTGGTAACATACAATCCATCAGACTTCATCTCTAAATGAGTAGATACATAATTAGAAATAGAAGAAGAACCATTCTTCAATTCATACCATCCTTCTTCAGACGGATTGACACCAGGCTCAATATTAGTTACTTCATTATATATAATATCAACAACTCGAACTCTTGGTCTAAAAACAACATTATTCACTGTTGTCCAATTTTTTACAGCTGCCTGCACAGATACCTTAGCAGAATCAGTTCTAAAATCATCACCATTTACTTCAAACTGAACTCCTGTACCTTCTGTATAATCATATACTAATGTAGACCATTTATTATTTTTGGTAACTCCTACATTTATACGCGTAGTATAATTATTATTATCTGTTCCAGCTATAGGATTTCCATCAACCCAATAAGTACCATTCGGTAAAATTAACTCAGGCATATCTTCAGGTTTTCTACCACTACATTTGAAATCACTACCATCTTTATTTGAAGTTCCGTTCGCAGTGATAGTTAAATCTCCATTATCAACATAAGTAATTCCAGACATTGTTTTTGGGGAAAGAGCTGTATCATTATAAGGATAAATTAACAAATTCTCTCCTACCGGAACTATACTCTTTATATAATATGTTTTTCCCTCTATCACGCTTTCATCTTCAGTTTCCCTATAAGAAAGCCAATCTTTAGAGTCAACAGCTTTCTCTATCTCAGCAACATCTGTATAAGAACCACCCGCATTAAACAGAAGTCTATTAGCTTGAATATTTAATTCTTTGCCACCATTTTTAGTATAAAAAGATAAAAATTGATTTTTATCTCCTATATAAATGTTATCTGTATAAATACCTTGAGTGCCTTCCATATAATTATTATATAGATCTGACACCTTATCTGATGATAAGCGCGGCAGGGTTCCTAAAATTCCTCGATAATTAAATTTAATTTTATCTTCATTGGCGCCAGTCTTAAAAAGCTCTGTTTCAAATAAGCTAATTGCTTTTTGTGGTAAAGTTAAGTTCTGATCACTACTATTAATTCCAATGCCGTAGTTATTCTCTATGCTTTCTATTCCACCATCTACCACTTTTTTCCCAAAACTTACAAGCGCGGCGCCAGCAAGTGCAGGAACTTCATTTAAAGCATATAATTCTATCTTTAAAATATAAGAACCACTCTCTCTAACATAAATAAAAGATTCATACCCTTCTTCTACTTGATTGGTTATTATAAAAAATGGTTCTCCAGTGTCTTCTCCTCCACCATATATATCAAGATTACCTACATAAGCTGATGCAGCTCCAGTTTCTGCATTAATCAATTGTTTTGAGTAAATTAAGTAACTTTTTTCAGTTTCTCCACTCTTATAAAAAACTATTTTATATTTAGTTTCATTTTCTGAAGAAAAAGTTACGTAACTATCAATTGAGCTATATAAATTACTATCAATTGTTATTGTTTCACTCTCTGGTTCTTCAGGCTCAACCTCCTCATTTTCATCTAAAAAATATACATAATCTCCAAAATATAATGTATTATTTTTCAGTTTACATTGCTCAGTTAACGTTTCATTATTAATAGTTAACTCATAGCTTTGACCCTCTATAATCGGTAAAGCACAGTAATATCCCAACTGTACTTGAATATTTTCTTCAACTGGTCCATTAATAACAATCCTAGCATTACCATCGCTAATAAAAAACTCATAATCTATTTTTTTAGAACCTATGGTTGCAAAAGAATTTTCAGAAGAATATGAAATAATATAGTCTTCTATTTCTAACTCAAAGGTTTTGCTACTCTCTGAAAATCCCTTAAAAACAAAATCTTTCAATTTTAAGTTAGAATCTACTATATCTCTTACATAATATTCAGGATAATCGCTCTCCCAGATTTCTTCTGCAACTATTTTTGTACCAAAAGTAGATAAGTTTATAGTATATTCAGCATTATCATCTGAATAAAAACTATATAATCCATTCTCATTATAAGTAATTAAAAATTTACCATCCATTTTTTAGCTCCCGCTTTTAAAAATTTCTCCTGCACCCTTTAAAACAATAATTTTTCCTTCATCGAAAACTTCACTAACCTCATAAATAGCTTGTAATCCACCTTCTAAATTCTCCGCTTCGCCTAATTTACATAGATCACCCTTATTAAATTGGCCGCCTTGCTTCATAGTTAAAACTAAATCTGTTTCACTTCCATTTTCTCTTAACTCTGCTTTTTCTATAGTATCACTTGGTCTAAAAAGAAAAGCTCCACCTACGGTTTGTATTTCACCCTTTTCAAAGACAGAAGTTTTAATAGCTCCGCGCACTCCAACGTTGTTAAAAATTGCATTGCCATCTCCGTTAATGACCCAACCTTGTTGTTCATTTTCAATATAATCTCTTGATGCTATAAAGGGTATCTTTTCTTCTCCGTTAATTGTTATATAGTTACTATTTTCTCCACCAACAGTAACCCTTCCTGGAAAATCACCAGAGGTTGCTTGTATGTGTCCAGTAAACTCACCATCTTGAGCATAAACAGTTCCATTAAATACTCCGTCTGTTGCATTAATAGTGCCAGTTATTGTTAAGTTTCCTTCATCATTTGATTCAAAAACAGTTTCACCTAAAGCATTTCTAATTTCAATACCATATTTAGATGGAATTCCACTCGTAAATTCTGTAGCACCAATTTTAATGCGCTCTACTTCATAGTTAATAGTTACTATATCCCCAGAAGACAACTCTTCGTCAAAAGTTAAGAGATTATTTTTCTTATTAAAAGAATAGTTTGTATATTCAATTCCATTAACTAAAACATCATTAACCCCTACAATACCATCGTAGTTACTTAAATCTATAAAGTTAAGTGGTAAAAAATATTGAATAGTATATACTCTATTATATTCAAAATATTCAGAAGAAATAATACCATTTTCAACAGAATAATCTTCAAGCTGACTTCCATCCTCATTTAAAACTTTTACGACCTTTGCATCCTCGCGCGGCAGCGAAATTCTAATTGGTGAGGTATCTTCTGGATCTTCTATGTATGGTCCGCTATCAAACTCTACAATTTCTATTGCCATTGGCAAGTCTTGAGTCATATCAGAAGTTACTATCTGGAAATCATCCGTAGAACTAATAGACACATAACCATTCGTGTAAGAATTTTTTATAAAAAAACCATCCCAAGTTAATCCAAAACTAGCTTTTTCTTTAACATTATCTAAAGATGTGGCTATATAACTTTCTCCATCTTTTACACCATATAATCCATACTTATCAAGTCTTACATACGTTCCAAAATCATAAAGCTCTTCTTCTTCTTGGTTTTCATTAAAGCCATATGCACTAATTCCAGATTTATCCCATCTAAAGCTAGGATTTTTACCATCCATTAACCAAATATTTTGAGTATTGATTGTACCAGTATTTAATGTATCAGCATTAACTCCTTTGCCATTTAGCACATTAACCCATTCATCGCCGCCATCTGAAGAAATATCTATTCCCCTACTATTTATTTTAACTAAATTAGAAGCTTTTGTCAAATCTTGAATAAGTATACCAGTAGAATCGGTTTTGACAGCTCCATTGTTAGTTAATTGATAGCCATCTCTATCAGTATTATTCCAAGACTGTAATAATAAATCTTGATTAATCAATCCATTCCTTTCTAAAATTGCAGAAGTTTTTGGATATGTTTTCTCGTTGTATTGTACCGTTTGAACTGTCGCGCTTATACGTTGAAATAAATCTTCAAACTGCGTTTTATAGTTTTGAACAGTCACAGTATTTTTATCTGGCTCATCTAAATGCCAACTAATTTCAGATATAACAACCTCTTCTTGTATCGGAGTGGTATAAGTTTTTCCATCTCCTTCGGTTGTAGTTTCATATCCAAAGAAATTTATGTCTTCTATATATGTATGATCTCCAATATTGAAATAATAATTTCCATAATCTTTTAATTCACTAATTTCACTTACTTCTATATCATAAGTAACCTTAGGTTGTGCAGACGTCCTGCTGACTTGTAAAGCATCCAAATAATATAAATTTGAATCTATATGATCATTTGAAGTCCATGTTCCTTCTTGAATAAAGCGGCTATATTTTTGATAAAAAGCTTTTTCTAAATCTTTTTTAGCCTGCGTAGAATCTTCTATTATTTTATCTAAATTTGGATACTTTTTTACAGTTGAAGACGATGGAACTAATTTATACTTTTTAATTGCAGAACCAGCTTTTGATGGATCATAAATTTTTAAATCTATATATCTTGTTGAATTAATTTTATGAGATATTCCATCGTCATAATATTCTAATTCATAACCACTTGGCAATCTATTTAAAACACAGCGAACAAAAGGATTTCTGCTATCAACGGTTGCAGTAAAAACTCGTTCATTCAATGTACTAATAAAATCTTCTTTATATACTGGTGTTGCATTATTATAAAGAGTAAAATCTAATCCATCTATATAATCATCAATGGTTAGTTGAGTAGTGTAAGCATTGTTATTTGTTGGGTCTGGCATGGTTGTAATAGTAATACCATATTCTTTTGCGCCATAACCTTGTAATTGTAAATTTTTATACTCCTTTTTTAAATTACTTACAATACCAGAGTAATTATCAATTGTTACAGAGGCTGTATAAATATCCGCAATAATATCTACAACACTATCTATTTCAAGTAAATCAGTTACGCTACTATGGTCAGTCTTACTTTTATCTACATATGTTTTATAAGACATTCCTGTAGACTTTTTAAAAGTTGTTAAAGCTTCTGTATAAGTTGACTTAGCCTCTTCAACTAAGCTTTCTAAAGTAGTAATATTAGACCTGTTTTCTATTAAAGCCTCATCTAATTTTACCTTTTTCTTTTGAGCTTCAAAGATTTTTATATTTAATTTTCTTACTTCATCGTAAAACTTCTGTAAATCTTCATTACAAGATTCTTCATCTGGAATTAATTTTGTATTTAAGTAATGAGAAAAATTTAAAATATATGCTTCTTTACTATAATTTGATACAGCATCTTGTATACTTAAATATCCTTCATCTATACTATCATTAGTTACATTTTCAACAATTAATTTTGTAACAAATTCATTACTATCAATTGTTCTTTTGATAGAATTTAAATTTATTCCGTATTTAAACCCAGCAAAATTATCTTTTCCAACATATTCTTTAAAAGAAACCTTCTTAATAGGTTTACCATGGTAATCTAATTTTAAAGAACCGTCTTCGTTACGCGCCACGTTGAATTTTAACCAACATTCAAAAGTTTCACATAAACTTTGTAATATATTAAAACAATTTGATTGTGCTTCCTCAATTGATAATATTTTTTCGCAATTTTCATTATAAACAGGATAGATTTTTTTACTATCAATACCAACTTCTGAAGCAAGATAATCTAAATCACTATATACATTAACTGATTCACTTTTTAATTTCGTATCTGGTTTTAAATAATAATATTGAGTTTCTATTGACTTAGATTCTGGTATATTACCAATAGTAACTATTTTATCATTATTATCAATATAATATCTAGTAAGCTGAATATCTTCTACATAAATATATTTATTTACTAAAGCACTATCTTCTGTGTATAAAAATAATCCTATATTAGTATTAGGATCTGATAACATATCAGAAGAAAAAGATGTCTTAGCTACTGCTGTTGTTACATAGTAATCTAAAAAACTGCTTGTTTTTTCTACATACTTATTGCTTTCAACGTCCCATATGTATTCAGTATTATCACCTTCTTGTTTATAACAATATTTAGTAGACGGAGTCTGAACAATATTATCTATTGTATATGTAGTCTTATCAGAATTAAATGTACCACCTTCTACATAACTATTTAGCTTACTAAAAGTTGAAGTAAAATCTAAAATAGCTGAACCAGAAACAATTTCATATCCATAGAGAGTCTCTGCGTCTCCATCAGAATTTATAAAAGTTATTTCTTTTTGATTATATTTTGCTACCAACGCGCGCAATCCCTTTTTTGCTGCGGTAGCAGTATATGCTTTAATAGTGCCATGTTGACTATCTGCATAACCGTATTTTAAACGAAGAACAAATTTTTCTCCAGCAGCTATATGATTTAGAATAGAAGCATTGTCCATTATACCACTATTAAAATAAGCATCTGTCCTATTGGCTCTATTATATGCTGCTGCAAATTTTATCTCTAAATAACTTTTTATTGTGGCAAAGTTACTTATTCTACTTAAATCTGTTAAATCTTGTATTTTAGGGTATGTTGCAATACTTAATGGGGATAATACACTTTTTGAATCTTGTTTTTTAGAAGAAGGTACTGCCGCGCTCCAACCCTGTATATCTCCGTTATCTAAGATAGAAAAATCTGTTCCCATTGTTATAAAAGAAGTAACTACATTAGAGGTTATATATTGATAATCTGTATAACTATATATATCTTGAGAAATACCATCATCATAATCTATTCTATATATCTTTACAGTTTTTTGCATTACTGGGTCTAATGTGGTCAACTGATCGTATACAAGTCGATATGCTTGGTTTTTTGAATATATTTCTCCTATAGAAATAATTTCTGTGTCACCCAATTTTATTGCTACTGGTTCTTCTTCTACCTCTTCAAAAGTTACATCAGAAATAATTCGATAATTAGTAGCTGTTATTATTTTTTCACTATCATATTCAAATTTATCGCTGTCTTTTTCTCGAATAAATTGAATAAATTTATTTCTTTTTCCATTTATATAACTGTAAAAAATATAAATAGTTTCACCTACTTCTAAATCACCTTCTTCTAGTTCTTCATTTGTATCTACATTTAAAATACGCAAATTAGCCGCTACCTGAGTAACAACACACTCATATAGCGGCTCTTTAATTTTTTGTTTAAGTAAATCTGAATCATTTTTATCTACTGTCCAATCAGTATACTCTAATGTTTTTTCAGCTAACTCAGTTATAGTACCTTGATTATTATTTAATTCTTTATTAAAAGTAATATTATAACCAACTTTACCCAACTCTAAGGCAAAAAGATCTTCTGCCGTATAAGAAAAAACATATTCTTCAGATGTTTCTTCACTTTCTTTTATTACAAAATCATACCAAGTATCATTAAAATATAACTTAATTTTACCTTCGTTGACTAAAAGCTTAGTAAATGGATTTTCTACTTCGCGATTAAAAACAGGATCATAATATTTTTGTCGCAGATTAAATGTTAAATTTTTCTCTCCGTTTACTTTTTCCAATAAAACTAAATTAAAAGCACGATTTGGAGAAGTCATTTTATCTGAACCAATTACGGCTATTTTCTTCTCTTTATAATAAGTTTGACTTGTATCACTAGGTGAAGCTTCTAAAGCTTCAGTCCATACAGAAAGTTCATATGGTTTTCTAATTGCCTCACTCATTACTCCTTCTTCCTCCTAAAAATACAAATAATCATAGTTTATTTGTATTAATTTTTCATCTCCTTCATTCACTAAACAATTTAAATAAACCGCTTGTTTATATTGAGAGTCATCTAAAAATAGATCACTTCTTAATATTTTAGGAAAATCTCCCTTTTTTATATGTTCATTATATATATTATGTGTAATTTCCCAAGTTTTATTTCTAAAATCAATCCTTTCAACTAGTGGATCATATCTTACACCTTCAATTAAATGATTAACAGTATTAATAATAATTCCTGTATCTTCTCCTTTTTTATTTATGGTATCTAAAATCAATCCGTTTTCATCGCCATAAACCACTACATAATCCCCAGTATTTGGTTTAATAGTATTATTAACAAAAGGAATATATAAATAAAATCCAACATTTAAATCTCCTGGATTATATACCGGAATTTCTAAGTTATATTGTCCAGAAGTAGTTGTTTTTATTGTTTTATCTATATTATACCTATTAAAAGTATCTTGTGTAAGCAACCTGCTCGAATCAGCCCACTCGTCAACATTATCATAAGTAGTAATGAACTTTTCACTGTCTTCATATAAATCTAACACTTTATATAACTGGCGCGCGAATGGATAATAAGCTACAAACTCAATCGTACCTTCTCCTTTATATATGCGCTCTGTTATCGGGCGGCCGCTCTCATCATATTCGTATACCCATGGTGTAATATCTTCTTTAACTCTTTCACCCTCTTTATCTATATAACGTATTCCACCGCCTTCAATTGTGTCACCTTCATGACGCTTATGCTCATCAAAACAGATGTAATTCAACTCAATTGGCTTAGCAAGTTTAACTGAATAAACTTTATACGGCCGTTCATCAAAAATTAATTCACAAATTTTCTTTGTACCAAATATTTTGCGAATCATTCTAAATTGAGTTTCTGTTACTGAATCAAAAGCTACTGATAAAGAAAAAGTTTTTGTTCTAAAACTACTTTCATAATAGTTTTCACCGTCTCCACCAACTATTTCGTTTGTTTTGTCTTCAATTTCTGGAAAAAGCTCTTCATCATATCTATCTCCATTGGCGACTCTTACAAGATTAAGAGTGGAACAATGAATACCGTCAAAACTAAAACCAGTAAAATCTCCTTTCATCTCCGTTAATCTCCTAATTATATATCTTTTACATATAATACCTTAAAAGTAGCGTTAATTACAACATTTACATTTTTAGTATTACGAATTGCATATTGTATTTCAGTACCTCCATTTACTAAATGACATTCCCATAGGAAACATCCTGTTGCATCATTTTTATAATTGCTACGATTATAATCTAAATTAAAACCAACTATACCAATAGGTTTATAACCATCTTTGGCCAATGCTTTTTTACCTACATATAAATGAGTAGTAGAAGAATTTTTTGCAATACTAATACCTTTACAAATCCTTGATTCAACAACTAACTTTGCACTATATTTATCTTTTAACCAACTACCATTTTCTTTAATGTTTCCTGCTGATGTAATAGTTCCTTTGCTACCAGCTACTTCTTTTGTTACAATGTCTCCATATACAGTAAGCAATCCTTTTCCTGTCATTTCGCCCGCTGTATTTCTTATTCCATCTATATATGTTCCTCTAAATTCTCCCTCTTCTCCAAGACCGCCTAACCAAAGACTACTTTTAGCTCTTATTGAAAACTGCCCATTATCATTATAAGGACTCATATATCTAAAAACATCTGAACCATCTTTATAATAAAAGCTCGTTCCTTTTGTAGTAGCATTTGAAATAAATTTATATCCATCTCCAGCATATTCACCATCATTGGTTAGATCAGAAGTATGCAGTTTATTCTTAATAAATTCTGTTAATGGAAAATTTATCTTAATCCCATCTTCCTTTGAGGTTGTTAAAGATAAAGTTCCCAATTCTTCCATGGTTCCAGTATCTATACTAGGAAACCACGTTAACTTTATTGTGGGTGTTAATCCACCCTCTTCTTCATCACTAATTAATAAATTATAAAATTTCTTTAATATTCCTGGAGTTAAAGAAGTTTTAAAATCTTCTTCTGTTAACTCGCTATGTAACCAGTCAGAAATAATTGTACTGTTAGTTCCAAACAGCTTGGTTACCCCATATATACTTGTTGTTGATGGCGCGCCATTAATTAATTCCCAATAATAATTATTATCATTATTAATATTTGCAGTATAAGCAAAAATTACTGTTTCTCCATTGTCCCAGGCACCAACAATAGCATCTGCTTCTACACTTTTTGTTTTAATAGCTTTTCCATTGTCATTACTAGTGCTAACCTCTTGATCGGTATCATCATTATATATAGCAATACGAGGATTTTCTGCTTCGTTGGTATACTGAAAATATACTACTAACAAATCTCCAATTTCAAAGCTGAAATTCTCTTGTAAAACCTGCTCATTATTAATTTTTACTACTTTAACTTGAGTAGCTGCTGTAGTAGCACAAGTACCATGATATACTTTAGATGCCATACGTTTCCTCCTTTAACTCCTTATCTTCCTAATCTTTTTTTCGAGTCTGAGTTAAAAAATCATGCGTTTGTAAACATTCTTTATAGACTTCTTCTATTGTACTAATTGCTAACTCAGCTCGATTATTTTCATAGTCTTCATGTTGATTACAATATTTTTCATATATATCTATATCTTCTAAAATTTCATCGAAGTGTTCCTTTGTATGTCTTTGATTGCAAAGAATCTCATCATTAAAACGCAACACGTGCTGTCTTGCTCTTTTAGCTTCATTTAATTCTTCTCTTTCTTTAAGTTCTTCAAAATCAGCGGTCAATTTATTGACCCTTTCTAACACTTCTCCATTTATAGATCTCCCTACTATTTTTCCTAACCAGCCCCAAAAATTAAGCTGTATAGGAGGAATCTTAATCATGCCAGCAAAGATAATTAATAATCCTACCGCGCCAGCTTGAATTATACTACTAAATTGTTCCATTATTATATTACGCCTCCACTGTCATATTATAAGATAAATCTCCTCTTTAATAAGTGAAGTTAAACTAATAAAACTCCACTTTTTAGAAGAGGTGAGAATTATGAGCAAAAGTGAAGAAAAAATTATTACTTTACTGCAAAAAAGTCAGTATAGATTTGAAAGAGAGAAAAGGTTTAGCGACTTAAAACAAGGACTTTATCGTTTTGATTTTTACATTTATAGATACAATGAAAAAGCTCTTTTAGAATATAATGGAGAACAACACTATCAATTTATTAAAAAATTTTATCGCACTCGCACAGAGTTTGAAAGCGCCAAAGAAAGAGATAGACGAAAAATAAGTTATTGTCTCGCCAATGATATACCACTATATATAATTCCTTATTGGGAACTCGACCATTTGTATTCCGCGGCCGATCTATTTCAACCTCGGTTCCGCGCAAATACTCGTTGGAAAAATGACCAAGATTATCAACGCTTTAAAAAAATTTGACAAAGGGCTTGAAAATTTGATATACTATAATAGAAAGAGAAAAGAAAAAAATATATATAAGGAGAGTAAATATGATTTATAATATTCTATTTGCTTCTCTTTTTTTAAGTGTTCTTATTATTATAATATTAATTATTATTTATAGAAAGGAAATTAAACGTGTACAAAAACTATCCTATGAAAAAGTTACATTAGAAAACTTAAAGAAAAAAGAAATAAAAGAATATTTTAAAAAAGAATGGAGTGATGAAGAGAAAAATTTAGAAGATAAACTACGTATTAAGCGCGAGGACCTGGAAAAGACTTTTAAAGACAAGGTTGATTTTCTTGAAGAAAATTTGAAAGAAAAAGAAAAGCGATATAAAGAAGTTAATCAAGATCTTGACTTATATAGAGAAGGAAAGATTAAAGAAATTGATAGCGCCGCCGCAGAATACGAACAGCGTAAGCGATTAGAAAATGCTAAAGCAATAGAAGAACATAATAATTCTATGAAAAAAGCAAGTGCTGAACTTCAAGAACAATTAAAACGTACTGAGGACGTATTAAAAAATCAAATTGAAGAAATTAAAGCTAAATTAGAAGTAGAACGTAGAAAGCGCGCCGCTATCAATGAAGAAATTTTACGAGCTAAACAAATTGAAGAACAACAAGATTTTTATCGTATTCAATTAAATGGAGAAGATAAAAAGGATATAGAAATTCTTAAGTCTATAACACCACGTTTACGTCACCCAGAAGCAATTAATAAAGTAATTTGGACTGGATACTACCAAAAACCACTTGCTGAACTTAGAAAGCGCGCAGGTATAGAAGGTAGTGGAGTCTATAAGATTACTCGTTTAAAAACTGGAGAGATTTATATAGGACAAGCTGTAAATATAAGTACCAGATGGGCAGAACACTGCAAAAGCGCCCTCGGCGTAGGTACTTTAGCTTCTTCTCAATTGCATCGAGTAATGGCAGAAGATGGGGTTGAAAATTTTACTTTTGAGGTTGTAGAAGAAGTTGAAAAAGATAAATTAAAAGAAAGAGAATCGTTTTATATAGACTTTTATGATTCTAAAAATTATGGATTAAATTCTGTAAGTGGAGTTAAAAATAAATAAAAGGTGGCTACGACAGTAGACCACGAGGAGTAAAAATGGAACTAAACAATATTCAAAAACAAATTATTAAGACAGACAAATCAAAAGTTATAGTTATGAGCGCTGCGGCCAGTGGTAAAAGTGCAGTAATTGTAGAACGTATTCGTTACTTACTTGAACAAGGAGTAGACCCTTCTAAAATCGTAGCAATTACTTTTACAAATAATGCTGCATCAGTTATGTATGATAGGCTTGATCATCCAAATGGGTTATTTATTGGAACAGTTCATTCATATTGTAATTATTTACTTCGTGGCAATGCAATAGATACAACTGATATAATTCAGCAAGAACGATTCGATGATTTATTTGAAGAGATTAAAGAAAATCCACAATGTATTAAACACGTTGAACATTTGTTAGTAGATGAAGCTCAAGATAGTACACTTGAACAATTTGAATTTTTTGAGTTGATTAATCCAGATAATTTTATGTATTGTGGTGATATTAGACAAAGTATATACGGTTTTAATAATGCTTGTCCAAAAGAATTAATTAGACTAATGAACAAAGAAAATGTAACTACATATTATATGAAACAAAATTATCGTAATCTTCCGTCAATTCTACGTTTTGCAAAAAAGTTTCTATATAGATTAGGACCTGCATATGAAGACGAATCAATCGCGATGAGAGAGGTAGAAGATAATTCTACTTATCAAGTATTAGAAGGTAATTATACACCATCCGAAGCTATTGACTCGCTGATTGCTAATAAAGAAAGATTAAATACCAAATGGGGAGATTGGTGTATTATATGCAGAACAAATGCAGATATAGAATTATTTATAACTTTGTTAACAAAAAAAGATATACCAGCAGATACATTTAGACAAGCTGATTTAAATAATTCTCAAATAGAAGAAAAAATGAAAGAAGATACGATTAAAGTATTAACTGCACACAGTGCAAAAGGTTTAGAAGCACCATGTGTACTTTCATTTAATATAAGAGCATACAATGACGAAGAGGCGCGCCTGTGCTATGTTTCAGCAACTCGCGCCAGAGATTTTCTAATTTGGGCAAAGATGCCACCAAAGAAGAAAAAGAAAACTAAAATTACAAACTGGGAATAAAATAAAAAGAGGTCTTAATTGACCTCTTTTATTTTATTCTTCTGGATCATATCCTTCAACATTACCACCGTCATAATAAACTGGCCCCTCGTCACCGCCTTCCTCAACTAATGTTTTCAACATACTTGTTAAAACTGCACGATTTGTATTGTGACGAGTATACATTACATAATCTACTATATCTTTAATTGTCATGGTTTTATCCCTCCTATAAAACTTCTTATTAATAAGTTGTAAAAATGAATAATCGCTTTTTAAATTTGATTTTTCTTAAAAAACTTGTTATACTAAATATAGAAATAATAGAAAGGAGAAATAGCATGAATAAATATATAAAGAAAAAGAAACGAACCAAACTTAAAAATAAAAAGCTAATTAAAAAATATCCTTTTCTTATGGTAAGAAGTAGATGGACTGATAAGCCAATTTCTGATGTATATGAATGGACCGAACTTGATTATATGCCCGATGGTTGGAGAAAAGCCTTTGGTGAACAGATGTGTCAAGAAATCTATGGTGAACTTAAAAAATTTAATTATGTTCATGACTATAGAATAATGGATATAAAAGAAAAATATGGTACGCTCAGATGGTATGACGCAGGCTGGCCAATCGGTGCGAAAATTGGTGATATTATAAATAAATATGAAGAAATGTCTGCACATACTTGTATGCTTTGTGGCGCGCCAGCGGAGATGATTGACGATGGCGGCTGGGTATATACTCTTTGTGACAAGTGTATGGATAAAATTCGTAAAAGGATGTATTGATGTTTAAAGTTAAAAGAATTGATACTGGTGAAATTCAAACTGTATTAGATGTATATTTTACAGAACAATTCCATCAAACTTATTTTTTAGTATGGGATAACAATGGATGGCGTTGGCGCCCAGCTACTAAATATGTACCACCCAATGTAAATGTAGGAGAATCAAATGAATAATAATTTTATTACAGTAGTTATTAATAATTATGATGGTAAAAAAGTAACCTATCAAATGCCAGAAGACTCTTTAGTTGAAACGTGTAAAACACAGATTATTAGAGGTAAAAACGAAGGAATAGTTACACAGGTTGAAATAAACTTGGTTTGTACGAGCGGAATTAAAATTATAGAAGAGGATTTAGATTAATGAGTTATACAGCTAAAGATATTGAAACCTTGAGTTTTCGTGACGCTGTTCGTGAGCGAGTTGCTATGTACATGGGCAGCGCAGATAATCAAGGTGTATTACAATGTGTAAGAGAAATTATTACCAATTCTATTGATGAAGCTACAATGGGATATGGTGATCTTATTGTAGTTGAATTAGATAAAGATAATAAGGTCACTGTTACTGATGAGGCGCGAGGGGTTCCTTTTGGAAAGCGAGAAGATGGGACAGAAGCACTTGAAGCAGTATACACCATGTCCCATACTGGTGGTAAGTTTAATGAAAAAATTTATCAAAATGTGGCTGGAATGAATGGCATAGGAAGTAAGGGCGTGGCTTTATCTTCTTCTTATTTTCGTGCAGATTCATATAGAGATGGACAACATGCTATACTTATTTTGAAGGATGGAATTAAAGAATCTTTCAAAATAACTAAAAACACAACCCATAAAGATGGTACAGTTGTATCTTTTATTCCATCGGCTGAAGTTTATAATTTGGAAAAAATTAATATTGACTTTGACGAATTAAAAGAAATGTGCCGTAATTGGGCATATCTTACTAAAGGAGTTAAGTTTAAACTTATCAATCACATTACAAAAGAGAAAGTCGAATATTATTCTAAAAATGGAATTGTAGATTTTCTTAAAGACTCAATTAAAAAACCAATTCACAAAACTCCACTTTATATTTCAGTAGAAGAAGATGGAATTGAATGTGAGGTTGCTATGCAGTGGGCAGCCGACCGTAATGAACATTGGTATGTATTTACTAATGGACTTGCTAATCCAGAGGGCGGCACGTCATTGACTGGTGTTAAAACTGCAATTACTAATTTCTTTAAAAAGAAATTTAAAGGAGAATTTACTCCAGAAATAGCAAGATCTGGATTGTTTTATGTAGTAAACTGCAAGGTTCCCAACCCATCGTTTGCAAATCAGACAAAAACTAAAGTTAATAATCCTGAACTTAGGGGTCTTTCGCAAAGGGCGGCAGGTCAGATGTTGGATGATTTTAGCAGGCGTCATGTGACAGAATTTGAATCTATATTTGACTTGCTTACTAAAGAACTTAAGGCTGAACGAGCTGCAGAGAGGGCGCGGAAGCAAGTCCTTGAAGCATCAAAGGAAATTGAAAAGAATCAAAAGAAAAAAGTGTTTGCTTCAGATAAATTGAAAGACGCAGAATTTCTCGGACAGAACGCTACACTTTTAATTGTAGAAGGTAATTCTGCTATGGGTGGTATGGCACAAGCGCGCGATTATACTAAATATGGGTTGCTTGCTATAAGAGGAAAGATTATTAATTGTCTTTCTAATCCCGAAGAAAAAATTTTTAATAATGAAGAGATTAAACTTTTACTTAGTGCTATGAACATAATACCAGGTAAATATAATTCTTCTAAATTACGCTATGGAAAGATTGGTATTTGTGTTGATGCTGATAGCGATGGCGCTCACATTGCACTTCTTATAATGGCAGCATTACAGTATTTGGCGCCAGAGTTTATTGAAGAAGGACGCCTATGTTGGCTTAGATCGCCACTTTATATCGTTAATAATAAAGGTAAAGAAGATTATTACTTTACTGACGATGAATTCAATAAGGTTAGAAGTAAAGTAAAGGGAGAAGTCACAAGAGCTAAAGGACTTGGTGAACTTCCAGCGGAGACTGCGCAGGCTTCGATGTTTAGTGCGGAACATCAGAGAATGGATGTGTTAGAATATAATAATAAAGCTGTTGATTTGCTTTATTCATTAATGGGTGAAGATGTAGAGCCAAGAAGAAGTTTTATTATGAATAAGGTTGATTTTAGTAAAATAAGAGAATAAAATTTTACTTTTTTTCATTTTTAATATATAATATATTTAAGAGAATGAAAGGAGAATTGAAATGAAAATTATTAAAGTAAAATTTACAAATAGTTACTCTAACAAAGTTTATTATTATCAAACTCAATTTGACCTTATCAAGGGTGGAGTATACGATATTGTAGCCGATAACAGAACTCGTTATGATAATTCTATAACTGTTATTGAAGATAATGTTTCTCCAAAAGAGCTTCCTGCGGGAGTTTATATTAGAGAAATTACTTCTGCAAAAATAGTTGGCGCGCCGCCTAAACCAACAGGTGGAGTTGAAAATATTTATCTCAATGAAGATAAAGGTGTCGTTGTTATTAAGTGGGTCGATGGCACAAAAACCAAAGTAAAATGTCAAGATAATGAACCTTTCGATGCGGAAAAAGGTATTGCACTTTGTTTTATGAAAAGAGCCTTTCATAATCGTGGATGTTATAATGACGTCTTTAAAAAATATATAGGAGAAATAGATGAGTAAACTTAAGCCAATAATCAAAGAAAGTAGACTTCAGTAAGGTGAGAGAATAATGTATATTAAATTGTGTGATAGATGTGGAAGACAAACTTCTAATGGGCCTGCTTTTTTAGCTCCTACTTCAGAAGAGCAAGGTTCTTATCATATAGATAAAACTTGGTTTGGAGAACCTGTTTGTTTATGTGAAGAGTGTTTGAAGGATTTTAATAATTTTAGATATAATCATAAAAAATATAGAATAAATTTTATAGAGGAAACAAATGAGTAATTTAAAACCAATTATAGAAGATAGTTTCATACAATATTCGGGTGCGGTTTTACAAAATCGCGCCCTTGTTGATGTACGTGACGGTCTTAAACCATCTGCGCGCCAGATATTTTATTCAATGCTTTTAAATAAACTTACAAGTGATAAACCCTATAAGAAAACTGCAAATGCTGTTGGTATGGCAATGGCAGATTTCTATATTCACGGAGATAGCTCTTGTGAGGGTGTTATAATGCGAGCTGGTCAACCCTTTGCTATGCGTTATCCTCTTATAGATGTAAAAGGTAACGCAGGTTCATTAATTGAATCTGGCAATTGGGCCGCGATGCGTTATACAGAAAGCCGCCTATCAAAACTTTCTAATATTCTTTTTGAAGATATAAAAAAAGATACAATTGAAGAATGGCGCGATAGCTATGACAATACAAAACAATATCCCGCCGTATTACCGACCAAAGGATTTTACAATATCTGCAACGGTTCGACAGGGATTGGGATTGGTATGGCTAGTTCTATACCACAATACAATCTAAAAGAAATGAATGAGAAATTAGAATATCTACTTCTCAACCCAGATTGTAGTTTTGAAGATATATATATTGCACCAGACTTTGCAACGGGCGCAGTATTATTAAATGAAAATGAAGTTAAAGAGTCGATGAAAAAAGGCTCTGGTTTTGCTTGTAAGCTAAGAAGTATTGTAGAATATGATAAAAAAGAAAATTGTTTTGTGGTAACTGAAATACCATATTCGGTATATACAAATACAATTTGTGGTGAGCTTGAAAATATAATCAATGGGGAAGAAAATCCAGGAGTAGATAGATTTAATGATTTAACTGGCAAAACTCCGTTAATTAAAATCTATCTTACTAAAAAAGCAAACCCAAATAAAGTTCTTAAATATCTCTACAAAAATACTTCCCTTCAATCTCATTATGGAATTAATTTTACAATGCTTGATAATGGGCGTTTTCCAAAAGTATTCACATGGAAAGAAATGTTACAAGCCCATATTGACCATGAAAAAGAGATTTATCGTAGAGGATATGAATTTGATCTACGAAAAATTGAAGATAGACTTCATATATTAGATGGATTGTTAATTTGTCTTGCGAACATCGACGAAGTAGTCCGTATAATTAAAACTTCTGACTCTCCGTCGAGAGCGCGGGAGCGATTGGCCGCAGAGTACAAACTTACCGAAGTACAAACAAAAGCAATTCTTGAAATGAAACTTTCTCGACTTGCTCATTTGGAAGTTGAAAAATTAAAATCTGAAAAAATAAAACTTGAAAAAGAAAGAGATTCTATCTATAATATAATTAGAAATGAGGAATTGTTCAATAACGAACTCATTAAGGGTTGGAGAGAAGTTGCTAACAAATTTGGTGACTCTCGCCGTACTCAAATTTTAAATATTTCAAAAGAAGATGAAGAGCCAACAGAAATTCAAGAGTTACTTATTAACCTATCTAACCAAAATAACATTTATGTAACTACAACTTCTACTTTGTATACTCAAAGACGTGGTGGCGTAGGTAATAAGTTTAAAATGAGTAAAGGAGAATATGTAATTTCTACTGCGTCAGGAACTAATCTTGATACAATACTTTTATTCTCCAATAATGGAATGTGTTTCCATTTAACTGCTTCTGAATTACCTTTTGAAGAAGTTATTCCTATTGAAAGCGTTATTGATATGAGTACCAATGAACGCATTGAAGAACTTGTTTTTCTTAATAAAAAGAATCAAAAAGAACACATAATCTTTTTTACAAAAAAAGGTATTCTTAAAAAAAGTAAACTTTCAGAGTATAACATCAAACGTAAAGGTGGTGTAAAAGCTCTAAATTTAGATAATGACGATGAAATTGTGTCAATTCTTTTTGTTAATGATGAGCGTGTTGGTATGATGTCTGCGCGAGGTCAGTTTGTAGTTTGTGAAACTAAAAATATACGTTCTATTGGACGTGTAGCAAGAGGAGTAAAAGGTATTACATTAAATGAAAGAGACGAATTGGTTTCTGCGAAGGTAATACCACCAAGCACTAAAGAATATTTAAGTGTGAGTGAAAAGGGATATATCAAAAGAACTGACTCAAAAGATTTCGCTGTAACAGGTCGAGCCACTAAAGGAAGTAAAATTCATTCTTTAAAAGATTCAAACGATAAGTTAGTTGACTTTACTCCTTTAACAATCGAAAGAGAATCTATTGTTGTTTCATCGAGCGCACAAATTAAAATTAATTTAAATGAAGTAAATCTACTATCGAAAGGGGCACAAGGTACGAAATCAATGAAGCTCTCAAATGGTAAAGTTATTGGATTATTAGTTTTCTAAAAATTTAATAGTTAAAATTTGAGTTTAATAAAAAAATTTAGTATAATATTTATAGAAAGTTAAGTGAAAACAAACTTTCATATTAAAACATTAAAACATTAAAATTATTAAAAACAAGGAGAAAAGATTATGAAGCTGACAGAAAAGAGTAATGAAGTATTCGAGTACGTTAAGGGTAATGGTGGAAAGGTTTCGATCCCTGAGCTGGCGCAGGCTCTCGATAGAACAGAGAGAAGTGTTGGTGCTAATGTAACAGATCTAACGAAGAAGGGTCTGGCCATGAGAGAAAAGGTTGAGGTTGAGGGTGCCGAGAAGCCCGTTACCTATGTTGTTCTGACAGAGGAAGGTAAGACTTTCGTTCCGAGCGACGACGAGTAATTAAATAGGAGGGTTTAATATAAACCCTCCATTATTTATTATTTAAAAAGATTAAACAAACAGAAACAATTAAACGAGGTAAAATTAATGTTAAGACAAGCAGAAAACAAAGTAAAAATTGAAGGTATTCTTTCTGAAATTGATATTAAGCCTGGACATTTTAATAAAAATGGACAGATGATGGAGTCAATTGGTGGTACTATTACTGTAAAAGTGACTCAGTCAATTAGTGGCGAAGAAAAAGAGCTGGCAATTCCTATTCATATGTTTGCATCTAAACTGACAAATAGAGGAACGCCCAATCCTGCATATGAATCTATCAAAAAGGTAGCCGATGAATATGTAAGTATTGCAGCTTCTGAAAATGGAGAAGATGGAGCTGATAGAGTTAGAATCACAAGCGGTAATATTCGCATGAATGAATATTATTCTGCTGATGGTAGGCTTATTTCTTTTCCCAGAGTAAATGCGTCTTTTGTTAATCGTATTAATAAGTCAGATTGTAAACCAGAGGCAACTTATACTGCGGAATTCGTTGTTGCCGCAAAGAGCGAAGAAATTAAAAATGATGAGCCAACGGGCAGATATAAAATTGATGCAATTATTCCGCAGTATGGTGGAAAGGTTGATGTAGTTCCGATGTACGCACAGAGCGCCGGAGTCATTGACGCTATCTCTACATATTGGAATGTCGGCGACACCGTAAAAGCTAATGGAAGACTTGATTTTTCTGCGACGACAGAGACAACCATTCAAGAGGTTGATTTTGGTGAGCCAATTGAAAAGACGAGAACTATTAATAGAAGTGATTTAATTATTACTGGTGGTTCACAGGAACCGCTTGAGGGTGAATTTGCTTTTGATAATGCGGAAATTCAGAACGCTCTCGCAGATAGAAAGGCAAAACTTGAGCAGCAGAAGGAAAAAGATATGTCTAGGGCGCAGTCGAAGAAAGCCCCTGCTGCAAACACAAATAATGGTTTTACAGACCTCGGATTTTAATATAGGAGGTGACCGTGATGATTGATATTTTATCAATTGAGCCGACGGTTATCTCAAGAGATTTGAAGGGAAAATATTTACTTATATATGGTAAGCCAAAAACCGGGAAGACTACTATGGCTTCTCGGTTTCCCAAAAATCTTTTAATTGCTTTTGAGAAAGGCTATAATGCTATTGATGGAATTAAAGCTGCTGACGTAAACAAGTGGTCTGAGTTTCGTCAAATTTTAAAACAATTAGAAAAACCAGAAGCTCGTGAAATGTATGATACTATTACAATTGATACTACTACCATTGCATATGAAATGTGTGAACAATTTGTATGTGGTCAAAATGGGGTTCAGTCAATACGAGATATACCCTGGGGTCAAGGATGGACTCTTACAAAAAAAGAGTTTGAATCATGTCTAAGAAAAATCACTATGTTAGGTTATGGTCTTGTTTTAATTTCACACATTGAAACAAGAAAAGAAAAAACTGCGGATGATAGTGAAATTGAAATTTTGGCGCCGAGTATGCCCAAGCGATGCTACGAAGTGGTAAATCAAATAGTTGATATTATTGGCTATATTGCTACTGAATGGGATGAGGATGGAAATAGTCAGCGCTGGCTTTATACTCGTCAGACTCCAACTGTAATGGCAGGAAGTAGATTTCCTTATTTAGCACCAAAAATTAAACTTGGTTATGATGAATTGGTAAATGCTATTAATGATGCTATTGATAAGCAAAGAGATCTTGACGGGGCTACAGTTGTTGATAAGATAGAAAAAAAACAAGAAGAAGAACTTGATTTTGATTCTATACGTGATGAAGCCTCAAAAATTTGGGCGAAGCTTGTTAATGAAGATAAAGAAAATGCAGAACGTATTTTAAAGAAGGTTGAAATGATTTTTGGAAGAAAGCTAAAACTTTCTGAAATCACTGAAGATCAAAAAGAACCATTTTATCTTGTGCTTCTCGAAATGAGAGATATGGTGAAATAAAGAGTAGGTTATACCTACTCTTTTTAAATTTGACAAATTCTCCAAATTATAGTATAATATAATTAGAGAAAGGAGAATTGATATGGCTCGAAAATTACCTATGGTTCATTGTAGAGTTTGTGGTGAGGAAATTGATCGAAATATAGACCCAGAAGGTCAGAAATGGTTAATGACTTCAAAAAATTATTTTTATCATAGAAAATGTTATGATAATTGGAAGAAAGCGCAGCTTGACGATGACGAACAATATATTGATTTAATATATGATTTTATAGTTCGCGACTTAAAAGAATCGTATGATTGGTGGGTTTGCGAAGCTCAAAGAAAAAAGTTTATAAAAGAAAACAAGATGACCAATAAGGGCATCTTATTTGCGTTAAAATATTTTTATGAAATAAAAAAGGGTGACTGGAAGAAAGGGCATGGAGGAATAGGTATAATTCCTTTTATTTATAACGAGTCTTGTGCATACTGGGCGGCAAGAGAGCGTCAATCAGAGGGACTTATTAAGGAGATTGAACGTCAAATGCGCGAAGCCACAGAAAGACCGAAAGTTCGTGTTAAAAAGAAAGAAAAGAAAAAGAAAGTTGTAGATTTTAGTGTATTAGATAATTTGGAGGATGATGAGTGATAGACAAAAGAGATACTCAACAAATACTTGGCTGTCTAATGAAGAAACCACAATTGTTAAGTGAAGTTGATAAGTATTCTTTCATCTTAACTGATTTCTCCACCAGGTTTGAGCGTTCTATATTTATGGCAATCAATGGATTGTATCGTAATGGCGCGACTAAAATACAGCCAATAGATATAGAGAATTTTTTAGAAGCAGATCAAGTTTCTGCGAAAACTTTTAAAGATAAAAATGGGATTGAATATTTACAGGATATAATAGAGCTTTCTGAAGTTGATAATTTTGACTTTTATTATAACCGATTTAAAATGTTTAATCTTTTAAAAGATTTAAATAAACAAGGTTTTGATATAAGTGAGTTTTATTGTGAAGATTTAACAAAACCTGAGTCGCAAGAAATTAATGAACGATTTAATTTTTTGACTCCAAAAATGATAACCGATGCGGTTAGAAAAAAATTGGTTGGGATTGAAACTAAATATGAAACAACTGATGAAGTAGAAGTTGAATCGGCTGCCACAGGAATGGAAGAGTTGATTGATCAGCTTGGCGCAGCATATGAAATAGGTATGCCAGTTCAAGGTAGTATTTATAATCAAGTTATTGATGGAGCGAAAAAAGGTACATTAACAATTCGTTCTGCGGCGAGTGGAGTTGGTAAAACCTCAAATGCAATTGCCGATGCTTGTTATTTAGCTTATCCTTTTAGATATAATGCGATGACTTGTGAGTGGGAGCTAGAAGGTAATAATGAAAAGGTTTTATTTATTGTTACTGAACAGAGGTTTAAAGAAGTTAGATTGATGATATTGGCTTATTTAACTGATATAAATAGAAGTAGATTTAAATATGCTGATTTTTCAGAAAGAGAAATGGGTGTAATTCATCAGGCGATTCATTTGATGGAGAAGTTTAGTGAGAATTTAATATTAGTTAAAATGCCAAACCCTACAATTGAATCTGTAAAAACAATTGTAAGAGAGAATTGTATTATACATGATATTGGTTATGTATTTTATGATTATATTTTTATTGGGCCGTCATTGTTAAATGAGTTTAGAGGATTTGCACTGAGAAATGATGAAGTGTTATTGATGTTCGCAACAGCTTTAAAAGATTTGGCGGTTGAATTGGATGTAGCAATGTTTACTTCTACTCAGTTAAATGCAAAAGGTGATGATAATAAAGATATAAGAAATGAAGGAACTTTAGCAGGCGGTCGAAGTACGATTAATAAAGCTGATAATGGCGCAGTAATGGCACGACCAACTAAAGAAGAATTAGAAATATTACAACCATTATATGAGAATAGACCAGAAAATAAACCTAATTTAGTAACAGATATATTTAAAGTTAGAAGTGGTGAATGGTCACAAGTTCGTATTTGGTCTGATATGAATTTGGGAACTTTAAAAAGAAGAGATTTATTTATAACCGATTCTCGAATGGAACCAGTAGAAAACTTTAATGAGATAGATAGTTACAAAATTAAAAGTTGGGACGAACATGAGGATGAGCATTTTAAGATATTAGTAGAAAGGTTAAATCAAGGTGAATTAATTGATTGATTATAAAGGTATAATTGAACAATTAGATACTCAAAAAGTTATCGCTTTGATGGAGAAGTTAGGAGCAGAAGATTATATTGAAAAGAATGGATATGTAATTTTTTCCACTATATGTCATAATATAGATCCACATGAAGCTTCAATGAAACTTTATTACTATGAAAATAGCCATATGTTTGTTTGTTATACTGAATGTGGCAATATGAGTATTTTTAGTTTTATGAAGCATTATTATGAAACCAGACAAATAGATTTTGATTGGTATGAAGATATATATAAAGTAATTTTAGACTGTAGTAATTATAGACAAACAGAAGGGTTTACAACAAAGCGGTATCAAAGTATACGCAGTACGTACTCTGCGCCCGAGCGTATAAAATTACAAATTTATCCAAATGGAATAATAGATTGTTTTACTAAGTTTTATCCACCAGAATGGTTAAACGATGGCATTACAAAACGAAGTATGGATAAGTTTAATATTAGATATTCAACAACACAAAATAAAATTATAATTCCGCATTATAATGTAGATGGAGAACTCGTAGGCGTTCGAGGGCGCGCACTCAACGAATGGGAAGTTGAAAATTTAGGTAAATATATGCCAGTACAAATAGAGGGTAAGTGGTATAGTCATCCGTTATCTTTAAATTTGTATGGATTAAATTGGACAAAAGAAAATATAAAAAGAACTGGAATATGTTTTATTTGTGAAAGTGAAAAAGCAGTACTTCAAATGGAAGGCTGGGATTTTGCTAACTGCGGCGCCGCAGTATGCGGAAGTCAATTCAACAAACACGCTTTAAAATTGCTGATGCAAACAGCAAGACCCAAAGAAATAGTAATTTGTTTTGACAAAGAAGAAAAACCAGGTAGTGAAGATTACTTTAATAAATTATATAATATGGGTAAAAAATATCAGAATTATTGTGATTTTTCTTTTATATATGATAGAGAAAATTTATTAGAAATGAAAGATAGCCCCACTGATAAGGGAGCAGATATATTTTGGAAACTGTATAATAGGAGAGTGAGGGTAAGATAGATGAAACTAATAGGTTTAAGTATAATAATTATGTTACTTAGTATTGATTTTACTTTAATAAGTATTAGAAATACATTAGAAAAAATTGCTAAAGAAATAAAACTAACAAGATTATGGGAGATTAATAAATGAAAATAAGACTAGTCAATAAAGATATTAGAAGCAACTATACAAACGAACTTTTAAAAGAGCGGGGTTTAACAGAGCAAGAATTAGAATATTTTTTGAATGTTCCTGATGATTCTGCGCTTCAGTCACCAGAAAACTTAGATTATATAGAAGAAGGTAGTAAAATTTTTGATTCTATGATTCAGCTAACTGATGAAGATAGAATTATTGTAATTGCCGACAGTGATGTGGATGGTTTTACCTCGGCCGCAATCTTCATACAATATCTACAAAAGTTTAATAATAAAGTTCAGATTGATACTATTTTACATAAAGGAAAAGGTCATGGATTGTCTGATACTATTCATGTAATAACCGATAAATATAATGAAGATCCAAATATTAAATATGTGGTTCTTCCAGATGCAGGGAGCAACGATTATGAATACATTGAAAGATTAGGAGAGTTAGGAATCTATTGTTTAATTCTTGACCACCATATTGTAGAATCAGATACTAAATTTTCTGACTATTCTATTATTATCAATAACCAATTGTCTCCTAACTACACAAATAAAGACCTATGTGGCGCCGGAGTCACTTGGCAATTCTGTAGATATTTAGATAAAAAATATGCTGTCGATTATGCAAATGAATTTATCGACCTGGCCGCACTGGGGATTGTTAGTGATATGATGTCTATGTTAGAACTTGAGAATAGATATATTGTTCATACTGGTTTTGCACATATCAAAAACTATTTCTTCAAAGCTTTATGTGAAAAGCAATCATTCTCAACGGGAGGAAAAGTAACACCTATAACAGTTGCCTTTTATATAACACCCCTCATTAATGCAATGATTCGTGCCGGCGCAGACGACGAAAAACAAAGATGCTTTGAAGCGTTCATTAACGGACATAAAATGATTCCAAGTAATAAGCGTGGAGCTAAAGGAATATTAGAAGAGCTTGCAATTGAATCGGCTAGAGAGTGTACTAATGCTCGTTCAAAACAAAATCGAACACTGGATAAAATAATAGAAACTTTGGAAATTAAAATACATAAATACAATCTTTTAGAAAATAAAATTCTTTTTGTTAGATTAGATGATGAAGATTTTCCCCCTGAGCTAAATGGTCTGTGTGCTATGAAATTGGCAGCTAAATATCAAAAGCCTACAATTGTGGCACGATTAAATGACGAAGGAGAAATTAAAGGATCAAGTAGAGGCTTAAATGAATCAGAACTTAAATCGTTTAAAAACTTTATGGATGAAAGCGGTTTATTTACGTTTACTGCGGGCCATGATAACGCTTGCGGAATTGGAATATATGATAAGAATCTGGCGGCGTTCCATCAATACGCAAATCAGAAATTAGAAAACGTAGATTTTGGAGAGTCTTGGTATGAAGTTAATTTTGAACGTATAGCTGCGGATTCTGATATAAAAGATTTAATTGTTGATATTACTCGGCATGAAAATATTTGGGGTCAACACAATAGCGAGCCATTAATTCATATTAAAGATATTAATATTACTAAAGATGATATACGAGTTATGGGTAAAAATGCTGATACTGTTAAAATAGAAAAATTTGGTATTGCCTATATGAAATTTCATGCTAAAGATTTTATTCAAGAGCTTGGACAATATAATGGTGATGTTAAATTAGAAGTCGTTGGTAGAGCAAATTTAAATGAGTGGAATAATATTTACACTCCCCAGATTTTTATATCCGATTATGAAATTAAAGATAACACTTTGGGATTTTAAAATGAATGGATTGGACTTATTTTATGAAGTGAATGGGTTGGATTTCTACTTATAATTAGAACAAAGAAAAGGAGAAATCGCAATGGGTTATAATGTATATAAACACACCAATTTAATTAATGGTAAGTCTTATATTGGTATCACTTCTCAAAAATGTGAAAATCGTTGGGGAATTAATGGTAAAGGCTATGAATTGCAGCCTAAATTTTATCATGCCATTCAAAAATATGGGTGGGACAATTTTGAACATAAAATATTATATACAGATTTAGATAAAGATACGGCCTTGCAAATAGAGGCCGATTTAATTCAAAAATATAATAGTATTGAAAACGGATACAATGTTTCGCCTTATGGGACCGTAGAATCAAAAAGAATTATTTGTTTAACAACGCAAGAAATTTTTGATAGTATAAATGAAGCGGCAGCATATGGAAAAGTTGATAATTCTAACTTATCTCATTATTTAAAAGGTGAATGGGATACTTGTGGAGAATTAAATGGTATTAAATTAACTTGGGAGTTCTTAGATTACCCCGATAAGAATCTAGAAGCGCAGCAATTAAGAAAGCAAAGAAAACAACATAGAGAGAAAAAATTTTATACTGCTGAGGCGTTGAAAATAGTTGATCTATATAAAAATGGTGTATCTATTAGACAGTTAGCTAAGGATTATCATAAAAGCAGAGAGTCAATAAAAACTATATTACATTTTCATAATATACCAATTATTAGTTCTTCTGAAAGATGCCGTAGAGGAGTGATTCAGTTAAATAATAATAAGGAAATAGTTAATCAGTTTAATACTATGGCAGATGCTCTTCGTAGTATAGGAAAAAATCCTAATAATACAAATCGTTTAAAATTAGCCTGCGAAGAACCATGGCGAAAAGTTGGGGGTTATTACTGGAGATGGAAAGAATAATTATTACCAACTATCAAATTGAAGATGGGAGCTTAGGATTTTAAAATGAAATGGGAAGATTATAAAGAACAAGAAACTAATCGTTTTAAAGAAATGCCACCAGGAAATTGGATAAAAACTAATATAGAGTGTCTAGTATGTGGAGAACCAATTTATAAAAATGTAGGTATTGTGCTTACTTGTTATCCGCCTAAATATCAATATAGGTGTGTAAAATGTGATTGGTTTGACACGTGGTATTAATGCAGATGTCTTTCGTACTCTGCGGCCGCTCAACTATTTTAATAAATAGGTTCAGTCGATGTATGGACGTCGACGACCGGCCGCAGAGTACGTATATCGAATAATTTGACAAAAATAAAAAAATCTGATATAATTATAATATAAAATATAGAAAGGAATATATTATAATATGAAGAAAGAACTACTAGAATTATACATTAATGCAATAGAAGACGCTACAGGTTGGTTTTTAAGTTATTATTGTAGTAGTCCAGAAGAAAAAGAAGAAAGACTTCGTGAAGATGAAGAACAAATAATGTATTTTAAATCACTATTAGAACAAATATAAAATAAAGAAAGGAATATATATATTATGAAAATAATTGAAAAAGGTGGACATAATGAAATATGCGGAGGCTATAGTTATAATTATGAAATAACCTTTGGAAAATATGGCAACACGCTTAAAGATGTTTTAAAAGAAATAAAAGAATATAGCTACGAATATTCTTTTGGTCATTTAGGAGATTTCGGTAATCCAAAGATTGCTATTGGAGGTAGGTGTTGGGGTATTTATGTTAATAATGAAATTTATATCAGTGGATGGATTGGAGAAAACAAAAATGATACTGACAGAAGTTCGTGGAAAACTTTTTATGAAGGCGACGAGTCTGAAATCGTAACATCAATTATAGGTGAGGGCGGTTGGTATTGCGGAATTAATATTTATATTACTGCTAATTCTAAACCGTATAAATATACCGATAGTGATTTTGAGTTAGATATGCCATTTTCAAAAACGTTATCTTAAAATTGATAAATTAATAAAACTTTGATATAATATATATAGAATAAAAGAAAGAGGTAATGTGAATGGATAAAATCAAATACCCTGGTTCACTGCATTGTCATACTGATTTCAGCAACTTTCGTTTGCGCGATAGTATTAATACTGTAGAATCACTTATTGACTATTCAATTGAACTTGGACATGAAGTAGTAGCAATTACCGAACATGACACAATAGCTAGTGCGGTTAGAGCAGAAAAGTATTACAACAAAATTAAAAAAGATAACCCTAACTTTAAGGTTCTTTTTGGTAATGAAATTTATTTAGTTCGTAACGGACTTACAAATGACAATTTTAATAAGGAAGTTGATAGATACTTTCATTTCATTCTTATTGCCAAAGATGGCATCGGACACAAACAAATTCGTGAAATCTCAACTCGTGCTTGGATGCGGAGTTGGGTGGCGCGCAGGATGCGTAGAGTACCAACATATTATCAAGATTTAGTAGATATAATTGGTGCAAATCCAGGTCATGTAATTGGAAGTACAGCTTGTCTTGGCGGGTGTCTTCCAACTCAACTTCTTCGTAACAAAGAAACTGGCGCGCCTTCGATGGATTTAATTAAAAAATGGATATATCAAATGCAAGAAATCTTCGGCAAAGAAGATTTCTATTTTGAGATGCAACCATCGAAGAATAAAGAACAAATTTATGTAAATAATAAATTGGTTGAACTTGGCGAAGAGCTTGGAATTAAATATATAATTACAACTGATTCGCATTATTTGAAAAAAGAAGATAGACCAATTCATAAGGCTTTTCTTAATGCACAACAAGGTGATAGAGAAGTTGATGATTTTTATGCAACGACTTATCAAATGAGTGACGAAGAAATTAGAAGTTATATGGAGGGAGAACTTGGTGAAGAAGTTCTTCAAAAAGCCTATCAGAATATAATTGAAATTAAAAACAAATGTAAAGATTTCACATTAATGAAACCACTGAATATTCCGAGATTAAATTGGAAAAATATAACAACGAATAATTGGGTGAAAGAACATTATATAAATGAAATACCTTATTTAAAAACTTTTTATAATTCAGAATATGAAGAAGATAAAAGACTAGCTGATATTATTGTTGATAGAATTGAAAAAGATAAAACTTTACAAAATAAAGAAACCTATGATGAAATAAATGCTTGTCTTGAAGACACTTGGGTATCCTCTGAGGTAAATGGAAGTAGATGGAGTGCCTACTTCTTAAATCTTCAAAACATAATTGACGCCTGTTGGGACGCGGGAACTCTCGTTGGTTGCGGCCGTGGCTCTGGAGTAGGTTTTATTTTGTTATATCTTTTAGGAATAACTCAAATAAATCCACTTCGAGAAAAGAGTCAAACAAAACGCTGGAGATTTCTTAATCCAGAGCGTGTATCAGTTCTTGATGTAGATATTGATATAGAAGGTGGACGGCGCGCAGACGTATTAAAAAGTTTTCGCAATATATATGGTGAAGATAGAGTAGCAAATGTATTAACTCTTAAAACCGAGAAAGCAAAATCTGCAATTCAGACAGCTTGTAGAGGTCTTGGAATTGATAATGATATAGCTGCATATCTTTCTGCTTTTGTTCAAGCAGATAGAGGACAGCAAAGAAGTTTAGCTCAAACATTTTATGGAGATGAAGAAAATGGATTTGGACCATCAACACAATTTAGAATTGAAATGGAAGAAAACTACCCAGAGGTTTGGAGAGTTGCGCAAGGCATTGAAGGGCTTATCAACGGCTGTGGCATCCACGCGGGAGGGGTTATCTTTGTTGACGAACCTTTTACAGAATCAACCGCACTCATGCGAGCACCAAAAGGAGAAATCATAACACAATTTGACCTTCATGACGCAGAAGATACAGGATTGATTAAGTATGATATACTTTCAGTAGAAGCATTAGATAAAATTCATAATTGTATTGATTTAATTTGTAAATATGGCTATGAAACCGAAGAACCCACTTTAAAAGAAACCTATGAAAAAATTGTAGGTATATATAATCTTGAAAGAGATAGTCAAGAAATGTGGTCAATGTGTTGGAACCATAAAGTAATGAGTTTATTCCAAATGGAAAAACAATCTGGAATAAGTGGTATAGCTGCAATGAAACCAACATCAGTGGATGACTTGGCAATTCTTAATTCTGCAATTCGTCTTATGGCTACAGAAAAAGGTGGAGAAATGCCAGTTAATAAATTGGCAAGATTTAAAGCACATCCATCTGATTGGGATTATGAATTACAGAAATACGGACTCGGCGCCGACGCCAAAGAAATTCTTGAACCAGTATTAAATGTATCTTATGGATTGTGTATTGCACAAGAACAATTTATGCAACTTGTTCAGCTTCCAGAATTAGGTGGTTTTGATTTGACTTGGGCAGATAAATTAAGAAAGTCAATTGCAAAAAAGAATCCAGCGGAATATGAGAAATTAACCGAAGAATATTTTAAAGTTATAAAAGAAAAAGGGCTGAATGAAAGACTTTGCACATATGTATGGAATGTATTAATAGCTATGAGTAAGGGATATGGTTTTAATTTGTCCCATACACTTGCCTATTCATTAATTGGATTGCAGGAATTAAATCTTGCATTTCGTTATCCAACAATTTTGTGGGATTGCGCTTGTCTTATTTCAGATAGTGGTGGAAATGAACGAGAAGAACATTTTAGCAATGAAGACACAAATAGAAATGATGACGGGACAACCTTTGATGATGTATCAATGGGAGTTTTTGAGGATGGCGTTGGAGTCGAATTGGAAGAAACCGATAATAGCGGTAGTACCAAGACACGGAAGGTCTCAAAAATTAATTATGGCAAAATCGCCACAGCAATTGGAAAAATGAAATATGAAGGTATATCAATTGTATCAACTGATATTAATAAATCTGAATATACTTTCGCGCCCGATGTAGATAATAATAGAATTATTTATGGGCTTAGTGGTATTACAGGAGTTGGCGATGATTTAGTTCGACAGATTATGGATAATAGACCATATGAATCTATAGAAGATTTTATAAGTAAAATTAAAGTTAAGAAACCACAAATGGTTAATTTGGTTAAATCTGGTGCATTTGATAGTTTATATAATGGAAATCGTATAGAAGCTATGAATGTATATATAGATTTAATTACAGATAAAAAGAAAAGAATGACTTTGCAGAATATGCAAATGTTAATTAACTTTGGTTTTATACCAGAAGAATATGATTTTCAATGTAAGGTTTATAACTTTAATAAGTATATTAAAAAGAATAAAATAGATAATTATTATGGAATTGATGATATAGCTTTAAACTTTTATAATGAACATTTTGATATGGATTTATTGAAACCATCGACAGACTCACAAGATGGAATGTTTTACTTGATTAAGCAAACTGATTGGGATAAAATATATAAAAAACAAATGGATATTATTCGTCCATTTATAAAAGAAAATAATCAAGAGCTGTTAGACAAAGTAAACAATAAGTTAAGACAAGATTTATGGGATAAATATTGTCTTGGTAATTTAAGTCGATGGGAAATGGATTCAATTTCATGTTATATTCATGACCATGAATTGAAGAATCTTAAAAATGGAGCTTATGGTTTATCTAATTATAGCGAATTACCAGAAGAACCTGTTGTAAATTATGAGTTTAAGTCAAAAGAAACAGGTCAAAAAGTTCCTTTATTTAAAATATGTAGAATAGCTGGTACAGTTTTAGATAAAGATAAGAATAAGAAGATGGTAACTTTATTAACTAATGATAGTGTAGTAACAGTTAAGATATTTGGTGATGCATTTACTCATTATGATAGACAAATATCCGAAAAGCGACCTGATGGAACCAAAAAGGTTATTGAAAAAAGTTGGCTAAGTAGAGGTAATAAAATTATTGTAACAGGAATCAAAAGAGATAGTAATTTTATTGCAAAAAAATATAAGAATACACCGTATCATTTAGTAGAACTTATAACTTCAATAGATAACAATGGATATATTCAAACAATGAAAGAAAGGATGGAATAAAATGAAAATGACTTTTATTACAGTTGGTGATCTAATTAGAGAACTAGAAAAATATCCTCCATATATGAATGTTTTTGCCAAAGATGGAACAACAATTAGCGACATTCATTATGATGGAAAAATTCCAGTTTATGATGTTAAAGATTCTAAGTGGAATACAATAGAAGGATTGATTATAGAATGAGTTATGGATTATATGACGCAGATCTACCATATTATCCCATTCCTTTTTATAACTTAGAACTAATGAAGTTATCTTCGTATTATAAAAGAAAAAGAGAGATAGTTGGTTTATCACCAACTTTCTCTCCCGATCGTTATAATAATTTTATAGTTAGGCAAGATTTTTACAATCCTAATACTAAATTTTTCAGTGGTATGAATATATCCTATGGCGGGCGCGCAATCGACGGAAAAGAATATAAACCATTACCTTTAGAAATTGAAGTAATGCGACCTGATATATTATTATACAATAAAATCAAACCACATCAAGTAAAAGGTTATAGTATAAATGCTTTTAGTACAATGCGCCGAGCTGAACATATACGACTTTCTCTTGATGAAAAAACGATATGGAAAGACTTTGAAAAACAGTTTCGCCATGATTCTAATTGTTTTGGGGTTATTTTTCACGACTATAACTTAAATCAAATTAATGGAGCATATGAGTTAATTAAAAATGAACTTCCTAATTGGATAAAATATACACCTGGTCGCAGAGTAGGTATGAAATTTCCTGTTCAAGTAGACAATGCAAATGACTTTTGTAAGTGGGCATCTCTGCCGCCAATGGGTACATATTTTTCTTTATGTTATAATGGTCTTATTGATAATAGCGCTATTCCACAGCTAATAGAAGCTTATAATAAAACTACAGCTATACGACAGGCTTCAATGGATATATCTAAAGTATATACACCGTGTGAACTGATCAATGGTGGAATACAGCGTATATTTCGTACTATTATAAATTTACGTAGTTACCGATTAGTTTTTCGACTTATATATAATGAGAGTCTTCTCATTGATAATAACTGGAAACAGGTAATGAGATTAATTAATAGATATAACGAGCATTTAGTCATTGGAAATGATACTGATTTTTTTAATCGCGTAGAACCATATGAAACTCTTTTTAGTTACTGCGCGGCTGCTATAAAACAATATCATATAAAAGAACCACTTTTATCTAAAGAATCTATACAATCTATATTTCAATTTGTAAGAGAAAATAACTATGATTTATTTAAAGATTTTTATGAATATCGTGGAGGTGAGGTAAGAAATGACAGGTGAGGAAATTAAAAAGAAAATTAATTTTAATAACCAAAAAATCCAGTCTTTGGTAGACCCCTCAGTATTCATTTTACAACCAGAGATACAAAAGTATATGGAAGATAATGAATATTTGAAATCTATCTGTCCACATATATATGAAAAGGGGGAATGTATATATTGTGGAACAAAAAGTAATCCTTAATTTATATATATACTTAGGAGGAAGATATGCAACATATCAAAAAAAGAGACGGAAGAATTGTAAACTTTAATAAAAATAAAATTGTAAATGCTATATTAAAAGCTTTTGAAGATGTAGATGGTGAAATTTCTGACTATGCTATTGAAAAGGCTAATAATATAGCTAATTTTATTGGAGAAAAAGAAGAAAATTTAACGGTAGAACAAATTCAAGACCTGGTAGAGAACGGATTGATGGCTACAAAAAGAAAAGATGTAGCGAGGTCATATATACGCTATCGTCAAGAGCGCGAGCGCATTAGAAAGTGGAACTCACAGATGATGGATTTGATGTCATCTAAGTTGGAAGCTACAAATATTGAGAATCAAAATGCTAATGTAGATGAACACTCGTTTGGCGGTAGAAAGGGTGAAGCTGAATCAGTTATCTTCAAACAATATGCACTTGATAATTTAATGAGTGAGAAGTCAAGAACTAATCATTTAAACAATGAAATTTACATTCACGACTTAGATAACTATGCAGTTGGTATGCACAATTGTCTATCAATTCCATTTGATGATTTACTTGCCAATGGTTTTAATACAAGACAAACTGATGTTAGACCTGCTAATAGCATCAACACTGCTTTTCAGTTGGTGGCAGTTATTTTTCAACTTCAGTCGCTTATGCAATTTGGCGGCGTAAGCGCAACGCATCTTGATTGGACGATGGTTCCTTATGTACGTAAATCCTTTAGAAAACATTTTAAAGATGGTATGTATTATATTGAATACTTACATCACGATAAAAATACCAATGATGCTGTTATTGATACTTGGAAAGATGCAACAGAAATGTCAATTGATGCACCAGAATATCAAATGTTTGAAGGAGCATATAAGTATGCTCTTGATATGACTGAAAGAGAAACTCAACAAGCTGTTGAAGGTATGTATCATAACCTCAACACTCTTCAGTCACGAAGCGGCAATCAACTTCCATTTACTTCAATAAACTATGGAACCTGTACTCTTCCAGAGGGTCGTATGGTAATAAAGGCGCTACTTGAAGGCTCCATTAAGGGAGTTGGTAAACTTCATAAAACTCCTATTTTCCCCTGTGGAATTTTTCAATGTATGAAAGGAGTAAATAGAGAGAAAGGAGACCCCAACTATGATTTATTCCAACTCGCTCTTGAGTCGACCGCGCGCCGTCTATATCCAAACTATGCAAATGTAGATTGGTCTGGAAATATAGGCTATGATAAAGATGATCCAAAGACTTATTTTAGTACAATGGGCTGTCGGACCAGTAATGGATTAGATATTAATGCCGATCCTGGAGTAAATCCTCAAACTAAAGATGGGCGTGGTAATATTTGTCCAGTAACTATTATAATGCCAACACTTGCTATGCAAGCTGGTAACGTAGAAGATTTTATGGTTCTGCTCGATGAAAAAATCCACGAAGCAAAAGATATGCTAATCGAAAGATACGAATACATCTGTTCACAAGATGCTTCGGCTGCAAAGTTCATGTATGAAAATGGAACAATGATTGGTTATAAACCAGAGGAAGGTATTCGTTCTGCGCTTAAACATGGTACACTTTCTCTTGGGCAAATTGGCTTGGCCGAAACATTACAAATCCTTATTGGTTGTGATCATACAGAAGAAAAAGGAATGGAATTAGCTAAGCGAATTGAACAGTTATTCAAAGATAGATGCACTGAATTTAAACAACATTATAAACTTAATTTTGGCGTATACTATACCCCAGCTGAAAATCTTTGTTATACGGCCATGAAAAAATTTAAGGAAGATTTTGGTGAGATTCCAAACATAAGTGATCACGAATATTTCACAAACTCAATGCACGTACCAGTTTGGAAAGATGTTTCTATTTTTGAAAAGATTAGTATTGAATCTCAATTAACCGGATATTCAAGTGCAGGTTGTATTACTTATGTTGAATTAGAGGGCGCCGTTTTACA